>Ga0075420_100004219_pt1 | contig 12589 bp, 9 predicted proteins | sample SoiMetdeltSBSDD4_FD_75296 | JGI IMG/M metagenome (GOLD analysis project Ga0075420, IMG submission 75296) | Bulk soil microbial communities from a Populus tree surrounding site in Tennessee, USA - Soil MetaG P. deltoides SBSDD4 | ecosystem: Environmental > Terrestrial > Soil > Tree plantation... | reverse complement strand
CTGGACGAGATTGAGCTGGGGATCGAGGAACTTGATCTGGGCGACCTTGGCGCCGCTGAAGCCGGCGCTCGGCCCGTCCGCCAGTGCGTGACCGACCGAGACAGCCAAACCGAGAGCGATAACAGTCATGAGCACTCGTGCTTTTCGCATACGTGTCTCCTCTATCGCGTCCATTGCAGCCGACTGACCGGCTGCCGACGAACTTTAGATGCCTGAGCGCGTGAGGAGAGCGGGCGGAGCGCGCGACTCGGGCGGCCCGAGTCGAACGCTGGCGATGAGCGAGGTTGCGAGGTCGAGAATGTCGAGCGCCGAATCGTTCCGATCTGGAACGCATGGCCGCGCCGGCACGACCGCCACGGGAGTCGAAGGAACATGTCCTGTGGTCTGACCACGCTTGGCTTCGTCGGCCGCGTCGCACCAGCCTGTTTCAATCGGCAACGGCTCGACGAGCGCGCCGACCGACTGCAAGATTCCGACAAACGCGAGCGTGACCAGTCCGATGACGACCACGGAATCAACGTACTCCCCGCTCACGCTCGACTCAAGCGATCGCGCACGCAATTCAAGCGATCTCACGCGCGATCGCGCACCGTGTCGTCGCCGCTTGACCGGATTCTTCGCGCGTGATATCCCGCGTCCTAATCTTGTAGACACCTCGTGCTGTACCCAAAGGGAGGAATTCTTGATGCGCCGAGCGTTGTTGATCGTGCTGGTTCTCGCGATGCTGCCGACCGTGACGGCAGCTCAGCGCTCACCGGTCATCCTGTCGACGACGACCAGTACGCAGGACTCGGGCTTGCTCGACGTGCTCGTGCCGCTGTTCGAGCGGCAGACCGGCTATACGGTCAAGACGATCGCCGTGGGCACTGGTCAGGCGCTGGCGCTGGCGGCCCGCGGCGAAGCCGACGTCGTGCTCGCGCACGCGCCGGCGCTCGAGAAGAAATACGTCGACGAGGGAAAGATGCTCGACCGGCGGCTCGTCATGTACAACGACTTCGTCATCATCGGGCCGGCCGACGATCCCGCGAAGATCAAGGGCACCAAGAAAGCGGCCGACGCGATGAAAGCCATCGCCGGCAGCGGTTCACGGTTCGTCTCACGCGGCGACAACTCGGGCACGCACGTGCTCGAGAAGTCGCTCTGGAAGCTGGCGGGCGTCGAGCCGCAGGGCGGCTGGTACATCGAGGCGGGGCAGGGCATGGGAGCGACGCTCGGCATCGCCGACGACCGTAAGGCGTACACGTTGACCGACCGCGGCACCTATCTCGCGTTCCAGAAGCGCGTGCGCCTGCCGATCCTGGTGGAGGGCGATCGGCCGCTCCTGAACGTGTATTCCGTGATGAAGGTCAATCCGAGCAACGGGCCCAAGGTCAACGCGGCGGGCGGGGCCGCCTTCGCCGACTTCATGGTGTCGCCCGACACGCAGAAGATCATCAAGACCTACGGCGCCGACAAATATGGCCAGGCTCTCTTCGTGCCCGTCGCCGGCACGAAGGAAGAGGATCTCTAGCCGCGCTCGAAAGCCCGCTTGATCTCGGTCTCGGCCCACACCATCGCCTCCTTCGGCTTGGAGGCGTTGGTGACGACCCGCGCGAACATGTTGGGAATGATGTAGCTGTTCGTGATCAACTGGATCTTCTCGTCGGGCGGTGCGGGCCAGCCGTACAGGTGCGAGTACTTCGCCGCGCCCTTCAGCGGCTTGTACTTCTTGTCGATGTCCCACACCGGATGGTTTTCCATGTCGCGCCAGGTCGGGTGGTTGTAGCTGTCGCCCGACACGATCCACTCCTGGTACTGCGCGGGTTCGAAGAACCACTTCAGGAAGTCGCGCGCGACGTCCACGTTCTTGCTGAACTTCCAGATGCCGAGGCTTCGCGGCACGCCGACGGTATGGCGTCCGGCCGGCCCCGCGGGCGAGGGATGGAAGCCGGTCTGCTCGGCCACCGCGAGCTTCTCCTGCTTGGCGACGACGTAGTGACTGATCGGATTGTGGATCCAGGATCCCTTGCCCGAGTTCAGCCACTGATTGTTCCCGGCGTTGTCCCACGAGAGCACCGCCGGATCCATCGCGTCGTTATAGAGGGTCTGCACGTAGTCGATCGCCGCTTCCGTCGCCTTTGAGTTGATCGAGATGGTCTTGCCGTCCTCGGCGACGTCCTTGGCTCCGAAGCACCAGAGGATCGAGTAGAGCGTCGACACCGAGTCGGTCGTCTGGCTGATCGCGAAGCCCACCGGGTTACCGAGCTTCTTGAGCTTGCGTCCGGCGCGCAGCAGATCGTCCCACGTGTCGGGCTCGCGCTCGCCGACCTTCTCGAAGAGATCGATCCGGTGGCTGCCCGGGAACGAGGTGTACATGAACGGAATGCCGAGCCACTGTCCCTTGACCAGCGCGTGCTCCTTCAGGAACGGGTACCAGTCGCCGTGCTTCTTCGCGAGGTCGGCGGCGATGTCCGACACGTCCGCGAGGCCGGGCTGGAAGAGCCACGAGTAATGCATCTCGAGGCTCATGATGTCGTGGCCCGATTTGCTCATGATCTCGGCCGAGAGCTTGGCCGGCATCTGCACGCTCTGGATGTGGTCGATGCGGACGTTCACGCCGGAGGCCTTGGTGAAGCGCTTGGCGAGCTCGGCGAGCTTCACGTCCGACGCCGGGGCGTAGTTGACGGCGGTCAGGAGGCTCAGCTCGCGCGCAGCCCAGCTGGCCGGCGCGCGTCCGGCCGCGAGAATTCCCGCTATCCCCGCGAGCGCGCGTCCCCCTGTGGTGAGGAAGGTACGCCGCCCGACGTTTTTCCGACCAGTTTGGAAGCCCGAGAGGTGCCCGCGATCGCTCATCGTCCGCCTCCTCGCGGGGGACTCTATGGCCACGCCGGGGGCCTGTCAATCGGCCAGTGCAAGGGCCGCCGTGCCGGGGATGCTAGGATGAGCGGCCCGCCGCCGGCCTCGGTGGGTACCAGATGGATCGTCATTTCGGCTTCACATCCCGCGAGTGGCGCGCGCTGCGCACGCTCCGGACGCCCGTCGGCATCCAGCGGGCCCTCGACGCCATGCCCTATCACCTCGCGGGCAGCGCCTGGTCGCCGCGACGAGTGCTGCGCGAAGGGACGGCGCACTGCCTCGAGGGGGCGATCTTCGCGGCGGTGGCGCTCAGGGTGCTCGGCTTCGCGCCGCTCCTCCTCGATCTGGAGGCGGTGCAAGACACCGATCACGTGATCGGCGTGTTCAGGCTCCGGGGTCACTGGGGTGCCATCGCCAAATCGAACTTCTCGGGCCTTCGCTTCCGCGAGCCGGTGTACCGCACGGTCCGTGAGCTCGTGATGAGCTACTTCGACGACTACATCAATCTGCGCGGCGAGCGCACCCTGCGCGCCTATTCGCGCCCGGTCGATCTGGCCCGCTTCGATCGAAGCCACCGGGGCTGGATGACCTCAGAGGACGATCTCTGGTGGATCGCCGAGCATCTCGTGGACGTGCCCCACGCGCGGCTGCTCACGGCGGCGATGACGCGGAACCTCGCACGGGTCGACCGGCGCTCCCTCGAGGCGGGGCTCGTAGGCTACCGCCAGCACTGACGATTCAGGACTCCGGGCTGGGAGGAGAGGCGCCCTTCGGAGGCACCAGCACGGCCTCGTCCCGCGGGACGCAGACGGTCGTGGACTGGTCGCGCCAGACGATCGCCCAGCCCATCGACCGCAGCCGCTCGTCGATGATCGCCTGCCGACGGTCGGTCTGCGCCTGCCGGCGGTCGGTCTGACGGCGATCGGGACCGTGCTCGACCTCCTGCAGCCGGCGGTCGCCGAGCCGGCGATCGACGATCACCGACACCTCGGCGTTGTCGTCGAACTCCTTCTGAAGGTATTCGTGGAGCTTGGGACGCAGGCGCGACACGATGAACACGAGCTGGGCCATAGGCGTGGAAAAAGCGTAGCGTCTGGCCCCCGCGCAGGTCAACAAGCCTGATAGAGCACGTTATTTGATTTGTGGCTGAACCTTCGATATAAACGCCGATGTGATCCGCGCCCTTCCGGCGGCTTGTCTTGTCTTCGCGCTCGCAGTGATCTTCAATTCCGGCCCGGTCTGGGGCCAGACGACCGAAGCCGACGTCTATGTCGCGCAGGCGGTGCTCGACTTCGACGAGAAACGCTACGACGCCGCCCTGGAAAACCTCCGCCGCGCGCTCCAGCTCGAGCCCGATCACGTCGAAGCGCTGTACTTCACCGGCGCAGTCTACGCGGCGCAGAAGCGCCCGGATCTGGCCGCGCCGTTTCTCGAGCGCGCCCGCGCCAAGTCGCCGCGGGATCCCTCGATCGCCTACCAGCTCGGCCTCGTCTATTTCGCGCAGCAGCAGTACGACAAGGCCGAGCCGCTCCTGGAAGAAGCGTACCGGACCAACCCCGAGCTCGACAGTCTCGGGTACTACGTCGGATTCCTTCGTTACCGCAAGAAGGACTACCGCGGCGCGCTGGCGGCGTTCCGCGAAGGGCGCTCGAGCGATCCCGAGATCCAGCAGCTGACGCGCTTCTATACCGGGCTGGCGCTCGGTGTGCTCGGTCTGCCGGGCCAGGCTGCCGCAGAAGTGGAGCAGGCGATCCGGCTGGCGCCGGGCTCGCAGCTCACCGGGCCGGCGGAGCGGCTGCGCGACACGATCGTGGCCTCGCGCGACAAGGAGCGGCGGCTCTCGCTGGAGGCGCGCATCGGGTTCACCTGGGACGACAACGTGATCGTCCGGCCGGTCGAAGACACGAGCCCACCCATCGAGCCGCTCGTGGCCGAGATCCGGCGCCACAAGCACGAGTCCTTCGGCGAGCTCGCCGGCCTGAATCTGAACTACGTGTGGTGGCGGACCGTGGACTGGGAGTCGAACGTCGGCTACTCGTTCTTCACGACGTACCAGAACGACATCCCGAAGTTCGGCGTCATCAGCAATCTCGGCACCGCGGGGCTCACCTACAAGACCGCGCTGGGCCAGTTCCCGACGCAGATAAGCCTCCAGTACGCGTACGACATCATGCTGCTCGGCGGCGACGAGTTCCTGCAGCGCCACACGGTGTCGCTCTCGGGCGTCGTCATCGAGAGCGCCCGCCACTTCACGCAGGGCTTCGTCAGGTTCCAGGCGAAGGACTTCGCCGACGTCGATCAGGCGCAGCGGGTCGCCAATGAGAACCGCAGCGGCAACAACTACATGGGCGGGTTCCTCCACTTCGTGCGCTTCGCCGAGGACCGGCACTATCTCAAGATTGGCTATCAGTTCGACTGGGACGACACCGGCAACGAGGACGGACGGAACTGGATGTACTACGGCAACCGGCTGAGCCTCGGTGGCCAGTACACACTGCCGTGGTGGGCGATCCGGCTCAAGTACGACTTCGACGGGCACTTCCGCGACTACACCTACAAGAACACGGTGCTGCCGACCTACGCGCCGGGCACGAAGTGGCGGCAGGATCAGGAGATCACGAACGTCGTCCGCGCGGAGCTCCCGCTACCGCGCAACTTCACGCTCGCCGCCGAGTATCAGGTGACGCGCGTGTTCTCCAACATCGAGGTCTTCGCCTACCTCCGCAACGTCGCGTCGCTCAGCCTGATCTGGTCGTACTGATCAGCGGTTGACGACGGGGATCGGCGGGACGGGGCCGGCGCTGATCGCAGCGCCTCCGCTCCCCCCGGCGCCGCCAGTCGGTCCGACGCTCACGCTGCCGCTGCCCTGTACGGCGATCAAGCTGCCCGTCAGGCTCGAAAGAGGCGTCGTCGGCGTCAGCTGAACGCCGTTGATCTTAATCGTGCCCGAGCCGGTGCCACCGATCGCGTTGGCGCCGATGCGGAAGCTGTCGACCGGGCCGGCGACGGGGATGCCGTTGATGATGGCCGTCGGCGCGATCGAGTTGTTCACGTTCAGCATGTTGCCCGTTCCCGAGAAGCTCACGAGTGATTTACCGATCAATGCCGACGAGTTCCCCGAAACGTTGAGCAGCAGGCCGTTGAAGATGTTCAGGGTGCTGGCGTCTGCGAGCATGACCAGGTTGCCCGCGATGTTCAGCACGCTGCCGCCGGCCACGTTGACGAGGTGATTGTTGGCGACGTTCAGGACGCTCGACCTCAACGTCACCATTGAGACCGCGTCGTTGGGGATCGAGACCTTCGCCTTGCCAACCAGGTTGACGGCGCTGTCGCCGGTCGTCATGGCGCTGCCGCGCATGAGCTGGAGCAGCGGCGCCGTCGCCTCGAGCAGCGCGGTGTCGACCCTGTAAGCGCTGCCGCGGACGTTCACCACCGCACCGTTGTCCGCCTGGAACACCGGCGCTTCGGCACCCGGCTGAATCGGCCGATCCGTGCCGACCACCAGCCCCGTCTCGTCGATCTGGGTCATGCCCGCGCGGCCGACCAGGTCGAACATGTCGCCCGAGCCGCCGGTGCCGACCGAGAGCGAGCCGCCGAGCATGGAGAGGAGCGCCTCGGTAGCGGTCTGGACGATCCGGGCGCCCGAGTCGAGGCGCAGGAAGCTCCCGGCGGTCGAGATGGCGCTGTCGGACATCCGCGCGAACACGCCCTGAGTCGTAAGGGTGGTCCCGCTGAACCAAAAGAGCGGATCGAGCGACGTGTTCGTGAGCGTCAGGCTCGGCAGGTCGAAGAACGTGCTCCTGGTGCTGAGCGTCTCGTCGACCGACCGGAACAGCGAGCGGTGCAGCACGATCGGCGCGGCCGGGTCATCGAGGTACACGAGAAAGTTCTCGATGATCCGCTGTCGACACAGGGCGTCGCAGCCCTCGAGTGACGCGGCGTTCGCAAGCCAATCGACGTCCATCATCAGGATGATCCGGCCGGCGCCGCCGACGAGGTCCCCTTCATTCCACACGCCGGCGACGATGCCTTCGCCGAGGGTCGACAGGACGTTGGCGCCGGAGATCCCGAGGATTTCGCCCGGCCCGTTCGGAAACCAGGCGGTCAGCGTGTTGGGCGTGCTCGTGACGTTGTTCCGAGCCCCCGAATTGAAGGCGGCCGGAAGCAGCGGCTCGCTGGCCGGCGGGAAGAAGTCCCGGGTGCTCCCGACCACGATCGTGTTGCCGTTGACGACCACGACGCGCAGTAGCGACTGAATGGAGTTGTTGAGCGTCTGACAGCACTGGCGCTCGCCGGTGAGGTAGAGGCCGCCGCCCCGCGAGAGGAACTGCGCCAGCCGCGTCTGGTCGCCGGAGCTGATCGCGCTGAACGCGCCGACGTACCAGATCGTGCCGTACGCCGAGAGGTCGGCCGGCAAGGTCGGGCTGTTCAGGTTGGTGACGAGCGCGCCCGGCTGCAGGCGGCGCACGTCCGACTCCAAGGCGTTACGCGACCCGACGCTCGGGAAGATGTCCGTGTCGCCGAAGAGCAGCACGCCAGTTGCCTTCATCGGCGGCGTCGGCGGCGTCGTCGGCGGCGGCGTCGTCGGCGTCGTCGTCGGCGTCGTCGGGGTGAGCGGCGTCTGGTTCCCGCCGGGCAGCAGGTTGTCCTGGGTATTAGGCAGCTGGATCGTCGGCGGCGCGGGGACCGGTGGCGGCGCCACGAAGGCCGGCGCCGTCGTGCTGAACGTCGCGACCGTCGAGTTCATCACGGCCTGCTTGGCATCGTCCTCGGCGCCCGAAACCTTGGGTAGGCCGCTCGGCGTGAAGCCTCGCGTGGCGTTGGCACGCATCGCGGCGTTCATCGCACCCGAGCTGATGACGCCGCCGGTCACGCTCGCGAAGTTGCCGGCGTTGACGTCGACGCTCTGGCCACCGACCGTGAGCGCGACCGCACCGGTGAGGACGTAGTGGTTGACGGTCACGCCGCTCTGAGCGCGGGCGGCGTTGGCGGAGGCACGGATGACTTCGACCACGAATACGGTGCCGCGCACGGCGGCGACGGCGTTCGGGCTCTTGACCTCGATCTGCTCGCCCGGCCGCATCTTGTCCTTGGCGACCGCGACTGCGACCTTGCCCGAATCGAGATCGATCGTGGAACGGCCGGGCACCTCGGTGATCGTGAGCGCCGAGCGCTCGCGGACAGTGACGACGGCCTTGCCGCCCAAAAGCAGACGGGCCAGCGAGCGATCGCCCGTGACGACGCGGTCGTTGACGAAGACGTCGTCCTTGAACTTCAACGCGACCGGCTGCGCCGAGGTCGTCCGGGCGGCGGTAACGTTGCCTTCGAGGGTGGTGACGACGCCGGCCTTCTGGACCTGCGCTACGACGGCGCCGGGCCACATCCCGGCGAGCACCAAAAGGGTGACGGCAATTCGGCGGAGACCAGTCATAGCCGCGTCCTCCTCACCTCAAAACGGCCCGGGGTGCGCCACCCGAGATCAAAGACCGTGCATCGAACGGTACCAATGGCCGAATTTGACCTCCGACTATGTCGTGACCACCCGATCCTGTCAAGTACCGATCAAATAAGGATTTCCGGAAAGCTGTGCGGGTGAACGACGCATCATTCAGAGGGCCCGTCGCACGGGAAACCGTAGTCGCAAACGGCGCGCGGGGCTTAGAGTTGCGGCGATGGGTCGATTTGGCGCCCGCCTCACGGCTCGAACCAGGAAATACCTGGTGGGAATCCTGTCGGCCGCGGCGACGGTGGCGCTCGTGTTCTTCGGCCACAACGCCCTGGTCGACCTGGAGCTGCTCGAATACTGGGCGCTCGATCGTCTCTTCGAGTTCCGTGGCCAGCGACCGCCGACGGCGCCGATCGTCATCGTCGCGATCGACGAGGCGACATTCCAGGAGCTCAATCTTCAGTGGCCGTTCCCGCGCAAGCTGCATGGCGAATTGCTCGATCGAATCAGCGCGGACGGTCCGCTCGCCGTCGGCGTCGACCTCATCTTCGACACGCCGTCGCGGTTCGGCCCGGAGGACGACGCGGCGCTCGGCGCGGCGATCACGCGCGCCCGCAACGTCGTGCTGGCGCTCGCTCTGGACACCGACGACCAGCCGCTGCTCACCACGGAGCGCGGTGAGCTCGGCGTGAAGCGCGAGATGACCAACATGCCGCTGCCGGTCATTCGTCAGGGCGCCGGTGCCATCGGCTCCGTCAACGTTCGGGTCGATCGCGACAGCCATCTGCGCCGGGCGCTGCTCCGCGTGCCTGGCGGCGGCGAGTGGTGGCCCGGATTCGACGTCGAGATGTACCGGCTGACTCGCGCCGCCGGATTCCCGGCGCGGCCGCTTCCGGAGGCCGGCGAGGTCATCATCAACTATCGCGGTCGGCCGAGCACCTTCGAGTGGATCCCGTACTACCGGGTGGTGCGCGGCGAAATGGAAGGCTGGTTCCGCGGAAAGATCGTGCTGATCGGCCCCACCAGTGAGAAGCAGAAAGACGTGTTCACGACGCCGTTCGCTCGCGGCGACATGCCGGGCGTCGAGATCCACGCCAACGCGCTCGACACGCTGATCCGCGGCGATCGGATTCGCGAGGTTCCCAGGCTCGTGTCGACCATCCTGGCCGCGCTCGCGGCGCTGGCCGGATCGGTGCTCGCGGTCCGGCTTCGCGCCGCGCGAGCGCTCGTGGCGGTCCTCCTGGTGTGGGCCGCGGCCAGCCTCTTGGCGTTCGCCCTGTTCCGCTTCTCCGAGGTGTGGATGCGCGGCATGGCGATGACCGTCGGGCTGGCGCTCGGCTATGGCGCGACCGTCCTCGAGAATTTCGTGCGTGAGCAGCGCGAGAAGCAGCGGCTGTCGCGGTTCTTTTCGCCGGACGTTCTGCGCGAGGTGGTCCGCGATCGCGACGGCCATCTTCTGCGGCCTCGCCGCCGATTCGTGACGGTGCTCTTCTCGGACATCCGGGGCTTCACGACCATTTCCGAGCGTCTGCAGCCCGAGCAGGTCGACGAGATGCTGCGCGAGTACCTCACGGTGATGACCGAGGTCGTCTTCCGCCACCGGGGCACGATCGACAAGTACATGGGCGACGGCATCATGGCGCTCTACAACGCGCCGCGTGAGGATTCCGAGCACGCGCTCAACGCGATCCGCACGGCCCTCGAGTTCCAGGAGCGGGTGATTCCGTTCTCGGCGCGCTGGGAAGCGAAGCTCGGCGTGCCGATTCGGTGCGGCGTGGGCATCAACTCCGGCGAGGCCATCGTGGGGAGCCTCGGGTCCAAGCAGCGGAATGAGTACACGGCGATCGGCGACCCCGTGAACCTGGCCGCGCGACTCGAGTCCGTCACCAAGGACTACCGTGTCCCGATCATCATCAGCGAGTTCACGTACGAGCACGTGAAGGGCCGGTTCCCGACCCACGAGCTCGACACGGTGACGGTGAAGGGCAAGTCCCAGGCGGTGAAGATCTACGGCGTCACGCCCTCCAGCATGCGCCGGCATCCACGCGCGCAGCTCGACGCGGCCGCGCAGCTCACCGCCGTCGGCGACGGGCGCGTGTGTCGCGCGCGCACGTTCGACATCAGCGAGGGCGGGCTCGGGCTCGTCGGCGTGCCGGACGACTGGACCGTCGGCAGCAAGGTCGAGGTCCGGCTCGACGGAGGCGAAGTGGGGCGCCGCATCGTCGCGGAGGGTACGATTGTTTCACGCCGAGGCGACAAGGCCGGCCTGCAGTTCAGCGCGCTGGACGAGGCCTCGGCGCCCGCGGTCGCCGAATACGTCGCGCGCGGCCGCGAGCGGGACGAGATCGACGAGGCGCAGCCGGACGCGAGCCGCCGGTAGCGCTGTAGCAGGAGGTCCGCGATGAGCAACGGGATCTTCACCGTGCCCGTTCCGCGTAATGAGCCCATCCTCGCCTATACCCCGGGAAGTCCAGAGCGAAAGACGCTCCGCGCCCAGCTCGATCGGATGGCTGGTGAGGTCACCGAGATCACTCCGCGCGTCGGCGGGCGCCGGGTGACGACCGGCCGGACCGCGGAAGCGGTCATGCCGCACGACCACCGGCACACGCTGGCCGTCTGGCACAAAGCGGGCGCGTCCGAGGTGCAGCGCGCGGTCGACGCGGCAGGCGCCGCGCATCGTGAATGGTCCCGGATGCCGTGGCAGGAGCGCGCGGCAATATTTCTCCGGGCGGCCGACCTCCTGGCCGGGCCCTACCGGATGATTCTCAACGCCGCGACGATGCTCGGGCAGTCGAAGACCGCGCATCAAGCCGAGATCGACGCGGCCTGCGAGCTGATCGACTTCTGGCGCTTCAACGTCGCCTGGGCGGAGGAGATCTATCGCCAGCAGCCGCTGTCGTCGCCGGGCGCCTGGAATCGGCTCGAGCATCGCGCGCTCGAGGGATTCGTGTTCGCGGTCACGCCGTTCAATTTCACGTCGATCGGCGGCAACCTGCCGACGGCGCCCGCGATCCTGGGCAACACGGTCGTCTGGAAGCCGGCCTCGTCGGCGCTCTACTCAGCGCACTTCATCATGGAGATCCTCGAGGCCGCGGGACTTCCGCCCGGGGTCATCAACATGCTGCCGGGCGCCGGCGCCGAGGTCGGCGAGCCCGCGCTCGCGTCGCCGGGACTGGCCGGTATCCACTTCACCGGGTCGACCGCGACGTTCCAGGGGATGTGGGAGACGGTCGGCCGCAACATCAAACGGTACCGTTCGTACCCACGACTCGTCGGCGAGACCGGCGGCAAGGATTTCGTGTTCGCCCACGCCTCGGCCGACGTGCCGGCACTCGCGACGGCCCTGACGCGCGGCGCCTTCGAGTACCAGGGCCAGAAGTGCTCCGCGGCGTCGCGCGCCTTCATTCCGAGCTCGCTCTGGCACGAGGTGCGTGATCGACTGCTCGAGCAAGTGGCCGCGATCCGCGTGGGCGATCCAGCCGACTTCACCAACTTCATGGGTGCTGTGATCGACGCCAACGCGTTCTCGACGATCAAGGGCTACATCGATTTCGCGCGGCAGTCCCAGGACGCCGAGATTCTCACCGGCGGCGGCTGCGACGACGGCAAAGGCTACTTCGTCGAGCCCACCGTCGTGCTCGCCAAGCGGCCCGACCTCAAGCTCATGCGCGAGGAGATCTTCGGCCCCGTGCTCACCGTATGGGTCTACGAGGACCGCGATCTCGACCGCGCGCTCCAGATCTGCGACGCCGGCTCGCCCTACGCACTCACCGGCTCGGTGTTTGCGCGTGACCGAGCCGCGATCGTGCGCATCGCCGACGCCCTGACGAACGCGGCGGGTAACTTCTACATCAATGACAAGCCGACAGGCGCGGTGGTAGGCCAGCAGCCATTCGGGGGCGCCCGCGCCTCGGGCACGAACGACAAGGCGGGGAGCGTTCTGAATCTGCTGCGCTGGGTGAGCCCGCGGGCGATCAAGGAGACGTTCGCGCCCCCGACCGACTTTCGCTATCCGTTCATGGCCCCCGGCGACTGAGACTCAGGTCCAGGGAACCGTTCACGCCGATCCACGCGTTCCTCCAACGCGGAGGAGCCTATGGAACGACGGACATCCGTGGCGCTCGGCCTCGTTCTGCTCGTGGCCGCCATCACCGGTTGCGCGGGCCAGATGGCGAACGCGCCCGTAGCGTCAGCACAACAGGAGTGCGAGCGGGCCGGCGGGATCTGGCGCTCCAACACCTGCGAGCGCGCCAGCGGAGGCGGGGGCTACTAGCGCCGGCGCTGCGGCGCGAGCCTCACGGCGTCGCG
>Ga0075420_100004218_pt1 | contig 12590 bp, 15 predicted proteins | sample SoiMetdeltSBSDD4_FD_75296 | JGI IMG/M metagenome (GOLD analysis project Ga0075420, IMG submission 75296) | Bulk soil microbial communities from a Populus tree surrounding site in Tennessee, USA - Soil MetaG P. deltoides SBSDD4 | ecosystem: Environmental > Terrestrial > Soil > Tree plantation... | reverse complement strand
CGTCCCTATGCAAGAGGGCCGGACTTTCAAGGGAGAGAATGCTTACACTACGGCTGCGCAAGAACTGTCATAGGCAGCAAGGTCCACCAGCATGGAAATTCATAAGAGGGTGCTGGAATTGAAACTCTCCTGTTCAAGGTCAAGGAACTTCGGTGGGGAATCAGCAGCGGGATTGCCGGTAAGATACGTTACGAGGTTTCCCTTCGGGGCCACTCTGCCACCCTTACGGAGTGAAAGAGTGGCCTTGGGCTTCACAGTCTCTGTCTCTTATTCTGTTCCTGCTGACCACTGGCGGCCATTTGCCGGATGGTTGTCGCTGTGCCCCTTATATTATCATATATCTTTGACTGGACCGAGATTCTGAATTGCCGGTCCGTTGATCACCTTACCAAATTTGTCGAATCGTGAGCCATGACAGGGGCAATCCCATGTTTTTTCCGTATTGTTCCAGCCGACGATGCAGTTCAGGTGAGGACAGACCGCGGAACACCTATGGAGCACTCCCTTTTGATCACGGTAGGCTGCGACCTTCTTCAGGCCGTGCCGCACGATGGCGCCGCTATCCATTCCGATTTCCTCTTCGGACGAGACATCGCCCCCGGTAACCCAGTCGGCGTACTGCACCGCGACATTGACGGATTCCTGGACGAAGGTACCAGCCGCGCGAAGGGTTTTGCGGGATGGATCGTAGAGTGATGCCCAGGACGAGTCGCGGCCCATGATCAGATCGGTGAGGAGCAGGCCGGCAATCGTCCCATGCGTCAGGCCCATGCCCGAATCACCGGTTGCGACATAGACGTTCTGTTCGTTTCCCGGATCCCGCCCAATGAAGGCGAGGCCATCGACCGGCTCCATCACCTGGCCGGACCAGCGAAATTCTATTCGTCCCATCGCCGGGAACCGGTCGCGAGCCCACATTTCCAGCCGCACGTAGCGATGATCGCCGTCATCGGCCTGACCGGTCTTGTGATCTTCTCCTCCGACGATGAGCACATCATAGTCCCCTCGATCCTTCGACGAGACGGTCTGAATCCTCACATAATGGTAAGGATCGAGCGTGTCCCAATATAGCGCTTTCTTTAGGGCTCCGCGGGGCAGACGGGCTCCGATGACATAGGTGGTATAGGGCGCCTGCTTGGTATGGATGGTCACGATGTCGCTGATCGGCGTGTTGGTGGCAATGACAACTGCTTCCGCCCGAATGAGATGTCCCTTATCTGTTTCGACACGTGCCGGAGCGCCGCCCTCGACCGTCTGAGCATGGGCGGATCCGAAAATACGGCCGCCGCGCCTGCCGATCGCATGGCCAAGTCCTGCAAGATATTTCAGCGGATGGAACTGGGCCTGCCGGGGGAACCGTACACACAGCTCCATCGCCAGCGATTCTACCGGAGTCCGGTCGAGCCGTTCGGCATCGGTCAGACCGGCGCGATGCGCAGCCTCCAGTTCATCTTCCAGAATCTTCCTCGACTCGCCGGGAGGAACGAACAGGTATCCGTCGACGCGTTCGAAGTCGCACTCAATTCCTTCCTTGGCAATGGTAGTTTCAATGAAGTCGATCGCCGCGCCATGGCTCTGAGCGGCGAGCCGCGCGCCTTCGTCACCGTGCAACCGTTCGATCTCGGTATACCCATCGTCAATGACGTTGGAGAGATGAGCCGTCGTACGTTCCGTCATGCCTCCGCCTATCTGCCCCCCATCATGCACAAGGACGACGGATTTACCTTCCCGCGCCAGACAATAGGCGACGCTCAGGCCTGCGATACCGGCGCCGACTACACACACGTCGGCACGCTGATGTTCCGAAAGTGAAGATTGCGACGGCATATCGGCCGTCGTCATCCAGAGTGAAGATGTCTGGCTGGAACTTTTGCTCATGGTCACGCTCCCGTGCAATTGGTCTCACGTCGGATTTGGATGACCGCCGATGCGGCTGGTTCTCGGAAAGATGGCTGATTGCCGTCGTCTCGATTCTGATAGAGGTACCGGCACTGATCAAGATGTGGGAATCGCCAAGGCACTGTTTTTCGCTCATCGGTGGAACAAAGGTTGCGGCACGGAAAGATCACGGACAGCCTGCCCGAACAAGACATCTCGGCAGTTCACGCAGCGATGAAAGGCATCAGTCGTCGAAGAGTCCTTGAAAGTCTTCTCGCACCGAAGTTTTCGGGGGACTTTGTTAATGATCTTCGGCACGTGGCTTGCCTTCATACAATTGAAACCACCGATGGAACCGTGCAGGCGGAGTGACCATCAACGAGAGGGATTTTATGGAAGGGATCTTATGACACGGATGACACGAACACCATCGAGGGCAGGAACGAAGCCACGCCGAAAATGGTCAGCCGAGGTCATGAAGCGTAGCGATGCGCTTGATCTGGAACGCGGGGATTTACCAAGGCGACCGCCCGCCAGATCGCCACCTCACTCAAACGGTCTGCCATGCGCAGTACACGTCGTAAAGGGACGCCTTATCAATCGGCCATGTCGATGCTCAATTTTCATATCAATCGGGCCGGCAAGGGTCTGACTGCCAAACAGAAAGCCAGGTTGGAACGGGCCAAAGGAGAACTGCGCAAACTATTCGGAAGAACATAGCGGAACGAAACATTCCTCAAAGGAGAAGCGTATGCCGGACCAAAACACTCTCCGACGGGCCAACACAAAGAAACGAGAAGGCAAGGCGCCGTCCACGCAAGCCGGTGAATTCGTCAAGGAAGAAATCCATCACGTCAGAAAGGGCAAGCACGGCGCTCGCTCTACCAAACAGGCGATTGCGATCGGATTGTCGAAGGCCCGCAAGGCCGGCGTGGACCTTAAGCCGCCACGAAAAGGGCAGACATCCAAACGCACCAGACGCAGCGCGAAGCGGGCCTATGAAAAAGGACAACAAAGCCGATCACAGAAACCTTCTCCACGGCGCTCAAGAGCCACATTAGGAGCGTTAAAGCAGGAAGGCCGGCGTGCAGCTTCTTCGAGCGCCTTGTCTACGCAGGCGCGGCGCAAGAAATAGGGCCTGTCCACACCGCCGAGGCATCGTCGGGAAAACGTACTTGGCCGGATACATCCGGATACAAAGGAGGCGCGCGCTGACGGCCGGAGCAATGAGCAACATGGACGTGGGAGTCTGATCGGCATGCTGACCGACCGCGATATCATCCTTCGCGTTTTGGGGCGCAAACAGGATCCAAAAGTTATGAAGGTCGGCGAGACGATGACGCTGGATGTCACCTATTGTTTGGACGATCAAGATATTCAAGAAGCCGCGATGCTCATGGTCGAGAGGCGTGTCCGCCGATTGGTGGTCCTGAACCGAGAAAAGAAACTCATGGGGGATTGTCTCGCTGGAGACCTCGTGGTTCATTCGGGGAATACGACCCTTGGAGGTGAAGTATTGGAATTCGTCTCGCAAGCGTCCGAGCCCAAGCAAGCGGCTGGTACTCCTTCGTGATGTCTTCTCAACAACAAGACCCCGGCCCAGAGCCAGCCGATACGATCGGGCGAAGGATGCTAAGGCAGCGCTCATACACGGCACATTTCCGTATGGAGACTTGACCAGGGTTTTCCCGTTTCCTACAATGTAGACCTCACTCTGGAGGCAGGGACAACCTATGGGACGCAAGCTGGAAACCGCTCATATCTCCTTCGGACTGGTCACGATACCGGTAGGAATCTATACGGCCATCGATGAACAGGACATCCATTTCAACCAGCTTCATGGCCCCTGCGGAAGTCGTATCAAGCAACAGCGTTTTTGCCCCGTCTGCAAGCGCGACGTCAACTACGATGAGCTTGTAAAGGGGTATGAGATATCCAAAGAGCAGTATGTGCGGATCAGCCAGGACGAATTGGACCAATTACAAGCGGCAGAGTCCGATGCCATGCAGATCTTGGAATTCGTTCCCTTGAGCGCCGTGGATCCCATCTATTTTGAAAGTACTTATTATCTCGGATCGGAAAAACAAAGCGAGAAGGCCTACCAGCTCCTCGCCCAGGCAATGGAGGATATGCAGCGGGTCGCCTTGGCCAAGTATGTATGGCGTGGAAAGGACAGCCTGTATGTGATTCGTTCCGTACAAGGCCACTTGCTTCTGCACCGGATGCACTACCATGACGAGATTCGAGAGTTTGACGCGATGCCCAAAGGCGACCAGAAACCCGGTTCCGCCGAACTGAAGCTTGCGACTCAATTGATCGAGTCTATTTCGAGCGATACGTTCGACGCGCAGGCATACCACGACGAATATCGGCAGCGGGTGATGGAGTTGATCGAAGAAAAATCCAAAGGAAAGACCATCAAGCTGCAACCCAAGGCGGCCCGGTACGCGACGGATGTGGTGGATCTGATGCAACGGCTGAAGGAAAGCGTCGCCCAGACCGCGCAGAAGAAAGGTGCTCGCTCACGGGCGTTGCCGGCGCAGGCCCCCCGCGAGCCAGCGAAGAAGGCTCACGCCGGGAGACGATGATCGGCGAATATTCCGCAGCCGAACTCCGCCGCATCCTGCGCGTCAGTGAATCAGAGTTGCGGTCTTGTCTCCGTGCCGCCCTCCTCCCGGTCTCTCGGGCGAATGCTCCCTGCACGTATTCCTTTCAGAATCTCGTCATGCTGCGCACTGCCAAGGGTCTCAATGAGGCCGGCGTGTCCGTTCGTCAGATCCGCAAGGTGCTCGAATCCCTGCAGCGGCAACTCGAGGACGGTCAGGCGATTTCGAGCCTCAAGATCTATGCCTCCGGCAAGCGAGTGGTGGTGTGGGACGGCGCATCCCGTTGGCAACCGGATTCGGGGCAATTCCTACTCAATTTCGACACCACGCACATTCTCTCACCAACTCAATTGAAGCCCCGACCCGAGTCGCGGCCCTCACAGGCCGAGGCTGCCCTCGCGTGGTTCGGACGGGCGATGAGACTTCAAGATGATTCCTTGGAAGAGGCGCGTCGCGCTTATGAGGAAGCCATCCGTTTACGGCCGGCATTTGCCGAGGCGCATGTCAATCTGGGACTGCTAAATCATAACGCCGGTGATCTGGCGGAGGCGGAAGCCTGCTACCGCCGTGCCCTTCAGCATGGGCCGGAACTAGTCCTCGCCCATTTCAACCTGGGAGTGGTCTTGGAAGATCAACAGGATAAAACCGGCGCCATCGCCGCTTACGAGGAGGCACTCAAGCGGGCGCCCGGTTTTCGTGAGGCTCATTGCAATCTGGCGCAGCTGTACGAAAAACTGGGACGCCAACGGGACGCCGTCCGACATTATGCCGCCGCCAAACGGCTTGACGTATGATAATGTGTCGATCTGATGATTTGATAATCTGTTCATAAATTCTTCGCGAACGAGCAATCGGTTGACGCCTGATCGGGTAGTTCTTACCGGGCATTTTTTCCTTGCAACCACCTCATGACCAGAGGTAGTAGTTAGTCTACAGGAGGACGTCGGATGAGCATGCCTGAAGAACAAATGGATCAATTCAGCGCATTGGAACTGAAAAACAACAAGTTCAAAAAAGTCGTGTGGATCGCATCGTTCCTGCTTGTCTGTGTTCTGACCATTCTAGGGCTGGAGATGGCGGGCGTCATCCGGTCGAGCCCATTCTGACTCCGCATTCCGCGCTATCCCATCCTATCCATTCACGTTCTTTTCCAGTGCGGATGTGATCGCCGCATAGAGCTGCTCTGCCGCGACATCCTTCGTCAGATAGGCCACGGCTCCTGCTTCTTTCATGCTCCGCTCGATCTGATGACTTTGATGTACGGACAAACCGATCACGGTCATGGAGGGGCAGGTTTGCGTGATGAGACGCGTCGCTTCAATGCCGTCCATTATCGGCATGTTGACGTCCATGATGACCACATCGGGGCGCAGCTTTGACGCAAGCGTGACCGCTTCGTTCCCATCCGCGGCTTCGGCCACGACCCGCACATGCTCATAGCCTTCCAACACTCCACGCAATCCTTCCCGCACCAATGGATGGTCATCCACCATCAGGACCCTCACGGCCCCAGGCTGTCCCTCCTTCGATACCGGCGCATCGACCGTACCCGCCACCGTTGGATCAGCAGCGCTCACTCGAGAGCCCAGAGGGAGAATCAAGCTGGCGGAAGTCCCCTGGGTCGGCCCGGATTTGAGCTCAAGTCGCCCGCCTAACGCTTCCATCCGCTCGCGAATGCTGAACAGCCCGAAGTGTTTACCTCCAGTCCGTCTCTCCAGGGCATGATCAAAACCTTTTCCCGAGTCTGCGACCGTGATGGTCAAGAGGTCGCCCTCCGTTGTCGTCGCCACGGACAGGAGCGCCTGCTTCGTGTCGGCATGTTTCACGACATTCATAAGCAACTCCCGCACGGATTGAAACAGGAGAATCGCCTGATCCTCCTCCACGTCAAAGGAGGAAGGAGTCACCTTCATGGTAACCGTGACCCCATGCTGTTCCATTTGTTCGGCCAGCCAGGTGAGGCCCATGACCAATCCGAATTCCCGCAGCACGGGTGGCGCCAGCTCAGCCACAAGGGATCGGGTATAGGAGAGAGAATCTTGAAGGATTCTATCGGCGTCCTTCAACTGTTGGGCCAAACCCGTATCCTGCACGCGTTTACTGGCTTGATTCAGTTTCAACCGACACACGACAAGCAGCTGGCCGAGATAGTCATGGAGTTCTGTGGCAATCTGGCGCCGCACACGTTGCTCGGCCAGACTCAACTCCGACGCCAATACCCGCAATCGCTGGCGTGTTTCTGTCAAATCGTGTGTCCGCTCGGCCACCCGTTGATCCAATTGTACCGAGAGCAGTCGGAGTTCCTCTTCCCCGCGTTTACGCTCGGTGATATCGCGCGCTATTTTTGATGCGCCGATGACGTTATCCTGCAAGTCTTTGATGGGAGAGACCGTGAGAGACACATGAATGTAGGTACCGTCCTTACGTTTCCGTACCGTGTCAAATTGATCAACCCGCTCCGCTTTTCTAATCTTGTCCAGGATCTGTGATTCCTCATGTTTCCGTTCGACGGGGATAAGAATCGAGATCGATTGCCCGATCATCTCAGTAGCGGTATAGCCAAATATTCGCTCTGCGGCGCCATTCCATGTCATGACCGTACCGGATAAGTCCTTACTGATGATGGCATCGTCAGATGACTCTACGATAGCGGCCAACTGGGCGTTCGTCCGCTGAGTATTGTTGCTGAAATATGATTCCATTGCGGTACGGTGTGTTCCGGGCCGTGGCTACAAGTAAAAATGCCGAACGACAGCAACCCTCTACGCTCAGCTAGAATACTCAGGTGTTCGGAAAATGAAAACTAGGTAGTTACCTAGTTATATCAGTCTAAAATGCGTCAAACTGCGGATTTTTTGAGCTCCGTCGTTTGACTTAAGCTTTCAGCGAGCCTACGGTCTAGGGAAATCGCTCTCTTCTCAACCAGTGCTACGGGACAATGCAGGACCTCCCGGCATTGGCGTGCTCGGGCGCTCGGGCAAACCGCCTGCGAAACTCCATCTATTCCGTCACGGACATGAAGAACGACGGACATCCTTTAGAAACTCTGGCGCCTCAAACGGCCTATGACCGATGGGCGGAGGAGTATGATGATGCCGACCCCACCACGCTGCTCGATGAACCATTCCTGCTTTCCATGTTGAAACCGTTCGACGGTTGCCGAGTGCTGGATCTCGGCTGCGGCACCGGTCGATACCTACGTCGAGCGGCCCAGCCTGGAATCGAGGTTGTGGGTCTCGACCTGTCCCGCGCCATGCTCGCACGCGCAAGGCGGAGCATGGCACCGGCGCCTTCGGTCTCATGGATCCAGGCATCGGTTGCTCCTCTCCCGTTTTCAAAGGAGGCATTCGACCGCGTGATTTCAGGTCTGGTGTTGGATCACGTCGATGATCTTCATTTCTTCTTCCTTCAAGTCGTCGCAGCGCTTCGACCCGGCGGCCGCCTCATCATGTCGGCCGTGCATCCGGATATGCAACGTCTGACTGGATCGGTCGTGCGTTTTACTTCGGCAGGCCGGGAGCATCAGACGCACGGAACCGTGCATGAAGTGCGTTCGATGGTAGAGGCGACTCAGCAATCTGGTCTTTCACTGGAATGTCTCTTGGAACCCTGCGTCGATCAGGAACTGGTTACACGACGTCCTGCCTGGAGCAACAGGCTCGGCTGTCCGGCCTTGGTTTTGCTCGCAGCTGAGAAACCACCGGCCGCCTGATTGAGGAGCATCGCATCAGGGCCCGGGAGCCGCGCCGCGACCCGCGGCGCCTGCATCGCACTCGATGCCAGAGAGGCGGCGCCTTCTTCCTTCCGTGGTGAGGATTCAGTATGACAACCAACCAGACTATCGGCGTGGAGCCGGACGGACGGATACCTCGCCACACTCACCGGTGTACTCGGAATATCCTCGCCGACCCCATAGTAGAGATCCAACCATGGAGCGAAGTCTGCACGGTCGTTATGCCAGAGGGACTCGATGGCAGCGGCGCGGCGGCAGCACCACTTGATCAATTTCTCCTCCCCGCTGGCCCATATTTTCGTACCTTGGTCCGACAATTCGACGAGCGTATCACGATAGACCATGAGCCGGCTGAAGCCGTGGCGGCCCAAGAGCTGATCCAGCGTCGCAATCGAATAGCCATGCAGGTATGGAAATGCCAGGAGGTTGTTCCATGCCAGGGTCGCGATCATCCAGTTGCACAACAATCCTCTCCGTTTCAGGAGTTCCGCACCCCGGCGATAGACGGCCCCGTTGGGAACGCGAATAACGAGCAGCCCTTCATCCCGCAGAACGCGCCGCGCCGCCGCAAGGGTGGTATCGGGATTCGGCAGTTGATCGAAGGTATTCCAAATCACGACGGCGTCGACTGAATCGGGAGCGATAGGGGCGTCAGGCAGCGTCCCGCAGTATACCGGGAGTTCTCGAGCGCGGCAGAACTCCGTAACTTCCTTCCCCGGATCAACCCCCAGCATGGACCATCCACGCTGCCGGCCTACTGCCAGGAAACCGCCGACGAAACTCCCCACTTCAACGATCGCTGGCACATGTCGAAACTGCACCCAACGGGCGAGGATCGATGATTTCTTCTCTGCCCACTTCCGCTGAGACAGGAATTCGGAATGGAGATGAGCGTCGCTATAGCGATCCCTGACATAGGCTCCCCTCACAGCGGACGCAGAGGGCCTCGGAGTCCTGAACACAAACTCGCATCCTCGACATTGCACCACCCGAGTGGTGTAGTCCTGGGTAAACTCGACCCGGTCGGCGAGGCCTGCGCCTCCGTGCGTCCGTCGTCTCAGCTGATGGAATTTTTGAAGGAGGCGCTGCTGGGCCTCGATATCGGCCGCCGATGCAACGGTGTCGAGCTGCCAGCTACCACAGATCAGACAAGAGACATCGATAAACTGCTCCTCAGGGGCAAGATCCTCGGATGTGCGCGCCTGCGGCACGACCTCACCGGTCCTATTGCGATTCAGGGACATCCGAATACCAACGAATGAGGGCTGACTGTCTTTCCATCTATTTCTCCTGGCGTTGAAGGGTCGTCGTATGCCCTTCCTCCGTCACATAGGCTTTCACCTTATCGCCCTCGACGACCTTGTCCAACTTCGTGCTCTTGTCGACATGCATTCTGATCAGCTTCCCATCATTGTCCCTGACTACATACTGTTCGCCATCGATTTTCATCAGGGTGCCGGTCACGGCGTCCTTCGTCAGTCGTTCACCGATCGTCGGCTTGGCTTCTTTGTCTTTCGTCGGGTTGGCAGCCAGGGCGGACCCGACCCCACATATCACGACTGCGGTCATGGCCAGTACACCTGCGATTCTAATCATGACGACCTCCTATGTAATACGGGACCTCATTCACCTTCATCTTCATCCACCGTCTCCTTCGTATTGAGCGAGAATGTCTATCGTTTGCCGACCGCAGAAGGTCGCCGTCCTCGCTTTCTGCTAGATGCTGCCTTCCCGCTCCTCGGCGTACTCTTCCGTCCGGAAGATCGGCGTGAGGCACGACTATTCCCCGACGTCTGCTTGGCCAGGAGAGCTTCCTTCCGCTTCATCACTTGCTGCTGCAATTCCTCCCAAGGCAGATCCGCTTTTTCGGCCTCGGGGAACATGTGGCCTTCTTCTTCCTGCACGTGATGCTTGATGCTCTCTCCCAGGACGGTGAACTTGGCGTCAAAGCGAGCATCACTTGGTGTCATGCGTTTCAATTCATTGATCAACGTATGGGCGACGTGGTGCTCTTCCAGGGCTTCGTCCATGATGTCGTGCGTGTCGATCTCACGGCGGATCGCGGGATAGATGAGCGCTTCTTCTACCTTCGCATGGACCTCGAGATCCAGTAACGTCTCTCGGACGATGCGCTCTTTCGTGCGGGAGTCGTTCGCCTCTTCAAATTGCGCAAACAAGGCTTTGACCTTTTCATGGTCTGCTTTCAACATTTCGAAGACCGGATTCGTTGATGTGAACATCCCCATTGTTGTTTCCTCGCTTGTTAAATTGTGAAATTCGCTGCTCGCAATCTGTATACTCGCAGTGCAGGATTAAACCATGCACTCGTCGTACGAGGACCTAGGAGGAAACCTAGTTGAACAACTGTCCGCGGGACTTATTGTTGCTGCTGGAAGCCATCCGGCCAGACTTGATCGCTGTGCCATGCGCGTGCGGATGCCGCGGCGCATTTGAGAACTCTCCGCCGCAAGCGTACGCCATCGCTCCTTTGCTCAGGGATGCCAACGTGAGGCGACCACGGTGAACGATCAGAAAAGCGGGTCGACCGCCGCCTCCTACCTGCCTGCAGACCGTACTTTGCCGACTCTCAAGAATGCGGCATGCGAATGCCGGGGATGCGAATTGTATGTCGATGCGACGCAAACCGTCTTCGGTCAGGGACCCGGCAAGGCTAAAATTATGCTGGTCGGCGAACAGCCTGGTGATGAAGAAGACCGGCGCGGCGAGCCGTTCGTCGGACCGGCTGGCAATGTGCTGAATCGGGCGTTGAAAGATGCCGGGCTGGATCGTCGCGCGGTATACCTCACCAATGCGGTGAAGCATTTTCGCTTTGTCGTGCAAGCGAAACGCCGGAAGCATCAAGCCCCAAGCCCCTCTCACATTACCGCCTGCGACCCTGGTTGGAGGCCGAAATAGACTCGATCGATCCTCATGTCGTTGTCTGTCTCGGGGCGACGGCCGCCCGAAGCCTCCTGGGACAGGGTTTCCGTCTCACCAAGGAACGTGGAAAAGCGCTGAAGACCCGCTGGGCACCGCATGTGGTGGCGACATTTCATCCTTCGGCTGTCCTGCGAGGAATCGACACGAAGTCTCGCGAGACACTGTATGAATCGCTCGTCCATGATTTGAAGGTCGCCGCCGACCTGCTGTGACCGGGTTCAATCACCGCCCCTGCTTCTCATCTCCGGCCGGATGCTGGTCGGAGGGGCCTCAGGACACTAGGTGCCGATCACATCGATGATCGTTGATGATTGGAGGTATTGTGTGAAGACTTTCTCCATTGAGCCTGTCGGAGTGATTCGATCTGAAATCAAACACAGAGACGATGCTCCTTTGTTTTACACAGAGGGTGCGCCCAATGCCTTTCTGGAGATGATTCCAGCATACATGGATGGCCTGGATCGATGCGGGTCGGTGACGAAATCATTGTCATCACGTGGTTGCACTGCGCTCGCAGGGAAGTGCTAAACGTTCGCCCTAGAGGGGACGTATCTCATCCTCTCACAGGAGTATTTTCGACTCGGTCACCCGATCGTCCGAACCTTGTGGGGGCTTCATCGCGCGAAGGTTCTGGAAATCAATCCAGGTCGTTTGCATTCGGTCCGATCGAAGCGATCGACGGTACACCCGTGATTGATATAGAGCCGGTGGTTGAAACAAAGGACTATTGATAACGGGATGCTGCCGTCGCTCGGAACTATCCTGATTTCTACGAGCGACTAGGGGAATCGCTAGGCTCGTCACGCCTTACCTTTTGCTACTCTCAGGCGCGTATTCACATGAGGCCCGGCGCTCTCATGATAATCATCACCGCTTTAGTTCTCTGAACTAAGCCTCGCGCCAGCCCGGACGGAATCAGACCATTCGCCCTCATCTGGGCCAAGGATCGCGATGACTACGACGAGGAAAACCAAGCCGCACCCGTTGACACATATCCGGTACGCAGTCGTTGGTTTGGGGCACATCGCCCAGGTGGCGGTTCTCCCGGCGTTTGCCCATGCCGCCACCAACTCACAGCTCACGGCGTTGGTATCTGATGATCCCAAGAAGTTGAAACAGCTCAGTGCGCGCTATCGAGTCCCGTACACCTATTCGTACGAGCAATACGGCAAGTGTTTGCGTGAAGGGCACATCGATGCGGTGTATATCGCCTTGCCGAATAATATGCACTGCGACTATGCCACACGCGCCGCTCAAGCCGGTATTCACGTCCTCTGCGAAAAACCCATGGCCATGACCGAGCAGGAATGCCGACAGATGATCCGCGCCGCCGAGCGGACCCGGACAAAATTGATGATCGCCTACCGGCTCCATTTGGAAGCGGCGAATTTAGACGCAGTGGAAATCGCCCGGTCCGGCAAGCTCGGCAAGCT
>Ga0075420_100004217_pt1 | contig 12590 bp, 13 predicted proteins | sample SoiMetdeltSBSDD4_FD_75296 | JGI IMG/M metagenome (GOLD analysis project Ga0075420, IMG submission 75296) | Bulk soil microbial communities from a Populus tree surrounding site in Tennessee, USA - Soil MetaG P. deltoides SBSDD4 | ecosystem: Environmental > Terrestrial > Soil > Tree plantation... | reverse complement strand
TTGTCTTCGAGCTCGATCTCCTTGGCGACGGTGACGCCGTCCTTGGTGATGCGGGGAGCGCCGAACGACTTGTCGATGACGACGTTACGGCCCTTCGGGCCGAGCGTGACCTTCACCGCGCTGGCGAGAATGTCGACGCCCTTCAACATCTTGTCGCGGGCTTCGACGGAGAATTTGACTTCCTTGGCAGCCATTGTTTGCAACTCCGTTATAAATTAAGCGGCCTTCTTCCTGGCGACGGTGCCTTCCAGCACGCCGAGGACGTCGGATTCTTTCATGATCAGGAGGTCTTGACCGTCGATCTTGACCTCGGTGCCCGACCACTTGCCGAACAGCACGATGTCGCCGACCTTAAGGTCGATCGGGATCAGCTTGCCGGCTTCGTCGCGGCCGCCGGGGCCGACTGCAATGATTTCGCCCTGGCTCGGCTTTTCCTTGGCGCTGTCGGGAATGATGATGCCACCGGACGTCTTTTCCTCGGCATCGATGCGCTTGACGACGACACGGTCGTGAAGCGGACGGAACTTCATGGAAAACCTCCTCGTTGAGTGATTCGGTAGTCTTGTGATCGTCAGTCGCCCGGCGCACCCGGCGGCTGCTTGCGCGCGATTTAGGGCGCTGGTTTTTGACCTGCAAGTGGGGTCGGGTGGATTTTTAGCACTCATTTCAGGGGAGTGCTATCAGGTCCCGCAAATATCTGAATTTGTTTGGTTAATCCGATCGGCGTCAGCGGTAGCGGGCGACGCGGGCGCGACCGCGGGCGTTTTGTTAGCAGCGGGCAGCGGTGCCGCTAATGCTTTGATAATGCGCCATAATTGACCGGGTGGCGGCGGAACTTTGCTACGACGTGTGGCGGAACGGTTACAGCATTTCTGGTCGGCTCATGACACAACATCTGCATCGTTTGATGTGACGTGCCTCTGGGGGAAGTATGCGGAAATCTCTGATTGCTATCGCGGCAGTGGCGGTCTCAGCTGGAGCTGCCACCGCCGCTGACCTCGCCCGCTATACCAAGGCGCCACCGCCCGTGCCGGCCCCCATCTACAACTGGACCGGCTTCTATGTCGGCGGCAACGGCGGCTACGGCTGGAGCCGTGACAAGCACGAGGACCTGCTACCGGGCTTCGGCGGCTTCTGGACTTCCGGCTGGATTAGCCCTCTCGGTCCGACCCAGACCATCAAGCCCCAGGGCGCCGTGTATGGCGGCCAGATCGGCTACAACTGGCAGGCCGGTAGCTGGGTGTTCGGGCTCGAAGGTCAGTTCAATGGTGCCGACATCAAGCGTAACGACGTGAGCATCTTCTTTCCGGTAACCGACCGGCTGCGCGCGAAGATCGACACGTTCGCGACGGTCACCGGCCGCATCGGTTACGCCTCAAGCAACTGGCTGCCCTACATCAAGGCCGGCTATGCCGGTGCCAACCTGAAGACCTCGAACTTCGATATTTTCGGTCGTCATCTCGACAACAAAGCCTGGCGCAGCGGCTTCGTGGTCGGTGCCGGCCTCGAATACGGCTTCGCCGGCAACTGGAGCGTCGGCGTCGAGTACGACTACATGGTCTTCGGCAGCAAGTCATTCGAGGGCCCCAACCTGACGTCCTCCGGCACCCGATTCGGAGCCGAGCGCTTCAGCGACGACCTGCGCATCTCCACCGTTACCGGCAGGCTCAACTACCGGTTCGGCGGCCCCGTCGTCGCCAGATACTGATCGCGCCATCAGTCCTCTGCGAAGCCCGGCCCTTGTGCCGGGCTTTCACCTTTCAGCTCTTTGCTGTGCAGACCCGCTGCATCGGCGCGTGTCGCCATACCGCCGTTTCCGAAGCACTCGTAGGTGTCGCTGCAAGGGTGGTTGCGGAGCCTTGTCAGCAGTCGTCAGAGGATGCTGCTAATGCATTGAAAATACACAGATAATTTATCTTTTAGGCTTGAAATTGGAACGCCGGTTCCACGATGCTGTTGTTCTCGATCATGGAGGACATTTTCATGGTTTCGGAAGGCTTCAAGAAGCAGCTGCGGGGATACGGACTGACCACGGCCGAGATCCTCTATCGGATGCCCGACCACCCTGCGGTGCTGCAGACCTACGTGTGGCAGGACTACGATCTCTGTCCGAATTTTCCGGTGCTGAACAAGTTTCTCGCGTTCTGGCTCGAGAAGCTCGAAGGCCCGCTGCATTCGGTCACGGTCGCGCACGCACGGCTGATCAAGCCCGCCGAAATCCGCGCGCTGAACGGCGAGTTTCGGTTGAACTAGCTGGCCACCCTGGGCGACGAGTTTGCCGTCGACGCGCGCGCCGAGCGAACAGGATCGCGCCGGCTCAATCCACCTTGATGCCGGTGGTCTTGATCACACCGGACCACTTCTCGTAGTCGTCGTTGATGAATTTGGCGAAGGCGGCCGGCGTCAGCGGCATCGGCTGGACGCCCAACGTGGCGAACCGCTCTTTCACCTTGGGATCGGCGAGGGCGGCATTGGTCGCCTTGTTGATCGTGTTGACGAACGCCGCGGGTGTGTTCTTGGGCATGCTGAGGCCATACCAGCCGATCGCCTCATAGCCCGGGATGGATTCGCCCACGGTCGGAATATCCGGCAGGAAGTCGAGCCGCTTCGCGGTCGTCGTCGCAATGGCGCGCAGCGTGCCGGTCCGCACATATTCCATCGCCTGCGGGATCGGATTGATGGTCATCTGAACTTGGTTGGACAAAAGGTCCGGCATGAAGCTCGAGCGATAGGGAACATGGGTGAGGTTGATGCCGGCCATCGATTTCAGCATCTCACCAAAGATATGCGACGAACTGCCGTTGCCGCCCGAGGCATAGTTGACCTTGCTGGGGTGGGCCTTGGCGTAGGCGATGAATTCCGGGATCGTCTTCACCGGCAACGAGGGATTGATCACGATCAGGTAGGGCGCATCGGCGATGCCGCCGACCGGCGCGATGTCGCGCATGAAATTGAATTTGAGATGCGGAAAGAGCGTCTGGTTGAAGACGTTGGTCAGCACGATCATCTGGATCGTGTAGCCGTCCGGCGGCGCCGACAACGCCGTTTCGGTCGCGATGTTGCTGGCGGCGCCGGGCTTGTTCTCGATCACAAATTGCTGGCCAAGCCGCTCCGACAGGATTTGCCCGATGAGGCGCGCGATGATGTCGGGGGCGTTGCCGGCGGGGAAGCCGACGATGAACCGCACCGGCCGCGACGGATAGGCTTGCGGCCATGCTGCGGTGGACAGCGCGGGGAGGGCGGCGGCACCCGCCGCGCACTGCAGAAACCGGCGGCGGGACCCATTCATGGCGTTTCCTCGACTGTTGTCAGTTGCTGGGACCAAAATGGTGAAACGCAAACAACGCGGCATGAAACTCGAAAATCAGTTCGCCTTGATGTTGGCCGTTCGGATCACCTTTCCCCACTTGTCGGTTTCGTCGGCGATGAGCTTCTCGAAACTGGCAGGCGAGCCCGCGAGCACGTCACCGCCAAGCTCCGAGAGCCGGACTTTCATCTTGGGATCGGCGAATGCGGCGTTGATCTCCTGATTGAGCTTGTTGACGATGTCCGCGGGCGTGGCCTTGGGCGCAGCGATGCCCCACCAATTGCTCGCTTCGTAGCCGGGCACGAATTCAGCGACCGTCGGAACGTCGGGCAGGGCTTCCAAACGTGACGTCGACGTCACGGCGAGCGCGCGCACCTTGCCGGCCTTGATGTATTCGACAGTCGAGGGCACGGCGGAGAACACCACCTGCACCTGACCGCCGATGAGGTCGGTCAGCGCGGGCGCGGCGCCGCGATAGGGCACATGCTGCATCGGTGCGCCGCTCATCAGCTTGAACAGCTCGCCGGACAGATGATTGGAGGAGCCGATGCCGGCCGATCCCATGTTGATCTTGTTCGGATTGGCTTTTGCGTAGGCGATGAACTCGGGAACGGTCTTGACCGGAAGCGACAGGCTCACCGCCATCACGTTCGCAACGCGGAGGATGCCGGCGACCGGCGCGATGTCGCGCAGGAACTCGAAATTGAGCTTGTCGTAGAGCGCGCCGTTGATCGCGGCTCCCGGGGAGACCGCCAGCAGCGTGTAGCCATCGGCGCTGGCGTTGACGGCCGCCTCGGTGGCGATATTGCCGTTGGCGCCCGGCCGGTTCTCGACGACGAACTGTTGGCCGAGGCGATCCGACAGCCACTGACCGATCAGCCGAGCGACGATGTCGGTGGCGCCGCCGGCCGCAAGACCGACAATGATCTTCACCGGCCGAGACGGATAGGCTTGCGGCCATGCGCTGCTGGAGATGGCGGGAAGCGCAGCCACGCCCGCCGCCAGACGCAGAAATCGGCGACGGGAATTGATCATGGCACTTCCTTGCACGTTGTCCGGTCGTGGCGACCGATTGACGGAACGAAGAATGTGAACTCAAAAAAATCTTGCGGTCAGTCACCCTTGATCTTGGCGGCCTTGATGATCGGCCACCACGTCTCGATCTCGGCCTTGTGCAATGCCGTCACCGCTTGCGGCGTCTGCTGCTCGCGCGGGAAGATGTCGAGCCCGAACTCCGCCAGCCGCGCTCGCACGCTAGCGTCGGCGAGGCTCTCCACCGCCGCGGCGTTGAGGCGGTCGACCATCGGCTTGGGCACGCCCTTCGGCGCGAACAACGCAAACCAGGCCGAGAAATGGAATCCGGGCAGGCCGGCCTCGTCGGTGGTCGGGACATCAGGCGCGCTCGCGAGCCGGCTCTTGGCGGCGAGGGCGTGGACCTTGATGGTGCCGGCACGCAGTTGCGGCAGCACGGTCGCCGGCGCGTCGATCATCAGATCGATCTGCCCGGCCACCAGGTCCTGCATGGCAGGACCGCCACCGCGATAGGGCACGAAGCCGAAGCGGGTGCCGGTCGCGTGCTGGAAGAACACCGCGCCGAGATGCGGCGGGCTGCCGTTGCCTGCGGTGCCGGCGGTCGCCTTGTCCGGGTTGGCCTTGAGCCAGGCGATGAACTCCTTCAGGTCGTTCGCCGGGTTGCCCTTCTTCGCGACGATGAAGTGCGGATTGCTGGCCAAGAGCGTGATCGGCTCGAAATCGGTCTGCACGTCATAGGGCAGGGAATAGATCACCGGGTTGACGACCTGGGTGCTCGAGATACCCATGCCGAAGGTGTAACCGTCGGGCGCCGCCTTCGCGATCCTGCCGACGCCGATACTGCCGCCGGCGCCTGCCACGTTCTCGATGATCACGGTCTGGCCGAGCGACGTACGCATGCGCTCGGCCATGATGCGCGCGACCGTGTCGGCCGGTCCGCCGGCCGCGAACGGAACGATCATCGTGATCTGGCGCGACGGATAGCTTTGCGCCGCCGCGATGCGTGATGTGATTGGCAGCGCGGCGGCGCCCGCTGCCAGACGCAGGACGCTGCGGCGGGGAAGTTTCATTCCCGTCAGCTCAGCGTCGTGCCTGAGGCGGTGATGACCCTGGCCCACTTCTCGGTCTCGTCGGCGATCAGCTTGCCGAAGTCGGACGCCGAACCGGCGATGACCGTACCGCCGCCATGGGCGACCTGCGCCGCGACCTGGGGGTCGGCCAGGGCCGCATTGATCTCGGCGTTGAGCCGCTCGACGATGCCGGCTGGCGTGTGCCTGGGGGCGCCGACGCCGAACCAGGTGCTGGTGGCTTGGTCGCCCGGCAGCGCCAGGGTCCGCAGCGCGCCGCTCTTCAGGTGCTCACGCGCCGAGATCAGCGACGGGAAGTAGACGTCCGCCCGGCCATCAAGCAGATCGGCATAGGCGCCCGCGCCACCGCGGTAGGCGACATGAACCATTTCGACGCCGGTCGTCATCTTGAACAGCTCGCCGGCGAGGTGGCTCGCGGTCCCAACCCCCGCCGAAGCCATTGTAAGTGCGCCGGGCTTGGATTTCGCATGCGCGATGAATTCGCCCACCGTTGTGGCCGGAACCGACGGGTTCACCAGCATGACACTGGGCGAGCGCACGGCGGCGGCCACCGGCGCGATGTCGCGGCGGAAATCGAAGCCGAGCTTGTCGTAGAGCGTGGCATCGATCGCGCTTGATGGGCCGACCATCAGCAGCGTGTGGCCGTCCGGCGCCGCGTTCACGACCATCTCGGTGGCGATGTTACCGCCGATGCCGGTTTGGTTATCGACGATAAATTTCTGACCGGTGCGTTCCGACAACGATCGGGCCAGAAGGCGCGCAACAATGTCAGCCGCGCTGTCGGGAGCAAATCCGACCACAATGCGTACGGCCTGTGACGGATCGGCCGCCGCCCATGCGAAACGTGAGATGGCCGGGGCAGCCGCAGCACTCGCGGCCAGCCGGACGAACGTACGGCGGGGAAGCGTCATCAGATCCTCCCTTGTCATCGCGCAACGCGCGCGTGGATGCTCATGTGTCCTGAGCGTTGTCTTAAAAGTACATCGCTGTCAGTTGGGAAGGAAGGGTCAAAAAGCCGACATGCAACGATTTGCGAATCGGGACTTGATCCAATCCGCCCACAGGGACTAGCGTGTTGCACCGACAAAAAAGTCACAAGGGAGGATGCCGTGAAGATCCTGTTTTTCGATGATTTCCGGCTTGGTGTGCTCAAGGATGACGTCGTCGTGGACGTCATGGATGCGGTCAAGGACGTGCCGCAACTCGGGCCGCACGACCTTATCAATGGCGTCATCGAACGTTGGGGCGATTACCGCAATAGGATCGAGCAGGCCGCCGGCCGGGGCCGCGCCATTCCGCTCGCCAAGGTCACGATCCGTTCGCCGCTGCCGCGCCCGATCAATATCGACTGCATGGCGGTCAACTACATGGAGGACGGCACCCGTAAGGAGCCGGCGCCGATCAACGCGTTCCTGAAGTCGCCCAATTGTATCCTGCCGACCGCGGGTACGATGGTGCTGCCCGATGTGCCGGCGACCCACTTTGAAGGCGAGGCCGAGCTTGCGGTGATCATCGGCAAGCGCGGCGCAAACATCAAAGAAGCCGATGCAATGAGCTACGTGTTCGGCTACACCAACTTCATCGACGGTTCCGCGCGCGGGCTGAAGCCGCCGGGCAACACCTTCTATCAGATGAAGTCGCGCGACACCTTTGCGCCGATCGGCCCCTACATCGTCACCGCCGACGAGATCAAGGATCCGCACAAGCTCCAGGTCCGGCTGTGGAACAACGGGGAGCTGAAACAGAACTACAACACCAGCGACATGGCCCACAAAATCCCGCGCTGCATCGAGTTCGTCAGCGCGATCCACGGCTTGGAGCCGGGCGACGTGCTGGCGACCGGCACCAACCACCGCGGCCTGCATGCCTTCCAGAATGGCGACAAGGTCGAGCTCGAGGTCGATGGGCTTGGCCGCTTGCGCGTCGACGTCCGCGACGACCTCAAGCGGACCTGGCCACGCGACACGCGCCTGGAGTGGGCCACCAAGGGCAAGGGCGAATACGCGCCGCAGCTCACCGGCCGCTACGCGCCGACGCCGGGCTAAGGCGAGGCCTTCCGCCGGTCCGTAAAAAGACCCTGTCGCGCGAGCGGCAGGGTCTTTCAATTCGGCTGCATCGCCCGATGCAGCACCAGGCCGTGCGTTTCGAGCACGTTGGTCACGGTGCCGAACCCGGCCGCTTCAAGACAATCGCGTTGCTCCGCGACAGTCATGAACAGCGCGGTGTTCGCCATACCGTCACCACCGGCATAGTGATCACAGACGAGGTAGTGACCTCGCGGGCTCAGGAGCGATCGCACCGACCGGTGCAGAGCGTGGGCGTGCTTCTTGTGACGCAATTCGTGAACGGCCTGCATGGTCACGACGGCGTTGAACCTTCCGAGACCTTCGCTCCAGCGATCTTGCTTGAAATCCACCACGATGGGGCGGGCGTGCTGCATCAACGGCCCCAACCGTTCGCGCGCCAGTTCGTGCATCGCCTGTGAGAAGTCGAGCATCGTGTACTCGACCGAAGGGATTGCTCGCAGAATTCGTTGCGCGAGGAAGCCGGGTCCGGAGCCAAGTTCAAGGATACGAAGCGGAGATCCGTCGAGCCCACGGAGCTCATGGATGAACTGCTGAAAGAACTGCTCCCGCCACGGGCGTTTCGACATGACTGTCGCCGCCCATTCGCGCGCGTCGTCCATTGCGCGCAAATCGATCGGGCTAGGGACGTCGTCCGCGCGATCATGCGTCATGCGTTGAATCTACAAGTTCCGGTCGGTCTCAGCAATGCAACCGCGCGAGCCAGCTCAGCTCAACATGCCGACGATCGCGCCGATGAGGCAGGTCGCGAGCGTGCCCGACACGATCGATTTGAGTCCGAGCGAGACGATGTCGTCGCGCCGTTCGGGGGCCATCGTCGCCATGCCGCCGATCATGATGCCGAGCGAGCCGAAATTGGCGAAGCCGCACATCGCATAGAGCATGATCAGCCGGGAGCGCGCATCGAGCGCGTCGGGCGGAAGTTTCGACAGCTCCACATAGGCGATCAGCTCATTGAGGATGGTTTTGATGCCCATCAGGCTGCCGGCGGTCTGCGCCTGATCCCAGGGGATACCCATCAGCCAGCACACCGGCGCCATGATCCAGCCGAGCATGCGCTGCAGCGACAGCGGCGCGCCCGCGATATCCGGCAGCAGGCTGAGGATCGCATTACCGAGATAAACCAGCGCGACCAGTACGATCAGCATCGCGACGATGGTCAGCAGCAGCTCGAGCCCGGCGACCGTGCCCTTCACGATCGCGTCCATGGTTGATGAGGCCATCGGCTCCGGCTCGATCAGATCGCCGCCGGTATGTCGCTCGGTCGTCTCCGGCACCATGATCAGGCTGATCAGGATCGCGGCCGGCGCGCCGAGCACTGAGGCGATCACGAGATGCGCGGCCGCGTCCGGGATAATTGGCGCGAGGAAGGTGGCGTAGAGCACCAGCACGGTGCCGGCGATGCCGGCCATGCCGCCGGTCATCACGATGAACAGCTCGGTGCGGGTCAGCCGCGCGAGGTAGGGACGGATGAACAGCGGCGCCTCGACATGGCCGACGAAGATGTTGGTGGCGGTCGCAAGTCCGACCGCGCCGCCGACGCCGATGGTCCGCTCCAGCGCCCAGGCGAAGCCGCGCACCAGAGGCGGTAGGACGCGCCAGTAGAACAGCACGGTGGTCAGCACGCTCATGACGAGCAGTACCGGCAATGCCTGCATTGCGAGCACGAACTCGGCGCCCGGCGTCTTCAGGTCATAGGGCAGCGGTCCGCCGCCGAGATAGCCGAACACGAACGACGTGCCGGCGCGGGTCGCCGCGGCGATCGCGCCGACCGCCTGGTTCACATAGGCGAAGGCCGCGACGATCTGCGGGATCTTGAGGAGCAGAACCGCCACGGCAATGGTGAGGGCAAGCGCGAGGCCAGCCTGTTTCCAGGCGACAGCGGTGCGACGCTCGCTGACCAGCCACGCGATAACGAGCAGGCCGACGACGCCCAAGGCCGATTGAAGTTGCAGCATCCCCCGCGAACCCCTCAGATTCGCGGGCGATTGTAGCGGCTTCGGCAGCAAAATACCGCCGGCCTGTACGCGATGCCTAGTTGACTGGTGCCGGAGCGTGCTTCGCGAACGGAGCGAGGTGATCGGCCATCGCCTTCTGGAACGCCGGCCGTGCCTCGCAGCGCTGGCGATACGCCTCGAGCGCCGGAAACTGCGCCAGCAGGTTGCTATGCCGCAAGACGCGCAACACCGTCGTCATCAGGATGTCGGCGGCGGTGAAGCGGTCTTCCAGATAGTCGCGGCCGTTGAAACGGGCGGCGAGGGCGGTGAGCCGCGTGTTCAGAACCTGCTCCACGGCAGGACGGCGCGTTTTCGCCCACTCCGCGTCGGCATGGAACAGATCGATCTCGGCCAGCGCCTGGACTCGCGGCTCGATCGAATTGAGCGCGGCGAACGCCCAGCAGGTCACGCGCGCGCGTCCGGCGGGATCGGACGGCATCAACGCCTCCGAACGCTCGGCGATGTGCAGGACAATCGCGCCGGATTCGAACAGCGGGAGTCCGTCGTCCTCGATGGCCGGGATTTGTCCGAACGGCTGTAGCGCCCGGTAGCTCTCGGAGGTCTGGTCTTCGGGGCCGATCAGCCGCTCTTCATAGGGGAGGCCGGCTTCTTCCAGCGCCCAGCGCACCCGGAAGTCGCGCGCCAGACCCTGCGCAAACGGCGGCACCCAGCGCAACGCGCTTACCGTGATCGACGATCTCATCCATCCCTCCATAAGTTGCATTATGCAAGTTAATGCTAGCATATCACTTGTATTTTGCAAGTGATCTAACGGCCTGATATCACAGCTTTGTTTGGAGGATTCGATGAGCGACGGCCGCAAGCGCCAGCTCTCCGGCTGCCCGATCGACTACGGTCTCGACGTTTTCGGCGATCGCTGGACGCTGCTCGTCATCCGCGACCTGCTGTTCGCGGGGAAGCGCCATTTCAAGGAGCTGATGGAGTCGCCCGAACGCATCGCGTCGAACATCCTGGCCGCGCGGCTCAAGAAGCTCGAAGAGCGCGGCTTGATCGAACGCTGCGCCGACCCGGAAAATCGCAAGCAGGTGATCTACACGCTGTCCGACAAGGGGCGCGACCTGGCGCCCGTGCTTGTCGAAATGATCCGCTGGGGCGGACGGCACGATCCGGAGACGCTGGTGCCGAAGAGCTTCGTTACGCGCCTTGCCAGGAACAATGATCAATTGATCGCCGACGTGCGTGCCGGGATGGCAGAAGCGGCGCGTAAGGTGAAAGCGAAAGCGCGCCGCTGAACGCTTCAATACAGGCCGAGGACAATCCGGCGGTGCGCGCCACGCTCGACTAGGGCAATTGCCTTGCCTCGGCGGTCTCGATCTGGCCGCAGTCGAAATTCAACTTAGACGCGCTTGGCGCCAGGGCTGTGACCAAAACGCCATGCCGGCCAAGGATCGGGGAGACGAAATTTGCGCCGGCTCGTCATTGCGCTCGTCGCCTGCGTTTGGAGCGTACCCGCGGCGTCCCAATGCGAAGACGAAGCTCACGCCGCGCGTGAGCGTGCGTGGAGTTCGGGGCCGTTCCATTTCGAGGCCACGCGCTGGAACAAAGACTCCCGCCTGAGAATCTGCGGAGAGATTGTGCCTGGCAGCGCCCAGCGAGAGCGCAACTGCGACGCTGCTGCCGGCACAGCGCGTGAGACGGTGTGGATTGGCGATCGCAGGTGGGAGAAGGATCGCGCTGGGTGGCGAGGTCCATACTCAACGATTTGGACTCACCAGGACAGAGCGCCCGCACCCGGGCTGTCATTTTCGGCCGGTCAAGTGACATGCTTGGGCCGCGTCGTCATCGACGGTCGCACAACGATCAAATACGAATTCGCCAAGCAGATCGCCGACCGGGTTTGGGTCGAGGCGATTTTTACCGACGAACATTCCGGAATCCCGGTTCGATTCGAGACGCGCGGACGTAGCGATGCAAGTTCAGGCTTCACGGCAATTTATCGCCACGATCCCTCGATCAGCGTCGACCCGCCTTCCGTCGACTTCGACAAACGGTGGTCGGAGTCGCTGCGGCGTCTTTCGGAAGAATCCCAAAAAGGCGATCCCGCGTGCCGGGCAGAGTTTTTTTCCGCCGTCCAGCGCGGCAGGAAGGCCGCCTTTGAATTTGAGATCAAAGGATCGTTTGAATCCGTTCCCTGTTGTTTGACAGGCGCATTTGTTCCCTCCGATGCAATTCGCTACTTGTTCAAACCGTTTCTTGGCGGGCCCTTCGGCGAAACCGTCGCAGCGGACAGGCGAGCTTGGGCGAAGAAGTCGTATCCGCGAGACAGTTGGGCAGAGGCTCCCGAAAAGCTGGAGGTCGCGGAGAAGATTGTCAGGACGTTGTTTCCACCGTCCGAGTATGTCGGGCAGGTCAAATGCTTGGGCAAGATCTCGGTCGATGGCCGCGACCACGATTGGTACGAATATGACTTCTACCGAGACAGCGAGTCCGCCAGAACGCTCTATAGCCACCGATCCATGATCGTGGAGACGGCAACCGGGATTCCCTTCCGCACGATAAGCGTTTCGAGGACGAACGCGGACCAATGGGTGGAGACGCGGCGATATGACTCTACATTGACAATCCAGGCGCCACCTCCTGAGCCGCCTCCAAGTCCGCCATTGGGATCGGGACAGGCCGATGCACCTCGGCCGCTACTGGGATTGGGGGGCGCAGGCGCCGACTGGCCGCCAATCGGTCCGAATTGGCCGCCTTTCGTATCGACGCCGCCTGCCGATACGATTTGGCCGCCGCCACCCGCTCTAAAGTGATTGCGGCGTTGTCGGCGGACGGCTTCTCAGCCGCGCCCGACGAATGGCATCGCGTTCGCCATCACGGTCATGAACAGCACGTTGGTGTCGAGCGGCAGTCCGGCCATGTAGACGACAGCGCGGCCGACGGCGTCGGGGTCCATGCGCGCTTCGACCATGAGGCTGCCGTCCGGCTGCAGCACGCCTTGGCCCTGGACCATGCGCTCGGTCAGCGGCGTCGCCGCGTTGCCGATGTCGATCTGGCCGCAGACGATGTCCTTGCCGCGGCAGTCGAGCGCGGTCTGCTTGGTCAGCCCGGTGACGGCGTGCTT
>Ga0075420_100004210_pt1 | contig 12597 bp, 12 predicted proteins | sample SoiMetdeltSBSDD4_FD_75296 | JGI IMG/M metagenome (GOLD analysis project Ga0075420, IMG submission 75296) | Bulk soil microbial communities from a Populus tree surrounding site in Tennessee, USA - Soil MetaG P. deltoides SBSDD4 | ecosystem: Environmental > Terrestrial > Soil > Tree plantation... | reverse complement strand
GCTCGAGGAGCGCATCATGCGCGAGCAGGCCACCATGCGCTCCGACTTCACGAAGCAGCTCGCCGACGTCGACGCGCACGCGAAGCGTGAGGCGCAGACGTTGACCGAGCGGCTCGCCGCCGAGCGCACGAAACGCGCCGAGGAGCTCAAGTCGCTGTCGAGCGAGATCAAGGAGATCCTCCGCTCGCTCGAGAAGCGGCACGTGAAGCTCGAGGAGCTCACCGGCCTCGCCGACGCCGAGATTCGCGATCACATCATGCAACAGTCCCGGGCCACGTCGGCCGAGATCGAGCGACTGTCGCAGCGGGTGTCGGCGGACCTGAATCGTGAAGTCAGCTCGCTGCGCCACGACAAGACCGACGTGTCGGCGCTCGTGAGCGTGTTCACTGACATGGCATCGCGAATCGGCGGCGACTCGCGTCCAGCAACGAAGGGCAACGGCAAGGGTTGACCCGTGGCCCACGACGGCGCGCCCGGCGCAGGGAGCGGCGACCGGACTAACGATGTCGGCGTCCGCGAGCTCACGGAGCTTCGCGACCTGCTCTTCGGCGGCGAGCGTCGGCAGCTCGACGAGCTGCGCCGGCGACTCGACACCCTCGAGATCACTCCCGAGGAGCTGGCCGAGAAGCTGCCGCAGGCGATCGCGCAGCGGGCGGCGCGCGACCGGCAGCTCGCCATCGCGCTCGCGCCGACCGTCGAGGCGGCCATCAGCGAGTCCGTTCGACGCAACCCGCACGAGATCGCGACCGCGATCTTCCCCGTGCTCGGCCCATCGATCCGCAAAGCGATCGCCGAGACGATGTCCGGGCTCGTCAACACGATCAACCGCGCGATCGAGCACAGTCTGTCGGTGCGCGGTATCCGGTGGCGCATCGAGTCGTGGCGCACGGGAGTGCCGTTCGCGCAGATCGTCATGCGACACGCCCTGGTCTATCGCGTGGAGCAGGTCTTTCTCGTCCACGCCGAGACCGGGCTGTTGCTCGCGCACGTTCCGGAGGACACCGAGGCCGACGCGGATCTCATCTCGGGGATGCTGACGGCCATCGGCGATTTCGTGAACGACTCGTTCGAGCCTCGGCACACCGGCGAGCTCCGCGGGTTCGCGGCCGGTGACGTGACGGTGCTCGTGGAACCGGGACCGCAAGCCTATGTCGCCGCCGTCGTGCGCGGACAAGCGCCGGAGACGCTGCCGTCCAGGCTGCAGACGACGCTCGAAACCATTCACCTCCAGTGGTCAAATCCGCTGAGCGCGTTCGAGGGCGACGCCGCGCCGTTCGCGACGACGCGGCCGCTGCTCGACGAATGCATCGAGACCGTCGTCGCGACGGATCAGCCGTCGTCGCGCACTGGTTGGAAGCGGTTTGTGTGGGTGATCCCCGTCGCGCTCGCCGTCGGCGCGCTCACCTGGTGGGCAACGAGCGGCGGACGCCGATGGGACGCGGCAATCGCGCGACTCGACGCCGAGCCAGGCATCACGGTCGTTCGAAGCGAGCGGGCTGGTGGCCGCTGGAACGTGTCGGGCCTGCGTGATCCGTTAGCGGCAGACCCCGGCGTCGTGCTCGCCGGAATGGGGATCGACACGACCGACGTGGTCGCTCGATGGGAACCGTACGTGTCGACGGAATCAGCATTGCTGCTCGCGCGGGTCCAGCGGGCGCTCAATCCGCCGGGGGGGGTGACGCTTTCCGTCAACCGCGACGCAGTGGTTGCGCGTGGGCGAGCACCGCAGGCGTGGATTTCCCGCGCGGAGACGCTCGCGCCGGCACTCGCGGGCGTAAGCTCGGTCGACCTATCGGGCGTCGAGCCCGGCCTTCCGGCGGATATGGAGTCGGCACGAGCCGCGATCGAGGGCGAGCGCGTGTTGTTCCCCGTCGGCTCGGCCGCCCTCGATGACGCGGGGCGCGCGATCGTGGCGTCGGTCGCGGACCGGGTAAAGGCACTCACCGACGCCGCTCGTCGAAATCGCTACAACGTGACGCTGCAGGTCGTCGGACGAACCGACCCGTCCGGCTCGGCGAACGAGAATCTCGCACTGAGTCGCCGACGGGCGGTCGCCATTCGCGACGAGCTGGCGTCGCGCGGCATCGCGGCGACGATGCTCGAACCGAACGCCAGCGGAAGCGCCGATCCGCTGCCCGCAACGGCGCCGGCCGATCGCGCTCGCATCAACCGGAGCGTGTCGTTCGTAGTGCAGGCGCGACCTCTGAGCGGCCCTCGTGGCCCGGAGCGTGTACGGTGATTCAGAAAAAAATCTGTATGGTCGGCATGTACGGGACCGGCAAGACGAGTCTCGTGCAGCGGTACGTCCACTCGATCTTCTCCGCGAAGTACCACAGCACCGTCGGTGTGAAGATCGATCGCAAGACAGTCGAAGTCGGGAACGAGACGGTGAACCTTCTCCTGTGGGACGTCGAAGGACGCACCGACGACCAGGACATCCCGGCGAGCTACCTGCGCGGCGCGCACGCGATGTTCTTCGTCGCCGACGGCACGCGGCGCGACACGGTGGACCAGCTCTTCGACCTGCGCGATCACGCGCGGGACGCCGCCGGCGACGTTCCGTCCATCGTCGCGCTGAACAAAGCCGACCTGCAGGATCAATGGGTGGTCGGTGCGCAGGAAACCTCGAAGCTCATCTCGGGCGGCTTTCACGTGTTGAAAACGAGCGCCAAGAGCGGCGAGGGAGTCGAGGACTCGTTCAAGTGGTTGGCGAAAGCAACGCTCGGATCGCCACCGTCCGCAACGGATAACCAACAGGTGCGCAATGCTCGCTGAAGTTCAGGCACCCGCGCGCGTCGACATCGCCGGACTGTCGCACCCGGGCAAGGTCCGGGCGGCGAACGAAGACCACTTCGCGATCATGACGATGCGAAAGTCGGTCGAGCTCGTGGCGACGAATCTCCAGGACACGACGGTCCTCGACCGGATTCGTCGACCGGAAGCGCACATCCTCGTGGTCGCGGACGGAGTAGGAGGAGCCTCGGGGGGCCAGCTCGCGAGCGGCCTCGCCGTGCGGTCCGTCGTCGAGTACCTCGCCGAAGCCATTGGATGCGCGCAGGACTTCGACGTCGACCACGAGCAGACATTCCTGGAGCACCTGTCGCGCGCGGTCGAACGCGGGCACGAGCGCCTGAGGGAGATGTTTCAGGTGCAGGGCGGGCCCGCAACGACGCTGACGATGGTCACGCTGGTGTGGCCGCGGGCGTACGTCGTTCACGTCGGCGACAGCCGCGGCTACTACCTGCGCCACGGGCGCCTCCGTCAGTTCACCCGCGATCAGACGATGGGCGATTACCTCGTGGACATCGGCGCCGTGACGTCGCAGCATGCGGAGAAGGCCGGCCTGTACAACGTGCTGTCGAGCGCCGTGGGTGGTGACCTGGTCCCGTCGGTCGGCGTGGTGGATCTCGCCGAAGGCGACGCATTGCTGCTTTGCACCGATGGCCTGACGAAGCACGTACCCGACGAGGAGATCGTTCGGATGCTGTCGAGCGGCCCGGCAAAGGCGGCGGCTGAATCGATGATCGACGCCGCATTGGCTGGAGGAGGGACTGACAACGTTACCGTTGTCGTAGCAAAAGCGGAGTAGCAGACGGCGTCGGCTGGGCGCTGGTGGCTGCTAGCATGAGCTGGGGCTGACGGCTACTGCCGGTAGCTAGGAGCTGGGGGCTGGTACCCAGGCTTGGTCCAGGTTTGTCGGCGCATACTCGCGGTACATGGCGTGGCTGCCAGCACCAAGCCCCAGCCGACTGGAAGCAGCGCGCAGCCCCAAGCACCCGCTACCAGCTCCCAGCGGCCAGCCGCGCGCTGTTTCGAGTACTGACTGCTGCGAGCCGACGGTTGCGAGCTGAGGGCCCGTCTATCTGAGATACCTGCGCACAAACTCTTCCATCTTCGCGAGATCGAGCGACGCATCCTTGCAGGGCCCGTTGGGCAGCTGCATGGTCAGCCCGAGCACGGGAAGCCTGCCCGCAACGTCGCGGAGTCCGCTGACCATGTCACGCTCGCACGCAACCGCCACCACCGCCTTCGGTCGCCGCTCGCGGATCGCCTGACGCGCGTACGCACCGCGCGTGGCGACGAACGTGGCCACATCGTAGCGCTTCGCGATGTCCATCACCCCGTCGAGCGCGGCTCTCGATAGGCAACGCGGGATCAGAATCAAGAGTTCGTTCGCGCGCACGCGCCACTCGCGCGCCCACGCGAGCCGGTTGTAGACCGCCACCGCGGCATTGTCGGTCCAGTCACGCTGCACGCCGAACAGCTCGCCGACTCGTGACGACAGTCGAAGCGTCTTGAGCAGGAGACCGCGCTCCGCGAACCGGCTCGGCAACAACGCGCGGTCGGTCGCGTATGAGATCCCGATGAGCGCGAGCCAGACCGCGCCAGCGGCGGCGAGCACGGCGTCGGCGATGTAGAGCGTGCGCGGAACCCAGCTCGCGAGCTGCGCCAGCCGAGGCGTGAGCAGGTAGATCCCGACCGCGCCGACGCCGACGATTCCGGCAATGCCGACGGCGGTGAACAGAAAGTACTTCCCCGTCGTGGTTCGGAAGTCGCCCGCGTTCGCGAGTGGCTTGCCATCCCACTCATCCCACTCGTGACCGAGCCGGCGATCGGTCTCGATCTTCACGAGGAGCCCGGAGTGGCGCGACGGCCCAGGAGTCGGCGCGGGCGATTCGGGCTGTGGTTCGGCGACGTTCGACATTGATGAAGAGATGACGACCGCTGGTCGGGTCTGTCAACAACCGCGGCACGTGAGCGCTTGTGTCAGCGAGGCAGCGCGGTCATCGTCCGCACGATGCACACCGCGCCGTGACGAGAGAGACCAGCAGCCGTCCCGCACAATTCCGCGGGCTGTTTCGCACCGACCTCCCTGCCCGCGCGGTGTACGCGGAGGCGGCCGGCATCGGTCGCACCCTTCCGTCAGCGGTCGCCGTGCCGACGGACGCCGATGATGTCGTGGCGCTCGTGAAGTGGGCCCGGAGCGCGCGGCAGGCACTCGTGCCGCGTGGATCCGGCAGCAGCATGCCCGGTGGCGCGATCGGTCGTGGCGTCATCGTCGACCTCAGCCGGCTGGATGCCATCGGCTCACCAGACCGCGAGCACAAGCGAATCGCCGTCGGACCCGGCGCGATCAGGAATCGCGTCGATGCTGCAGCACGTGCGGTCGGACTCCGGTTCCCGGTGGATCCGTCGAGCGGAGCGTTCTGTTCGATCGGTGGAATGGTCTCCACCAACGCGGCCGGGGCCCGCACGCTCCGCTTCGGGGCCACTCGACCATGGGTGGCGGCGCTGGATTGCATCTTCGCTGACGGAACACGGGCGACCGTGAGGCGCGGCGATGCTCCGCCCGACGTTCCTGCGATCACTCGCTTCATGACCGAGGTCGCGACGGCAGTCCGCGCCGGGTCGTTCGAGCGGCACAGCACGCTGCGAAAGAACTCGTCAGGCTACGCGCTCGCCGAGTTTGCGGCGTCCGGGGAGCTCATCGACCTGCTCGTCGGGAGCGAGGGCACGCTCGCCATTGTCGTGGGCGCCGAGCTCGCGCTCACTGAGCTCGCCGGCGCGACCGCGAGCCTGCTCGCCGCCTACCGTTCGCTCGACGATGCGGTCGTCGGAACGAGCGAAGCGAGACAGTCGGACGTGACTGCGTGCGAGCTCATCGACCGCACATTTCTCGACGTCGCTGCCCGTGCGGGTCCGCTTCCGGTTCCACCGCTCACGGAATCAGTGCTGCTCATTGAGATCGAGGGTGTCGACGCTGACGACGTCTCGCGTCGCGCGTTCCGCCTCGAGCAGCGGCTGCGCGACCGCGGCGCGACGAGCGTCGTGGTCGGACTCGATGCGACCGACGAGGACCGGCTGTGGGAGCTGCGTCACGCAGCGAGCCCGATCCTTTCGCGACTCGATCCGTCGCTCAAGTCGATGCAGTTCATTGAAGACGGCGTCGTTCCACCGGACCGGCTTGCGGACTATGTGCGCGGCGTTCGGGCGGCGCTCGCGGCGCACGATGTGAACGGCGTGATCTTCGGGCACGCCGGCGATGCGCACGTCCATGTGAACCCGCTGGTCGACATTCGACGCTCCGACTGGCGCGAGCGAGTCGTCGGCATCCTCGCCGATGTCGTCGATCTCACGGCGCGACTCGGCGGATCGCTCGCCGGGGAGCACGGCGACGGGAGCCTGCGTGCTCCGCTGCTCGACCGCACGACTCCGCAGCACGAGCTCGACCTCGCCCGGCAGGTGAAGCGCGCGTTCGACCCTGACGGCGTGTTGAACCCGGGCGTGAAGGTCGCGCTGCAGGGGCAGCAGCCGATCGACGACATCAAGTACGATCCGGACCTCCCGCCGCTCCCAGCCGCCGCCGCGCGCGTGCTCGCGCGCGTGGAGCGAGAACGAGCCTACGCGCAATTCAGGCTCGACATGCTGGAGCATGAGAACCGGAGTGAATAGTTTCCGCGCGGGTCTGCGCGCTCGCGTCATCGATTCCCGATTCCACCCGCCCGATTCCCGACCTTGATCTATACAGAGCCCCGCCTCACCGTCCTCGCCCGCCCCGCGTTCGCGGAGCCCGCGCACCTGCCCGTGAACTGGATCGGCGACAGCACCGATGGCGAGCGACTCGCCGAATTCGCCGGCAGGCTGTGCTACATGAGCCAGCGCAATCCGGCGAACCGCACGACTCGGGACTACCTCGAGAACATCAAGCGTCAGGGACACGGCAGTGTTCTCGAGCACGCGAATTACTCGGTCCTGATCGAGGGAGTCAGTCGGTCGCTGACCCACGAGTTGGTTCGGCACCGCGCAGGCTGGGCGTACAGTCAGCTGAGCCAGCGCTACGTCGACGAGTCAGTCGCCGACTTCGTGATGCCGCCCGCCATCATCGGCGATGAGTCGCTGGAAACGGCGTGGCAGTCACAGGTCGAAGGCGCGCAGCAGAGCTACGTGATGCTCGTCGATGAGCTGATGAAGCGGTACAGCTGGGTCGCCGACAAGGTGCATCGGCGCAAGATGGCGCGCGAAGCCGCGCGTGCGGTGCTCCCGAACGCGACGGAAACGAAGATCGTCGCGACGGGAAACGTGCGCGCGTGGCGCACGATGCTCGAGCTGCGGTCGAGCGAAGGCGCGGAAATGGAGATCCGCCGCTTCGCCGTCGCGGCTCTGCGCCTCATGCAAACTGAAGCGCCGGCCATGTTCTCCGATTTCGAGATCTACGTCGCCGAAGATCGGAAAGAGGCGGCTCGACTCGGCTACCATAAAGTCTGAGCGCGCTCGGGCTGGTCGCTGAATGCTCGGGCTGGTAGCGCGTGTCATTCCGGGCGCAGCGACGCCCGCGGCCGCTCCGCTCGGACCCACACGCGCTCGGCTCACGCTCTCTCGGCTGGGCGATGCGCTGCTCTCGGTGCACGAGCGTCGCTCTCCGTGCCTCGCCCTGCCCGAGCGCCGAGAGCTCACTCGGAGCTGCCGAGCTCCCGCAGCATTGAGGCGAATCGTGGTGCGTCGGTGCCGAGCGCGGCGAAGAAATCCTGGTCCGCCCGCTCGACGAGGTGGATGAGCTGCCGCGCGAGGCGGCGGCCCGCCGCGGTTGGACGCAGCGCGTAGGCGCGCGAGTCGGACGGGTGGTCCGCGCGGCGCACGAGCTTCTTCTTCTCCAGCGCGCGAATCACCTGTGAGGTCGTCATGGCGTCTGTGCGCGCGTGCTTCGCGAGCATGACCTGCGTCACAGGTTCGTCCTGCTCCGCGAGCGAGGTGACGCTCGCGAGGAGCATCACCTGCAGGTGCGAGAGTCCCGAGTCGCGGAGTGCGCGTCGTTGGCCGCGCTGCCAGTGGTTGACTGCTTGCCACAGGAGCACGCCGGTGCTCGCGGCGGGGGAGGCGAACTGGGGCGGAAGGCGTTTGGGCATGAAGTTGGGGTCGTGATTGATTGGCTGCGCGCTTATCATAAGCATGCTTAGTATAAATTCCGCAACGACTTTCGACAAAAAGTCATTGCGCGACAAATTCACGGTTTATATCATTCGCCGTCGCTCGAGTGGCATCGGTCTTGCCCGACCCACCGCGTGGCGACGGCTTCATCGCAACACCGCACGCGAGGCACACGCGAACGAGAGGCGCGCACTCGCGCCGCCGACTCGACTCGCCTCCGACGAAGCCCGAAGAAGAATTGAGCTCGACCAGCGCTCCACCCGGAGTTCGGATGCCGCGAATCGGATTCGCCTACAACCAGAAGCCCGAGTCGCCCGCGATCGCTCGTCCCGACGACGAGACGCCACGCGGCGACGAAGAGCCTCCCAGTAGTCGCCGGGACGCCGTCGCGTCCCGGAACTCCGATGCACCGGCGACCTCTGCGCGCAGAGACTTCGTCGGGGGAAACTTCGCCACCCCCTCCACCGTCGCCGCCGACTCCGCGCCTGACGACGAGTTCGCCGAGTGGGACAGCGCTGAAACGATCGACGCGGTCGCCTCCGCACTCGCCGCCTACGGCGACATCGTTCGCCTCGAAGCGAACGACGACTTCCCGCAGATGCTGCGCGACGCACGCGTCGACATCGTCTTCAACATCGCCGAAGGCTTGCGCGGCGTGAATCGCGAGGCCCACGTCCCCGCGATCTGCGAGTTCTACGGTATTCCCTACTCCGCGAGCGACCCGTTCACGCTGTCGCTGTGCCTCGATAAGGCGAGAACGAAGGAGGTCCTCGCGTATCACGGAATTCCGACCGCGAGCTTCAGTGTCGTGCGCGAGAGCGGCGACTGGGGACAAGGGACTGGGGACTCGGCCCGGCAAACGACGCGTGGCAACGAGCGCCGAGTCCCTAGTCCCCAGTCCCGCTTCCCTGTTTTTGTGAAGCCGATCCATGAAGGATCGTCCAAAGGCATAACGGAAGCGAATTACTGCAGAAACCAGGATGAGCTTCAGTCGCAGGTCGAGTTTCTTCTCGAGCGGTACGAGCAGCCAGTGCTCATCGAGGAGTATCTCCCCGGCGCCGAGTTCACCTGTGCAGTGCTCGGCAACGGCGATGCGGCGCGCGTGCTCCCCATCGTCGGCATGAACTTCGAGGCGCTCCCTAACGGCGCGCTTCCCGTCTATGGCTACGAGGCGAAGTGGATTTGGGATCGCCCCGAGAAGCCACTCGAGATTTTCGAATGTCCCGCGCGGATCGATGAGGAGTTGCGGAGCACGATCGAACAGGTCGTGCTCCGCGCCTACCGCGTGCTTGGCTGCCGTGACTGGTCGCGGATCGACGTCCGACTGGATGCGGCGGGCAAGCCCAACGTGGTCGAGGTCAATCCCCTCCCGGGGATTCTCCCCACCCCCGCGGACAATTCCTGCTTTCCCAAGGCGGCGCGTGCCGCCGGCATGAGCTACGACGAGCTCATTCAGGCGTGTCTGCTTCACGCCGCGGAACGGCAGGGTGTTGAGCTGGGCGTCGCGGCGGTAGCGGGTATTGCAGGTGCAGCGACGTCGCGGTGAGTCGAATCACGAAAATCTCGAAGCGGAGCCCGCATGAAAATCGCCGTTCTCTTCGATGGCATCTCGGCGCTGGGTAAATCGCCGGACCTCGCCATCCTCGAGACAGTCGAAGCAGTCGAAAAGGTCCTCGAGGCTGACGGCCACGAGCTCGTTCGCATCCCCGTGAATCCGGACGGCCGATGGATCGAGCGCGTGCGTCGGGCGAAGCCCGACCTCGCGTTCAACCTGTGTGAAGGCGTCGACGGCATCGCGGCGCTCGAGTCCTCCGTCATCTCGGCGCTCGAGCTCCTGGGGGTTCCGTACTCCGGGAGTGGGAGCTGGACGACGTCGGCGTGTCTCCGCAAGAACGTCGTGAACACGATGCTCGACGCCGCGCGCCTCCCCGTTCCGCGCTGGGGGCTCGCGCGTCCGGGTGAGCCAACCCCGATCGTCGGCTTCCCCGCGATCTGCAAGCCGGCCGCCGAAGATGCGTCACTCGGCGTCGAACAGCGTTCCGTCGTGCGCAGCTCGCGCGCGCTCACCGCTCGACTCGCCGAGATGCACCAGGAATGGGAGGAGATCGTGGTGCAGCGCTTCATCGCCGGGCGCGAAGTGAACGTCGGCATCGTCGGGGACCGCGTGCTCCCGATCGCCGAGATCGATTTCTCCTCGATGCCCGACCGCTACTGGCGCATCGTTTCGTATCGCTCGAAGTGGGAGACGGGCAGCGACGAAGATCTCGGCTCCGTCCCATGCTGCCCCGCTGATCTGCCCGAAGCGCTCTCCATCGAGCTCGGGCGCATCGCACTCGCCGCCTGGAAGGTCGTCGGTGGGAAAGGCTACGGACGCGTCGACATCCGCATCGACGAGGAGATGCGTCCATGGATCCTCGAGGTGAACGCGAATCCCGACTTCGCGCCCGACGCCGGGCTCGCGCGCATGGCGCGAACGGCGGGCATCGATTACTCGGCGCTCGTTCGGCTCGTCTGCGAGCACGCGCTCGCAATGCCGAGCGTATCGGCGGCGGAGCAATGGGCGCGGAAGCAGCGGTTGTCGGGAGTCGAGGCGGTCGGGTGAGCGAACCTCCCCAAGTCGTCCTCGGCCCGATGACCGCGAGCGATCGCGCTCGCGTCGCCCAGATTCTCCTCAGCACCGGGAACTTCCGTGACGACGAGGTGACTGTCGCGCTGGAGTTGTTCGACGCGTCGCTGAGCGGCGAGGACTACGTGTTCGTCGGCGGGTTTGGAGTCGTGAGCTCACAGCTCGCGACTGATGACTCAGCCGATGGCCGATGGTTGATGGCCGATGGCTGCAGGCGAAGCCTGCAGGGCTTCGCCTGCTTCGGTCCCACGCCAGCGACCGATCGAACCTACGATCTCTACTGGATCGCCGTCGATCGAAACGCGCAGGGCACCGGATGTGGTTCACGGCTTCTTGCAGAGGTGGAACGCAGCCTGGAAGCGCTGCACGCTCGGATGTTGGTCGTTGAAACATCGTCCCGATCCGATTACGCCGCGACTCGAGAGTTCTATCTCCGTCGTGGCTACGTCGAAGCGGCTCGCGTTCGCGAGTTCTACGCACCTGAAGACGATCGGATCATCCTCACCAAACGGTTGGCAGGTAGCCCTCGAGAGGGCTGGGGAGCGGTTGCATGAGCGAGTGGCAGAAGATCCTGAAAGACGACGCGATTGCCACGCTGGACAAGCTGGCGGAGAAGTTCGGGCACGACGTCATCGACGTCGAGGCGCTCAAGCCGGCGTTCGAGAATTTCCAGATGCGCATCACGCCGTCCGCGCTCGAGCAGATCAAGAGCGTCGGCGATCCGATGTGGAACCAGTACGTCCCGTCGGTGCAGGAGCTCGACATCGTCGACGGCGTCATCGACTCGCTCGATGAGGACGCGGACTCGCCGGTGCCGAACATCACGCACCGGTATCCCGATCGCGCGCTGTTCCTCGTGAGCCCGGTGTGCGCGAGCTACTGCCGGTTCTGCACGCGGCGCCGAAAGGTCGGTGATCCGGAGAAGATTCCGCTCAATCAGTACGAGTCGGCGTTCGAGTACATCCGGCAACATCCGGAGATTCGCGACGTGATCATGTCGGGCGGCGACCCGATGATGCTGAGCGATCGGCGGCTCGAGTACCTGTTCCAGAATCTCCGCGCGATTCCGCACGTCGAGATCATCCGGATCGGGAGCCGCATCACCTCGCACTTGCCGGAGCGCATCACGCCGGAGTTCTGCGAGATGGTGCAGAAGTACCACCCGGTGTTCATGAACACGCACTTCAATCACCCCGACGAGCTCACGCCGCGCGTCCGCCAGGCGCTCGACATGCTCTCGAAGGCCGGCATCCCACTCGGCTGCCAGACCGTGCTGCTCAAAGGCACGAACGACGATCCGAAGGTCATGATGAAGCTGATGCACGAGCTGCTCAAAGCGCGCGTGCGTCCGTACTACATCTATATGGCTGACCAGGTCGCGGGCGGTGAGCATTTCCGCACGTCGGTGCAGAAGGGGCTCGAGATCATCAAGGCCCTGCGTGGGTGGACGTCCGGGCTCGCGGTGCCGCACTTCGTGATCGACGCCCCGGGGGGCGGCGGCAAGGTCCCGCTGCTGCCGGAATACGTCGAGGAGATCACCGACGACTCGGTAACGTTCCGCAACTACGCGGGAGAGCGCTACGTCTACAAGCAGCCGAAGCAGGGCGGCGGCTGCGGCAGCGAGCCGGTGGACGTTCCAGACATCGTCCCGATCGCGGTCGGACAGTCGACCTCGAAGCGGAAAGAGCGAGCGGCGAAGAACGGGAAGGTCCCGCGCCGACGACGATCAGCGGCGGGATGATGGCAGCGACTAGGGACTAGGGACGGGACGAGGAACCACCCCCGGGATGCCACGCTCGCAGAGCGGCATGCCGGGGGTGTTCTACTGATGACTCAGAACTGGTAACTGATTACTGACGACTGATTCGACTGATTACTGACGACTGATTACGGGGCGTGCGTGGATGTCGCAGTCGAGGACGACATCGCGGCCAGACCAGTAATCAGTCGTCAGTCCTCAGTCCTCAGTCCTCAGTCCTCAGTCCTCAGTCCTCAGTCCTCAGTCCTCAGTCCTCAGTCCTCAGTCCTCAGTCCTCAGTCCTCAG
>Ga0075420_100004208_pt1 | contig 12599 bp, 9 predicted proteins | sample SoiMetdeltSBSDD4_FD_75296 | JGI IMG/M metagenome (GOLD analysis project Ga0075420, IMG submission 75296) | Bulk soil microbial communities from a Populus tree surrounding site in Tennessee, USA - Soil MetaG P. deltoides SBSDD4 | ecosystem: Environmental > Terrestrial > Soil > Tree plantation... | reverse complement strand
ACCTGGTTCATCGTGAACACGTGCAGCGCGCCCACGTCGGCCCCCGGAGCCAAAAGCGCCGGCGCGAGGTTCCGCAGAAACGCGTCAGCCCCGAACGAGCCGCGCTGCATGAGGTGACCGAGCAGCGACCGATGCTTCAGCAGATACCGCGTCGAATCGGCAACCCCGATCCGCGCGGCGATCGTCATCAGGCGGCGCAACTCCACCGCGCCCGGGACGCCGAGATGAATCGGCAGCGTGATCCCATCACCGCGAATCCGCGCGATCCATTTCCCCACCGCACCAGGATTGAACGACATCTGCGTCGTCATCGCATGCGCATACCGCTGCTTCTCCCGCAGATCGCGCAACAACACATCGTCGGAAATCTTCGGGTGACCCTCGGGATACCCAGGCACGCCGACTTCGTCGAACGAGTGACCGAGGTCGTTGAACAACCGCAGGAGTGAGAGTCCATCGGCGATTTCACCGACAGGCGGACCATCGCCACCGACGACGAAAATCTTGCGCAAGTCGGCTGCGCGCATGCGCGCAAACACGTCGGCGAGGTGCGCGCGATCGCGAATCAAACGCGCTGCGACGTGCGGTGCGACCTCGTGACCCCGCGACGACAGCCACTCCGCCAGGCCAAGCGTGGCGTCGAGACCCAGACGTACGGAGGTCGTCACGGTCACTGGCGCGCCGGATGGCAATGCCGCCGCGTGGTCACGCGCGGTGCCGAGTGGGATCAGCTCGTAGATCGGATTGGCCACGAGCCGCGCGAGCACGTGGCGTTCATCGGCCGTCAGTCTCATGTCACCGATCGCGACGGCATGCTATCCGATACTGAAGTTCCTCGCGCCTAAGGGCGTGGCCACAACGCTCCGCATCATACGCAGATTCCAATCAACGAGCCTTGGTCAGACGAAGCTCGAACCCGATTCCATCCCTGATGATCTCGCAGCCACGGAAACGGCTCGCCGCGGCCATGCGTTGGATCGCCTCATGCGTGTAGGCGCGCCTCAGGAGCAAGAAGCGGAACGTCAGTCGGGTCATCCACGCATTGAACGGCGACATCTGCATGCGATCAACCTCTGCATCGATCTCGTCGCGCCCTGCGTCTTTTCGCAAATCGAAGATCGACGCCTGACCGCCCGGTTCGAGGACACGGTGCATCTCGTTCAATGCACCAATCGGGTCGCTGAAGTTCTTGAATGCCGCCGAGCAGACGATGAAGTCGAACGATGCATCGGGCAGCGGCATCGCGGACGCATTGCCGAGACGCACGTCAACGGGAACGCCAGCCGCTGCCGCATTCTGCTGTGCTATGTGAACGAATGATTTGCTGATGTCGAGCGCGGTCACGCGGTAGCCGCGCTGCGCGAGCTCGATCGACAGATACCCGGGACCAGGCGCGACCTCGAGAACACGAGCCCCGGCGGGCGCGCGTCTCGCCACGGCCTGCGCCATTTCCTTGAAGCGCCGCAAATCGCGCCCGGTGTTCTTCGTGTACCACGTGGCAATCACACCCTCCATCGCCACGCCTCTGTACGCCTTTTGTGCCGCGATCATGGTTGCCTCCATCTGATTGATGTGAACAGTAGTTGCTATATGTGAACAGTGTTAGTTTATTGCGAACATCGTAGCGGAATCAAGCTCGACGCTGCTACTATCACCAGCCCAGGCGGATGAGAATCATCCCTTACAAACACGCCGACCGCCCGCGCAAGCGCCGCACGCTCGATCAGCAGCAGGTCGTCAAGACGGCACTCGCGCTGCTCGACGAAGTCGGACTCGAGGAACTGACGATGCGCCGGCTGGCGGAGCGGCTGGATGTCAAAGCCGCGTCGTTGTACCGCCACGTCCGGAACAAGGACGAATTGCTCATTCTGCTGGGCGACGAGATCAGCGGAGAGATTCCACTGCCCCGGGGATCGGGCGGATGGAAGGAGCAGCTCACAGAGATCGCCTTGAACGTCCGACGCGGCCTGCTTGCGCATCGTGACGCGGCCAGGGTACTCGCGATCACCCCGCCTTTCGGGCCACGTCGACTCCACCACATCGAAGCCGTGCTACGGGTGCTGCGCTCGGCCGGCTTCTCACGAAAGGACGCCGCTCGTGCGGCATATCACGCCAACAACTTCGTCACCGAGTTCGCCGCCGACGAAGCGCGCTTTGCCGCGTTCGCCGGCGCACCCGGCTCGAACCGCCGCAAGGTGTTCGCACAGGCGCGTCAGGTCTTCAAAACGCTGCCGCGTGACGAGTACCCAACCCTCGTCGAACTGGCGGAAGATTTGACCGCGGACGACCAGGACGGACTGTTTCAGTTCGGGATCGATCTCCTGTTGCGGGGGCTCGAAGTTCTCGCCAAACGCGGCTGAGCCCACCGCCAGTGCGCCGCGTGCGCAGGCTACCTTCGACGATGCTCAGGCCAGGAACGACCCGCCGCTACGCTGCTGTGAAGACTGCTGTGTGCGTGCGAGGCAGTTTGACCACGTGCGCGCGTCGCGCCGCGGGCCTCGCCGGGGGAACGCCGCGGGGGCTTCCACCTTCGCCAAAGGCTACGGTGGACAGGAAAGCCCCGCTCTACGTAGTGGCGAACGTATTGAGGTCGAATCTCTCGATGCCGAATCAGTCGATGATCAGCGCCGCACGCCGGTTGAGCGCGCGCGTCGCTTCCTGCGAACTGTCGTACCTCAAACGCTCTTCGCCATAGGCCGCGATCGTCAAACGCGAGGCCGCGATCCCACGCTTCGTCAGGTACTCCTGCACCGCGCGCGCGCGCCTCTCGCTGAGAGCCTTGTTGTACTCGGGCCGCCCCTCCGGGCTCGCGTATCCTTCGATGTGCAGATTCATCGAGGGCGAGTCGTTCAATGCCTTCAGCGCCGCGGTCAGCGTCTTGACGGCGTCGGGTCGAAGCTCGGAACTATCGAGGGCGAATTGCACATCGGCGAGCACGCGCAGCGGCACCACCTCGATCGTCACGGTCTCCGACGAGGTTCCCCCGCGACCGTCCTCGGCCCTCACCGTGAGCACCACCTTGCCCGGCGCCGCCTGCGCGCGCCACTGTGTTGTTGCCGTTCCCGAGTTGGCGATCACTCCTGACGGTCCTGCCCAGAACGAACGCACGGTGTCGCCATCGGGATCCTGGATCGTGGTGCGAAGCGTCACCGACTGGCCGACCTCGACGCGACAGGGATCGCATTGCGCCTGCACGCTGGGCGGGCGGTTAGGCGGAGGCAGGGGCAACGGACGCGACTCGGGTTCATCCGGCTTCGGCACCGGAGCCGGAGCGGCGGCAACGGGCTTGGGCGGCGGCGCAGGTTCCGCCTCCACCCGACGCGGTGCGGGCGGCACCGGTGGCGGCGCCGAGAAGATCCGCACGCCACTGTGGAAGCCGAGACGAAGCTGCAGTCCCACTGCCGATTGCCCCTCGAGGCCAACGCGATAGTTCGCACCGACGCCGATCAGCATGCCGTTCGGATGCTGCCACGTCAGGCCAGCGGCGGCATTCACACGTGAGTCGAGCTGTGAGACGATGGGTGAAATCGAACCGTCGACTCCGACGATCGCACCGGGCGCGACCAGCACCGTGTCGCTGACGGGAACTTCGCCGTGAAGCTCGGTCGTGAGCCGAAGGCTCGATCGCGTACCGAATGCCATCCCGAAACCCCAGCGGAAACCGTCAGACAAGCTCACACCGGTGGGGTCGCCGCGGAAGGCATAGCCGCCGAAGCCGGCGAGCTCGACGCCACTCTTGAATTCCTTGCTCATCACCGCATCGACAAAGTAATCGAACTGCCCGGTGCCGACGTTGTCCTCGCCGGCCGTCGGCAGCTTCACGGTGCCGCGCAGCGCCATCGCCATCGGCTGACGACGATACTCGGAGGCCAGGTTGATCTTGGTCCCAACGTACACGTCGCCGAAGTTGTTGCCAGTCCATCGATCTCGAACGAACGGATACTCGTTGACGACGCCGCCGATGGGTGTATTCGCGGGCGCGAAGAGCGGACGGGTGTCGCGATCGATGGAGGTGACCGCGCGAACCGCGCCGAAGATCTCCGTGCGATTGCCGGCGCCAATCGCCAGCGTTCCAGGGTAGTAGGCCACGTCGGTCGACCCCTGTTTGAAATCCAGCTCGGTCCGGTAGGCGCCGAACGCCCAGCCACCAGCCTTGAGAACTTCCGCGGTGGGAACAAACCACAGCCCCGTATCACCCCAGAAGGATGTGATGGCGGGGCGTACCTCCTCACGGCTGGACGAGTCCTGCGCCGATACCTGCACGGCCACGATCGCGCAGAGAGCGGCTGACAGCAACGAACGACGGACCAATGAGCGCATAAGCCGACCTCGGGTTGAGCCCGCTGTGTGCACGAAAAGCGCCAGACGGAATATGGCCAGAATTTCCGAAGTTTCGTTGGTTCAGTCACGACTGACGGTGAAAAGTCTCAGACGTGAGGTAGTCGCCACGGTATGCAACGCCTCGGGCGGAGGCGCCTCGACGCCCGTCCCACGTTGACGACGGCACACCGAGGCAGAGAGGCACTGAGGACTGCTCTTGTGTTCGGTTCTCGCCACGAAGGTCACGAAGAACACGAGGACCACAAAGACGCAGAGAATCAGGAGGCTGAGGGATGTTCGGCGCGATCAAGTCGGTCGCGCCGTGCCGGCCGTTGCCTCTATCAGGCCGGCGACCCAGTTGCGTGGTCGGGAGAGCCCGACGTGCGCCCGTGAATCAACGGCTCTCGGCGTAGCGTTTCGCCGCCGCGAGGTCCTTGCGCAGCTCGTCAGCTGTACGACGCGGGCCGTAGCCTGGCGTGTCGCGCTGAATACGCCAACCCTCACTGAGCGGACCGGCGTCGACGGTGTCGAAGCCGAACTGATCGAGCAAATGCGTGACGGTCGCTTTGGCGTCGCGATCGTTGCCGGCGATTACCAGCGCGCGGCGGTTCTTCGTGCCGGCGGGCAGACCGTCCGTCGTGAGTTGCGCGGCGTGGATGTGATTGAACGCCTTCACGACCTTTGACTGTAGAAGATGCGCCTGCAGCAGCTCAGACGTCGTCGTCGATTCGTTATCCAGCTCCGGAATGTGGCCATCACGCTGCGGGTAGTAATTGTTCGTGTCGATGACGGTCTTCCCAGCCAGCGGCGCGACAGGTACCGAGCGGTAGTTCTTCAGCGGAATCGTGACCACGACGATGTCTCCCGCCTTTGCGGCGTCGACCGGCGTGGCCGCGCGCGCCCTGGGACCAAGTTCAGCGACGAGACCAGAAAGCGAATCCGGCCCTCGCGAGTTGCTGATCACCACGTCATAGCCGCTCTTCACCGCGAGCCGCGCCACCTGGCTGCCGATGTGTCCCGCACCAATAAGTCCGATAGTCTTCATGAGATTTCTCCCCTGCTACGTGCGAAGGCCACGGCCCTATCCTTCGTGTCCTTCGTACTCTTCGTGTCCTTCGTGACTCTAAATTTTCGATCACCCGATAACGTCCAGGTGTAGCATCCGGCGGAGTCGCGAGACGGCTCAGACGGTTCACGATTCGAGGAGGACGACCATGGACAGCAGAGGTCTCACACGCCGGCAGCTGATCGAGGCCGTGACAATGACCACAGCGGCAATGAGCCTCGCGAACCGGACCGTATCCGCGCAGACCCCACGCAGCGCCGCGAGCGACAAAGTGCGCGCAGTGCTCGAGACAATCGTGCGCGACACACCCGAGATCGGCCTGCAGGTGGCGGCGTACCACGACGGCAAGCTGGTCGTCGATGCATGGGCCGGCATGGCCGACGAGGCGAAGAAGACGCCGGTCGATGGCGACACGATGTTCATGCTGTCGTCAACGACGAAGGGCATCACTTCCACCTGCATGCAGGCGCTGGTCGAGAAGCACAAGCTCAGTTACGACATGCCGATCGTGAAGGTGTGGCCCGAGTTCGGTCAGAACGGCAAGGACAGCGCCACGTTGCGCCATGCGCTGTCGCACCAGACCGGCGTGCCACAGACTCCCGTTGGCTACACACCTGACTGGTTACCCGACTGGGATCGCATGTGTCGCGGCATCGCCGCGCTGAAGCCGCTGTATCCGATCGGTCAGCGCACGGCCTATCACTCGCTCAACTTCGGTTACATCAACGGAGAGATCCTGCGGCGGGTCGACGGCCGCACGATTGCCCAGTTCCTGCAAGACGAGATCTGCAAGCCGCTGGGCATCAACGGCATCTACCTGGGTGTGCCGGATCGCGAACTACACCGCGTCGCCGTGCTCACCGACGGTCCGCCCGCGCCGGCCGACTATGATGCGCGGATGGTCGGCGAACCGGCTGGCTCATATGTGGCCAAGGTGTTCAATCGTCGCGAGGTCCAACAGGCGTCGATTCCAGGCTCGGGCGGCATCATGAGCGCGCGCGGCCTGGCCCGTCACTACGCGATGCTTGCCAACTGGGGCGAGCTGGATGGCGTGCGCGTGCTGCCTGAAGCGCGCATTCGCGCCGGCATCGAGCTGCAAAGTTACGAGTGGGACGAGGTCTACTGGATACGCGCACGTCGCTCGCTTGGATATCGTCGCGGTCGCGACACCGGACCGCTGGCGTCGGAGGCAGCATTCGGCCACGTGGGCGGCGGTGGCTCGTTCGGCTACGCCGATCCGGAAAGACGACTCGGCATCGGCTTCGCGAAGAACTATTTCACGTACGCGACGGGCGGCGCCGTGAATGCCGGCCGGCCACCGCGTGCCGCGTCCAACATCGTGACCGAGGCGGTTTTCGATGCACTCGGCTTGAAGCGCTAGCACTTGGTCCTTGGTTCTTCATGCTTGGTCCTCGGTCCGTTCTTGATCCTTGGTGCTCCTGTGGTCCAAGAACGCGTCAACGCCAACCTCCAACTCCCAAAGCAGCCTGATTCCTTGGAAGTTGGAAATTGGGAATTGACGCGCGCCGCTCTAGTTTAAGAAAGGCGACCCTCGTTAGGGCGTCGTCGTCGCAGGCTTCGTCGTCGCCGGCTTTCCCGTTCCGCGACGCAGCGCCTCCCAGAACGAGCCCCGGCCCTCGGGCAAGTCGACCCGCACCTCGAGCATCGCGGGATCGTCCTTGAAGGTCGTGACGGTCACCCGGAGTCCCTCGAGCACGAACGTCCCTTTAGGATCATCCGGATAGCGGCGCTCGGCCTTCTTGACCATGACCGCGAGCTCCGACCGCACACCGGTCGTGCTCTGCACCGCGCCGAGCGACAGATCCGCCTCCTCGATCGAGCTCGAGCCGACGACGGTGCGGCCGCGCGCGTCCACGACCTTGCGGGTGACCGTCAGCCTGGCGTCCCCGCCTGCGCGAACGACCATCTCGACGGTGCGGATCGCCTTGGCCTTCTTTCCCCACACGGACTCATCGAACGCCGACGAAAGCGGCGTCTCATCAGGTGTCGACCGCCATGTACCACTCAGCGCGGATGCACTCGTAGTGGATCCCTGCTGCTGTGACACCAGCAGCATCGCGACCATGAACAAAGAAAAAGACATGATGTCTCAAATCCAAACACATCGGCCATCCTGATTTCAAGGCGAACCCCTCTTACGCTCCTCGGTGCGAACCCTCTGACGTTCGTCGGCCGCGACTCGGGCGTCGCCGCGCGTTTTGGGAGTTGGGAATCGGGAGTTGGGAATTAGAGAGGTGGCGTGACGTGTATGATTCACGCATCAAACTGAGAGGTGACCGAACAGCGTGGCAACAGCTAAAACAGCGTCAACGAGTGCGACCATCGAGCTCGATGCGGTAGAACGTCGACGGATGATGCGCCGGGCGGTCGTGTCTTCCGCGGCGGGGACGACGATCGAGTGGTACGACTTCTTCCTCTACGGGGTCGCCGCGGCGCTCGTCTTCCCGCAGAAGTTCTTTCCTGGATCCGATCCCTATGTCGCGACGCTGCTCGCCTTCTCCACTTATTTCGTCGGTTTCGTGGCGCGCCCGGTCGGGGCCGCGCTCTTCGGGCACTACGGCGATCGAATCGGCCGCAAGGCGACATTGATTGCGACGCTCGTGCTGATGGGCGGCGCGACGATCGGCATCGGGCTCGTCCCGGATTACAACAGCATCGGCATCTGGGGCGCCGTGCTCCTGACCTTCTTTCGCGTGCTGCAAGGGATTGGCGTCGGCGGCGAATGGGGCGGCGCGGTGTTGATTGCGGGCGAGTGGACCGATCCGAAACGGCGCGGCTTCACGACCAGCTTCGCGCAATTTGGAGCGCCGGCGGGCATGGTGCTCGCCAACGGCGCGCTCGCGCTCACGTCGTTCGTCTCGAGTGAAGAGACGTTCCTGAACTGGGCATGGCGAGTGCCGTTCCTGTTGAGCCTGGCCCTGGTGTTCGTCGGGCTCTACATCCGCGTCGGCGTCCTCGAAACACCCGTATTCGCCAGGCTGCAGTCACAGGGTCGCGTCGCGCGAACTCCGGTCGCGCAGGTATTACGTCACCACTGGCGCGAGGTGGTCCTCACGGCACTCCTGCGATCGGGACAGCAGACGCCCTTCTACATCTTCACCACGTACGTGCTGACCTACGCGACGCAGCAACTCGGCTTCGATCGCAGCCTGATCTTGAGCTTCGTCATGATCCAGGCGCTCGTCTCGATGGCTGCGATCCCGTATTTCGGCCACCTCTCAGACGTCATCGGCCGCCGCAAGATCACGGCGATCGGCTGCGTCGTGATGATGGTGTTCCCATTCATCTACTTCGGGATGCTCGATACTCGCATGATGTGGCTGGTGTTTCTCGCGATCACACTCGGGCTGCCGAGCCAGGATCTTCAGTACGGTCCGCAGGCTGCCTTCATCGCCGAGCGCTTTCCCGGCACGCTCCGCTACAGCGGCGCGTCGCTCGGCTATCAGTTGGCGTCGATCACTGCTGGCGGTCCGGCGCCGATCGTGGCGCTCTATCTATTCCAGACGTTTCATACGTCCATGGCTGTTGCGGCCTATGTGGCGTTTATGGCACTCGTCAGCCTCGTGTGCGTGTGGCTGCTACCCGATCGCAAGGACTCGCTCGATCATCACTAGCTGGACTCTTTTAACCTCCAACTCCCAACACCCAACTCCCAACTCCCGCTTATTTGTTTGACCGGGATGCCACATCTAACTGAGAACACCTCGCTGCCTCGATGCCTCGGTGTGTCGTGATCACAGTGGGACGGCTGAGAGCCGTTACCGAAGACTGGATGAGTCGTTCAACGCGGGACCCTCGCGCGCAGCTCCTCGAACCAATTGAGTACGACCATGACGCGTGGCCGTGGCTGCTCGCCCGGCAGCTTGGTGAGAAGAAAGCGTTCGCCATCGGCCGTGACGTCGTAGCTGCGAGGCCGCGTCCACCCGGGATTGTCCGGGTACGGTCCCGAGAACAGCACGCGCGGCGGGCCGGTCGCGCCGGTCGTCAGGTCGATGCTTACGGCCATCACCTTGTCGCCTTCGCGGTACACGAGCTCACGTCCTCCTTGCGTCCACATCGGCTCGGATCCGTGTGCAGGCGAAACCTTCACACGCTTCTGCCGTGCGTCGGGATACGACTGGATGAAGACATCGACTCCCTGACCTGATTCGTCGGAGTCGTACGCCATCCATCTGCCGTCGGGCGACAACGTCGGATGCCCGAGATTGAATCCGTTGGCAAAATACAGCTTGGCAACGGGCTGACCCTCGAGTGGAACGGTCCAGATCTCCCCACCACCAGGCACCGCGAGTGAAAACGCGAACGTCTTTCCATCACGAGACACCGCGCCGGTGTAGTGGTCGTAAGTGCCCGTCAGCAGCGGTTGCGCGGGTTGACTGGCATCTGCCGCACGACGATACAGATCGAAGAACGGACGCTCACTGCTGAAAATCAATTCCTTGCTGTCGGGCGTCCATTCGGCGCCGAAATCACGCCCGCCTTCGGCGGTGAGTCGCGTTCCGCCAGAGCGCCCGAGCTCGAACACCCATACGTCACCCATCGAGTTGGCCGAACGAATATCGACGGATACTCGCCCGCCATCAGGCGAGAGGCGCGGGTTGTTATAGCGATCGCGCTTGGGAAGCGCCAGCGACTCGCTGCCCTTGCGATCGACCACCACGACCTCCGTATCAGCGACGTACGACTCTACCGGCAAGTACGCCAGCGTTCCGTTCTCCGACACGTCGAATGCGGCTGCCCCATCGGTGAGATTCATCGCCACATCGTCGACAACGGCGACAGGAGCGCCACGCACTTCGAGGCGATCGAGATCAAAGGGAACAGCGCGGATTGTTTCGCCCACCGCGAAAAGGAGATGCCCCGTCGTCACGTAGAGGCCGTAGACACCTCCTGTCAACAACACCTTTCGTTCACCAGTGCTGATCGTCAGCACTTCGATTGTCGCGCTTTCGATGGGCGTTCGGTACGCGGTAAACAACACGTGGTCACCGTCGGGAAGAATCTGCGGCCACCAATGTCCCAGCTCCGCCTTGCTCTCGTCCGGCTTCGTGAGCATGCGTTCGTCGCCGCCACCTTCGCTCACCGTCCACAACCCGGTGCTATAGGCACGGGTGTAAACGAGCCTGCCGTTCTTCCCCCAACTCCCGCCGGACCACTCGGCCGTGGCAAGCTCTATCGCCGTACCTCCCTCGACGGGCACCTTCCACAACTTCTTCTGTCGCGCATACGCCACCCATCGTCCGTCCGGCGACACGAACGGACGGCTGTTGCCAGTCCCCTGTTCGCCTTGACCGGCACCTTTGATCACCTCCATGCCTACGCGATCGAGTACGCGGCGCAGCACTTCCTCGCGCCGCTCGACCATCGCGGACACAAAGAGCTGCCGGCCGTCCGCGCTGAGACGGACGATCGGTGTGTAGCTCGGGACCACGCCCCGGTCGAACTCGACGCCGAACCGCACGGGGCCATTCGGCGGGACGATTGCGCGCTCGTCGCGAAAGCCGATCCATCCAAGCGCCAGCGCGAGCACTGCCGCCAACGCCCACGGGATCACCGCGCGGCTCGATCGACCGGTGCGGGCGACCTCGTGTGCGCCATGACCGGCCAACGCATCGGCAAACTCACTCGCGGTTTGCCATCGATCTGCGGGCAGCTTCTCGAGGGCCTTCAAGATCGCCCCACTGACGTGGGACGGCACTGACTTGCGATGCTCGACCACCGGCCGCGGCTCTTCCGATATCACCTTGGTCAGGACCGTCTGCACAGTCGAGCCCGTGAACGGCGGTTGACCCGCCAGCATCTCGTAGGCCACCGAACCGAGTGCGTAGATGTCGCTTCGCCGATCGACCTCCTGCCCGGTCACCTGCTCGGGGCTCATGTAGCTCGGTGTGCCCAGGCTGACACCGACCTCCGTCAATCGCGTGTGCGGGCGATCCTCGATCTTTGGTAGTGAGATGCCAAAGTCCGCCAGTACAGCCTGACCATCCTGAAACAACACGTTGTCCGGTTTGATATCGCGATGGACGACGCCGTGGCGGTGGGCGTAGGCGAGACCAGTGGCAATTTCGGTGGTGATGCGGAGAGCGTCGGCAATCGGAAGCTGTGTTTCCCTCCTCAGTCGACTGCGAAGCGATTCGCCTTCGACGTAAGGCATCACGTAGAAGACCGTGCCGTCGACCGAACCGGAATCGAAGAGCGGCAGGATATGAGGATGCTGAAGCTTCGCCGTGGTCTCGATCTCGCGCAGGAAGCGCTCGACACCAACGAGCTCCGCGAGGTCGCGATGCATCACCTTGATCGCAACCTTGCGATTGTGGCGCACGTCGTGCGTCAGGTAGACGTCCGCCATGCCGCCCGCGCCGATCATCCGCTCGACGGTGTAGCGATCTGCCAGGGCCGACTTCAGACGCTCGAGCGATTCCATTGGTATCCGGGATAGAACACGTGTTCAGCCCGTGACACTACGCCCGCGTGTCTCGGGCAGCCAAATCCATGTTGCGGCGCCGACGAGGAGCGCGCCGGCCAGCATCGAGAACGCGACGCCAAACCCCTGAGTCTGTGCCAGCGATCCCACAACGAAGGGCGCAACCGCGCTCCCCAGTCGTCCGACATTGAACGTGAACCCCTGCGCCACTGCCCGAATCGATGTCGGGTAGATCTCCGCGGTCACCGCAGCAAACCCGGAGAAAAACCCAGTTCCAAAGAATGCCACGATCGGACCGAGCACCAACAGAATCCACGGATTCGTCGTGATCCCGTATAACAGTGTGACGAACGCGGCAACCAGGATGTAGGTCACAAACGCAGGCCGTCGTCCAATTGCATCACCGACGTAGCCGAATGACACATACCCAAGGAACGTACCGGCCTGCATCGTCACGACAAGCAGCGTCGTGAGGGCGGTACTGAGTCCGAGTCCACCGCGGGCGGGATCGAGCGACAGGTATGCGGGCACCCAGAGATTGAGACCCCAATACGCGAATATCGTCGATGTACTGAGCAACGTCAGCAAAGCCGTCGTCGACGCAAACTGGCCGCGAAACACGTCCGCGATCGTCGCGCGGCGATGATCGCCGCGTGCCCGTGATTGTAGCCAGACCTCCGACTCCTCGACGCCGCGACGGATCCACAGCGTGAGCAGCGCCGGCAGGATGCCGATCATGAACACCACGCGCCACCCGAATCGAGGAAG
>Ga0075420_100004206_pt1 | contig 12602 bp, 15 predicted proteins | sample SoiMetdeltSBSDD4_FD_75296 | JGI IMG/M metagenome (GOLD analysis project Ga0075420, IMG submission 75296) | Bulk soil microbial communities from a Populus tree surrounding site in Tennessee, USA - Soil MetaG P. deltoides SBSDD4 | ecosystem: Environmental > Terrestrial > Soil > Tree plantation... | reverse complement strand
CGATCAACCGGATCGACGAGCTGCTGCCTTGGAACATTGCTCGCGCCGTCGACACCAGCAAGATCAAGTCAGCGGCATAACAGCGCAGGCATCAAGGTGCCTCAAGCAGACGCTTACGCTGAACCCAGGGCAAGGGGCATTACTCTTTGGAGACTACAAGCGATTTGTGTAGCCTTTACGTAGCCTGCGCAATGAATAGATTCCACCGAATCCCCAAAAATTCACCGAATCCCGCAACACCCGCAGAAATGCACATGTTGGAAGATGCTATAAAAATAGGCTGTTTTGACGAAAAACCGGCGGCTTTGCTAGATCGCCGCATCTGCGTTGCCCCGATGATGGACTGGAGCGACTGATCGGGAATGTCGCGTAGGAACAAGGGGTTGGCGTCGGTTAGAAAACCCTTGTCTCCTATATGTCTCCTCTATCGCAGGGCTCGCCGTTTGCGGTCGCAAGGTGCCGCTGCAGGGGCGTCGACGCTTGTTGTACCCCCGGGCCGTTGACTGGGGCGGTGGCAGCTCGTTGCCTCGGGTCGTGATCTGCGGCGTCCACGCGAGCACTTGAGTGAAACCTCAGTGGCGTCGCCGTGACACCTCAGCTCGCCCGAGGTCATCACGGACCGACCGAGGGGCGACGACGGGCTGCCGCTGGGTCCTCGGTACGCATGGCACCAAAATCAACCAGTTACACGAGATCACTTCATGAGTGTGCCTCTGGTGCGTACCCGGCTGCGTGGGGCTCGGAGGCCCTCGATGCACACCCCACTGGACAGGGATGACGAAGTGTTGGAGGCGGCGAAGCGCCTTGCCCGGCAACTCGGATCGGACGGCGGGCGCGGTGCTGTCCGAACTCGCCCGTCGGGCAGTGACCCGTGCACCCGCCGTGTCGACGCGCGCCGGTGCCGGCGTCGGCGGCTTCGTGCCTGTCGAGCGTCGAGGTGGCTTGGGTTACGAACGAGCAGATCGATCGGCCGCGTGAACAGGAGGCGTACTGAGAAGTGCGCGCGCTATTCGACGTCCATGTGCTGATCGCGCTCGATACCGATCACGTCGGCCATCCCCTGGCGACTGCCTGGTTCGCCGCCCAGCTCGCGCATGGGTGGCCGTGCCGGGCAGTTCGATCAGCACGTATGCGTGGGTGCAGACGGCAGGACCGCTGGTCGTTCTGAACAATGCGTCCACAGCGAATCCCGGCTTCGTCGCGCCTGCCATAGGCGCTCCGACACTATTTACATTCAGGTTGACGGTGACGGACAACCAGCAGCGCAGCGCGCAGGCTTTTGTCAGCGTGCTCGTCCGCCGCTCGACGGTGCTGACATTGACGGCCGATCCACCGAAGGTGAGTGCCAACCAGATTGTCAGGATCAAGGCAGTTCTGTCCGGTTCGCCTGCGCCTGGCGGGCAAGCTCGTGCTGATGGAAAGTGGCAGTGTCCTTGCGACGGCGACGCTCACCAATGGCGCGACGACATTCAGCCTGTCGTCCGTGCCCCCTGGGCGATCACTCCTACTCGACGACCTATGCAGGCGATGCCGTCTATGGCCCGGCGGTGTCCGGCACCGCGACGGTGAACGTCAATGATCTGCCGCGCGTGAGTCTCTTCTCGCCTACCGACGGGACGCAGTACAACTCACCGACGACATTGTTCGTCGAGGGTGCGGCGAATGGCGTCAACGGCACTCGGATCATGCACATCGATCTTTTCGACAACGGCGTACCGATCAGCAGCAAGATGCTGACACCGCCCGGTTCGACGTCCGTGAGCTTCACCTTTGTCGTCAACACGCCGGCTGCGGGACTGCACGCTTACTCCGCAGCGGCAACGGACGATTGCGGCATGGTGGGAGATCCTGCGGTCACGCATGTGACGGTGATTGGCGCTGCGACTGTTGCTATCACGGCGCCCACCAATGGAAGCTTCCAGGTCGCCCCTGGATTCGTGAGCCTGCAGGCAACCGCCTCGAGCCAGAATGGCGGCATTACTCAGATCCAGTATCTCGCGAACGGCGTGTCTCTCGGCACCGCGACGGCAGCGCCGTACAACCTCACGTGGAGTAACGTGCCGGCGGGCAACTACACGCTGATTGCGCAAGCGACCGACAGCGCGGGCGCCGTGGCCGTGTCTGCGCCAGTCCAACTCGTCGTCGGTTCGGCTCCAACCGTTACCGTGACGAGGCCGTCGCAAGGCGCGACCATTGCGGACGACGTTATCAGCACGCTGACCGGGACGATCCAGTCGCCGTCGAACTCCTCGGTGCGGGTCAACGGTATGCTCGCCACCGTGGGTGCCAGTGGAACATTCGTCGGGAACAATGTGCCCTTGCGGCCGGGGAATAATACCATCCAAGTCTTGGTGACTACAGCCGAGGGAGTGACGGCGACGCAGGCAGCGGTGCAGCTGCATTCGAGTTCAGTGCGGACCCTGCTTCGGGATTCGCGCCGCTGACGAACCAATTGCAGTTATTGAACCGGACCGGTGCCTCGTTCACGCGCGTCGAGTATCAGTGCTCGGCAGGCGGCAGTATCGCCTCTTCAACGAGCATCGTGCCCGTCAATTGTCAGTACACTCAGCCGGGGGTGTATGAGGCGAAAGTCAGCGTATTCGACCAAGCGGCGGGACAGCCGGAAGCCATGATCTACTCGACTACGCAGACCATCGTCGTCACGGATGCGAATGCTACCGACGCGTTCTTCAGAGCGATCTGGTCTGGCATGAACAATGCCCTCCTGACAGGAGACCAGACGCGGGCGCTTGGCTATCTGAACGAATCGGCCCGAACGAAGTATTCGCCGGTGTTCACGGTGCTTGCGTCGCGCATGACTCAGATCGTCGGCAGTTACTCCACTCTGCAACGATCACAATTGGGCAACGGAGTCTGCGAATACGCAGTCAACCGTACCATCGATGGGATCAACCGGATCTTCTTCATTTCGTTTGTGCGCGATGAAGACGGAATCTGGCGGCTAGATTCAATGTGAGGCTGTTATGAAACGCAGAAAGAACTATTGGTTCGCGATGCCGCTCGCCATCATCTTTGCCTCAGGATGCGTGTCGGTGCGCTCCGCCGATCCGATCGAAGCCACCGTCGTCGATTCGCAGACGGGCGAGCCCATTGCGGGCGTCGTTGTCGTGGCGCACTGGCAACTGCGCACTGGCGGGTTCCCGGAAACCCAGGAGGGTGGACAACTGGAGGTTCAGGAGTCAGTGTCAGATCCCGATGGGAAGATTCGATTTCCGGGATTCTCCTCTCGGGTCGTTGCAGAACAGCTAGATCGAGATGCGGATCCCGAACTGATTTTGTTCAAGCCCGGCTATTTGCCGGACATGGTGGGCACTGGACCGTACGAGACACCGCGAAGAAAAAATTTTAAGGGCGCCCAGCTGACACTTACAAAGATTGATTCAAATGAGCCGCGATTCAAAGACGCGTTCTCCGCGACTCGTATGAGGGTCAGGTACATGTCGACCCACCCATCGACTCCATGCGAATGGAAACGAATACCGCGAATGATTGCCACCCTTCGCCAGCAACAGAAGCTGGAACGCCAACAAGGAATCGTGTCGAGCGGGCTCTATGACGAGCTGATCGCGAACGAGGAAGGACAACATGAGTTCGGCTGCGGCTCGGTGAAGGAATTTTTCTCGAAGGAGCACATTGAATGAGGCGTCCGGTTCTTGCGACGCTTGCATGTACCGCAGTGACGGGCATCAGCCTACCGGCATTTGGCTATACCCCACGACTCATGGCGTCATAGCCGAGCGTGCAGCCACTGTGTCAAATCACTTCCCTGCGCTGCGTCGAGGCGTACGTGATGAAGCACGCTTTGGGAAAATGCTCTTCATGCTTCCCGAGACGAGGGCGTCGATCGGGATAGCGCTCACCTTCGCTCCCAACTCGTAAGTCATCGTTCCAGGATAGAACACGACCAGTTGTTCAAGATGAAGGTCATCCAGCGCAATTCGCATAGAGGGTGTCATCGCCGGGGCATCCGTTCGCTTGATTTCGACTCCCACTCTTCGGCCGTCTTTAAGGAGTAGGATATCGAGTTCTGCCCCTTGATGCGTCGCCCAGAAATATGCCTGATCCGGCTGCATCGCATTGAGCACTTCTTCGACTACGTAACCTTCCCAGGAGGCGCCACTTTTGGGATGGGCCAGCAGCTCGTTTTCGCTGCGAATGCCGAGCAGAGTATGTAGCAGTCCGCTGTCTCGCACATAGACTTTGGGAGCCTTTACCTGGCGTTTGGAAAGATTCTCGTGCCAGGGCTGCAGTTGGCGCACAACCAGGAGATTCGCGAGTAGGTCGAGATATCGGCGAACGGTCGACTCACCAATGCCAAGTGAGCGAGCCGGGTCAGCCGAACTCCAGATACCTCCATGACAATGAGCAACCATTGTCCAGAAACGCAGTAACGCGGGGGCAGGAATGTTGATACCGAGTTGGGGGACGTCGCGTTCAAGAAATGTCTGGATGAACTGCTGGCGCCAGGTAAAGCTGTCATCGTTTGTCCGCGCCAGGAATGAAAGCGGAAAGCCGCCTCGTTGCCAATACCGATTCACGGCCGCCGCTCCGACCTCCGCCAAGCTGAAACCCGCGACCGATATAGTTTCGATTCGACCCGCCAGCGACTCGGAAGATTGACGCAATAGCTCAGGAGAGGCACTGCCGAGTATGAGGAAACGGGCTGGCAGCGGTTTCCGGTCGGCAAGGACGCGCAGCAGGGGAAATAGCTCCGGAAGTCGCTGTATCTCATCGATGACGACGATACCGCGAAGCCCCTGAAGCGCTGTCATAGGTTGACCGAGACGTGCCAGGCTTCTCGGATCCTCCAGATCGAAATAATTGACGGAGTCGCTCGGATGCAAGGTACGTGCGAGCGTCGTCTTGCCGCTCTGGCGCGGACCGATCAGCGCAACTACGCGACTGCGCTTCAAGGCACGTCTGATCCGGGCAAGAAGTTGTGAGCGCTCTATCATGGCTCCGGATGGTACCATGAAAATCCACCGCCTGGTGGGGCTATTTCATGGTTAGAACTGGCTCACGAGGCTTGGCTTCGAGGATTGTACGGGGCCACCAGGGCATCTACGAAAGGCGATCTTGGAATACTCGCCGCAGGATTCGCCGTCGAAGGGATTACGCGTGGTGCGACGTGAATGGGAGTCCGATGGACTGGATTCTCAGTGCTGTAGAAGAGATGAGGGCAGGCCCCCTCGACACCGGGCCGGAGATTCGCATACCGAGCGTGCCGCCAGACCTTTTTGAGGTTAGAATCGCGCCCGGCCAGGCACGGGCGTCACTCAATCTGCTGACTCGGGCGCTGACACGGAAAGTTGGAAATGAACGTAAGTCTTTGATTGCCGGCTTAGCACAGTTGGTAGTGCACCTGATTTGTAATCAGGGGGTCGCGGGTTCGAATCCTGCAGCCGGCACCAATCAAATCACTGCAAAACAAGCACTGAAGCCGCCTCTTAGAGGCGGTTGAACAGGGGATTGAGCGGATTTTGCGCGGGTCGTCAGCTGCACAAGCCTGTTCAGAGGCGGCGATCAGGTTCTCCAACTCCGCCGCAGAGTAGTGTGTCCTCCCAGTGTTCGCTTTGAATAGCGCCATCCGGGCGAGGTAGTCAGGTAGTTCTAGCAAGAGAAGCGCTTGCTGTCAACGCCGACTGAAATCTGACCCACCTTCGATCTGAAACGCCGAAGTAAAAGTGACCCGCCTGGGTACCGTTACTGATTCTTTGCCGTCGCTCGGATCGCTCCCGCCTTGCGCTTGTCTTTCAACCGATAGCTCTCGCCGGCGATCTGCACGATGTGAGCGTGATGCAGCAGTCGATCGAGCAGCGCTGCGGTGAGAGTCTGGTCGTCGGCGAGCGCACTGGCCCATTGGGTGAACGGCAGATTGTTGGTGAGAACCATGCTGCCACGCTCGTAGCGCTTGGCGACGACGTTGAAGAACAGGTTCGCCTCTGTCTGACGGATCCGCTTGATCCGGGCGGCCTGTTCGCTTTCCAGCAGTGAGGTAAGGAAGTCGGCAAAGCTGGCCTGCGTATCGGCAACCCGCTGGGCCAGGGCGCGCCACTTTGTGCTCAGGGCCGGAAGCTTCAACTCCTCGCACAAGGCATGAATGCGTTGTTGTTGCAGGTTCATGCTGCGTGCTCCAGCAACGAGTCGTAGACCGACAGCGGATGCTGCCAGCGACTCGAATGGAAGGACGCTCGCATGTGAGACGGCGTGAACCGCCGCTCGGCTGCGGATGGACAGTGCGCCAAGGTGAGTCTGTTCCTCGATCAACCGAACTCGGGGTGGGCAGCCCGTAGTTGCGTGCTTGCGAGCATGGTGACCTTCTCCAGCCATCGCAACACTTCGCGGTTCGCCGTTGCCACGTCAAGCTTGAGACCGCCGGCCCGCAGCGTTGACGCCAACGGCACGATGAAGCTGTGCTTTAGATAGCCGTTGAAGCGTTCCACCTTGCCCTCGGTGCGAGCGCGAAAGGGCCGGCACACTTGCAGCTGAAAGCCGTAGTCGCGCGCCGTCTCGAGCATGCCCGCATGCCAGCGGTGCCGACCAGGCCCATACAGGTCGCGTTCGGTGATCACGCTCTTGGCATTGTCGAACAGAACTTGCTGCGGCACACGCCGCCGAAGTACTCGAACGCGCCCACCAGGCCATCCGCCAATCGCAGAACTGTTCCGCATCGGTGAAGCGCACGTACGTCGCTCGGCTGTAGCCGAGGGTTGCTACACGCGAGCAGCCGATCACGGCCGCGGTAAGTGGGCTTGCCGCGAAAAGCCGGACCTCAACCAGGGCTGTTAAGCGGCCTGTTTGAGCATCATCTCGAACTCATTGGGTGAGCGGTAACCGATGCTCGAATGTAACCGCACGCGATTGTAGAATGTCTCCACGTAAGTAACCTCGGCAGTGCGGGCAGCGGCGTGCGTGGCGAAGCGCTGATGCTCGAGGTACTCGCCCTTTCAGCTCCAAACCCGATTGGGCCTACAGGCACGATGCATTGCGCTTGAGCGTGTCACATGGGTTCGACTCAGTTCACGCTTGGGCGCGCGTAGACCAAGGCGACGTTGCAGGCGATAAATGGTCGATTCGGATGCAAGGTAAACTCTGTCGTCGGCGAGTCGGGGCACGAGTTGCTTGGGTGCCAGATTCGCGTAGCGCGAACTCTTCAATATGGTGAGGATACTTGACTTGACAGACACAGACCGGAGAACCGGCTAACGGTCAGATCGGGTCGGGACTAGTACACCTCAACTATGCACTACGACGTTCAATAAGCTCTTCAATTCTGTTGGCTACCTCTTCGGAGCCTGGCTCTCCTTGGACTCTGCGTTGCATATGCCGCACCTTGTGAAGGATCTCGGGATTTCCAACGACATTCAACACTGCCCGTCGCAGACTTTCCGCGTTCATTTCCTTAGCTCTCAAATGTATTCCCAGCCCGAGAGCCACCCACATCTCACATAGTCCCTCAAGCTCTGGGATGCCGCATGAGGTCATCACCAGTGGAACTCCGTGGTACATCGCCTCAGACACCGTCATTGCTCCTCCCGTGCAAATCAGTACTGATGCTGTGGAAAGTATTTTGGCGGGAGAGGTTCCGTGCACATGTTGGACGTTTTGCGGTAAAGGAAGTAACGACGCTATTTGCGAATCACCTCCAGGAATCAAAACAACGTTCAATGGCAGATTGGATAAGGCTTCTACGCACATTTTAAAATATTCTGCCCCCCGAATATAGGTTGTTGAGCTCACAACAAGAGCAACCGGCTTCCCATCGTTAGCGTCGTCACGCCAATCTCCATAGTATGGCTGCTCTCCCGCGCAGCGACCCGCATATAGGCAGCTGCCATCGGCTGTGACACCATTTGGGTCGAAATCTTTCGGGAACGGATAAATATTCAGCTCCTCGCGGTGGAACATGTAGCCTGAAGAACGAATCCCGTGACTCCTTAAGAAGTGGTCTACTTTGCGACTTCCGCTGATCGTTAAGTCTCGTAACGTTGCATCTCTGATTTGCTCGTGAAGAACTGCTTCGCTATACGAGAAGTGAGGACTCACTTTAACTGCCGGAATATGCCATTTATGAGCCAACAGTCGCCCAGCAAACGCTACGATGTCGTAGATTATAAGATCTGGCATGTATATTTCGTAGAACGGTGTTACTTCTGCGAGGGTACTCATTGCGAGATGGCAAAATGCGCCCTCTCCCAGCGTAGCATAGTCGAAAGTGGGGCAGCATATGTACTCAGCGCCGATTTGCCTGACCTTCGATTCGAACTTGGCGGAGGTAGTATATGTCACCCTATGTCCGCGTCGGACTAAAGTCGAGACTATTGAAAGAGTCGGATTGACATGAGAGGGGCGAGGGAAGCTTATCAACGCAATGTGCCTCTTCTTCACTTTACCTCCACATGCGCAATGACTGCATTATGATGCGTGAATTAACCGGATGATCTTCCGAAATAAAAGCACCCATCAGCTCTTGTCTATCAAAAAACTGCGCAACTAGTTGAATGGCGTAGAGACCGGATGATTCTTGGCTGAGACATCTCTGTCACTAGATATTTGCATTAGCGTCACAGGGTTCGATGCTGGCTCAATAGACTATGAAAAGCATATCCGTGTCTAAGTCTCTTAACTAGACTAGCGTGATGTGGCGGTACAGGCACCCAGCCATGTGCTCATCGCAAGGGGGGGCGACTTTGGTGAACGCTGTTTATCTTAGCTCCCGAGAAAATTGATTGCTGCATCCACAATCGTTGAACGCGACAGCATAGCCTGAGTAGGTATCCTGACCTTGGTTGTGGACTTGACCCGCTTCGGTGGACACCTCAGTGTCACACCAAGAGGGGTCATATCACATGGCAAAGAAGCAACCGAGATACACGCCGGAGTTCCGCCGACAAATGATTGAATTACATCGAAGGGGGCGCGGATTCGAGGAGTTGGCGAAGGAGTTCGGCGTGACGTCCTGGTCGATCCGGCAGTGGGTCAAGCAGGCGGCGCGTGACGTGGGCCAAGGTGACGGCGGCCTGACCAGCACGGAGCGCCAGGAGTTGACCCGGCTGCGCCGAGAGAATCGCGTCCTGCAAGAGGAGCGCGACATACTCTCAAAAGCCGCGGCCTGGTTTGCGACCCAGAACAGCGCGACCTCCAAGCGCTCTTCGGGTTCATGAGCGCCAACCAGGCCATCCACAACGTGCGCATGATGAGCCGATTGCTGCAGGTATCTGCAAGCGGCTTCTACGACTGGAAGGATCGGGCGCCCTCGCAACGCGCTCGCCGGGATATCGAACTCACAGGTTGTATCCACCGCATTCATCGGGACTCCAAGGGAATCTATGGTGCGCCGATGATTCATGCGGAACTGGCGCAAGATCACGATATCCGAGTGGGCTGTAAGCGCGTGGCGCGGTTGATGCGGCGTGCTGGCATCAAGGGCGCCTATCCCAAGAGCTTCGTCATCACCACGATCCCTGGAGTCACTGCGGCTGCCTGCAACGATCTGGTGGCTCGACAGTTCAAGGCGCCGGGGCCCGATCGGTTGTGGGTGGCCGATCTCACGTACGTGCCGACGTGGGAGGGCTTTGTCTATCTGGCGGTGGTGCTGGATGTGTGGTCGCGAAAAGTGGTCGGATGGGCGATGCAGGATCACATGCACACAGAGCTGGTATTGGAGGCGTTGAACAGTGCGTTGGCACAGCGTCAGCCGCTGCAGGTCGTGCATCACAGCGACCATGGCTGCCAGTACACCAGTTACGCGTTCGGGCAGCGTTGCCAGCAAATGAACGTCACCGCCTCGATGGGCACAGTGGGTGATGCGTACGACAACGCCATGGCCGAGAGCTTCTTCGCCACACTGGAGAGGGAGCTGCTCAGCCGCAGTCGATTCAAGACGCACGCAGAGGCCAAGACGGCGGTCTTCGAATGGCTGGAAGGCTGGTATAACCTGCACCGGCGGCATTCATCGCTCGGACGCATTTCACCCATTGCGTTTGAAAGGAGAAACGCCGAGCGGCAAGCGGCATAGCCGAAGGAAACTATCCGTCCGCCAAAGCGGGTCAACTCCAGTTGTGCGTGACCTGAAACTCTGAGGGACTGGCGCACGTACAGCACTGCCTTGCGTGCCAGGTGCTGCGACTGGGGCTTGTCACTCATCGCGCACCCCCGGTGCGCGATGCGAGCGAGCGTGTTGGCACAGCAGTCTCGCGAGCAGCGCGACGGCGCGTCTAGGGCGGTACATCGATCCAGCGTACTGGCGCTGTCGGTGGGAATAGTCGTAGCTGCCCGCTCAAGGCCGTTCGAATTCTGTATCGCATGAGCACCTCCCGTGGCGCGGGGTATCAGGTGCTCGGCTTGTAGCACGGGCGTCGACGGAGTCTGCTCAGCGGCCTGGATCAGATCACGCAGATCTTAGAGTGCTCGGCAGGCGACGAGGCCCGCAATGCTAGCTGCGCTCGACAACACGCCGCGCCATCGCGCCATCAAACATCCACTGCGGAACCTCCAGTGTACGGCTACGATCATCCTACGACAGCGAAAGATCGCGACGCCGTATCGACCCATCGCCCCGACAATCGTGACTGTCCGCCCATGCAATGAATACCAACGGTAGAGGATCTTTCCATGCTCGATAACGTGGGCGTTCGGTTGTTGGGTTGTACAGCACTCGGCGCCCGCCTCAGGCGTTGGGAATGAAACACCCGCTGAGGTACTCATGATGGCGGCTTGAGGTGAGGATATCGACATTGCAAAGATCCACGACATTGTCCTTCTAGGGCAGATCAATGGATCAATGAGCTACCAACGGCTGTCCAACTACTAGCCCGGCACCCAGACTGTCGAGGCAATAATTGACTTTTACAATCCAATTCTTCATCACAGGCACTCGCCACCCCCGGAGTACGCCTATTGTCCAGTTCTATCGAGTCGCCGTTTTGAGCGTAATCTACCTTTTCGCTATCGCTTCAGAACAAATGAATGTAATTGCATAAGAAATCTCTCTGATGCTTCTTGCAACTCGATCAGTATCAAACGAAGGTGGAACGGGTATTCAGCAAAGCCGTTCCACAGCAAGCAGTATAGGCGATCCAAGAATCGCTCGACTGGATGGATCTATCTGCCTAGCACATGCATGCCTAGGAGCGTAAGATGAGCACGCAGAAACAGTTGCGTACCTGCAGGGCGGTTTTTGGTCTCTCTCTCTCTCTCTCTCTTCACGGGAGTCCCTAGGACAGGGTAGAGTGCGCGACTATCACGGTGAATAAATTGAATGGATTTCCACGCACTGAGGAGGCTGATCGCCAACGTGGCAAACAATCGAACGGCTACGTGGACGCCATGGATATACAGTCTTCACCGAAATTTTCACTATCGTTCTGCATTGCAACGTTCAATCGTGCGGCATTCATCGGCGCCACACTTGAGATGCTCGTAACGCAGGCTGGTGATGCATGCGAGATAATAGTCTCTGACAATGCGTCGACAGATAACACTGAGCAAGTCGTTTCTGATTACAAACGTCGTTTCAAGCACCTGCACTACTTTAGACAGGATGAGAATGTTGGTCCCGATCGAAATTTTGATCGTGCTGTGGCACTTGCACGAGGGGAATTCTGTTGGCTCATGGGGGATGACGACATATTGAAACCAGGCGCGGTCACACACGTATTGGAATCGCTTCATCCGGATCTGAGTCTCATCTTGGTCAACATGGAGATTAGAGATATCAGCATGTCTAAAGTCATACGGTCTCGCTGGATCAACATAAGATCCGACCGCCTGTATGAACCAGAGGATATGGACCGGTTCTTCACTGAACTGGGTAACACTCTCGGAAGTGTAAGTAATATTGTCGTAAAGCGGTCGGTCTGGCTTTCCCGCGATAGAGAAAGGTATTTCGGATCGATGTTCATTCATGTCGGCGTGATCTATCAAAAGAAACTGCCAGGGAAAACGCTGGTGATTGCGACTCCCTTGATAAACTATCGAGCAGGAAACAACGAGAGATGGTTCAACGTCTCGCCCGAGATTTTCCTTGAAAAATGGCCTTCAGTCATCGAGTCGCTAGCACTCTCCGACTCCACCAAGGAACAGATTGGGCGGCCGTGGAGGCAATTCCAACTGCTTGTCTTTCTGCGAACCAGAGGCTATTCCCTAGCTAATTACCGCTGCTGGATCCATCCTCGCGTGAGCTCCGGCTACGAAACTCTAACTCCTATTCTCGTTGCTCTCCTCCCTGTACCACTGGCACGTATTCTATATGTCTTCTTTCGCTTCGATCGACCCTCCCAAGAAGGGTGGACCCGCCGATTTAAACAATCCTTGCGCTCCAGATAAGCGAGTCTCAGCGGTTCGTTAGGCCGTTAGGCGGCCATTGCGGACAAGAGAAGTACGAATTTACACGGCATCCAGCGCGAGTGATATCGGTGAGTTGATCGGCGACGAAGTCCATTGACGACGTGTAATGACCTAGCGTAAGCGTCTGCTTGAGGCACCTTGATGCCTGCGCTGTTATGCCGCTGACTTGATCTTGCTGGTGTCGACGGCGCGAGCAATGTTCCAAGGCAGCAGCTCGTCGATCCGGTTGATCG
>Ga0075420_100004205_pt1 | contig 12603 bp, 5 predicted proteins | sample SoiMetdeltSBSDD4_FD_75296 | JGI IMG/M metagenome (GOLD analysis project Ga0075420, IMG submission 75296) | Bulk soil microbial communities from a Populus tree surrounding site in Tennessee, USA - Soil MetaG P. deltoides SBSDD4 | ecosystem: Environmental > Terrestrial > Soil > Tree plantation... | reverse complement strand
ACGGGCTGACGGCGGGCAAGAAGATTGGGCCTTTAGCGATCCCACACGCGTCGCTGCCGAGGGTCTCGCCCGACTGATAAATGCCGATCCACGTTCGATCACGTTGCGGCAGAAACAGAAAGCGCAAGGCAGGTTTATCTACGAATGGCGTCCGAGACGGAACCAAAAGGTGACTTACATGGTCGTCGTCAGCCATCCGTACTGGCTGTCGTTTCACGCCAAAGATCCGAAGCGCGTGGCGTGGATCGTCGCCGCCGCGTACGAATCGTCGTGTAGCGGCCGCAACTCCGTCGAACGCATCAAGTAAACGCCGTCGAAATTAGCGGTACGTCGTTGGCGCTGGATCCAGCAAGTCCGCCTGCCGGCGCAAGTCGCGCGCTTTCTGCTTATCTCCCTTGGTGTCGTACATCAGCGCAAGCGTCCTGAGTATATTGGCCTCTCTCGTTTTCAGATCCGCCTGATGGTACAAAAGCGCCGCCCGTTCCAGATAAAGCATCGCTTTCGCCGCATCACCTGATTCGCGATAGAAATATCCTGTCAACTCGGTCGTTACAGCCTGGTAGCGCACGTTTCCAGTGTCGCCGGCGGCGATGGACTCTTGCACATAGAAGTCGGCGAGTGTTTTTGGAGTTCCTTCGATCTCGAGCGCGCCTATCTTGCGCAGGACTTCCGCGTAGCGATACGAACCAAACTCTTTCTTGTCGTACAGGTTGAGCGCGAGGTCGTAAGAAGCGCGCGCGTTAGCTTTGTCGCCCACCTTCTTGTAAACGTCGCCGATGATGGACCTCACCTCGGCTTCGTTGTCACTCTTGCGAGCAGCAGAGGTGTCGATTGTAGTCTGGAACAATTTCCTGGCCTTCGCGTTTCCCTCTTCCGTCTTCATTTCTAAATACAGTGGTCCGAGGGCCTGCATGACCGAGCTGATGTTGTACAGCAGCGACGGCGTTCCGATTGAAAGCCTCATCGTCTCTTCATAAACGCCGATCGCTTTTTGCTTGTCCGACGCCGCGAAGTGTTCCGCGATCTTCAGCAGATTGGCTCCGACCTGGTAACTGCTTTGGTACTCCTTGAACTGGTCTCCGCTGTCGCGGTAGCTAACGAATGCCTCATCGAACGCTTTTCCCGCCTTGACGCTCTGATTCGATTCGTTGTGAAGCGTGCCGATCTCGAAAAGCGTATTTGCTTCTTCGATGCGATTCCCGAGTTGCTTGTAGACGTCTCTCTTTTGGTTCAGGTACTGAACGGCCGCTTCGTTTTCGCCGTGCTGTTTGTAGAACTGAGCAAAGGCGGACAGGAGATTGGCCCGCTCGAGACCGCTGGAACCGTTGAGCGTTTCTGTAAAGAACTTATTCACCGCGGTCTCGTCGCCTGATTCGTGCAGTAGTTCTCCGATCTTGTCGACCAGCGCCGTAACGCGTCGTTCAATGTCCTCGCGGTACGCTTTCGGTTTATTCGCAATACTGATGCTGCGTTGTGCGGTAAGAGCGTCCTTCAAAACAGCGAACTGAAGTTCGGCGTCGAAATCTTTGTAGATGTTGGCCAGATCTTCGTCTATGGCAGCGACCTTGAGGAAGTTTTTCTGTTTGCGATGAATGTCCGCCGCAAGTTGCAAATAACGAATCGCGTTACGGTGTGCGATGTTCTGCTTCGGCAGTTCCTTGAATGTTTCGGCGATGAGGAGGTACATCGCAGCCTGCCGCAATGGCTTGTTGGCCTTTTCGAAGTAGACGCCGGCGTCTTCGTACAGCTTCACTACCTGTGCGAGCTCGTTTGGAAAGCCCGACGCGGGCCCCTCTTGTTTACGCGGTAATCCATCACCCGACGTTTTGATCTGACTGTCTTTCCATTCGCGATGAAGCAGTCCGGCTGTTTTCTTCAGTATTTCCGCTTCTTCACGATAGAGCGCGGCGTCGTGATACGCCTGGCGGGCCTGCACGTAATAATTCATCGTGCGTTCCACGGCTTCTTTTCTACGTGCCTCGAGGGCCGGCTCGCCTTGCCATGCTTTAGAGTCTTCCTGAAGCTCCGATGCCCCGCCGACTAAAAGCAGATCTCCGAGGTTCTGAAGAATGTAACCCTGCCTGACGGCATGCTCGGGGCCCTTATGGTTGTTGTTCGCCGCCAGTGCCAACTGATACTTTTCTGTCGCCAGCTTGATGTTGTTCCGCATGTCCTGCTTCATCGCTTCTTCATCTTTGCTCTGCTGTTTCATGGCAACCAGATAGCTTTGGAGATACTGCTTGATTGCAGCGCCTGATTCGCCTTCTTCGAGCTCGCTCGGGTCCAGGTCGCTTTCTGAAACCACCAGGAAAAATGGAACGCGGTCGCGGTAGATATCGGCGGTGCTGATCTGAGCGAATATGTCAGCGGACGTGTCCTTCGTTTTTTGGGCATGCTGATGCAGGTCGTCGAAGGATGCGATTGCCTTTCGGTCGTCTCCTTCTTTCAGCGCACTCAGGCCCTTACCCTTCAAGACTTCGGTGGTCTGTTGTTGCAGTGCGACTTGAGCTACGGATCGTTGTCGATTCGCCTCGGCGAGGTTCTTTTCTGCCGCGCTCTTCTGTTGCCTGGCTTCCTCCAGGGCTTTGTCCGTTATCGCTTTCTGATTGTTTACTTCAACCAGGTTTCCCTCCGCTATGCCTTTCTGCCTGTCCGCCTCGTTCTTCAAAACGATCGCGCCGTCTCTCAGGCGCACGGCTTCCGCCGTCGCGGCCAAAGCAATCTGTTTCTGAGCGTCGGCATCTCTCTTTGCGTTCCAGGCGATTGCGCCGGCTATTGTTGCGGCTAAACAACCGATTGCCATCACAATAGCCGTCAACTGCGTGCGCCTGATCTGGTTCTTGCGTTCTTTTTCTTTCCTCGTTCTTTCCGCATCGCGCTCGGCCACACTTTCATTGAGAAAAGCCATCGCTAAACCGAACTGCGAATTGTAACGGCGCGCCCAGGTCTCGTTTGGTTTACTTCGATCACGCCACGTCAGGGCGATCTGGAGATCCGGATCGCGCCAGAGCCCGGCGCCACCCTCGCTGTGCAGCACCGCTGTTTCCGCAACTCGCTGGTAAATACGGGATGAGCGCGCCTCTTCGTCAACCCACGCTTTCAGGCGCGACCAGCCGCGTATCAAACTCTCGTGAGAAATATCGATCAGCGATTTCGAGTTGAGTGCAACGCCAGCCGGCGGCATGAGAAACGATCGGCCCGGACGGCGAAAGGTTTCGATGACGGTGATGATTTCATTCTCACTTCCGTCGACGACCGCGCACAGTTCTCCCAAAGTTACGGGCCGGCGAATTTCACGGTTGTCCGTGCCTTTTTCAGTCAGCGCTTTGAAGATGCTTTCGGCAACCTGGCGCGATCTGTCGTTCGGCAATTCGTTGAAAGCCTCGTCAGCGTGACGCGACAGGGCGTTGGCCATTCCACCGACAGCATCGCAACAACACACGTCGAGCGCGTTGCCGCGGTGTACCTGTTTGTGAGAAATCCTGACAGGCTCGCCATTCTCTTCGGTTTCAATGTCCAGCCTTTTCTCTTTCGCCTCGTCCCACACGCGCATCAGGAGATGCTGCAACACGGGCAACTGGTCCTGATCGTCGCCGACGTCGTTGAGCAGACGAGCGACGAGCCGTGGCGTGATCTCTCCATGAGCGACGCTGATTGGGCCAGTCATCGCTTCCCGCAGTTGATCGCGAGTCAGTCGCGGGATCAAGTACTGGCTCTCGTTGATTGCTTCCGGAAGCCCCCAGAACTGCGAGCAGTCGCCGAGGTAATCAGAACGCATTGTCAGAACGACGTAGATCGGAAGCTCGTGCTGCCGCGCAGCTTCGAGGAGAAGTTTGACGAAGGCCGCGGCTTCGTTGCCGTACTTCTTGTCGTCTGTGACGCGAGCAAAACGAAACAGCTCTTCGAACTGATCGACTATGACCAGCACGTTGTCCTGTTCCGAGATGACGGCCTGGCGAACCGCGTCAACCAAACCGCGGCTGCCGCGTTGTAACGTGGCTTCTGCCAGCGCGGTTTGTAGCGCCGCGTTCTCTGCTACTTCGGATCCGAATACGTCCGGAGCATTCAAAGCCCGCGCGAGATTGCCGATCGGATCATTTCCTGGACGGGTGATCGCGATACGCCAGTTCGAACCGGCACTCGACATGAATCCGCCGAGCAGCGCGGGCATCAGTCCCGCGCGCACGAGGGACGACTTGCCGCTGCCTGACGTTCCCACGACCGCTAAAAAATGCGTGCGGCTGAGTTTGCTGATCAGTTGCTCGCTTTGACCGTCGCGCCCGAAGAAGAGATGGCTCTCGTCAAAATCAAACGGGCGCAGGCCGGGAAAAGGATTGACCGGAATTCCGAGCTCGGCGAAGGTTTCAGTGATTTCGGGCGTCATCGCGATTCTCCTTTCGCCTTGCGGATCCTGGCAATGAACGGCTCGAGAGTGGCTGGAACGAAGTCGCCGTAATTTCGCGTCACGCTGGCTTCGAGGACCTTGAACTTTTCTTTCAACGGCGACACTGGCCCACCCATGTAGATCGCTTTTTCCAGCAACGGCGTGGTCCGCCCGTATCCGGGAAGTTTCAGCAACTCCCGCAGCTTCATGCGCAGCCAGCCTTCGCTCGCTCGTCCGTGATAGATCAAAACCGCGTCGCAGAGCAGGAGATTGTCTTTGTGATCCTCGAGGATCTCGGCGTCCGTTCCGCTCATCAGCGGCAATGTCGTTTCAAAACCGCAGTCGATGAGATAACTCTGTATCGGCTCGGCGGCTTCAGCATCCTGCGGGTCGCAAATCAGATAGATACGGACGGTGCTTGCTTCGTCTGACTCGACAGCCGCAGGTTTGGCTTTGCGATCGAGTTTCGATTGAATGATCGTCTTGAGATCCTCCAGTTTCACCTGCAACAACTCGGAACCGTTGTGCGACGAGAAACTGTTCTGAAGATGGACCACAAACTGCTTCTGGCGTTCGTCTTTCGGCTGCAACCCCGGCGGCATCCAAATGAGACGAGAGAAGTGAGCGTCGTCGCCGCGTTGGACCGCGAGCTCTTCCTGTAGCCTGACGATCGATCGTTCAGTCTCCATTTCGGGAATGATGCCGTAGTGCTCACCGATCAAATGGATCGAGAGCTGACTGTTGCTGAGATAATTGCTGACAGTCTGTTTGAAAGCATTAACTTCGAGCGGCAGAGGTTTGTCCGGCAGAACGACGTGGCCAAACTGGGTCAGCTCTCGTTTTACCTTGTCGCGTTCCTGGCTCAGGTCTGACGTGGTCTCTGCGAGATAGATCGTCGCGCCGGCGGGTTTGGGAACGACCGGCTCGGGATTCTCGAGGAGCTTGATGAGTTCGTGAAGGTCCCAGACGAGATCTTCGAACTTGTTCCAGTACCGCTTGTCTTTATCGCCCTGGGCGCTAATCTCGTGATCGAATTCGTGAACGCGCCCGGTGTCTTCGTTTCGCTCGTAAAATTCATACGGCAGTATGTCTCGCAAAGCCGGATGATGCTGCCCGTACGGAACATACGTCTTCACTACGCGAATGATGCGGCGTTTGTCGCCTAACTGGTCCGCGACCTGCTCGCATGCGGCATTAACGAAGTTGTCGATTTCGCTGCGACAGTAATCAGACTCGACGTAGCGCGGAGAGACAATGGACACCATTATCGCTGAGCCCTCGAGCGCGATGACGATCGTGTCGTCGAAAACGTCGTAGCCTTTCAGCTTGCGATCACGCCAGATCCTGGGTGGTTTTCCGAGCAGTTGCGCGAGACGGATTCGAAGCCGCTCGTGAAGCAGATCGATCCAACCCTGGTCGCTGGACACCGAGAGATTATCGATGTGGGCATAACTGATGAACAGATCGTTGGCGAAGCTGCTGGAGCTCATAGTGCCTCCGGTGAGAAAGATTGACTCGCTCTGGGTCGCGAGGCGCAAAGCGCTAGGTAAGCGACTGGTTCAAGAAAATGGCAGAGACAGGACACTCCCCCAAAAAGCGCAGAGTGACCTAATCCGTGTCTGCCTATAGTAACGCGAGCTAACCCACCGACCTACTGATTATGTGTTTGAGTGAGGTTTTTGTTTCGCGAGCAGGCTCATTTCGGGCTGTTTTTCGACACGTTTTGCAAGAACTTGATGGCGGCGTCGAGAATCTCGTCGCGTCCTTCGATCAATCCGCGAACCGTGCGCTCGACGCGGATCGTCGGCTGTATTCCGACTCGCTGCAATTGCCGGCCGTCGGCGTGACGCACGTCGTGTCCGCTGAAGCTGACGGTGAGATTGCCCGGCAGGACCATGTTCGTGACGTCGCCGTTTGCACCCGCGGTGGGTGTGCCGATAAACGTTACGTCAGTCGCGGCTTCGAAGAACAGACAAGTGTGCTCTGACTGGCTGATCGCGTCTTCGTTGATGAGGACAACGACCTTGCCTCGGTAAAGGTCGCCCTGACGCTCGGGAATTCGTTGCGCGAATGAATACCTTCCGGAGTCGCCGACGTCGGAGTCGGTCAGATCGTTTGCTTCACGCACGGGCCGTGAAAAGAGTGCGGCGACGACGTTTTTCTTTTCAGTCAAACGTGGCGCAATGGACCAGGCGGTGCCGTTAGGATAGCCGCGCATGTCGAAGATAACGGCGGGCGTGTTTTTGATCGTCTCGAACATCTTGTCGACTTCACCCGCTTGCAAACGATCCAGATCGACGTAAGCGTAACCGCTCGGCAGTACTTGAACGATCGGAGTGGACCGTTCCATCAGTCCGGGCCACTTCGGATCCATGATGCTGGACGCCCGCGGCAGTTCGACGTCGCGGACTTCGCCGCCCGCACCTCGCACTTTGAGTTTGACGGCAGTGTCTTTTGGTCCAAGCATGAGGCGAAGATGAACGAGCCTCATCAGCCATTGCGGCGTTGACGACGCGATGTAACGCGCCAACGACTCTCGCTTCTTCTCGATCGGCTCGCCGTCGACTGACAAGATCACGTCGCCGACCTTGATCGGCAACTTGTCGTCGATCACCTTCGTGATGACCGACTTGTTTTCGACGTATCCAGCCATGGCGTTCGGCACGAATGTACCGAGCTTTTCGCTTGCCGCAGTCGTGTTGCGAACTCCGCCGTGTGAATCACGCATTTCGGTGACCAGTTCGCGCACGGTGAGCTGATAATCCACTGCGTCTTTGTTTGCTTCGAACTTCGGGATATAGCGAGGCAGCACAGTCTCCCACGAGTCGCCGATCAGATGTTTGTACGGGAAGAAGTTGTTGATGACGTTCCAGAAACGAAACAGCGCGAGCAGGCGGTATTCGACGTTGGGGAAAAGCATGTCGGCGTATGGTTTGTCGATTTCCGCGACTTGCGGCGTGGTCTGTGAGATCGTGCGCTTTGGTTTTGTAGCGGCGGTGTTTGCACGGACGGCTTTCATCGCTTCGTTCAGCGCTGCGTCGTCTGTTGTTGTTTTGGCGACGGCGGCGTCAGGTTGAAGATCGATCGAGCCGTCGGCATTCACGATCTCCGCCGTGCGCATCCGTACTTTCACGCCGTCGGACACTTCAATCGTGAATGTTTCGCTGAGTGGTTGTTCACCTTCGAGTACGACTTGGGCGCGGCCTGCTGACTGAAGCCCGCTCAGAACGTCGGCGATCGCGGGTGAGTTCTGGTTGACGATGAACGCCATCGGCGGTGTTTTGGTTTTCGAGCGGCCGGCGATGGTCTTTGGACTGGAGTTGACGACGGCGGAATAGTAGAAGTTTGCGCCGCTGGCGGTTTGCGTGGCGTAGCCGTTGTGCATGCGGTAACGCGTCGCGCCGAGTACGACGTCTGTATCAAGCATGGCGGTGAGTGATTGGCGGAGGAAGTTGTCGAGGTGATACGCGTCGAGCTCTGTTGCTTTGGACGCGCTGCGAGCGTCGACGACGATGCCGCTGGCGGTCGGAAGCGACTGATTGATGCTCGTCATGAAACCGTTGAGGGTGGAAATGTCTTTCGAAACGGCTTGTGCGATTTGGGCGGCAGCAATTATCAGGATGCCGTTTTCCGTGCGTACGAGGTTCGGTGAGGCGGGCGGCGTTGAACTCGCTGGTTTGTTCTCGACTTCTATGTCCGCGCGAGTGCTTTTGTCGTTCAGGATGGCGAGCATCTGATTGAGCGCGGCCTGGTAATCCTGTGGAGTCCTGGCGGCGTTGACTTTTGGAATGGCGTCGATCAGCGCCTTGTCCCAGTCGATATCGCGATAAGCCAGGTAAGGGTGGAAGTACTTCACCGTTCCCCAAACCTTCGCCAGGCCGACGAGCCGGGCGATCCGGGCGTCTTCAGTTGAAGGTGACGGTGCTGGGGTGTGTGCGGTCGATAGAGTGTGTGCCGGCGTGCTCTGACAAAGTATTGAAAAAACAAGGAGTGCGGAGAGGAGAAACGGCAATCGCCTGTGATGATTCATTTGAGTACTCCAGGGTTTCAGAGCAGAGATTAGTGCAACAACCACCTTGGTAAGTTGAGTAATTATCGCTCTTATTACTACGGTTGGTAAATTATTTCGCAGCGTTTTTGGCCGCTGGTGAGGACGTTCGAATCTCTTGCCCGCGTCCGGTGCGGGAGACGCTCGGTCAAATGGTATGTTCGCAACGGCTCAACAGGTTCAACGTGCGGCAAACACGGATTTTCGCATTGATGCACCTCGCCTTCCGGCAGTGAAATGGGCCTACTTCACTCACAAGTCATTATCACGAACCCGTGAGGCCGCGACCAGGTTGTGCGCTTCGTCGAAGGCTTGGACCAGCAGCTCGCGGGTTTTCTCGCCGGTTTCAAATGTGACTCTCGTTCGCTGGAGCGAACCGTTGTTGGCGTTAATGCTCTTCTTGAAGCGACCATTCAGGAAGATGTCCAGGTATGCGATGTTCTCGAGGGGTTTCGCCGGCCGCATCTTCGATCCGTTTTTGTTTCCCGATTTCCGCGGCGGGATTTTCGACCTACAGCTTAGAATCAATCCCCAGGCGCCATTCTTCTCCGTAAAACGTTTTACGGAAAGTGAATAGATTGGCTTGTCTCTCAGCTTTTCTGCCGCCTTCCTGAGCAGATCATAATTCTCCTCGAGCAGATCTCGCTTCGTCATGTAGTGCCGGTCGTCGGGCACGATTCCCAGTTCTTCAAGTGGCCTGCCGGAATTGCGCCCTACGCGGATGCTCCGCCGCATTGCGAGCCCAATGTCAGCGCCTTTAGGCAACGGCTTGAATGGAGACCGTGGATGGCTGCGAAGAGCTGTCATCAAGTCTTCGTACGTCCAGTTGTTGGCGCCGCCTGCGCCAGTGTTATCGCTTGTGCCGAGAACCTCGCCGACTTCATTGTCCTGAAAGCCGGCGGCAAACATGTCAGTGGTACTGTAAGACAACGCATCAATAATAAGTAACACTGGGCCGTAATACACTTGGCCTATGTCGTTACAACTCTCCTCGGAACTAAAGGGGAAGCCGCTGGAATAGATCGCCCCCGTTTGCACAGCGTCGACCATTGAGTGAGTCCATCGGGAAAGGTCCCAATGCTTAGGCGCATGGCGGCAAATCTCGAGATTCAGCGGCGTGTTAATAAACTCGAAAAGCTCAGGAGCGATGCGTCGCGGAGTGAACAACTGAAGCAAGCGCTCACCGGCTCTGATCTTGCCGCCAGGATTACCTCGAACGTCTATGATGAGGCCCTCCTGGGGAAATTCTTTAGAAGTTATTACGCGTTTGAACTCTGCGACGAATTGATCCGGATCGTCCGGGTCAAAGCTAAACAAGCGAACGTATCCGATGTCTCGTCCTCCCACTCTCTTGACCTGAGCGTAGAACATGTCCGCGAACTCCCTGCGCACCCGCACGTCGCGCGGACCCAAAACCGGTTTCTTCCGATGATATAAGTCCTTTTTTAACTGGTTGATTTTAGTTTTCTTGAGGTCTACGGCGGCTCTTTTTCGTCTGGTTGTTTTTGTTGCTGCGGGCCTCTCGTGGACTGCATCAACCATCCACTTCTGTTTGTCGAGCGTCAGGATCTTTCCGGCTTTAGATCGATAAGTAATAGACACCCAGGACTCATCCGGCGGCAGCGACAAGTCCAACGGCCTGGTCGTGAGACTATCGAGTCCACGTGCAAATCTCGCCTGGGGATTGCTTCCTGCCTGTGTTTCCCCGTTTATCTCGACTGCGCGACGAATCGGTACTCCATTCCATGCGAGGACCTCAACGCCCGGCCGGAATGAAACAACCTCCGGCGCAGCATTGCGACCGGATCGGACGAATTTACGAGCGATCCGCGAAACCATGAACTTTTCGATCCGTTGGTTCCTGCGACCAGTCACAAAATACTGCTCGATGAGAAAAGGAAGAAAAGCCATTTGATTCTGAAAAGGCGCCGGCAATTGATAATGGGTGTGAAGATCGCGGAGCGAGGCAAAAATCTCTAACATTCTTTTATGGAATTGCCTATCGCTTTCAATCTCGCCGTCCTTTTGTTCTTCAAGGCGGAATTTGTGCAGCTTTAGCCGTCGAATCGGATTGATCGCGTGCATAGCGCGCTTGAGTGGTAGATGCACGTAGTTCATTTCCAGCAACAGAATCGCCTGGTCCAACAAGCGCAGCCGATCCTTCCTCGATAGACCACTCTCCCCATCGATCTTTTGAAGAAACCTCGTGAGCGGTATTGCATTCGCGTGATCGACTGATCGCAACCGCTTCGCGGCGCCAGTCTCTATCTCAGCCATAACAGTCTCCTGATAAGCGGTTTTCCATCGCGTCGCCGTTACGCAACGGTCCTTGCACACAAAACTTGTCGCGTCAAAATTGGTTTGACCCGCAGGTGGTGCCCTAATCTGAGTGTGATTTTGTTAATCCGTGTTCTTGCTGTCTGCGTCACATCATCAAGCGCAGCACTCATGGGAACACGGATAAAAACTATTTCTTCTTGGCCGGTTTTTTCTTGGTGGGCTTCTTCTTACCGCCGCCGCCGGCAGAGCCGCCGCCCGGGCTGCCGCCGCCTGATCCAAAAAGCACGTTAAATGGAAACTCACTACTTTCGTAGTTGGATATTTGAGTGAAGGGGATCATCGTGTTTTCTCCTTGTGGTCTAAGTTCACTTACGCTTCAGAATTTGGGCAACTTGATTGCGATAGTTCTGAATGTCTGGTCTGCGAAGGTAACCATCGTACGCTTCCTTACTCCACTTCTGCTCGAGACTCGCACACAAGCGATCAGCTTGTGATGCGTATCCCAACGCCGCGGAATTATTTCCCGCGAGATCGCTCGCACGGGCTGCGATGAGCAAGGCACGCCATTCTGAGTCGTGCGCTCCGGCTCGCGCAAGCATTTTTTGAGCCTCCAGTGCATTCTCCAAAGCAGGCTTTGAATCGTTTCCTAGAAGCTGCACTTCGGCCAGCGCCAGCAGCGCGCTCGCAGTCAGTTGCGGCGAGTTAACTTTCTTCGCCATATCAACAGCTTGCTGGCCAAACTCCAGGCCCGCTTTAATCGCGCCCGAAAAAGCCTCCGCTCGGCCCATGCCGTACTTTGCCTGAAGCATCACGTCCGGGAACTGCGAAGACAGGTCAATGGCAAGTTGGTTGTGCCTCTTCGCGTCGCCGGCCTTCTGCTCGCTTAAAGCCATGCGAGCCCTCGTCAAATGAACCCACGCAAGCACTGCCTTATAGTTTGCCTCGGGCCGGCTTGCTATTTCGAAGGCTGTATCGAGTGCCGCGCGCGCTTCGGCGTAGCGGCCCAATTGCCAGAGAAAAGCTCCCCGATTCATTTGATCGAAGGCCAGCGCAACCTTGGCCCCGAGCGCCTCATCGATTTTCACCTTTTCATCAAGGTGAGAAAGCGCCTCGGGATACATTTCCTGGTTAATGCCTCGGAGCAGGGCCAGGTTCATATGCGAATCAGCCAGACTGACTTGATCGCCTGAGTCGCGTGAAAGCTGAAGTTGCTCCTCGAAGATCTTGAGGGCAGTATCCTCCTCGCCTTTCTCCTGGTAGGCGCGTCCGAGCACCGTTAACGCGATCGAAGTCTCTTTGCGGTAGCCGCCGGCCTTGTAGAAGGTCAGGGCTTCCTGAAGCTGAGGGATGGCTTCGTCGTTATGGCCCAACTGTTGATTGAGCCTGCCCAGCGACAGAATCGCGCGCGCCTCACCGCTGCGTGCCTTTTCCTGCCGAGCCATATCGACCGCTTGCTTGATGTACTTGCCGGCCTCGTCAAAGTCACCGCGATTCAACAGCGCGAGACCCACGTCGATCAAACCGTGGGTAGCGACGTTTCTTATGTTGCTCGTCTGCGCGAGTCGTATCGCTTCGGCTGCGAGTTCCTGCGCGCGGTCGATGTTGCCGTCATCGCGAAAGACTAAACTCAATTGCAACTGCGTCAGCACGATCTGGTACTTGTTGTCGACGTTCTTCAACAGCTCGAGCACTCGCTCTAACTGTGCCCTCGCTTCAGCTAGCTTGCCGGTCCGCGCGAGAAGCGCGCCGCGCTGATAGAGCACTTCAACGCGGCCCTCGTCGTTGGACATGGTCTGATAGAGTTTTTCGGCTTCCTGGAATGCGGCTTCGGCCTTAACCGAATCCTGGCGGCGGCTGTAGAGGATTGCCAGACGCAGGAACCCTGCCGGAG
>Ga0075420_100004204_pt1 | contig 12604 bp, 9 predicted proteins | sample SoiMetdeltSBSDD4_FD_75296 | JGI IMG/M metagenome (GOLD analysis project Ga0075420, IMG submission 75296) | Bulk soil microbial communities from a Populus tree surrounding site in Tennessee, USA - Soil MetaG P. deltoides SBSDD4 | ecosystem: Environmental > Terrestrial > Soil > Tree plantation... | reverse complement strand
CTTCACGCTTCACGCTTCACGCTTCACGCTTCACGCTTCACGCTTCACGCTTCACGCTTCACGCTTCACGCCGATTTCAGCACGCAGGTTTCCGGGAAGTCAAGGCGCGCGGATACCTTACAGAGTTGTGTGCTCCAATCTCGGGGCCGAGTCTAGAGGTCGAGAGAATCCGGCGCGGACACACCCATCGCCGCGATGCCGCTCAGGACTGTATCCATTTCAGCAATGGGTGTTATCCGGACAGATACAGAGGAAAGTGACAGAGCCCGTTACAGGGGGCAGGCTAGTACATCAGTCTCCTTCGCGATTTCGCTCCACCGCTCTGATCCCTTTGAAAACACAGACGACCGTCTCCAGTGCGATCATTGGATGGCACCATACTGATCGAAAGTAGGATGCCTCAGACTACCGGCATGTATTCTGCTAGTTAGGCGTTACCCGGAATTGCTGCGGGAGTAAGAGCATGAGAGGTCATCGATCACTGATAATTGTTGCTGGAATAATCGCCCTGTTGGAGTTCCCGTCGGCTACCGACGCGTTGCTTCCAACCGATCCCGCCTCAACGCTTTCCACATATGTCCCCGCCAAGCAGTCGGAACTTTCGTCGATAGCGTCGCATTGTGAAGGCTGCAAGGTGCTGGTTCCAGAAAAGCAACCGGCCAAAGTGGGAAGTCGCGGCTTCCATCGCCCTTCCCGTCATTCGACTTCGAATTACAAAACTGTGAGGAGTGGGAAATATCTGAAGTTAAAGCCGCCAGGGTCTCGAACCAAACGTCATGCCACTCCTGCCTCCCTGCCTCGCCGCGCGCTCTCACGGCTTGGCCTGTAAGCGCAGCACTTCGAAAGCTGGCAGGTTCAGGCAGTGGATGGCGATACGATCAGATATGGGACAGAACGTATTCGATTGCGCGGGCTGAACGCGCCGGAGTTATCCGAACCGGGCGGCCTCGAAGCACAGCGGAGACTTGCGGAACTCCTCCGCGAAGGCACCATCAACATCGTCCCACACGGCAAGGATGTGTATGGGCGCATGCTCGCCGATGTCTTCATCAGCGACCGCAACCTGGCGGAGATCATGACGAGCGAGGGATTTGCCAAGCGACGGTAGAACCGGCTGAAATTCAAGTACGACACTGCTGCCCCAAACCAGGATATCCGCTTTAATCATTCTTGACAGAATTTCCCGAAGTGAGAATAGTGTCGCGACTTGGGCTCGACAGAAACCGGAATTCTACACAAATAGGCCGACACCAGCATCGCTGTTGCACCTTACTCAATAGTTAGGCACGACTGGCGTTAATACCGTGATACCCTTGTCATTGTTGGAATGAGTCTTGACGACGAGTATCTGCGTCCGAGCATCGGTTCAATTTATTGATTCAACAGTCAGTTCTCTGACGAGTTGTCTTCTTGGGCGACGAGGCACGATGTCACCACTGTTCGCTCAGGATGGAGTGACTTCTGGCAACACTGGCATCAACTGCCGATTCACCTTGAAGCGCGCGATCTCGCTGTGGCGTGGCACTTGGCCGTCAACCAGGCGGTCGAGGAGGCAGAGGGGAGTTCGGTGAGCAGCATGAACGATCCCTGACCAACTCGAAATACACTGAGACGTCCGGAGGCCTGCAAAAGCTGGCGCCGCATCTCGCTCAGGCTGGAATTCTGTCCGGCGAGCCCGGCAAGACCAACTGATTTGAGGGAAGACGCCACGGGGAATTGAGCTGGCGCTAAGAACCCGCATGATTGATGCCAGCATTCCCCTGCCGTATCTCAGCAAGACGTTCGACCCGCGAACGTCACCAACTGGTACGGCCTAACAAGCCGCTGAAGCTGACGGGCTCCCCCTCTTGCCTATTATATTGAGGCTGCAGCAGCTGCGTTATGCGTCGAATCCGTGCGAGTTTGAGAACGCTCTGGATCTCACTCGCTTTTGTCTAGATCCAAGGAGAGGACAATATGGTCAAAGACACCCATCGCAAAATTGTTGAGATGTCATGGGAGGAATTTGAGAGTCAACTTGGTAGCTCGACACGTGCGGGGAAGTCCAGAACGATCTCAGACAACGCTATGCGTGAGTATTTCGGAGACCAGCAATTCGAACGGCTCAAAACCCTGGCAGGGCGCGTACGGAAGGTACGGAGCACGCGGGCAGCACTTCGGGGCAATGTCGTGTTTCTCCACGGCATTATGGGTGGCGAGTTGACCGTGACCGAAGAAGCTGATGAAGACGTCGTATGGATGAGTTTGAGGCGGCTTGTAATGGGTCGAGTCAAAGATCTCAAGCTTTCGCCTGATGGCACGCACGAGTCGGATGCTAATCTGGTCGTGAGTGCAAGCGGTCTCGACAAACGCACCTATGCTGAGACGATCCTGTGGCTGAAAGCGCGCTGGAATGTGGAGCCCTTCGCCTATGACTGGCGAAAGGACATCACCGTCTCGTCGAATGCATTGAAGGATTTCATTCACGCGAGGTTTCCGTCGAAGCCGGTTCATCTTGTGGCCCATTCGATGGGAGGACTCGTCAGCAGATATTTTATCCGGCAGCATCCCCTGGCATGGAAAGCCATGCTGGACCCCAAGAAGGTCCAAGGTGGTCGCTTGATCATGCTCGGGACGCCGAACTATGGCTCCTACGCGATTCCCCTAGCCATGACAGGGGGAGACAAACTCGTCAAGGTTTTGGCAGCGGCCGACCTCCGGCATAACCTGGATGAAGTATTGAACATCCTCAATTCATTCGTCGGCAGCTATCAGTTGCTTCCCGCTCCCTCGAAACTGCCGGCATCGGAGCAGATGCTGTATGAGCTTGCTAGCTGGGGACAATACCCAGTATCGGGAAAGCATCTGCAACGCGCCATGAAGTTTCATGAAGAACTGGGCACTCCGACGACGATTGATGGAGAGCGCATGGTGTACATCGCCGGATGCAACCAGGAAACGTTGGCAGGGGTGAGACTCGCCAGCCCAGGGAACTTTGTCTTCGACGTCACACTTTACGGCGACGGTCGCGTGCCGCATGCGTTGGGACTGTTACCCAGTGTACCGACCTACTACGTCAATGAAATCCACGGAGATCTTCAGAAGAATGAACAGGTGTTGGAGGCGATCGATGAGCTGTTGGAGAACGGCCGTACGACTGTTTTGGCCCTACAACCCACCGCGGCGCGCACGGTCCGGCCGGTGACGTCATCCAGAGCCCGGGCCGTACGAGACCGAGAGGAGGCTCGTCAGGTGCATGCAGTCGCGGAGCGGGTAAAAAATGAAACGGCCAGTCCGGACGACTATCGCAAAGCGGAAACCATGATTATGCGAGCCGTAATTGGCCAGGCTCCTCTTGAAGAAGGCGTGGTGGTCGAAGGTCGTAAAGCCCCAGCGCCTAAAGCCACACCATCGATTCCATTGGTCGTCGAATTGGTGCATGGAGACATCCGGGATGTGAAAGCGCCCGTGGTCGTCGCCGGCCACTACCGAGGCGTGGAACCGGTGCGAGCCATCGGCGCACTGGACAAAGCACTCAGCTACTGGATCTCCAAAGGAGTCAAGCGAGGGATGGTTGGCGCGGGACTTGGCGAGGTGTTCCTGATCCCAACTGCACACAAGACCATCGCAGCAGACGCCGTCATGCTAGCCGGAATGGGCGAGTATGGCCGCTTCAATCGCGACGACCTCGACTATCTGTTCGCAAATGTCACCTATGCGCTGACTGCCTTGGGATTGCGAACGTTCGCGACGGTCGTGATCGGCTCCGGAGAGGGGAATCTTTCTCTGGATCAAGCGCTCGAAGGTTTGATCAAGGGTGTTGGTGAGGCGGTAAGTCACCTGTCGCCAAAGGAACGGCTGAAAACACTCATGGTCGTCGAGAGTAACGACAAGCGTTTTGAGGAAATCACGCGTGTCTTTGAGAAGCTCTCCCAGAGTTCAGACTCGAGTACACTGAAGCTCTCGCTTAAGGCCAGACATTTGCGCAAGCGGAGGATTTCTCGATCAACGAACAAGCCTCGCGAGCTCGACACGATGCGGGGAAGCAGAATTACGGTAGAACGCCATCAGGATGTGTTCCATTTTTCAGCGATCACCAAACAAGCAGTGATCCCGGTTCGAGAGATACCGGTCCAGTCGTCGAAGGCTGAAGGTGCCGCCGATCTATTGAAGAGCGCCACATCTTTGAATGAGCAGAAAAAATACGGCAAGCTCCTGCATGCCTACCTCATGCCGGAGGACTTTCAGGTGATGATCGACATGTCACCCTTGACATTGATCGTGGACCGAAGCTCCGCATCATTCCCCTGGGAGATGGCCGCTTTTGACAGCAATCGGGGAACCATCTTCTACGGGCCGCATCGACAGTTGACGCGGCAGTTTCGGACTTTCCTGTCGGGAGCGCCGGGGCTGGCGCCCGAGGTTAATCGGCATCTGCGCGTACTGGTCATTGCAGACCCAGCTCCCGAATCGGAACTTCAACTGCCTGAGGCACGAGCCGAGGGGCGAGAAGTGGTGAACATTCTCAGAGAGATTAACGAAAAGAACGGTCTCGATATCGAGGTCGAAGAACGCATCGGACCGAACGAGTGCGATCCGGTCGAGTTGCTGGCGCTCATTTTGAGCGAGGAATTCGACGTCATTCACTATGCCGGCCATGGAGAGTTTGATAAGAATACTCCGTCTCTGAGCGGTTGGGTATTCGGCAGAGACAACATTCTCTCCGCACGCGACATCTTCCGTGCGCGGCGGGTCCCGCGCCTCATCTTTGCGAATGCCTGTTTCTCCGGCGTCGTACGGTCGGGGAAAGCGTTGACTATCCAAGAGACGAATCGGAATCTCGCAGGGTTAGCCGAGGCGTTCTTCGAGCGAGGCGTTCAGAACTATATCGGAACTGGCTGGCCGGTTGGAGACGAGCCGGCCAGGCAGTTCGCACGCACCTTCTATGAGAGAGCGCTGTCAGGCTCCGTGCTGAGCGAAGCTCTGGCAGCTGCAAGGCTGCAGATCCTGGATCAAGGTTCGACATGGGGCGCCTATCAGCATTATGGAGAGGCCATGGCAACGCTGGTCAGACTAGGTAAGGATGTTTTGAGCCCGGATCGATAGCCCATGGTTGCTTGTGGCGAATGGTTACCATTCCAGAGCAATACGTTTCACCGCCTTGCTTCACCATAACAACGCATCCCCAAGTACGGCCATGTGTATTTCTTGCATGCCAGTAAGACGCTCATTCCCCGTGTCACAAGATAGCGGAGGCTCAAGATGCCGTATGCAACATATATCCAGAACCCACCTGGCTCGCCAACTTCGCTTTCCTCATGAAGTCCGGCGGATGTGCCGTGCAACCAATAGGATAGCTGGACCTTATATGGAACCGTATAAGATCCCGCGTGAATACGATCCGGAGCCGAAGCGCGAAGAAATCACTTGGACTGAGTTCCCCAATCCTGGCAGGATACCGTAAGCGTCTTTATGGTGCAACGAGAGACGATTGGGATCTTAACCGGAACCAGATAGCTGGGCGGTCGAGAAGCTACACCTATGAGCGCGAGGTGCTCAACCGGACGCACCAACCAGCGACGCGCCGGTTAGCTGAGTCGTTGTTGGTGTTCCTGTGAAACGATTAGCTATCGCCTTGGCCGTTCTTTTTTCGTCACTAACCTGGGCGAGCGAACCTGACGTGATTGGGAGGAATGAGATCACCCATTTGTTTTCTCATCTTGAGTCGTCTGGCTGCCTGTTCTACCGGAATGGCTCATGGCACACGTCGTCCGCAGCGGTGAGTCATCTCCACAGAAAATATGAATACTTGCTAAAGAAGGGATTGATTTCGACAGCAGAATCCTTCGTCGAACAAGCTGCAAGCAAAAGCAGTGTCAGTGGAAAACCCTACTTGGTCAAATGCGGAGACGCTTCCCCGGTTGAAAGCGCCGCGTGGTTCAATCGAGAGTTAGCCCGGTACAGGGCAACCTCGAGGTAGGAGCAAACACCACGCGATCCCTGCGGAAACCGATTGATGTTTACCCGTACCGTCTGCACTCACCAGTAAGCGGCTGCAAGAGGACTCGACCCATGCGAATGGCCTACCTCTTCACGATGTGCGCCATGCTGACGCTGATTTCCTGTGTCACTTCTCCTACGCCGGAGGAAGTGAGCCGACTCGTGGAGGAGAACCGGTGGGAGCTCGTCCGATGGGGTGATCGCATGGTCCCGCATGGCGACAACGGCGAGCCTGTCATCCTTGCATTCAAAGACGGCCGGGCGTCGGGTCACGCGGGTTGCAATCGTTATTCTGCCGGAATCACTTTTGGACCCCATGCTGGAGAGGTGAAGGTGTCGCCGGGGATTTCAACGCGCATGGCCTGCGAGCCCCGGCGCATGGAGTTCGAAGCCGCGTTCATTCGAGCATTCGAAGCCTCGACACACTATCGCGTCGAGGGGGAACGCCTGCTGTTCGAGAGCGGAGTTGCCTCGCCGCTGGAGTTTTATCGTCGACCGCTGGGAAAATAGATAGGTCTCACCCCACGACCTGCACTGGCGATGGACTGTCGAACAAGTTACACGATTCCTCGATCAATGAGGATCTGCTCAAGTCGAGTATGAAGGCAAGGCCAGGTCGGACCTCCCAAGCCCCAGTTCTTGAGGTGCTATCACGTCACCCATCCTCTGGTGTGCTTTTCCACAGCCGATTATTGAGGCATACTACGCTCATGGCCTCGACGTGGTATTCGCGCGTTGCCAGATTCGCTCGCCGAAAACGGCGCGTGATCCTAGGATGGATCGCGACTATCCGGCGTGGTGCACACTTGTGCCGGCGTGCCTTCCTGGCCGTCCTAGCTGCTCCTCTGCCGGTTCGAATCCTCGCCGCTACGTTCATCGTCTTTGCAATGTGGTTGGCGATCAACTGGGGCTATCAGATCATCCGCAAGCCGACCGAACTGTTCTTCCCGATGAGGGGCGCACTTGCCAAAACCCAGTCTGAGACCTGGCGGCAGTACGGGCCGCTTTTCAATGAGCATTCGACTGCCGTCATCACCCCTCACTTGTTGGCGGCCCTTGCTCAAATCGAAGGCGAGGGCAACCCCTTCGCACATACGTACTGGCGATCGAATCTCACCTTGAATCCCCTGGAGCTGTATCGGCCGGCTTCGAGTGCGGTCGGTATGTTTCAGATTACCGACGGAGCCTTTCGCGATGCGAAGCGCTACTGCATTCACAACCACGTGGTGATCGAGGATGGCCCCTGGCACGATCTGCGGTCATGCTGGTTCAACAGCCTTTACACCCGCATCCTGCCGGGCCACGCCATCGAACTGACGGCGGTTCTCCTGGATCGCGGTGTGGCCAACGTGATCCAGCGCCGGGGGATCTCCGCCGCCTCGCCTCGCCAAAAGCAAGATCTGGCCGCAGTGATCCACCTGTGCGGAGCCGGGGCAGGCAATCTGTACGCAGCGCGCGGCTTCCGGCTTATGGCCGGCCAGCGGTGCGGTGACCACGACGTCGGCCACTACCTCGCGCGGGTTCATGCGATGAAACTCGAGTTCGCATGGCTGGCCGGAAGGAATTAAAAGGTCAGCAACTGTCTTGAAAATCAAGCCGGCTGACTGTGTCCTGCTCTTCAGCATCGCATTAAGAATGGTCAGGAATATCCCGTCCAAGTGCCGTTCGAAACACGGCCCGCGACCGTTCTGCTCGGACGATCGACCATGTTACGCACCTCTGGCTTCGAGCAGCGTGCTCAGGGTTTTCACAAGTTGATTCAGCACGACGGAGTCGATCGAGATCTTCCCACTGGACGAATGGAGGGCAGAGGCCTCCGGAATCCTACCGTCCGGGTGCGATATAAACTCAGCCGGCGGCACCGAGTTTGTCATAGCCACAGGTTTCAGCAAGCCCCGGACTCGCGCGTCCTTCGCGATCGAGGAGGATGGTCTGGTCCTCGAAGCCTAACGCCTTAAGCGACTGCGCCCATGCCCGCGCATCCGCCACACATCCGGCGAGGGGCGCGGTCGCATACTGATCGATCCCGATACAGAGCGCGCACCGTCTGCCCTGCCCTCCCATCCCAACGGCACGTTGAGGCATGGTTCCCCCATTGCCGGACCCGCCGGCCCCTGCCCGACTTCTCCTTCCACGAGTTCGGCATCCAAGGGATCCGGTTTCTCGCGTGGGGTCGCATTTAGCGCCCCGATCAAGTCATGGACGGCCAACGCGTCATCCCCGAAGATCCGGGCTGCTTTAGGTCGCGCCTTCCGAGCCGCCGGCTTCCTCGTGGGAGGTTCCGCGCTCAGGCGCCGGAGATCCTCCATCATCGTGCTGCGCGTGAGCGATGAGCCGGGACAGGTTTTCGACGACATCTCGTTATGAAAACGGAGCGATTCAACCGGCAGTTCGAACCTGGCCTGCAGGACACGCACGACGTGTAAGGCGGCGTCTCGCTGATCGCCTTCAAAGCGATCCTGCCGATATCGAAGTCACCGATCACTTCGATCATGAACGGACCGGACAGCCGGTTGCCGTTGTGGCCACTCGCGCTACAAGGGGGCTGATTCCAACTGCGGCCCGTCCACAATGCACCATCAGGCGCAATGGTCAGGTGTTGAGCGATATCCGACCAGCCCTTGACTTCGGTATGGTACCGCCACATCGAGACGATGGTATCGAACCCTCTATATTGGCTGTGATTCGGCCGCCAGGTGTGATGGAAATGCACGGCGTCGATGCGACGCGTAAAGGGATGGGCCATAAGCAGTTCGTCGAATTCGGCCAAAGTCATGGGTCTAAGTGTTCTCACATCGTCGCGCAATCTTTTCGGCACACGGCTTGCTCGCCCTCACTGTATCGCGGACCCGAGCGGCTCTGTTCGTTTTCAGTCTTCCTCACCCACAGGTATCGAGCTTAAGAGGTCTCTATGAAAGTCACTCAAGATCACATTTCTCAGAACACCAAGATGGGCGCGAACCTGATCGCGGATGGCGCCACGTTTCGCGTCTGGGCACCGCGTGCTCAAGCGGTCTATCTCAACGGGCAATTCGGTACTGCCAATGTGTGGAACAGGGAGAATCCTGATCTGCTTTTGAAGAGATATGACCGTGGCTACTGGGCCGGCTTTCTCCAGGGCGTCCGGGACGGCGACCAATACCTCTTTTACGTGGTCGGCGACCCGACGCGGAAGAATTTTAAACGAGACCCCTACGCGCGTGAATTGACGACTCCGGACACGCATCCAGGTACGTTTCAGTATCCCTCATGCAACTGTGTCGTCCGCGATCCAAACGGCTATAGGTGGCGGGTCACGGACTTTCGACCTCCGGCATTTAACGATTTGATCATCTATGAGCTGCACATCGGCACGTTCTTCGCTGTCGATCAGTCGAATCATGACCGCCGGGCGACGCGCGGCGGTCAATATCTCGATGTGCTCGACCGCGTGGAGCACTTGAGAGAGTTAGGGGTCACGGCGATCGAGCTGCTCCCGATTCACGAATTCGCGAGCCCGATCAGCCGCGGGTACGATGGGATCGATTTGTTCTCGCCCGAAATGGATTATGGGGAAACCAATGCCGCCGAGCTGGCCCATTATCTGACCAAGGTCAACAGACTGCTCCGCAATCGCGGCGTACGAGAACTTGCGCTCGCAGAGGTGCGGACGTCCATCGATCAGCTAAAAGTATTGATTGATGTCTGCCATCTCTACGAGCTGGCCGTCCTGCTTGATGTGGTCTATAACCACGCCGGTGGCGCGGTCACAGGACAGACAAACGGGTTGTGGTTTTTCGACGAGATGTCCCGGGGCAATCCTAATCACAGCCTCTACTTTACCGATCAAGACCACACAGGCCCCGTCTTCGCGTTCTGGGAAGGAGGGGAAGATCATCACACAAGAGATGTGCAAGGGTTTCTCATCAACAACGCCAGATTCTTCCTCGAGGAGTACAAGGTCGATGGGTTTCGCTACGATCAAGTGACCGTGATTGCCCAACACGGTGGATGGCTCTTCGCGCAGAGACTTGCTGAGAAGGCGCGTGAGCTCGATCGTCGGAAGGTCCACATTTCAGAATTCTGGGACAACGATCGCTTCAAGGGTGTGGTGCCGCCTCCGCAAGGATTGGGCTTTGATGCCAATTGGCATGATGGCCTGCGTCGTGTGATTCGACGGATAATCGCCCAAGCTGCCGGTGGTCGGGACGCCCACGTCCACCTGGAGGAATTGGCCGACCGGCTTCGGCATGGAGTTTTCAACGTTCCATTCCGGTGGCAGGCAGTCGAATACCTCGAGAGCCACGATGTCATTGACCTCGGACATGACGATCGAGAACCGCGCATCCCGAAGCTAGCTGACTTCAACAATCCGCATTCCTGGTATGCAACGAGCCGATCGCGCGTCGCGGCAGGTGTTCTACTCACCGCCCCCGGTATTCCGATGCTGTTCATGGGGCAGGAGTTTTTAGAAGACAAGTTCTGGAGCGACAACGAGAGAGTACATCCCGGCCATCTGATCTACTGGGAAGGGCTCGCGTCCAACAAGACGATGAAAGACTATTTCCAATTCATGAAAGAGTTGGTCTGGCTTCGTCGCCGGCAGCCGGCGCTGCGCGGCGAGCGCATCAATGTCTTTCACGTCCACGAAGACAACAGAATCATCGCCTTTCATCGCTGGATCGACGGAGTCGGCCGCGACGTGGTCGTCGTGTGCAGTCTCAATGAATCCACCATCTGGTCCTACGAGCTGGGGTTTCCTCAAGGCGGCTCATGGCTCGAAGTCTTCAACAGCGATGTATACGAGAACTGGGTCAATCCGTGGACGGCAGGCAATCGGGGTGGCATCGTTGCAGGCAGCGAAGGCAGGCATGGGTTGCCTTCTGCGGCGACCATCGTCATCCCCGCGAACAGTATGGTGGTTTTTGCGAGGGATTAGGGGAGGCAGCATGGACCTCCTTCATAAAGTCGATCCGGCTTAAGCGCACCGACCGCGATGCTTGCGTGGCGGAGGAGCCTGATATCGACTAATGCCCTGTAGCAAGATACCAATCGTTGAAGAGTCGACAATTGGCCTGCAGCACAGCCCCCTCATTCAGGTTCCATCGACTAATCAAGCCTAAAAAACACAAGACGTCAGCGGAGGGTTTGATGGTCGGATGTCCTACGGCCTTTGCGGCTTCCCTGGGATTAACGGGTCGCGCCTCTTTCACAAGATAGTGAAGCAGTGCCTGCTCAGCCGGCTTGCGCAGGTCTTCGCGGCAGGCCTGAAAGAATGGTGTCAGATCGTCCGCCACAGTCTGAATGGTCTTCCCAGGATCGCCGGAAAGGGACTGTAACGCATGGGCAATTGTCTTCAGAACATACGGGTGTGTGCCGCCGGCTACGAGCGCTGCGTTGACTTGATCCGGTGCCAGATCGGATTTTAGAAGTTCCTGTGCCTCGCCTGGAAGCAGAACTGCAAGAGGTGCAGGCTGAAGATCCGCAGTCTCTTTCTGCTCCAGAACCCAATCGTGCCAAGCGCGTGCGCCCGCCCATAAGATCGCCTGCGCGAGCGTTTTGTTCTTCATGAACTCGTGTAGCCTGCCGACGCCATCGTTGTTGAGGAGAGAGTCGCAATTATCGAGAAGCAAGATCGACGCTGGATCGGCCCAGCGTCGGGATAGAAGTTGGTCGCGGGCTTCCTCTGCTGCCAGATCCAGATAGAGTGCCGTCAATGTCGCTGAGGACGCATTGCGATTCTGATCCACGAGCCATTTCAGATGCAGCAGCACGGAGGTCTTGCCAAGCTTGGGTCCTCCATAGAGCAGTATCGACTGGCCCCTCAGGCAGCGGCTGAGGAGATTTTGTGCGAGCTTGGTACGGCCGACGAAACCGGCCGCGCCGAAGACCGGTGTATCGGGGGACGCATCCCCTGAAGGAATCGCTGAGCGCATGGCACACTGTATCGTAACGGTCCCTCATAAACTACCACCGGCCTTCATTCTGAGATCCTCATCGTGTTTCCTTCGACAGCAATCACCCATTAGAACTGTATCCCTTCCGATAAACCTGGTTATTATTTCAGATACGGTTTCCTCGCACCTCACTCCTTTTCACGGAATCATTCCATTCGTATCGTACCGGAACTCAGACACAGACTCTCCTCCTTCTTTCCGGCACAGGCCTTGCTGACTAGCTCACAACGTTTCGCATGGAAGCAAGGTTTCTTCACCCTCGTTCAGAACAGGAAGAGCATGCCATGAAGTGTCACGGTGAATGTGAACGGTTGTGGCCCTGGTCGCTGTTCTGCTCCTGGGAATTGCTCATCAGGATATGGCGCGAATGTTCCTGGACCAAGCGGTGACAGTGGAGTCCAGACAGTCGCGAGGAGTACTGCGGTCATTATGGTGGCGGTGATTCTTCGATCGCGCATTTCACACAAGGAGGTTACACGATGACACGTCATGGTCACTATGTATTAGGCGGAGAGAATCCGCCCAAGTCGACCTACTATGAGCAGGGGAAGTTTGGACGCATGTTTCCCATGTTGCCCCCCTTCGCCAGCGACACGCCGACGGTACGAAATGCTCTCAAGGAGCTCGGCAAAAAAGGCGGCATCATGGATGCGGCCGACGAGATGGATATCGTGGCGAATCCCAATCTT
>Ga0075420_100004194_pt1 | contig 12618 bp, 12 predicted proteins | sample SoiMetdeltSBSDD4_FD_75296 | JGI IMG/M metagenome (GOLD analysis project Ga0075420, IMG submission 75296) | Bulk soil microbial communities from a Populus tree surrounding site in Tennessee, USA - Soil MetaG P. deltoides SBSDD4 | ecosystem: Environmental > Terrestrial > Soil > Tree plantation... | reverse complement strand
GCCACCTTCGTCTGGAAGAGGTGACGAAATGAGACGGCGGTGGTCTTGGCTATGCTGCGCGACATGGACGACCATTCTGTTTTTGTATCTACCTATCGGCGTGTTGATCCTTTTCTCCTTTAATGCGTCACGACTTTCGGCTTCATGGCAGGGATTTACGTTCGACTGGTACCGGCTGTTGGCGAACGACCGAAGCCTGATCACCGCCGCCCTCAATAGTTGCTTTATTGCTGTGGTTTCCACGGGCCTCGCTCTCTGTCTCGGCGTGAGCGGCGTTCTAGGGCTGGAAGGACTGCGCGCTCGTCAACAGGACGTCATCGACAGCGCAATCATGCTGCCTCTGGTGATTCCCGAGGTCATGATGGGCGTGGCACTGATGCTGTTCTTTGTCACGATCAGGATGCCGTTGACTCTGGCGACAGTGATCATCGGCCATGTGGTGTTCAATGTCCCCCTTGTGATGGTCATTGTGCGGTCGAGACTGAAAAAGCTTGATCGTCGTTTGACCGAGGCCGCTCGAGATCTCGGCGCAAGCCGCTGGCAAGTGTTCCGTCGCGTGACGGAACCCCTTCTTCGGCCTGCCATCGTGGGCGCAGGGCTCATCGCCTTTACGGTATCGTTGGATGATTTTATTGTGACGTTCTTCGTTGCGGGGCCCGGCGCTACGACGTTACCGCTCAAGGTGTATTCGATGATCAAAGCCGGGATCACCCCGGAGATCAATGCACTATCGACCATGGTCGTGGTGGCCTCGATGAGCTTGGTCGGTCTCTCTCTCCTGCTGCAACGAAAATTCGTATAGGTGCTTGTGAAGCCATCTGCCCGGTCGCGGATTCCGGCCTGTCTCGCGGCAGTCGCAGCGCTGCTGTCGTCCTGTGGACAGGCAGCGGAGCCGGGTGGACAGACATCCGAGACGACGGGGGTTCAGATACTCCATTATTTTACCTGGTCGGACTATGTCGGGCCGGAAATCCTCGCGGAGTTTGAACGACGCGAACAGGCCAGGGTGATCGTCGATGTGTTCAGCAGCAATGAGGAACTGTTGGCAAAACTGCAAAGCGGAGCGACGGGTTACGACGTCGCAGTTCCTTCGGATTTCATGGTTGCGATTATGAGGCAGGAAGGATTGCTGGCAGAGTTGGACGCCACCAAGATCCCGAACGCTGAGTCACTCGGAGCACACCTCCAACACCTGCCGTTCGATCCCGAACAGCGATACTCCGTCCCCTATTTGTGGGGAACGGTCGGCATTGGTTACGATTCACAGTTCATTACCACTCCTCCGGACAGCTGGTCCGTGCTCTGGGATTCCCGCTATGCCGGCCGCATCAGCATGTTGAATGATCAGCGTGAAGTATTTGGCGCGACCCTCAGATGGCTCGGTCATTCCCTTAACGAGACGGATCCCCGCGTCATCGAGCAGGCGAAACACAAGCTCATCGAACAGAAGGTCCTTGTGAAGACCTACACCAGCGACCATTACGACCAGTTGCTTGCCTCCGGTGAGGTGGTTCTCGCGCAGGGGTGGGGTGGTCCCGTGGCGCGCGCCATGAAAGATCGTCCGTCGATCCGCTATGTGGTTCCCAAAGAGGGCGGCACGATTTGGGCCGATTGCCTGGTGATGTTGAAATCCGCTCCTCAAAAGGATCTCGCCCTTCGATTCATCAATTTTTTGCTCGATCCGGAGGTAGCGGCCCGCACGTCGGAACGTCTTCTATTCGCCGCATCCCCCCGGTCCGTTGGAAGCCTGGTGAAGCCTGCAATCCGGAGCAATCCGGCCATTTATCCACCAGACGAATTGCTTGGGAGGCTGGAATGGATGCGGGACGTCGGTCAAGCCGTCCGAGTGTATGACCGAGCCTGGACAGAGCTGAAGATGCACTGAATCCCTCGAGAGTGGACTTTGTTTAAAAAGCCTATGAAAATCAGTATACTAGTGGCGCGTACTGGTAAAATCACGATGCCCGTCCAGGTAGATCCACTCGTAATGAACGTATTGTCCAAGCGAGCAGCCAGATGAACGTGTGTGGAAGAGGTGTGCTGGCGGTCACAGCGGTCGGCCTGTTGGCGTGCTGGATGATTCAGGTCGAGGTGTCCCTGGCAGCTCAACCCTCCGAGCCGCCTGTCAGGGTTTCTACACCTCCACCGGGAACGGTGCGACTGAGTCTCGCAGATGCGTTATCCCTATTCCTGAAACAGAATCTTGATTTATTGATGGCCAGGTACGGCATCGACTATAGCAAGGGACAACAGATCACTGCGAAGCTGTTTCCGAATCCGCTCCTGCTGGTCGGAACACAGAGTTCGTGGACACAAGGGAACACGTTGACGAAGAGCGGCGAAATTCAGACGCAAGTGCAGCAGCTTTTCGAAGTGGCCGGCAAACGCGGGTATCGAATCGAAAGCGCCGGCTTTGGGGCCCAATCTTCGGAAGCAGGATTCGAGGATGTCATACGGCAACTCAGTTTCACGCTGAAGGACGCCTACTATAGGGTTCAGCTCGCGCAACGGCGACTGGCGCTGGCCGAAGAGAATCGGGACCGTTTCGCGCGAATCATGGAAATCAATACGATCCGCTTCAAGAAGGGTTACATCGCAGAGATCGATCTGATTCGTATCCGGTTGCAGGTGGTCGACTTTCAAGCACAGGTGATCGAGTCTATTCAGGAAGCGGAATCGGCCCGCGCGGACATGCGGCAACTCCTCCGGCTTTCCCCGGCTTCACGTCTGGAACTGACCACGGATCTTGATTTTAGACGCGTCGATCCCGATATCGACAAATTGCGTTCTGTCGCATTGGAGGCACGGCCTGACCTTCGCGGAAAGCGCGCCGCCTATTCCCAGAGGGAGGCCGATCTGAAACTGGCAAGGGCCTATCGATATCCAGACGTCACTGTCGGGGCGGGGTACTCGGTACAAGGTCCTCAAGGGCCGGACAATCAGCAGATGGGAATCTTGAATTTCGGGGTGCCTCTTCCTCTCTTTAATAGAAATCAGGGCGGGGTGGTGCAGGCCGAAGTGGCCGCCCAATCGGCCCAGGCGGACCTGGACAAGACCGTCAATCAGGTGGAGAATCAAGTGGACGTGGCGTATCAAAACCTGCTGCAGAGTCGGAGATTGGTCGAGGCCTACTTGGCGGGGGTGCTGGATGATGCGCGATCGACCTTTACCATCGTTGAACGGGCCTACGAGCGGGGAGGTGCCACGATTCTCGACCTGCTAGACGCAGCACGAACGTCGCGCACTATTCAACAGAACTACATCGAGGCGCTCTTCGCCTATCAACATAATCTATTTCAGCTTGAAAACGCCGTCGGGCAGGAGATTGCTTCATGAGCCGTCCACGTGCTGTGGTCCCGCTTCTTCTTGCGTGTATGAGTCTGATCGGCTGCGGCAAGGCTCAAGAACCGGCTGCTTCCGATGCCGCCACGGCACTGACCGGCCCCAAGACCGAGCGGCTTGCTCAGTCGACCGGCCAGATCGAAACCGCACTGGTCGATCTCAAACCCGTTCAGCCGGAGCTGACGCTTGCGGGAAAGGTGGCGTATGGAGAGGACCGATACTCCAAGATTTCTTCTCCCTTGCAGGGTCGGGTCGTCGAAGTCCGTGCGCATCTCGGAGATCGCGTGAAGGCCGGTGACACGTTGGTGATCATCGACAGCCCGGACATCACCATGGCCTACTCGGATTTTGTCAAAGAGGCGTCCGAGCTCGAGTATGCAACCCGCGCCAGCGAGCTTGCGAAGGAACTGTACCAGAACAAAGCGCTGGCGCTGAAAGATCTGAAGCAAGCCGAAAACGATCTGATCAAGGCGCGGGCGGAGTTCCGGCGGGCGAAAGAGCGGTTGCTCTCGCTCAGGATTCCGGCATCCGAGCTGGATAAGCCGCTCGCGCAGCAACGGATCACCTCGCGGTTCGACATGAAGAGTTCATTGAGCGGGACGGTGGTGGAACGGTCCGTGACACCCGGCCAATCGGTTGGAGGGGATGCCTCGCAGGTCTTGTTTACCGTTGCCGATCTGGACCGGCTGCAGGTCGTAGCTGATGTCTACGAGCGCGATCTCGCGCTGGTCAAAGTCAGTCAGGTCGCGCGTGTCAATGTCGAGGCCTATCCGGATCTTGATTTTGCAGCCGTCGTCGCGTCCATCGGTGACGTGGTCGATCCCAACACGAGGACGATCAAGGTACGCGCCTGGGTGGATAATCAGGATCACCGCTTGAAGCCCGAAATGTTCGCAAGACTGCGGTTGGATGTCGGGGACGCCAATCCCTTTCTGACGATCCCCAGGGAGGCCGTCGTTGAGGTTGATGGGAAACATTTCGTCTATCTGGTCGAGTCTGCGGATAAGTATGTGCGCCGTGCAGTGAGGGTGACCAGTATCTCGCCTGATCTGGTTCGGGTATTGGAAGGCCTGTCTCCTGGCCAACGCATCGTCACCAAAGGAGCGGTGTTGGTGAAGGGCCAGGAGGTCAGAGGGTGATCTCCCTTCACCATCCACATGCTTCGGTCGCCGATTCTCGATCCATAAGATGATCGCGCGTATCGTCGAGATCTCCCTCGTACAGCGATTTCTTCTGTGCGCGCTCGGCTTCGCACTGTTCTTCGGCGGTCTCTACGCCTTCAATCTCCTCGACATCGTCGCCTATCCCGATCCATCTCCCCCCATGGTCGAGGTGATCACCCAGTATCCGGGGTGGTCCGCCGAAGAAATCGAGCGACAAATTACGATTCCGATCGAGGTCATGCTGAACGGCATGCCGGGACTGACTGATATCCGCTCTCTCTCGATTTTCGGCCTCAGCGACATCAAGATATATTTCGATTTCGGCACCGACTACTTTCGGGACCGGCAGGAAGTGGTCAATCGATTGGCGACCGTGACCCTTCCGCCCAGCGCGCAGCCGACGCTGTCTCCGTGGTGGGCCATCGCCGAAATTTACCGCTATGAACTGGCCGGAGCCGGCCAGAATCTCACAAATCTCAAGACCATTCAGGATTGGCAGGTGCGGCGGGAATTCAAGCGCGTCCCGGGTGTGATCGACGTCACGGCCTTCGGAGGAACGACCAAGGAGTACCACGTCGATATCGATCCGGGAAAATTGATCAGCTATGGCGTCAGCCTCTCTCAGGTCATGCAGGCGCTCAACAACAGTAATGCGAACGTCGGGGGTAACTATCTGACGATCGGCGCTCAAAATTTCAATATTCGCGGGCTGGGGCTCATCAACAACCTGCAGGATATCGAGCACGTCATGGTGGCCGAAAAAGAAGGTACGCCGATTTTTGTGAGGACCCTGGGAACCGTTTCCGTCGGTCATCGGGTCCGTCTGGGCAAGGTGGGAATCGATGACAACGATGATGTCGTGGAAGGCGTCATTCTGCTGCAGCGCGGATATAAAGCCTTGTCGGTGCTTGATCGTGTGCGGGAGAAAGTGGATGAGCTGAACAAGTGGAAGTTGCCGGAAGGGGTGAAGGTGAAAACGTTTTATGACCGGACCGCCCTCATCCATACGACGGTCGAAACGGTCACGGATATTCTGATCAGCGGGATGCTGCTGGTCTTCATCATCTTGTTTGTCTTTCTGGGTCATTTTCGAGCTGCCATGATCGTTGCGCTGACCATTCCCCTATCGCTGCTGTTCACTTTCACCATGATGGTGCTTGTCGGACAGTCGGCGAATTTGATTTCATTAGGATCGATCGATTTTGGGATTATCGTGGATGCCACGTTGATCATGGTCGAAAGTATTTTCAGTCATCTCGCGCATGATCGCCGTGTCGCCCTGACGGTGCCGCAGCAGATCGTACGGGCGGCCCGCCAGGTCGGTCAGCCGATTTTCTTCTCGACAGCCATCATCGTCGTTGCCTTCATTCCATTATTTACGATGACCGGGGTGCCGGGGAAAATTTTTGCGCCGATGTCGATCACGTACGGATTTGCACTACTCGGCGCACTGCTTATGGCATTCACGCTGGCTCCCGTGCTGTGCTCGCTCCTTCTGAACGGCCCGATTCGCGAAGAGGATACTGCAGTTGTTCGCGCCACGCGCCGCATCCACCAGGCTGCGTTGCGCTGGGCATTGTCGAACAGGACGATCGTCATCGGCATCTCATTGGTTGTCCTGATATTCGCCGGCGTGGCATTGCAATTTGTGGGTGGGGAGTTCATGCCGGCGTTGGAGGAGGGGAATCTCTGGGTGCGGGCCACGATGCCCGTCGACATCTCGTTCGATCAAGCGGCTCGACTTACGGGACAGGTTCGTCAGAGTTTTCGAAAGTCTCCGGAAGTCTCGACGATCGTGTCGCAGCTTGGGCGGCCGGACGACGGCACCGATCCGACCAGTTTTTTTAATGCGGAATTCCTGGCGAACTTGAAGCCGCCCGGGGAATGGCGTTCGGGAATGACGAAAGATCGATTGATCGAAGAAATCGAAGAGCGGTTGAAGTCCATTCCCGGGGTCATCTTTAATTTTTCTCAAGTCATTCAAGATAACGTTGAAGAAGCGATGTCGGGCGTCAAAGGCGAAAATTCGATCAAGTTGTTCGGGAACGACTTGAAACTCATGGAGACGAAGGCCGCTGATATTGAGAAAGTCATGAGAGGCATTCAGGGCGTGAAGGATCTTGGTATCTTCAAATTGATGGGGCAGCCGAACCTTCTTATACAGGTCGATCGGGAAGCGAGTGCCCGATACGGCTTACAGGTGTCGGATGTGAATGCCGTCGTACAGGCTGCTATCGGCGGACAGGCGGTCACCCAGGTCTTCGAAGGAGAGCGGCTATTCGATCTCGTGGTTCGTTTTCTACCGGAATTCCGACAGGATCCCGAAACCATCGGGAATATCCTGGTCAACACCCCGGACGGCGCACGTATTCCTCTGAAACAAGTGGCCTCCATCACGACCCAGACGGGAGCCTTTATCATCTATCGTGAAAATAATGAACGGTATATCCCGATCAAGTTCAGCGTCCGGGATCGAGACCTCGAAAGCACGGTCAAGGAGGCGCAGGGGAAGCTGGCGAAGGCGGTGATACTCCCTGAACGCTATCGCATGGAATGGGCGGGGCAGTATGATCAGTTGAGAGACGAGCAAAAGCGGTTGGCGAAAATCGTGCCGCTGAGCCTGGTCGTGATCCTGTTTCTCTTGTATACGGCCTTCGGTTCAATCAAAAATGCCTTACTGGTCCTCGTCACGGTTCCGTTTGCGCTGATCGGGGGAATTCTGGCCCTCGTCCTCACCAGAACTCATTTTAGCATTTCGGCCGCAGTAGGCGTGATTTCCACTCTTGGAGTCGCCATCCTCGGTGGCGTCTTGCTCATTTCACGGATCGAGGATTATCGGTTCGGTGGCATGTCCGTGAGAGAGGCCATCATCAAAGGGGCAGACACGCAGATGCGGCCGATCCTGATGGCGACACTGGCGGCTGCGATTGGTTTGCTGCCGGCTGCGGTGGCAACCGGTATCGGGTCACAAGCCCAGAAGCCGCTAGCACGCGTGGTGGTGGGCGGGATGTTGACTGCCGCGATCTTGATTCTCGTTGTGTTGCCCGTTCTGTATGAAGTGGTGCATCGACGGGAAGAGCCACCGTCTTCCGACACAAACGAACGGGAAAGCTAGCCTGTTGGTAGGAGGAGTTGGTAGGATAGACCGGTGAGATGAACCGGGTAGGCTGAAAAGGAGTGTGCCAATGCTGACGCGATCTACAATCGTTGCCCTCTGCGCGCCGATGCTGTTCGGCTTCGTTCTGCCATCTTACGCCGACGTGACCGGGAGGTCGGATGGTTCGGCCAGGCTGGCGCAGATACCGTATGAGGCACCGCCACCGAAGGCTCAGCCGGTTCCCGATGTGTCCGTGCCTCAGAATACTCTGCCCCTTACGCCCGAAGAACTTCAGCGGGCCGAGGCCTTACTGCCCCTTCTCGAAGGGAAACAGGAATTCTGGGCCATGGGAGAGTTCGTCCACTTGGGGGAACCCGTCGTCCCGGTCGTCACGAAGGCGCTGACCATGCCAGGTCCTCGCATCCGGTACAATGCCATCGAGACACTTTCCATGCTGAAGTCTCCAACAGCCGCGCCGGCCTTGATCGAGACAGCCAAACAGGCCAATGAATTGCCCCGTATTCGCGAACACGCCTTGCGAGTCGCGATTCGTCTCGATCCCGGAGCGGCCCCCGGCGCGATCGAAGTCATGGCGAAAGATCCCAATTCAGTCATTCGGAAATCTGCGGCGTTCGAAGCCCGTTATGTTCGGAACAAGGGAGTGATCCAACCGCTCATCGATCTGGTTGCTGACGACGAGCGGTATGTCGCCATCTCCGCATTGCAATCACTGTGGATGTTGACCCGCCACGAGACGGAGTTTCACAATTGGGAGAACTCGAGCAAGCAGGATCGCCAGATCTGGGTTCAGGAATGGACGGACTGGTGGAGCGGTGCGAAGGATTCTTTCGAGATTCCAGAGGTCAAACGCCGGCGGTCGTCGTAGAGGCCGCAGACATCTTCCGATATCTTGCGGCACCGAGGAAGGCTGTGTTACATACAGACGTGGATCATTTGCGAGTGCGGCCCGAAAGGATTGGTGCTGAGGTCTGCTCATGGCTTTGCTCAAGGTGATTAAACTAGGAAATCCCGTGCTCAGGCAGCAGGCCCTGCCCATTGACCTGTCCGAAATCAAGACATCGTCCTTTCAGCAACTTGTCGATGACATGTTCGAGACGATGTATGATGAACCGGGCATCGGGCTCGCTGCGCCACAGGTTGGTCGCTCGCAGCAGCTTGTCGTCATGGATTGTCCTGGAGAGGGCGGATTCCCTGCCACGGCCTTGCTCAATCCGCACATTGCATTTTACGGGCCTGAGCAGGCCGAATCCTGGGAAGGTTGCTTGAGTGTCGACGGATTGCGTGGAAAAGTCACCCGTCCATCACTCGTCCGTGTCCAGGCGTTGGATCGTCACGGGGAGCCTTTGGATTTTGAAGCGACCGGTCTCTATGCCGTGTGCATCCAGCATGAGCTGGATCATTTGATCGGGAAAGTGTTTCTCGACCGAATGACCGACATGTCCACGCTGACTCAGCTCGAAGAATTCGAAAAGTTCTGGCAAAAACAACCTGCCAGCGTGATCTAACAGCCGTGCCCGCCGAGTGACCGTGAAATCCCTCCTACGCGTTGTATCCTATCTGAAGCCGTTTCGAGGCCTGGCATTGGTCACGCTGCTGTTTGCCGCCCTTGCGACGGGTTTGGAATTGATCCCTCCGTATTTTTTGAAGGTCGTCATCGACGATGTGATCGAAGCGCATCGGCCGGGCTTGCTCCCGTGGGTACTGGGAGGACTGGCGACTTCCTATCTGCTCCGCACCGTGTGCAGCAGCTTGCGTGTGCGCTTCAACAATTCTCTTGAACAAAAGGCGGTCCATACACTCCGGACTCAAGTGTTCGCCGCCTTGCAACGGTTGTCGCTGAGTTATTTTGAGAACCGGTCGACCGGAGAGATCATGACTCGCGTGACCAGCGATACCGAACATGTGGAACGCATTTTCGTGGACGGCCTCGAGGGATTGCTGACGGCGTCACTGACGCTGGCAGGCATTACGATCACCTTGTTTGTGTTGAACTGGAAGCTCGCGCTCTTGTCCATGCTCCCCATTCCTCTTCTGATCGTCTCCGCGAGCTGGTTTACGAAACGTGTCCACGGGTACTATCACGATATTCGAAGAAACGGCGCCAGTCTGAACGCCTATCTCCAGGATGCCCTATCGGGCATCAAAGAGACCATCGGTTTTAACCAGCATGACCACGAGCAATCCAGGTTCGAGCGGCTCAGCCAGGAGTACAGCACGAGCAACCTCCGTGCGATGTATCTGTGGTCGATCTACTGGCCGGGCATGGTGTTCATCGGCAGTCTCGGCACGTTATTGATCATCTGGTACGGGGCTGCGGAAGTACTGGCAGGACAGCTGAGCGTCGGACAACTGGTCATGTTTTTGTCCTACCTGGCCTTGTTCTACACGCCGATCAATCAAATTCATTCCCTGAACCACATGCTGCAACATGCCTTGGCGGCGAGTGAGCGGGTTTTTGAGATCCTCGACACGCCCCCAGAGGTGCAGGATCGCTCCGGTGTGGTGGCTCCGGTTCGTCGGCTGGAAGGGAACGTCGAGTTCCGGCAGGTGTCGTTCGAGTACCGCGCTGGACTTTCGATCCTGTCAGACGTCAACTTGACGGCGATGTCCGGTCAACGGATTGCCTTGGTCGGACCGAGTGGAGCCGGAAAAAGCTCGTTGCTGAAGTTATTGATGCGCTTTTACGACGTGCAAGCGGGGGAAGTCCTGGTTGACGGACATGACGTGCGGGATCTTCCGCTGGACTTCCTGAGAAGCCAGATCGGGCTTGTGCAGCAGGAACCGTTTCTATTTAACGGAACCGTAAGAGAAAACATCGTCTACAGCGACAGACAAGCCGACCCGCGTCGTGTCGAAGCCGCGGCCCGGGCCGCCCGCGCGCACGATTTTATTATGAACCTGCCCGAGGGATATGATAGCTGGATCGGCGAACGAGGCGTCAAGCTGTCCGTCGGCCAGAAGCAACGGTTGTCCATTGCCAGGGTCTTGCTCAAGGATCCTCCCATTGTGATCTTTGACGAGGCGACGTCGAATGTCGATACCGAGACGGAAGTCAAGATTCGGGAGGCGGTCCACGACTTGACGTCGGGACGAACGACCTTCATCATCGCGCACCGGTTGGCCACCCTGCACGACGTCGATCGCATCGTCGTGGTCCAGCACGGGCGGATCGTCGAGGAAGGCGTGCACGAAGACTTAATGCGACGCGGAGGACTCTACGCCGGACTTTACGAGGCGCAGTTCCAGATATGACATGCGGCCCCCACAGTGTGGTATGACCTATACGGCACAGAGCTCCATTTCTAAAGGACAACAATAAGAGACGTACATGGTTTTGCTATACGAAAACGATCCATTGGATTCGGAGGAGGCGCGGGGACATTTCTACCATGTCTGTTTGGGACGAATCGACCGGAATGAAATCGACATTCCACCTGACGATCAACCGTATGAGTGTCCACGATGCGGAGTAGACCTCGAGCGTGAAGATTTTTGGGTCGCACAGTTGAAGGGGTCGGTGTAGACTCCGCCGCCTATCGTTTCCGACTATGACGGGCGGGGAGGGAAGGACCAAAGGTGACAGCTATGGCGGGAAGTATCGGACGAAAAACTGTCTCGGTCATGCGGGGGTTCATGATGCTCTGCGAGACCTGCTACGACCAGGTCATCACAGAAAAGCTGGTCGACGGCCGCAACTATGTTGCGGACCACGAAGCGCTGTTTGATACCATTTGTCCGGGATGCATTGATATCAATCGCCCGCTCATCGACGACATGTTAGGCAGTTCCGAATAGCCGAGCCTGCCGCGTTGCCCGCCGCAGATTCTACCGGCACGTTTTTCCGTCAAAATGTTTGCAGGCCATGTCCGCCGTCGGAAATTTCCACGTCTTGAGCAAGGGCGCTTGCCCCGGCCTCATTTCTACGACGAAGTCAGCCAATCCAGAAACAGGCAGTTTGTCTAGGTGAGGCTTGGCCTCGTCGGGCACCTCTACCCAGAACACGGAACCCAGGGTGGAGATGAGGATACGGCTATTCTCCTTATCCACGTGGATGACGGGACTGTAATAAGACTTGTCCTCGGCAAGAGTGAGATGCGGCGACCTGATCCCTAAGAGGAAGAAAAGGAAGAAGGCGGATGTGATGATGAGAGGCCTCATGAGCACACACTCCCTTTAGATGTAAGTGAGAAAGTATTATGGCATCCTCGCCGATCGAATGGTAGAGGATTTCCGGGTCGGCCGGGAAAACTAAACGATACGAACGTCAGCGGGCGTCACGTTGCCGGCTCTGATCCAGTACGTGCGCACGTCGGGTGTCGCGCTGTTCATCAACGAAACGAGAAGGTAGGCGGGGACGGAAAGATTGATCTGCGGCCAGACTTCTTCATAATCGCTGGCTATCTTGATGTCGGTGAGTGACGGCCTCGCGGGGTCTTTGGGGTGCGAGTGGTAAACAACCTGGAGGTCCAGCCCGTTTTTCCGGATGTCTTTCTTCGCATAAGAAAATTCCTGCATATCCATGACGAAGGCGATTTCGGCGCGCTCTTCCGGCGACAGTCGTTCCAGGTGGGCAGCTTTGTCCGGATCGAAAGGCGACTGCTTGTCGATGCCCACCAATGCCACGATATTTTTTATACGATAGAGGTGGGTGACGCGATTCTCCAAGCCTGCCAGCAGACCGCAACATTCATAGGGGGCGAGTTCGCGCGCATGCGCGATAATGTCATTCATAATCTGTTGAGGAATAGCGAGGTCCGCCACGTCAGATCAAACAGGTGACCATTGCCTGTAAACCAGCGCCAATCGCCACTTCGCAAGCTCTCATGTAGCAATCAATATCGGAAATTAGTAGCAGAAAATGCTCGTTCAACGCAAGTGCACCGGCACAATTCCTGACAAGAAATATTTCTGCTCAATCGACTCTCACTCCTGGCAAAAAGCCCCCCGGTAGGGTACTCGATCAACACACCGCCACCGGCCACGCTCCCCGGCCAC
>Ga0075420_100004192_pt1 | contig 12621 bp, 16 predicted proteins | sample SoiMetdeltSBSDD4_FD_75296 | JGI IMG/M metagenome (GOLD analysis project Ga0075420, IMG submission 75296) | Bulk soil microbial communities from a Populus tree surrounding site in Tennessee, USA - Soil MetaG P. deltoides SBSDD4 | ecosystem: Environmental > Terrestrial > Soil > Tree plantation... | reverse complement strand
CCGAGTATCGCCCGACCCGTCGTCTGACCTCCCTCGCGTGGTACATGAGGGCGACCTCGGTCACGCGGCAGGAGCCGCGGTGAGGCCCGGCTCGGTGGCCGCGAGTGGGTGGCTACGGGCCGTCCCACGGCCAGCCGTCGTCGATGCCGGCTCGGGGGCGCAGCGACGGACGGACCGGGCTGGCCTGAGGCGCGGCCGCCGACAGGCAGGCCGGATCGCAGCACTCGCCGATGTTGGGGAGGAACCCGCCGGGGGTACCGAACACCCCGGCCAGGAGCCGGGCTCGTTCGCGGGCCTCCGCTCGGTGGGAGAACGGCTCGGAACGGAGCCCGTGGTTGTAGACGTGGAAGTGGCGGGAGCGGGCCATCAGGCCACCTCGATCCGGTTGTGGCCGCTTCGGTCATCGCTCAGGTCGACGCGGACCTCCGTGCGCGTGCTCCCCAGCACGACGATGGGCGGTCCACGTCTACCGTGTACTCGGGTAGACAGAAGTGTAGGCCACCACGGTGGGAGCGCACAGTGCCCTCGAACGGGACGCCGCAGTAGGCCCCTCGGACGGCGGTGCCATTCGGGATGATCTTGTGGGTGCGGTAGAGCCGGTCACACACGACGGGCCTCCGGGGGCAGGCCGATGCCGGCCAGGCGGGTCTCGATCATCGAGGGCTTCCTCAATGTCCGCTTCGGTCTGTTCTTCAGGCGGCTGATCACCGTCATCCCGGCCCTGGTGGTCATCGCCGTCGGACTGGACGCCTACTGGATCCTGATCCTGAGCCAGGTGACCCTGTCGGCCCAGCTCCCGTTCGCCATCATCCAGCTGGTCTGACTAACGTCGCGGCGCGGCGTGATGGGGCCCCACGCCGATGCTCGGCTGACGACGGTGCTCGCGAGCATCGCCGCGGCGCTGATCACCGGGCTGAACCTGCTCTTGCTGCTGCGCCGGTCAGGTTTGCTCGCGACCTGACGAGGCGACCTCTTCGGGTGGGTGACGAACGGTGTGGAGGGCACCGCCATCCCGGCCTTCGGCGACGTCCTGTCGGAGGGAGTTCGCTGGCGTGTCATCAACCGCATCCGCAGCGTCGCCAATCCTGCAACCGGCTCGACCACCGCTGGCCGGGCTCCGTGATTCCGATATTGCCGATGATCGCGCTCGGCCTGGCCATCGCCTGGGCGGTGATCTTTGCGGCGCAGCGCCTGCCGGGCGCGATGGCGGCGCACCTTGAGATTGTTCGGCGTGATGCCCAGCGGTCCCGCCGCCACGTCGGGCGGCTCACTCCCGAGCTCGACCGCCTAAATCAGGTCGGCGTACTCGCCCTTCAGCGTGGGGATGAGCCCCTCGAAGCAGGCGCACAGCTCCGAGTCGTCCTCCGGCTCGGAGGCGATCTCGGGGACGTCGGCGCCGACGACGTGTGCCTGTTCGACCCCTCGGCGGCGATAGGTGTCCACGATCGCATGCTGGAGCACGCGATAGAACCAGGGGATGACGCGCTCTTCGTCGCGCAGCTCCGGGGCGGCCCGGATGGCCCGGAGCAGGTTCTCCTGGAGGATGTCCTCGGCCAGCTCGGGGTCGCTCACCCGCTTCCGAGTGTAGCCGAGGAACTGGTCCCGAGCGATCAGGAGACGATGTTCGATGCCCGCTGCGCTGTGCTGGTACGTCTGCATCCCGCGCTCCCCCGGAAAGTGTAGGTGCCGAAGGTAGCTGTCAGCAGAGATATCCGATTACGCGGATCGGCTGTTACCCGCCGGAACTGGAGTCGCTGAAACACAGGCGACGGCCGTCATCTCGATCGCGTGGTGGAGCCTCGCATCCAGACCAGGCTGTCAGCGCGCGGCCGCCAGTCTACGCTTGGTCGCACGGCGTATAGGTCGTCGAGCTGGGCCAGCCAAAGGGCCGGCACGTCGGCGCGCAGCATCGCCAGGATGCGCGCGTAGAGAACCCACCTCCGCTCTGCGTCAAGCTCCGCAGTGGCCTCGACCGCCAGCGGGTCGATCGCGGCGTTGCCGTAGTAGAGACGTCCGAAGGCGCTGCCGTTTCCGTACAGTCGCACGATGGTAAAATGAGGGTCGAACGTGCGATTCGTGCCGGCGAGCAGGAACAGGTGCTCGCCGTCGCCAGCCTGGATCTTCTTCAGGTAGGCGCCCCACTCAAGGGTCTGAAGTTGCACCCGCAGGCCGACCTGTTCCAGGAAGCCGGCCACCGCGAGCGCAACCTGGTCGTCCTTGGGGTACCGCCCACGAGGCGCCTCGAAGACGACCTCGGTCCCAGCCGCGACGCCGGCCTGGCGGAGCAGCACGCGCGCCAGCTCGGGATCGTAGGCCGGGAGCGGGGCGGTGTCGTCGTAGCCGAACACCTCGGGTGGATACGGTCCGGTGATCCGCCGCGCTCGTCCTCCATAGAGCGACGCGATGATCTGGTCGACATCGACGGCGTGGACGATCGCGCGGCGGACGCGCAAGTCGTCGAGCGGCGGCTTCCGGGCGTGCAGGCGAACGTACAGCGCCTGGACGCCCGGGCGCCCGACCACCGCGAGCCCCTCGCGCTGGAGGATCGGCATCTGGTCAACCGGCACGCTGACCGCGAGGTCGGCCTGGCCGGTCCGCACAGCCGCCACGCGAGTGGCGGTCTCCGGTGTTGGGCGGAGCTCCACCGTCCGCACCGACGGCGCACCGCGCCAATGGCCGTCGTACCTTTCGAGCACGATGCGCTCGTCGCGCACGTGCGCGACGAGCCGAAACGGCCCGGTGCCGTTCGGCCGCTCGGCCAGCGCCGCGAAGCCAACGCGGTCCGTGTACGCGGGCGGGAGCATCATGAGCTGCGTCAACTCGGCGAGCAGCGGCGCGAATGGCCGCTTCGTCACGATCACCGCCGTTCGAGCGTCGGGCGTCTCGACCCGCTCGATCGCGTCGAGCTGGGCACGAATCGGCGACGACGCGGCGGGGTCCAGCAGCGTCTCGATCGTGAAGCGGACACTGGTGGAGTCGAACGGCTCGCCGTCGTGGAACGTCACCCCTGGTCGCAGGCGGAACGCCCACGATCGATCGTCACGCCGTTCCCACGATTCGGCGAGGCCCGGCACGAGCTGCCCGTCAGGGTCGTGCGTCACCAGGGGATCGTAGAGGTTGCCGTAGGCGCTCGCCTCGACCAGGCCGGTCTCGAGGAGGGGGTGCAGCCCGGCCGGGTCCGCCGCCTGTGCGACGACCAGCCGACTCGGAACCATTGCTCCATCGCCGGACCGTGATCGAGGCACACACGCTTGCAGGGCCGAGAGCGCGATGCCTGCGCCGAGACCGGCCAGAAAGTGTCGCCGCGTGAGGTGCAGCGTCATCGTGGTAGCCCTTGGGCCGGGTGAGCGCGCAACGGATCGTGCATGGTGCCCTCAGAGCGTCTGGTTCGCGATGACGAGGTGGTGGCGGGTGTAGCGCTCCAGGCGTTGATGCTGCGCCGCGCTCAGCACCTCGCACGCCCAGCCCCAGTGGATCGAGACGACATCGCCGGTCCGGGCGCCGTCGACGAAGCCGCGTCCGTCGATCTGGCGCATGACGCGCTCTCGGATGGGTCGTCCCAGCACCAGATTGCCCAGCTCCCAAATCAGCGGTATTCGATCCACCACGAGCTCCCCGCCTATGACATCCACCACGGTCCCCCAGCTGACCCGGCAATGGTCCATGGTGGTCAGGCTCTGGCCGAGCTCGCCGACCCGACTGTGGACGTCGAGGACATGGAAGCTGTGGTGCGGCCGGGCTCCGGCCGGCGCCTTGCCGATCACCAGGTCGCGAGTCCGTCCCTGAAGCTGTTTGCCGAATCGGTCCAGCAGCGAGTCATAGAGCTGGCGCACCTCCACCCTGTCGAGCAGCTCGTTCCCGATCCAATAGGCATCCACGACCCTCGGATCAAAAGGATCGGGGATGCCGCTTGCGCGGGCGATGAGCTGGAGGTAGGGCAGCGCGCCCGTGAACTCCTGGAGGTGCGACCTAAGGCCGCCGTCAACGACCTGTTCGACGGCGTGATCGAAGAGAAGGCGATTCTCATCACCACCGCAGTACCGGAGCCGATTCGGCATGAAGCCGTAGCGGATGAAACGCACCATCCCGTCGAGCGGTCCGGCAGCGGGCTCGATCGTTCGCGTGTCTGAAGGCGTCGCGCCGTCCGGCAGGATCGCATGGTCGGTGACTACACAGCGGCTGATATTGAGTGCCGGCAGGTCGATCACGCGCGCATCTCCCCGGCCGGTTCGGTAACGAGCAGGCTCACATCTGCGCCTTCCAGGCTGGCGTAGAGCGCCAGGATTTGCTCGGCCTCGTCCGCCGAGATCCGATCCAGAATCTGGCCGGCGTGAACCAGCACGTAGTCGCCAGCGACCAGGTCAGACGTCCCGCCCGTGGCGACCCAGAGCGGCTGACCATCCCACTCGATCTCCGCGCGCTCGCCCTCGACGCGAAGCACACGACGCGGCGTTGCCAGGCACATCAGGAACCTCCTGCTCCGACGGGCGCCACGAGCGGCGTGAGCGTGACGCCCAGCAGCAACAGGTCGTCCTGCTCATCAATCTCCTCCAGGTGCCCGCAGTTCGGGCAGACCCAGACGTGGCCGACGAGCTCCTCGGCGAGGATCGGACGTTCGATGCCACATGGACAGTCGACCATGTGATCCACCACCTCGATCTCCAGCCGGGCGCCTTCGAGTGGCGTCCCGCGAGCGAGCATCTCGAAGCCCTGGATCAGCGCATCTTCCAGGAAGGCGGTGCCGCGCTGCGCACGGACCACGTCCACCCGGCAGGGCCGATGCTCGGCGATTCCACCGAGCACCGCGTCGACCAGCGCGCCAACCGCTGCCAGCTCGTGCATGACGCTACCCTCCCCACGACCGACGGCAAGACCCGACCGCCGCGGACGCACTGACGGCGACCGCCTCGTCCACCAGCAGCTCGCGAATACGTTGGATGACCCCGGGAATGGCAGCCTGGACTACCGGCGACAGTGCCGTGCCGTAGCCGAACGCTTCGCCGACCACGGCGACGACGACGGCGGTCGGGCAGGCGCCGTACAGCAGCCGTGCCATCTGCACGAGGGAGGACGGGTCGACGTCGTGGCTGAACGCCAGCGACCCGTCTCCGGTGGGGACGATGGCGTGGCAATCGATACGTCCCGGGTAATTGCCCTCGCGCGCGTCGACGAAGACCACGATCCATGCCCGGCTGATCGGCTCCGCTAGCTCCGGTGTGAGCTGATGCTCGGCAATGACGACAACGTCTCCGAAGAGGTCATCGTCGGCCAGACTCTCTCTGAGGCGCTGTGCGACGACCCATCCGAGGCCGTCATCCGCCCGTAGCGGGTTCCCGTAGGCGATGACGAGTCGAGCGCTATGCATCGCTCGCTCCGCGCGCCAGTTCATCCAGCACGGCCCCGTCCGGCGCCAGGAGCTGGATCCGGAGCGGCATCTTGCCGAGCGCGTGCGTCGAGCAGCTCAGGCACGGGTCGTAGGCCCGGATGACGGCCTCGACGCGGTTGAGCATGCCTTCCTGGAGTCGTTCGCCATCGACGAAGTGGCGGGCCACCTGCAAGACGCCGCGGTTCATCGCCAGGTTGTTGTGGCCGGTGGCGATGATCAGGTTGGCCCAGACGATCAGGCCGTTCTCGTCGATCTTGTAGTGGTGCAGCAGCGTGCCGCGCGGCGCCTCGGCAACGCCGATCCCTTCCAGGTTGTTCGGCTCGGCATGCGCGCGGACCCGTGGGCTCAGGATGTCCGGCTCGTCGAGTAGCTGACCGATCCGTTCCAGCGCGTACAGGATCTCGATCAGGCGGGCATAGTGGTAGTGGAACGAGCTGAGCACGGCGCCCGCTTCGAGATCGCGGAACTCGGCCCACTCACGTCCGGCCATCGGAGTTTCGACCGAGGTCGCCAGGTTGAGCCGGGCGAGCGGCCCAACTCGGTACAGGCCGTCGGGGTAACCGCGCGGCGCGTAGTACGCCGACTTCAAGTAGCTCCACGGCTCGACCGTCTCGCCGATGTACTCCTGGTACGCATCGGGCGGGAGGCTCCTCTCGACGGCGATGCCGGCGGCGTCCACGATCCGCAGTTGACCGTCGTAGTGCTCGATGCCGCCCTGATCGTCCACGAGTCCCATGAACAGCGATGGGAAGTTGGCAAACGTCCGGACCTCGTCGGGGAAGCGCTCGAAGACCCGCTTGAACATCGGCAGCGCACGCTCGACGATCGCCAGTGCGTCCGGGATCATCCCCACAATGGCGGCGCGCTTCTCCTCGGAGAGCGGCTCGCTGACGCCGCCGGGCACTACCCAGGCCGGGTGGATGCGCTTCCCGCCCAGCAGTTCGATCATTTGCTGCCCGAACTGGCGCAGCCGGATGCCGTCGCGCGCGATCTCGGGATGCGACTGCATCAGGCCGAAGATGTTTCGCCCGGCCGGATCGGCGTCCATCCCAAGCAGCAGGTCCGGCGCGGACAGGTAGAAAAAGCTGAGCGCGTGCGACTGGATAAGCTGCGCCAGGTTGATGACGCGACGGAGGCTGGCGGCCGTCTTCGGGATTCGGACCGCCATGATTGCATCGCACGCCTTGGCAGAGGCGACCAGGTGGCTGACCGGGCAGATGCCGCAAATCCGCGCCATCAGGCTCGGCATCTCGTGGAACGGCCGGCCCTCGCACAGCTTCTCGAAGCCCCGGAACTGGGTGATGTGAAACCTGGCGTCCTGGACCGCGCCGGCATCGTCAAGCTGGATCGTGATCTTAGCGTGCCCCTCGATCCTAGTGACCGGGTCGATGGTGATCTGGCGGGCCATCGTCTCCTGCCTCCTCGCTCAGCGCCCGAACCGCGTGTGGGATGTCAGGTCCGGCGTGCGGCCGGCCACCAGGTCGGTGAGCAGGCCGTAGATCACGTCGGCGGGCGGCGGGCAGCCCTGGAGATAGACGTCGACCGGGACGTACTCGTGGATCGGCCGAACCTGGGGCAGCAGCCTCGGGACGACCTCATCGGGCACACCCGGATTCTGCGTTGCCGTCTCGACGTAGCCGCGCCGGTAGACCTCCTGGACCGGGAAGGCGTTGCGCATCGAGGGGACGTTGCCGGTCACGGCGCAGTCGCCGAACGCCACCAGGATCCTGGTCTGGCGACGGATGCGGCGGATCTTTTCGAGGTCCTCCTCGCTGCTGACGGCCCCCTCGACGAGCGCGACGTCGACCTCGTCGGGATACGCCTTGATGTCGATCAGCGGCGTGTACACCATGTCCAGGTGGCGGGCGATCTCGATCAGCCGCTCGTCCAGGTCCAGCAGCGACATGTGGCAGCCGGAGCAGCCGTCCAGCCAGACCGTCGCCGCCCGCACCTTCGCGCCCGGGCCGCCGTCGCCGGCGATAGGGAGCGAGGCCCGATGGGTGAGGGGTACGTGCTCGGTCATCGCTGCCTCCCCCGCATCGTCAGCAGCGACGGCACCAGGTCGCGGCGCTTCACCATCTCGCTGACGGCCTTCCCCTTCTCGAACAGCGCGCCCGTCGGGCAGACGTTCACGCACTTGCCGCAGCTCGTGCACGTGTCCGAGTCGCCCCAGGGCTGGGCCAGGTCGGTGATGACCCGCGCGTCGGTCCCCCGCCCCCTGACGTCCCAGGTGTGGGCGCCCTCGACCTCGTCGCAGACGCGGACGCAGCGCGTGCAGAGGATGCAGCGGTTGTGGTCGACCGCGAACCGGTCGTGCGAGGCGTCCACCTCCCGCCGCTGGTACAGGTACGGGAAGCGGACGTGGTCAACGCCGAGCCGTTGGGCCAGCCACTGGAGCTCGCAGTGGCCGTTCGCCACACAGACCGAGCAGATGTGGTTGCCCTCGGCGAACAGCAGTTCGACGATCATCCGCCGATAGGCGGCCAGCCGCTCGGAGTGGGCGGTCACCTCCATCCCTTCGGCGACGCGGGTGGCGCAGGCCGGCAGCAGCCTGGTGGTGCCCCTCACCTCGACGATGCAGAGGCGGCAGCCCCCGACCGTCGAGAGGCCGTTCACCTGGCAGAGCGTCGGGATCCAGATCCCGTTCTCGCGCGCGACGTCCAGGATCGTCTCGTCCGAGCGGGCTCCGACGTCCTTGCCGTCGATCGTCAGGGTCGTCACGCTCACCGGCGAGGTCATGACGATCGGCCCTCCCTCCCGTCGGTATGCGCGGCGACGCCGTCGCTCAGGACCGGTAGCTCGGTCGCGCGGATGGCGCCCAGATACTCCTCGCGGAAGTAGCGCAGCGTGCTGAGGACCGGGTTCGGGGCGGACTGGCCCAGGCCGCACAGGCTGGTGTTGCGCGTCAGGTCGCAGAGCTGCTCCAGCAGCTCCAGATCGCGGGCCGTCGCGCGCCGCTCGCTGAAGCGCGTGAGCAGGCCGTGCATCTCGGCCGTGCCGACCCGGCAGGGGATGCACTTGCCGCACGACTCCGTCATGCAGAACTCCATGAAGTACCGTGCGACGTCGACCATGCTGGAGGTGTCGTCCATCACGATCATCCCGCCGGACCCCATGATCGAGCCGAGGCTGGCCAGCGACTCGTAATCCACGCTGCTGTCCAGGTGCTCGGCCGGGATGCAGCCGCCTGAGGGCCCGCCGGTCTGGATCGCCTTGAACGACCGCCCGTCCGGCACGCCCCCGCCGATCTCCTCGACAATCGTACGCAGGCTGATCCCCATCGGCACCTCGATCAGGCCGGTGTTCTGGACCCGCCCGGTCAGCGCGAACACCTTCGTGCCCTTGCTCTGGTCGGTGCCGATGCCGGCGAACCACGTCGCGCCGCGATTGACGATCGGCGCGACGTTGGCGAACGTCTCGACGTTGTTGATCAGGGTGGGGCAGCCCCACAGGCCGGACTCGGCCGGGTACGGCGGGCGCGGGCGTGGCGTCCCTCGTCCGCCTTCGATGGACGCGATCAGCGCCGTCTCCTCGCCGCAGACGAAGGCGCCGGCGCCGAGCCGGATCTCGACGTTGAAGGTGAACGGCGTGCCGAGGATGGCCTCGCCCAGCAGGTTGTGCTGCTTCGCCTGGCGGATCGCCGTGGTCAGCCGCTTGATCGCCAGCGGGTACTCGGCGCGGACGTACAGGTACCCCTCGCCGGCGCCGACGGCGTACGCCGCGATCGCCATCCCCTCGAGCACCCGGTGCGGGTCGCTCTCCAGCACCGAGCGGTCCATGAAGGCGCCGGGGTCGCCCTCGTCGCCGTTGCAGATCACGATCTTGCGGCCGCCGATCCCCTTCGCCACCGTCCGCCACTTCAGGCCGGTCGGGAAGCCGGCTCCGCCACGCCCGCGCAGGCCGCTGTCGGCGATCTCGTCGACGACCGCGGCCGGCGTCAGCTCGTCCAGCACCCGGGCCAGCGCCGCGTAGGCGCCGACCGCGATGGCGTCCTCGATCCGCTCCGGGTCGATCTCGCCGGCGTGCTCGAGGACGACCCGGTGCTGGCGGGCGTAGAACGGCGCGTCGGTGGCGGCCCGGAGCCGCTCGAGCGGCCGGGTGTCCAGGCTGTCCAGGAGCGGCAGCGCGTCGTCCGGGGCGACGTGCTGGTAGAGCAGGCCGGCCGGCTCGACGCTGACCATCGGGCCGGCCGTGCAGAGGCCGCGGCAGCCGACGCCCCGGATCAGGCAGCGCTTCTCCAGGCCCCGGCGCTTGACCTCGGCCTTGAGCTTGGTCTCGATCTCGCCGCTGCCCGACGAGTGGCAGGCGGTGGCCGTGCAGACGTTCACGCGGTGCTCGAACGCATCGAGCCGCGCGCGCTCGCGCTCGGCGAGCTGCTGGAGCTCTTCCGGTGTCATGATCGGGCCACCTCCCCCGGTGCTCCGGCTTGCACCAGCTCGCGCAGCCGGCCCACCAGCTCGACCGGGGTGAGCCGGCCGGCCACCTGGCCGTCGAGCACGGCCGCCGGCGCCAGGCCGCACGTCCCGAGGCAGCGCGCCGTCAGCAGCGACAGCCTGCCGTCCGGGGTGGTGGCCCCAAGACTGACGCCGAGCTCCTGCTCGATGCTGGCGATCAACGCCTGGCTGCCCTTGATGTAGCAGGCCGTGCCGGTGCAGACCACGCAGGTGTGCTCGCCCTGCGGCTTCATGCTGAAGTAGTGGTAGAACGTCGCGACGCCGTACACCCGCGAGTACGGCACGCCGAGGGTCCGGGCGATGTAGCTCAGCGACGGATCGTCGAGGTAGCCGAACGACTGCTGGGTCGCATGGAGCGCCTCGATCAGCGCGGATGGCGCGTAGCCGTGCTTGCGCATGGTGGCGTCCACGACGCGCCAGCGCTTGTCGTCGGAGGGCGGTGCGGTCACCCGGGTCGGGGCAGGCACGCTGCTGGTCGGGGCAGTCGCCATAGGGAGACTCCGTTCCGCGTCGTCAGACGCGCAGGCCGGCCGGATCCGGCCGCCACGATTGGAGTACCTTCATGTAGTTGGCCCGCTCGAAGGCGGCCGGCTCGGCCACGCACAACTGGCTCATGCTGCCGCGCATCTGGGCCACCGATTCGTATTCGCGCTCGGTCATCCAGACGTGCATGCCGTGGACGATCTCGCCGATCCGGCCCATCCCATGCTGGAGCAGCTCCGAGGCGAGCATCACGACGTTGGCGCCGGCCATCACCCCCTTGAGTGCGTCCTCAGCGCTATGGACACCGCTGGTGATCGCCAGGTCGGCCGGCACCCGCCCGTACAGGATGGCGGTCCAGCGCAGCGGCAGCCGCAGCTCCCAGTCCGTCGAGAGCACCAGGTGCGGCACGACGCTCAGCGATTCGAGGTCGAAGTCCGGCTGGTAGAATCGGTTGAACAGCACCAGGCCGTCGGCACCGGCGTCGGCCAGGCGGTACGCCATGTTCGCGGTGGCGCTGAAGTACGGCGACAGCTTCATGGCAATCGGGATCGTGACGCTCGCGCGGATCTCGCGCAGCACGTCGAAGTACATCGCTTCGACCTCGGCGCCGGTCATCCGGAGGTCGGTCGGGATGAAGTAGACGTTCAGCTCCAGGGCGTGGGCGCCGGCCTGCTCGATCAGCCGGGCGTACTCGACCCAGCCGCCCGGCGAGACGCCGTTCAGGCTGCCGATGATCGGCACGTCGGTCAGGACGCGGGCGCTGGCGATCCGCTCCAGGTACGCATCCGGCCCGATCCGGTACTGCGACGCCTCCGGGAAGTAGGAGAGCGCCTCGGCGAAGCTGTCGGCAGCGTAGCCGAGGTAGTGGTCCAGGTGGAGCGCCTCGGCGTCGAGCTGCTCCTCGAACAGCGAGGGCAGCACGACCGCCGCCGCGCCCGCCTCCGCCAGCCGACAGATGCCGTCCGCCGTCGCCGCGAGCGGGGAGGCCGCCGCGACGACCGGGTGCTTCAGGCTCAGGCCGAGATAGCTGGTCGACAGGTCCACGGTCGGTCCTCCGGTCCGCTCAGTCGGTGCCGACTTCGGCGTGGGCGTACCGCGCGGGGGCCGGGTCGCCGGGGGCATGGGCCCGGGCGAGCCAGACATAATAGTCGGGCTGCTCCTGGAGATGCCCGACCGCGACCTTCCCGAGCTCCACGAGGTCGTCGCCCGGCCAGTCGTCCATGGCCGGGGCGCAGTCGTACTCCAGCTCGCGCTCGACCTCCAGCCCGAGCTGGAGATCGTCGGCGCTGAACGGCGCCGCCGCGAAGTCGATCCCGAGCAGCTCGGCCACCTCGACGACCTCGGCGCCCGTCAGGTCGCCCTGGTGCGAGGGGGCGCAGACGGCTCGGGCCGCCTCGGGCAGCGCCGCGAGGACGTCGGCCAGCCGCGCGGAGCCGGTGCTGGTGGTGTCAGCCATGATGGTCCTCCTGGGCCGCCTCAGCCCTGATCTGCCATCTTGAGGTAGATGGCGCGGCGCGTCGTGACCGCCTCCTGGGCCCGCTCCAGCAGTTTGGCGGCGGTCTCGGGATCGGCCTGGGCGAGCTGGCGGTAGCGGCTCTCGTTGTACAGGTACTCCGAGAGCGGTCGGCTCGGCTCCTTCGAGTCCAGCCGCAGCGGCTGCTTGCCCTCGGCGGCCAGGCGCGGGTCGAAGCGGTAGAGCGGCCAGTGCCCGGACTCGACGGCCAGCTTCTGCTGCTGCATCCCCTTCGCCATGTCGATCCCGTGGGCGATGCAGTGGGCGTAGGCGATGATCAGCGACGGCCCGTCGTACGACTCGGCCTCGCGGATCACCTCCAGGGTGTGGACGTCGCTGGCGCCCATCGCGATCTGGGCGACGTAGACGTTGCCGTACGTCATCGCCATCCACCCGAGATCCTTCTTCGGGGTCGCCTTGCCGCCGGCCGCGAACTTCGCCACGGCGCCCAGCGGCGTGGACTTGGAGGCCTGGCCGCCGGTGTTGGAGTACACCTCGGTGTCGAGCACCAGGATGTTGACGTTCCGGCCGCTGGCGAGCACGTGGTCCAGGCCGCCGTAGCCGATGTCGTACGCCCAGCCGTCGCCGCCGACGATCCAGACGCTCTTGCGGACCAGCACGTCCGCCAGGCTGCCCAGGTCGCGCGCGGCCGGGGCGTCCAGCTCGCCCAGGTGCTGCTTCAGGAGCGCCACCCGCCGCCGCTGGTCCTCGATCCCGGTCTCGGCCGATTGGTCGGCCGCCAGGATTGCCTCCACGAGGTCGGCCGGCAGCTGGTCCCGCAGCCG
>Ga0075420_100004191_pt1 | contig 12621 bp, 9 predicted proteins | sample SoiMetdeltSBSDD4_FD_75296 | JGI IMG/M metagenome (GOLD analysis project Ga0075420, IMG submission 75296) | Bulk soil microbial communities from a Populus tree surrounding site in Tennessee, USA - Soil MetaG P. deltoides SBSDD4 | ecosystem: Environmental > Terrestrial > Soil > Tree plantation... | reverse complement strand
GTCATCGGCGAAACCGGCACCGGGAAAGAGGTGCTCGCGCGCTACATTCACGACCACAGCCCGCGCAAAGAAAAGCCCATCGTATGCGTCAACTGCGCGGGTATTCCCGGCGCTCTTCTGGAGAGCACGCTCTTTGGTCACGAGCGCGGGGCTTTCACCGGCGCGACGTCTCAACAAGCAGGCGTCTTCGAAGCGGCTCACGGCGGAACTGTCTTTCTCGATGAGATCGGCGAGCTGACCGCCGCGGCGCAAGCCGCGCTCCTCCGCGTGCTCGAGATCAAACGCTTCGCGCGGGTCGGTTCGACGCGAGAGATCAGCGTCGATGTTCGTATCGTGGCCGCCACCCACCGCGACCTCGAGGCGATGGTCTTGGAGGGTAGGTTTCGCGAAGATCTGCTCTACCGGCTCAACACCATCACGTTGAAGGTGCCGCCCCTTCGCCAGCGGCCCGAGGACATTCCGGTCCTCGCCCATTGCTTCCTCGAAGAGGCCAATCGCACCAACGAGACGCGCGTGCGCAGCATCGATGCACGCGTGCTCACGCTTCTCGAAACGTATTCGTGGCCCGGCAACGTTCGCGAGCTTCGCAACGTCATCGAACGCGCCGTAGTGATTGCGCGGCGTGACACCATTGGAGTGGACGATTTGCCCGAGCGCGTGCGAGGCCCCTTGTCGATTCGCTCAGAGCCGCCGCCGAGCTCGGGGAAGGACGACGTTGCGGGAATCGTCGACCTGCGCGCGCTCACCGGCGACTTTCGAGTGCGCATGGAGCACCTCGAAGCCGCCCTCCTCCGCGAGGCGCTCGACGATGCGCGCTGGAACAAAGCCGAGACGGCTCGCCGCCTCGGCATGCCGCTTCGAACGTTGGTGCACAAAGTGAAGCTGCACGGGCTGCGGCGCCCCCTCCGCTGAGTCACGGCGGCTCGATCACCCAGCCGAGCCCACCGCCGTCGGGCGGATCGGGCTCTGGTGGCCGGTACACCACGACGAAGGTGGTCACCGCGATGCTCGCCGCGGCGCCGACGAGCGACGTCCAAAACCACCAACGCTCGTGGAGAGCCGGCGGCTCCTCCGGCAGACGTGCGCGGATGCTCACTTGCTGACCGGGTGCGAGCGTGACGGTCTGTTCGTAGGGAACGTAGCCCTTCTTCTGCACCACCACATCGTAGGTACCGGCTCGGCGCTCGATGTCGAGCGGCGCCGTGCCCGCATCGCGGCCGTCGACGGTGACAGCCGCATCTTTCGGCGTCGCATCGATGCGCACGCGCGCCGGTAGCCGTTCGATGCGCAGATCGAGCTTGACGCGCGCGCCTGGATTGAACGTCCGATTCACGATCGCGTCTCGGTAACCTTTGCGCGCGAGCGTGATGACGTGAGACCCCGGATCGATCAACACGTCGAAGCGCGAAGCCGGCGCTCGCTCACCTCGGCCCGCGGCGCGCGTCCCTGCAAGCAGAGTCGGCATGTCCGCCTTCGAACCTTGCTCGCCGAGCCGCTCGAGTGGCCGACCATCGACGGCGATCGTGGCGCTGAGCGGCGTGAGCGTGATGCGCGCTCGCACCAGCGTCTTGTCGATCTCTTGCAACATGGCATCGACATCGGCGCGCAGCGTATCCGAGAGCTGTGCGCGATTCGCCTCGTCGTCCAGCGCGCGCGCCTCGCGAAAGCTCTTGCTCGCGAGCACATACCGGCCGAGCGCGCGCAAACAAATGCCCATGTTGAAGCTGGTGACGGCATGCGACCGCAACGCCCTGGCACGCTCGAACGAGGCGAGCGCCTCGGACCACTTGGCTTCCTTCACCAACTCGTTTCCGCGCACGAACGCATCGCGCGCCTTGACGACAGTCAAGTCCTCCGCGGGTTCTTCCTCCGTGGGCGGCGCTTCGGGCGGATCTTCAGCCGCGGCGCTCTGCGGATACCCAACGCACGCGACGATCAGCGCGATCGACCCCCAACTGCGCATTCGACGCATGCTTACCAACGTCGGTCGGTAAAGCCAATGAGTTGATCAGGGCTTGCGCTACTCCAACGAGCCGAGCGCGCCGGCGAGCTCGCGGTTGTCGGAGAGGCCGAGCTTGCGCCACACCTCGCGGCCCTTGCGATCGAGGATCACGACGCTGGGCACGTGGTGCAGACCGGGAAACGCGCCCTCGCCTTCGCGGGTCGCGTCGTCGGGCAGCGCCACCGGGAAGCTCAGATCGAGCGCGCTCGCAAAGGTCTTCAGGAGCGGCTGGTTCTCCTCCGGATCCAGGATCAACAAGAGCGCGTTGATGCGCGGCGTGTGCGTGCGCACGAGCGAGTCGAGGAAGCGGATCTGCGCGAGCGAGGCGGTGTCGTAGGTGGTCGCGAGCGCGACCACGGTCATGCGGCCGCGAAAGGTGCGATGCGTGACGGCCCTACCGTCCACGGTCACGAAGGCGAAGCGCCGCTCGGGAGCGCTCCCCGTCGGCGTGATGACGTTCGAGCCGAGGCGCGGTTCTTCCTCGGGTTTGGCTTCTTGCGTGGACGAGCAGGCCATGAGGGTCATGGCCCAAAGGCACCGCCTGACACGAAACATCTCGCGTCTAAGTTAGCGGCACCGGGGCCTCGCCGCCCAGCTTTGCGCTGAAGAGGTCCGCGCAGTCGCAAAGCAGCCGCGGAACCTCTCGTCCGGAGCGACGATGGGCGAGCACCGCGTGCGCGAGCTCGTCGATCACGGCCTCGATCGAGCTCGTGAACAGCTGCACGCCTTCGATGACGTTGCCCGAGTGGAGCGCATCGCTGTCACAGACGATCGGATCCTGCCGCACCCAGTCGAAGCCGCGATCCTTGACGAAGCGACAGACGAGCAAGCGAACGAAATCGAGATAGAGTGGGATCACCAGCGCCGCGACGCGCACGCGACCGGGCGCGGTGCCGAGCAGCGCGCGTTTTACCTGCGTGATGGGTCCGAGCACGTCGCCGACGCTCTTGCCGATGCGCTCGCGGCGCGCGAGATCGCGCTCCACCGTCAGGAGCGGTCCATAGACGGCAACCAGAGGCACGTTCAAGAGCGGCGTATCCTCGGCGAGCGCATCGAGCCACGCATCGCGTGCGTCGTCGGGAAGCTCGGCGTAGAGATGGGCGGCCGCCATGGCAGCTTCGGCATCGGTTGCGAGCGACGACAGCCATGCGCGCCAGGCCGCACGCACGCGTGGCTCCACCCGTTGCGCGACGGGAGGCAGTTCTTCTTGGCTGGGCGATTTGCGGGTCACAATCAGGGACTCGGTGTGATCGACAGCTCGCTCAAGACCTCGTCGAGCTCGCCAGCTAGCTCGGCGGTGGTCGCAACCACGAGCGATGTATTTGGGGTCTTGCTCGCTCCACGAATGCGCTCGGCGTGTACCGCTGCCAGACCGGGATACGCTTCGAGCACGCTCTTGACGAACACGACGTCCTGCACGGGCACCGTGACTCTGCGGATGATCATCCCGTCGGACGCGATCTTTTCGAGCAGCAGTCCGAGCTCGGTGACCTCCGGCATAGAGGAGCATTATCCCCACTCTCGGGGAAGATAAAGCCTTGATTGTCCCCAGGAGGGTGGTCCCTCGCGCGTGGTGCGCTATCGTTGTCACGGATGGGTAACCGTTATCCCCATGAGGAAGTTTCATTCGAGCTGCCTCCCATCGAGGAGGCCGATGAAGCTGAGGGGTTCGACGAAGAAGACGACGACGACATGCTCCTGGGCGACGACGACGATCCCTTCGACGACGCCTGTGCCGACGATCTCCCGCTCGATATCGTGCTCTCCACCACCAACGAAGAAGGCAGTGCCGTAGGCGACGAACGTCTCGGCATCGAGGAAGGCGGCCCCGAGGACGTGCTCGCCTTCGACGAAGGCAGCGATTCGTTGCTCGATGACGGCAAGCCCGACAACTCCCTGGGCGTCGAGTCCGACGACGAGCTCGGGCTCGATGCGCTGCCCGGCGATCTCGACGACGGCGGGCTCGAAGGCATGGAGGACGCCGCCGGCGAGCGCGTCGACGAAAACGCTTTCCCGCCGCTCGACGGCGACGTCGACGACAACGAGGATCTCGACGTGGGCGTCCACATCGAGGAGAACCTCATCGACTAAGTCGAGTTAACCACGGAGGCACGGACGACACGGAGGGCTTGCAGCTGGCCCGTGCGCCTCGTTGCCGGTGCTCTCCTTACCGTGGGCTCGTGTACTGACGTACACGAGCCCGGGGGCTCGTGTTGATGTCTTTCAGGCTGCGCCTGCAGCACTTCTCTTTAAGAGAAATGAAATTTCCGAGCGGGCGCGCAGCGCACGCGAGCTCCGTGCCTCCGTGCCTCCGTGGGTAACTCAACCTTGGTCGACGAAAGCGGCGTAGAGAGCGCGCTGTGCGGGTTCGAGGGCGTCGCGATGCACGACCGCGCTCATGCGCAAGGGTCCGCTCGCGAGTGCCACGGGCGCGGCGTTCGCTTCGCTCAAGATGCGCACGAATCGCGCCACGCTCTCGGCGCGATCGCCGAGATCGACGCCGACCACGCTGACGCGCGCGACGTCTTCGCGAATGCGACCGCTCAGAGCGCGACGCGCGGCGGGCCAATCCGGAGCGTTGGTGAGCGAGAGCGTGACCAGCATGCCGCCTTCGGACCAATCGCAATCGGCGATGGGTATGCGTTTTGCGGCGAGGGTCTCGAGAACGCCCTCTCGTGCTGCGGCATCGACTTCGAGCAGCGCCACGCGCGCGTCGGCGGTCACCGCACGCACGCGCGGCTCCTGACCCGCGCCGAACTGGCGCACCACGGTCTCCCGTCCCTCTTCGGCAAAGGTCGAGCGCGCATAAATGGCAATGCCTGCGCGGCGCGCCCATTCCACCGCCTGAGCGCAAAGCACCTTGGCGCCGGAGCTCGCCATCTCTTCGAGCGTCGCGTAATCGAGCTCGGCGATGTGCCGCGCATCCGGCACGGCGCGCGGATCGGCGGCATAGACACCATCCACGTCGCTGTAGATCTCGCAGCGTTCGGCTCGTAGCGCCGCCGCCAGCGCGACCGCCGTGGTGTCCGATCCACCGCGACCGAGCGTGGTGATCTCACGCTTGTAGCTCATCCCCTGGTAACCGGCGACGATGACGATGCGACCGCGCGCGAGCTCGTCCTCGACGCGGTGCGGCCTCACCTCGATGATGCGGGCATCGAAGTGGCGATCGTTGGTGATGATGCCGCACTGCGATCCGGTGAAGGAGATGGCGTCGCAGCCGCGCGTCTGCACGGCGATCGACAAGAGCGCCATGGATACGCGCTCGCCGGTCGAAACCAGCATGTCGAGCTCACGGCGCGCGGGCTCGCCGGCGCCCGCGACTTTCGTCGCGAGGTCGAGCAAGCCGTCGGTCGTCTTCCCCATGGCGCTGACCACCACGACCATGTCGTGGCCCTGGCGGCGGGTGGAGACTACGCGCTCGGCGACGCGACCCAGTCGCTCGACGTCTGCGAGCGAGGAGCCGCCGAATTTCTGCACGACCACGGTCATAGGACTCCGCGGGTAGCACGAACGCCACCGGCGGGGCGAACAAAGCATCAACGCGCGGTGTTAGGCGTCCGCTTCCAAGAGACTGCGATAGAGGTTCGCCTCGTCGTGGCGGCCGGCGGCGATGGCTGCTTCCACCAAGCGCTGGAGCACGGTGCGGCGGCGCGCCAGCCATTGAGCCCGCAGCTCACCATCGGTCTCTTCGACACGCGCGCTGAGGAGCGCGAGGAGCTCGTGATCGCGACCGAGGCGCTCGAGCACGTCGCTGAGAGCGAGGGCCACGCCTTCGTTCCCCGGATTGGCACGAAGCGCGGTGGTGAGCTCCTCGGCGCGGAGCTCGTCGCGCACGGCTTGCACCGTGCCGACGTCGACATCGAGGGTGATGGAATGCGGCGACGACTCGACGCGCGGCTTGGGAACGGTCACCGCATCCGACGAGGGCGCCAAAGCCTGCGATACGGTCGCCAGCCGCTCGTAGGCGCGTTGAATCGGACCGCGCCGCGGTGCGAGCCGCATGCCGAGCGCGAGCAGGCGCCGCGCGGCTGCGAAGTCGCGGCGATCGATCTCGTGGATGCGCGCCCCTTCGAGCAACAGCTGCGCAACGGCGGTGCGCGCGTCTTCTCCACCATCCACGAGCGCCGCCACGGCGGCCTCCACGGCATCGGCAAGCCGCGCGAGTGCTTCGCTCGCGCCCGACAAGTCCCCGAGCTCGGCGCGCCAACGCGCTTCGAGCAGACGCGCGTCGAAGGTCTCGAGCGCGTGCGGCGGAATGGCGCGCACCTGCGCGATGGCGAGCGGCCGATCGTCGGCCTGCTCGGCCACCAGCGTCGCATAGGCCAGACGCAAGCCGTGGAGCGGTTGGCCTTTGCGCTCCGCGAGCATCACCGCGCGACCCATCAGCTCGAGCGCGCGCCGCCCATGCCCGAGCGCTTCGAGCGAGCGTGCCAGGCCCGCAACCGTGTGGGCGCTGTCGGGCGCATAGCGCAGCGCCCGTTCGTACATCGAACTCGCCTCTTCGTAGGCGCGCTCTCCCGCCAAGAACGAAGCCGCGCGCCGCGCAACATCGTGCCGATCGCTCGCGGTCCTCGCGGCCGCCTCGAGATGCTCGATGTCGCCGCGCGCCGCCACCAGGTTGCCGGCGCGCACGTGGCGTTCGTAACGCCGCCAACGCGGCGCCGCCAACGTGGGCGCGCGCGCAACCGCCTCGTCGAGAAGCGCCCCTTCATCGCCGGAGGCCTCGAGCCAACAGAGCGCGGCGAGCGCACCGTAGGGCTCCTGCTCGGCCGCGCGCACGAACGCGTGGCGCGCGCCGGCGCGATCGCCAACCGCTGCGAGCAACACTCCACCGAGCGGACCCGCATCGGCCGGCGGCATCACGTCGCTGATGGTCGCGAGCGCGGCCTCGGCGCGATCGCCGACGGCGCGATCGACTTCGGCGAGCCGTCGCGCGAGCTCCGGGTGACGCGGCGCGCGCGTCAGCGCATCGAGATAACCGCGCCGCGCGCGATCGAGATCGCCGCTCACCAGAGCTTCCTCGGCTTCGGCCACGAGCGCCGCAAGCTCGAGCGCGCGCAACGCGCGCGCGCCAGGTGTGAACGGCGCGCGCTCGCGATCGGCGACGAGCTTCACTTGCGTCACTTCGAACTGCGTGTCGCTCCAGGCGAGGCCACGCGCTTCGGGCGCGCGCACGCCGGCAAGCGGCAAGAGCTCGCGCACCAGCAGCGCGGGCGCATGCTCGACGACGACCGCTCCCCCTACGAGGTGTGCATGCGGCTTGAAGAGAGCCGCGAGCGCGAGCAGTGCCAGGGCTTGCGGTGGGGCGGAAAGGCCCAGCCCGCGCGCCGCCGTCGGCACCAGCCGGAGATCGCCGTCGCGCGGCGCGAGCAGCACTTCGAAAGCGAGCGCGCTCGCGTCCGTGGCCATGCCGGCGAGCCAACCGTCTTCGAGCGGCGCGGTGAGGCGATGCACGATCTCGCCGTCGAGCAGCTTCTTCCAGCGGAGCTCGCAGAAGCGCTGCGCATCACCGACGGTCAGGCTCAGCGCGAGCCGCTCGAGCCTGCCGCGCTTGTGCCGAAAACCTGCTGCGCCACTCGACAGCTCGACTGGAAAGCGAACCTCCGGGAGCGACAGCGCCATGTCCTCGACGGAGAGCGGCGCCATCGCGAAGCGTTGCGCGAGCTCGATGCCGAGCTGGCCGCGCGTCACCACCAGGCGGAGCTGCGGACGATCCTCCCCAGGCTCACGCCGTATGGGGCCGCCACCGCGCGCCTCCGAGGGCACGCGCAGGGCCAGCTCTGAGGAACGCGCCATCCGCCCCCCAGGCTAGCAACCGAGGGCGGGCGCGGCCTAGCAGTCTGGGGGGATCAGCCTTCCTTTTCCTGCTCGTCGAGCTTCTTTTTCATCTTCTCGATGAGCTTATCGAAGCCGTCCTTACGCAGGATCTTCAGGAACTGCGACTTGTAGGTCTTCACCAGGCTGGCGCGCTCGGTGACGATGTCGATGACGCGAAACTTGCCATCGTACTTCTTGACCCGGAAATCGAGCTCGATGGTCGGCGCGTGCGTGTCCGTCTTGTGCTTGGCGATCGTCTGCACGACGTAACTGTCGCCATCCTGCTTCTCACCTTTGTACTCGATCTTGTAGTCGAGCATCTTGGTGAGGTTGCGCTTGTAGTTGTTGCGGATGAGCTTGGTAAGAAGCTCGGTGAACTGTTTCTTCTGCGCGTCGCTGAGCTCACCCCACTTCTGGCCGAGCGAGGCTTCGGCCATGACGTCGTACTTGAAGGCCTCGTCGAAGAGCGCCTTGAGCTTTTCCTGGCGCGCCGGCGACTTCGGCTCGGCGATGACCTTGAAGAGCTTCTCCTGGGTGGTCTTGACAAAATCGGTGGGCGGGCCGGCGAGCGCGGTTTGGCTCGTGAAAAGCCCCGTGAGCATAAGGAGCGCGGCGAAGATGATGCGGATCATTGGACCTCTTCGGTGTGCGGACGGGCGTCCTCCGGGAAAGGGACGGCCGAGCCGCCGGAGCTATTCAAACCGATTGCCGCGCAGGCGCGACATCGACATGAAATTACAACGATCCGCCGATGACGCAACGCCGCCGATACGCTGTTTTGATCGCTTTGGTTGCCGGCGTCTGTTTCGTGCTCGGCTGGCTCGCCGCTCGCCAACCGTGGCAGGGCCCGCCTGCTCCAGCCCCCAGTGCCAGCGTCGAAATCCACATCGACGCGGGCAGCGTCGATCTCCTGCCTGACGGAGGGCTGCACCTGAAGCCCATTCCGCCGCTCGATCTGGATGCCCAATGACTATTCGAGCTCGACGGCGTTGATGAGCTGCACGTTCATGCCCGCCGGATAGCCGTAGGACACATAGGCGGTGAAGTCCGTCGTCTGCGGCGAGCCCCAGCCCCAGACCCAGACGCCGAAGCGCGCGTCGCTCCGCATCGTGCGCAAGCCGGTGGAGCAATTGCCCGCCGGCTCGAAGTCGCCGGTCATCAGATCGACGTAGGTGTACTCGAAGTCGCCGAGCTTCTTCCAACCGCCGATGACGCCGGCGCAGTCGAGCTCGACGTCGTGGAACATGCCGTCCTTCTGCGTGCGCACCACCACCACGTGCGTCGCCGGGTAGGTCGGGTCGGTGAAGAACACATAGGAAGAAAGGTATTGCTCGGGCGGCACCGCCAAGACCGCGTCCGCATCGCCGACGCCGTTCATGCCGTTGGTCGCGCCGCCGGTCATGTGCGCCATGAGCACGAAGGGATGATCGGCGTCCTGGCTCTCGACCACGAAGGGGAAGCTCGTCGTGACCTCGACGAGCTCGCCGCGATCGATCGTTCTAGGACCGCCGACGTCGTTCGACCAACTGAGGGTGGTACCGTCGACGACGCCGAGAAGGCGCCAGAGCGACGGCTCGCCACTGCGCGTGCGATGCGACACGCCGGCGTAGTGATGCCCGAGCGCGCGCACCGGTGGGATCATCTGCTCGAGATGATCGCAAGCCTGCACACCGGACGGCACGAACGAGCAGCGCGCGCCCGCGAGGAAGCCGACCGGCTTGTCGCTCGTCACGATGCTCCCGTCGAGCTCCGATTCTTGCGTGAGCTGGATGTATTCGCCGGCGGCCAGCGTCACCGTGTAGTCGTCGTTCGCACTGCCGGGTGGCAAACCGCCACCGCCGTCGATGTTCGCGCTCGGCAAGAGCGTGACGGTGGTGTCGTCCTCGCGGGCCACGACGTTGAACGACGTCGGATGCGGCCCCGAGTGGTAGGCGTGCATGGCGAGATAGTCCTGCCCCCACGCGCTCGTCGGCAAAAGGAGCGACGCGCCGGTGATGGCCGCGCTGCCTCCGCCGTAGGGATTGATTTGATAGGACACGACCGGCACGTCGCTCTGCACGCGGAAACCGTGGCCGCGACCCGTGCCCACCACTTGCGTGCCCGCAGGCGTCGCCGACATCACCGGGCACACGGGGCTGCCTGGGCCTGGCGTTCCCTGGTCCCCCGCCAAGAAGAGGATCGCCACCTCGCCAGGCATGAGCCCTGTCACGGGGTCGTAAGGCGTGTAGGTGAGGCTCGGCCCGAACCCGATGGGGAGATAGGCGAAGGTCTCGATCGCCAGCGGTTGACCGTCGCGCTCGACGCTGATGTGCGCAGGTGTATTCCAAGTGTTCGCGACGAACGCGGCGAAGCACGCTTGCGCATTCAGCTGATCCATCTGCACCGCGTAGTACTCGCAGCCCACCGAGCGCTTGGCGTTCTCGCTCGCTTGGCAGGCGTTGATGCACGTCGCCGTCTCGAGATCGCAGCCTTCGTCGTCGTTGCACGCCGTCAGGATCGTGCCTTCGCAGTCGACGACCGCGTGCAAGTCGTCGCTGCAGATCGGATTGCACGGTGGCGTAATGCCCCCACCCATTCCGCTGCCACCGCTCGCGCCGGCGCCGCCGGCGCCCGCCGTATTCGTGCCGCTCGTCGAGGTGCTCGCGTCCTGTCCAGCCTCGCAAGCTCCTGCGAGCAGGAGCGCCAAAGTCACAAGCCAAGCACGACGATGCATATCGAAAGGCTATCATTCAAATGGCACGTAATGCCTGCCTGCGGCAAGGTATGATGAGCGCTTGGATTTGGGGCACCAGCGATGAAGTACGCTTTGCAACGCTTCTGGTTCGTGGCGGTCGCGGCCGCCGCGCTTTGGGCATGCGCGTCGGGGGATGAGGCGACGACGCCGACACTGACGACGGGGAACGGCGGCTCGGGAGCGGGCGTCGGACCCGTCGACGGCGATGGCGACGGCTACAACTCCGACGAGGACTGCGACGACGCCAATCCCGACGTGAACGGCGGAGAAGAAGAAACCTGCGACGGCGTCGACAACAACTGCAGCGGCGACGAGAGCGACGCGACCGATGCGCTGACCTGGTACGAGGACAAGGACGGCGACGGCTTCGGCATCTCGGGCGTGACGGTGGAAGCCTGCGAGCAACCGGACGGCTACGCCGAAGAAGCCGACGATTGCAACGACGACGACGACGCCTTCTATCCTGGCGCGCCGGAGACGGACTGCGCCGATCCCAACGACTACAACTGCGACGGCTCGGTCGGATTCGTCGATGCGGATCTCGACGGCTTTGCCGCCTGCGAAGAGTGCAACGACGCGAACGACGAAGTGAACCCTGACGCGCCCGAGCTCTGCAACGGCGAAGACGACGATTGCAACGGCAGCGCCGATGCGCCGGGGGGCGAAGACGACAACGACAACGACCAGAGCTTCTCCTGCGAAGACTGTGACGACAACGACCCCGACAACTTCCCGGGCAACACCGAGCAGTGCGACGGCCAGGACAACGACTGCAACAGCGTCGCCGATGCCATGGGCGGTGAGTTCGACGTCGACATGGATCTGTCGTTCTCTTGCGTCGACTGCGACGACAACGATCCGACGAACTTCCCCAACAACACCGAGCTCTGCGACGGCCAAGACAACAACTGCAACGGTCTTGCGGATGCACCGGGCGGCGAAGGCAACAACGACGGCGACCCGGCGCTCGCTTGCATCGATTGCGACGACAACAATCCGTCCAACTACCCGGGAAACAGCGAAGCTTGCGACGGCTTCGACAACAACTGCAACGGTCTACCCGACGCACCGGGTGGCGAAGGCAACAACGACGGCGATCCGGCGCTCGCTTGCGCCGATTGCAACGACAACAACGCCACCGTCTATCCGGGCGCTCAAGAGATCTGCGACCTGCTCGACAACGACTGCAACAGCATGACGGCCGACGGGAGCCAGCAGACCGGCTACGGCTTGCCCTGCGACGGCGGCGACACCGATCTCTGCAACGAGGGCTTCAACACCTGCGTCGGCGGCGTGTGGTGTGGTGACACGAGCGGCAACAACGTCGAGGTCTGCGACAACGCCGACAACGACTGCAACCCGGCGACGATCGACGGCAGCCAGCAAGCCGGTTACGGACAGTCGTGCGACGGCCCGGACAGCGATCTCTGCAACGAGGGCACCAACAACTGCAATAACGGTGTGTTCTGCTCCGACAACACCAGCGGCAACGTCGAGATCTGCGACGTCATCGATCAGGACTGCGACGGCAACATCAGCGAGGGACCCTGCAGTCTGGCGAACGCTTCATCGTCGTGCGGTTTCGGAAACTGCCTGCTCAACTCCTGCAACAACGGCTTTTGCAACTTCGACAACGTCACCTCGACAGGCTGTGAGTTCGACCTCGACACCGGGCCGGCGTGCCCGGGCTCGGCCACCTATATCGGCGAGGTCAGCGGCGATACCTCGAGCGCGGCGATCACCTGGGTCGCAAGAGGCACGCGCTACTTCCGCGTTCATGTCGCCGAAAACGACAGCGGCTCCTGTTCACCGGAGGATCTCTGCGTCGAGATCGAGCTCAATCAAGGCGGCGCGCCGATGGACTACGACGCCTACGCGCGTTGCGACTCTTGTTCCTCGGTGACCACCTTCGACTCGGCGGGCACGGGCGGCACCGGTGTCACCAAGTTCGCGCGCCTACGCTGGGACGAAAATGAAGTCGCGGGTTGCCCGACCGGCTCGGATTCCGGCCGCGACGTCTACATTCTCGTCGACGTAGATAGCGTGAACGAGTGCAACACCTACA
>Ga0075420_100004185_pt1 | contig 12634 bp, 11 predicted proteins | sample SoiMetdeltSBSDD4_FD_75296 | JGI IMG/M metagenome (GOLD analysis project Ga0075420, IMG submission 75296) | Bulk soil microbial communities from a Populus tree surrounding site in Tennessee, USA - Soil MetaG P. deltoides SBSDD4 | ecosystem: Environmental > Terrestrial > Soil > Tree plantation... | reverse complement strand
GCGACCATCTCGGCGGTCACCAGCAGCAGCAGCGAGACGCCCCAGCCGAGTCGGATCCCGGCGAAGATCAGCGGAAGCGCGCCCGGCAGGGCGATCGTCCAGAACGTCGCGAGGCGCCCGGCCCCGAAGTTCCGCCCGACGTCCAGATAGATGCGGTCGATGTTCGCGACGCCGGCCGCCGTGCTGATGAGCACCTGGAAGAAGACGGCGATGGCGATGATCGCCCACTTCGACTGCTCGCCGAGGCCGAAGATCAGCATGATGAGCGGGAGGATGGCGACCTTCGGGATCGCGAAGAGGGCGCCGACGATCGGCTGGAGCGCGGCCCGCACCAGCGGCACCAGCCCCATCACGACGCCGAGCAGGATGGCGGGGACGGCGCCGATCAGGAAGCCGATGGCGGCCCGCGACAGCGAGATCCCGATGTGCCCGGCCAGGGAGGTCTGGGCGAGGCTCACGAACGTCCCGACGATCGAGGAGGGGGCCGGGAAGAAGCGGCGGTCGAGCAGGCGGGCCTGGACCAGCGCCTCCCAGAGCAGGAGGAGGAAAAGCGGTGCCAGCAGGGTGACGATCCGCTCGGCGGCCTGGCGCGAGAGCAGCGGGCGGCGGGCGTGCCCGGAGCTGGTCTGCGCGCGGACCAGCGACCGGGAGTCCCCCGCCGCCCAACCCCCATCATGCCTACTATGGGGCCGCTCATCCCCACGGCCCCCGTGCGCGAGGGAGGGAGTTTCCCGATAGGACGTGCTCACGGTGCGACCCCCTCGGCGGCGCGCGCCCGCATCACCTCGTCCCGGAGCTGGCTCCAGACGGCGAACGACAGCTCGCCGAACGCCGGCGTGGACCTGAGCTCGTACGCCTGGCGCGGGCGCTCGAAGGGGATCGGGATGTCGGCCTTGAGCGTGCCGGGCCGGGCCGTCATCACCAGCACCCGGTCGCCGAGGATCAACGCCTCGTCGATCGAGTGGGTGATGAACAGGACGGTGTTGCGCGACTCCTCCCAGATCCGCAGCAGCTCCTCCTGGAGGAGGCTCTTGTTCTGTTCGTCCAACGCCGCGAACGGCTCGTCCATCAGCAAGATCTCGGGCGCGTTGGCGAACGCCCGCGCCACCGAGACCCGCTGCTTCATGCCGCCCGAGAGCTGGTGCGGGTACGCCCGCCGGAACTGCGACAGCCCGACCTTGTCGATGTAATAGTCCACCTGGTCGCGGCTCCGGCGGTCCGGGATGCCGCGCATCCGGGGGCCGTAGGCGACGTTGTCCAGGACGGTCATCCAGGGGAAGATCGACTGCTCCTGGAACACCATCGAGGTGAGCGGCCGCCGCGGGTCGGCGTGGACCATCTCCAGCCGGCCGCCCGTATGCTCCTCGAGGCCGGCCAGGATCCGGAGCAGGGTCGTCTTGCCGCAGCCGGACGGCCCGACGACGCAGCAGAACTGACCGTTCGGGATCACCAGGTCGATGTCCTGGAGCGCGTCGACGGGGCCGCCGCGCGCCTGGAACCGCTTGCTCAGGCCCTCGACGACGATCTTGGGCGCGCGCGGGTGGGCGGCGGCTGGGGCGGGGGCCGGAGAGGGGGTCACGTTGTGACTCTATCAGATCGCCTCGCGGCTCGTGGCTGGCTCCGGATCGCTGCTCGTCACGGCAGGTCCGTCGTAGCCGTCGGCCGACTCGGCGGGATGGACGTAGTCGCGATAGGCCCAGGCCTCCCAGCCGGCGACACTCCAGAGGACGAGCGTCGCGGCGGCGCTGACGACCACGTTGGAGGTCACCAGTCCGACCGGGACGAGGGCAGCGAGTGCGAACAGCGCGATGAGCCTCGTACGCGGCAGGATGCCGAAGACCGACTGTTTGAACAGCGAGTGACCAACGAGATAGAGGGCAGGCCCGCCGAGATTGACGACCGAGGTGAGGAGCGAGCCGGTGTCGTTGGGGTGAGCGATGGTCAACTCGTCGCCGACGGCCGCCACGATGATGCCGGCCACCATCGGCAGGTGATAGTAGGTGTACGCCGAGCGGCCGAGTCGACCAGGATCCCGGGAGCCGGCCATGATCTCAGAGCCGGCTTCGGCGCTCCGCGAGAAGTAGATCCACCACATCGCGACGCTGCCCAGGAAGGCGATGATGAAGGCGATCACCGTCGGCGGCGCGAGCGGCAGCCGGGCGGTGGTGGCGCCGGTCACCAGGATCGACTCGCCGAGGGCCACGATGACCAGGAGCTGACAGCGCTCGGCGAGGTGCCCGCCGTGGATGGTCCAGTCGGCGGTTTGTGACCTCCCCAGGCCGGGCGTCCAGAATCCGGCCGCCGGCGCCAGGGTGTCGAGGAGCAGGGCGCCGAGCCAGAGCAGCTCGCGGCTGAGCCCTTCGGCGAACCTGCCCGCGAGCCAGAGCAGGCCGCCGGCCGCGTACCAGACCGTGATCCGCAGGAAGTTGCGGTGCAGCGGGCCGCCGGGCTCCAGGACCGCCACCATGAAGACAGATCGGCCGACCTGAATCGCGACGTAGCAGACGGCGAAAAAGAGCCCTCGTTCGCCGAACGCGTCGGGGAGTGCGACCGCCATCCCGAGGCTGGCCAGCATCACACCGATCAGCATTGCCCGTACGAGCGGTCGGTCCGGATCGAGCCAGTTGGCGACCCAGCTGGTGGAGATCCAGGCCCACCAGATGGCGAAGAGCAGCATCAGCGCCTGGGCGGCGCCGTGCAGCGTAAGGTGCTCGACCAGGTGGTGGGAGATCCGGGTGATCGCGAAGACGTAGACCAGATCGAAGAACAGCTCCATCGGTCTGACCCGCTGGCCGCGCTCGCTGTGCTCGCGAAACAGGCTGCCGGGCTCGTGGGTGTGCGCCTGACCGTTCGTCACGCCATCACCTCCGGATCGCTCGAAGGGATCGTACCTGAACTGGCGTCGGTGGCCTGGGAGTGCGGCATGAGGTCACGCTGCCCTGGGCCTGGCGACGGAATGTCGGCGCTCCCAGGGGGCGAATATGGCCCCGTACGTGACCCACCGCGAATACTTCTAGGAGCGCAGTTAAGGAAACGCAGGGGCGACGGTCGATGATCGGTCCGGGCTGGTGGTCGTACATCCATCAAGACGAGCAGGCGGCGCAGCAGTCGATCGACCGCTCGGTGGTGCGGCGGGTCGCGGCGTACGCTCGGCCGTACGTCGGGCGGATCGTGCTGACGCTGCTGACGATCCTGGCGATCACCGGCCTGACGCTGGTGCCGCCATTGCTGATGCGGGCGCTGATCGACGACGCGCTGCCGAACCGCGACCTCGGGCAGCTCAACCTGCTGGCGGCCGGGATGGTCCTGGTGCCGCTGGTCAACGGGCTGATCGGCGTGTTCCAGCGGTACGTCAGCTCGCAGATCGGCGAGGGGATCATCTACGACCTGCGCCGGGCCGTCTTCGACCACCTGCAACGGCAGTCGCTGCGCTTCTTCACGAACAGCAAGACCGGCGAGCTGATGGCGCGGGTCAACAACGACGTGGTCGGGGCGCAGGGCGCGATCACGAACACGGTCCCGAGCCTGATCTCGAACTCGCTGGCGCTGGTCGGGACGCTCTCGATCATGCTGGCGCTGGAGTGGCGGCTGACGTTGCTGGGCATCGCGATCCTGCCGCTGTTCATCCTGCCGGCCCGGCGGGTCGGGAAGCTGCTGCGGCGGATCACCCGCGAGGGAATGACGCTGAACGCCCAGATGAACGGGATGATGAACGAGACGCTGAACGTCAGCGGGGCGCTGCTGGTGAAGCTGTTCGGCCGGGAGCCAGACGAGCGCCGGCGCTTCGCCGAGCGGGCCAGCGCGATCCGCGACATCGGGATCCGCCAGGCGCTGATCGGCCGCTGGTTCTTCCTGGGGATCGGCCTGGTCAGCTCGATCGGCACGGCGATGGTCTTCTGGACGGGCGGCTACCTGGTGTTGTCGGACGCCCTGACCATCGGCACGGTGGTGGCGTTCGGGGCGTACCTGACCCAGCTGTACGGGCCGATCGCCGCGCTGACGAATGCGCGGGTCGAGCTGGTCACCTCGCTGGTGAGCTTCGAGCGGGTCTTCGAGGTGCTGGACCTGCCGGTCGAGATCGAGGAGCGGCCGGGCGCGGTCGACCTGGGGCGGGTGCGCGGCGAGATCCGCTTCGAGGAGGTCTGGTTCAGCTACCGGCCGCCGGGGATCGGGGCCGAGCTGTCGGCGGTGCAGCGCTGGGGCTGGCGCGAGATGCAGGACGCGGCGCCAGGGAATGGGACGGCGCGGAAGGACCGCGCCCCTGGGCGGGCGCAAGCCTTGCGCCCCAACGAGAACGGAGCGGGGGATGAGCACGCGGAGGCGCCCGAGGACGGGCAGATGCGGTGGGCGCTGCGGGACGTCTCGTTCACGGCGCGGCCGGGCCAGATCACGGCGCTGGTCGGCCCGAGCGGCGCCGGCAAGACGACGATCACCTACCTGTTGCCGCGGCTCTACGATCCGACCGAGGGGCGCGTGACGATCGACGGCCACGACCTGCGGGACGTGACCCTCGGCTCGCTGGTGGCCCAGATCGGGATGGTCACGCAGGAGACGCACCTGTTTCACGACACGATCCGCGCGAATCTGCTCTACGCCAGGTCGGACGCGACCGAGCAGGAGATCGAGGCGGCCTGCCGGGCCGCCAACATCCACGAGCTGATCGCGGGGCTGCCGGACGGCTACGAGACGGTCGTCGGGGAGCGCGGCTACCGCCTCTCCGGCGGCGAGAAGCAGCGGCTGGCCATCGCGAGGGTCCTGCTCAAGGATCCCGGCATCCTGGTGCTGGACGAGGCGACGGCGCACCTCGACTCGCAGGCCGAGGCGTTGATCCAGCAGGCGCTCGAAGTGGCGATGCGGGGCCGCACCAGTCTGGTGATCGCGCATCGGCTGAGCACGATCCTGGCGGCGGATCAGATCCTGGTGCTGGACGGCGGTCGGATCGTGGAGCGCGGCACCCACGCCGAGCTGCTGGCGGCCGGCGGCCTCTACGCCGGCCTCTACGAGACGCAGTTCCGCCAGCGGCCGGACGACGTCGGAGTCAGCGGCTAGGAGTTCGGCGCCTGCGCGCCGCGCGCGCGGCGTCCTGCAGGACCAGCGCGGCGAACTTCGGCAGCTCCAGTTGCCGCTTCCAGCGCCACGGCTGCACGATCAGCCGGTGGAGCCATTCCAGCTCCAGCCGACGCATCCAGGCGGGCGCCCGGGGGACCGAGCCCGCCAGGAAGTTGAGCACGCCGCCGACGCCGATCCCCACGGGGATCGCGAGCGGACCGAGGCTGCGCTCCAGCCAGCGCTCCTGGGCCGGCGCGCCGTAGGCGACCAGGATCAGGTCGACCGGGCCGGCCGCGCGGATGGCGGCCCAGGCGGCGGCGTCGTCTTCCGGGCGCGGCGATCCCGGCTCGGCGCCGGCGACGATCAGGCCGGGATAGCTGGCCTGGAGGCGGTCGGCGGCCTGCCGCGCGACGCCGTCTGCCGCGCCCAGCAGGTACCAGCGGTGGCCATGCCTGGCGCCGAGGGCGGCGAGGTGATGGACCAGATCGGTGCCGCGCACGTGCTCGCGGAAGCGCTCACCGCGCAGGCGGGCGGCGAGGATCAGCCCGACGCCGTCCGGGACGTTGAGCGCGGCGCGCCGGAGCGTCTGTCGGAAGGCAGGATCGCGCCGGGCGCGCATGACGATCTCCGGGTTCGGGGTGGTGACGACGTGCGGGCCGCCCTCGGCGATCCAGCGCTCGATCAGGGCGACGGCCTCGTCGTAGGTGACGTCGTCGACGCGCACGCCGAGGACGTCGATCGACCGAAGCGGATCGCCCCTACCCCCGGCCCCTCCCCCGCGCACGGGGGAGGGGAGCAGGTTTACGTCTCGCCTTCTCCCTCGCAAGGGGGAGGGGAGCAGGCTTTCGTCTCCCCCTCTCGCTCGCACGGGGGAGGGGGTCGGGGGGCCGTGGGGATTAAGGGGCCCCGTGGTAGGGTGGAGGGGGCCTTCCTCGGTCACGCCTTCCCTTCGCCGATCCGGTACGCGCGGTCCAGCAGGTCCACGACGTGGCAGACGTCGAGGGCGAGTCCCCGCTCGCGGGCGCCGGAGGCGATTTGCATGGCGCAGCCGGGGTTGGGGGCGACCAGGACGCTCGCCTCGGTCTTCGCGACCTCGGGGATCTTCCAGTCCAGGATCTTCTCGGAGAACTCGGGGTGGGTCAGGTTGTAGATGCCGGCGCTGCCGCAGCAGACGTCGGAGTCCTTCAGCTCGACCAGGTGCAGGCCGGGGATCGCGCGGAGGAGCTGGCGCGGCTGGTTGCGGATGCCCTGACCGTGGACGAGGTGGCAGGGGTCCTGGTAGGTCACTCTGAGGGGTAGCTCGCCGAGGCTGTCGGTGTCGATGCCGATCTCGACCAGCCACTCATTGATGTCGCGCATCTTCTTCGTGAAGGCGACCGCGCGGTCGTGCCAGGCGGGGTCGTCGCGGAAGAGGTGCTCGTACTCCTTGAGGGTCGAGCCGCAGCCGGCCGCGTTGATGATGACGGCGTCGAGGTCGAGCGCCTCGAACGTCTCGATGTTCTGCTTCGCCAGGCCGCGCGCCGTGTCGCGCTCGCCGATGTGGACGTGGAGCGCGCCGCAGCAGCCCTGTTGGCGGGGGGTGTAGACGTCGCAGCCGTTGCGGGCGAGCACGCGGACGCTGGCCTGGTTCGTCTCGCCGAGGAACTCTTGCATGACGCAGCCGGCGATGAAGCCGACGCGGTAGCGCAGGGTGCCGCGCGCCCGGACCAGCTCCGGGAGGGCCGGCTTGCCGACGCCGCCCTGGGTCGGCGGCAGCATCCGCTCCATCGTCTCCAGGCGATCCGGCAGGAGCTTGAGCAGGCCGGACTTGCGGACCAGCGCCTGGACGCCGAGCTTCTGGTAGGCCCGCATCCCGAAGCCGAGCCCGCCGAGCGCCAGCCTCGAGGTGAAGATCCGATTGAGGACGGTCCGTCCGATGGTGCGCTCGGCGGCGTCGGCGGGGGGCGCCAGGCCGCGCGCGGCCTCGACGATCTGGCCGTACTTGACGCCGGAGGGGCAGGCGGTCTCGCAGGCGCGGCAGTCCAGGCAGCGGTAGATGTGGGTCCGGAAGTCCTCGTTGTCGGGGCTGATCTCGCCGCGGTAGACGGCGCGGACCTGGTAGATCCGGCCCCTCGGGGAGTCCAGTTCCAGGCCGTTGACGCGGTAGGTGGGGCAGAAGTCGAGGCAGAGGCCGCAATGGACGCACTGCTTGAGCGTCGAGAGGTCCAGCTCGATCGGGACGGCCGGACCGCCCCCCGGACCGACCGTCTGGCCGGGCGTGCCGCCGGCCGCGTGTGTGTGCTCGTGGACCGCCATCTCGCGCACCCCTCCTGGCGAGGTTATACCGTGCCGCCCGTCCGGCGCGGCCAGCGGGCTATCATCCGGGCCGGGCGAGCGAGCGGCTTCGCCGGTGTGTGGGCCGCGTGGTCGTCCGAGATCACTCCCTGGAGCGATGCAGTGAGCGACGCCCTCAAGGTTGGCGAGCCGGCCCCTGAGGTCTCCCTGGTCTCCGACACGGGCGAGACCGTCTCGCTGTCGGACTTCAAGGACAGGCAGGCCGTGGTGCTCTACTTTTATCCGAAGGACGACACGCCCGGTTGTACGAAGGAAGCCTGCTCGTTCCGCGACCTCTCGGCCGAGTTCGCGGCGAAGGGTGCGGTCATCCTCGGCGTGAGCCCCGACACCACGAAGTCGCACGTCAAGTTCCGTGACAAGTTCGGCCTGCCGTTCCCGCTGCTCTCGGACCCGGGCGCCGAGGTTGCCCAGCGCTTCGGGATCTGGGTCGAGAAGACGCACTACGGCCGGAAGTACATGGGCGTGGAGCGGACGACCGTCGTGATCGGCAAGGACGGCACGGTCAAGAAGGTGTTCCCGAAGGTCTCGGTGGACGGCCACGTCGAGGACGTGCTGGCCGCGCTGGATTAGGGGAGGCCCCTACCCCCAGCCCCCTCCCCCGTGCACGGGGGAGGGGGAGCACGAGAATCAGCCGAGCTCGCGGAGGAGACGGCCCCAGGCGGGGATCGGACGGTCCCAGTCGAGCATTCGGAGCGGTTGCCAGAGCGAGACGATCAGCGAGTCGTGGATCGGCTTGTCAAGCTCCCGCTCCAGCTCCTCCACGAGCCGCGCTGCCGCCAGGTTCGTGCAGACCACCACGATCGCCTCGGCGGCCGGGTGGTCTGCCCGTCGGATCAGGTCGCGGAGGGGGTCCAGGCCGATCTCGGCGAAGGTGAAGTTCGTGCTGATCCCGAGGCTGGCGCTGTTGACGCACTGGTAGCCGGCGGCGCCGTAGACCTCCACGATGGCATCTCTCACCTCGGCGAGGTACGGGACGGCCAGGGCGTAGCGGCTGACACCGTGGGCGCGGAACGCTTCGATCTGGGCCAGCGTCCCGGTCGTGGCGGGGATGCCGGTCTCCTCCGCGATCGCGGCGCAGATCGCCTCATCGGCGGCGATCCCTTTCCAGGCGCCGGACGTCCCATTCCAGCAGATCACGTCGACCTTCGCGTCGGCGAGCAGGCGGGCGGCGGAGAGCATCGCGTCGCGCTCGAACTGGTCCAGGCTGTCCCGATCCAGGGCGATCCGGGTCACCGGGATCCGGGCGTAGTGGACCGAGAGGTCGTCCAACAGGTGAGCCGTCATGGCGCCGGTGAGCGGCTCGACCATCGTGTTCGAGGACGGCGTGATCATCCCGATGCGCCTGGCTGCAACCATGTTCGCTCCCGGTGGGGTCGCGGGCCGGCCGGCCCCGTGACCCGACGTATACCCGATCACGGCCTGCCCCGACTCGGTCCGTCATGCGGACCTGGACGATCGGCCACAATCTCTCCGTAGGATGCTCTCGAAGGGGCCGATGGCCCGCGAGCATGGGGTGAGGTTCAGATGCCCACGCTGCAGATCATCGTCGCCAGCACACGGCCGGGCCGCGTCGGGCTGCCGATCGGTCGGTGGGTCCGCGACCGGGCCGTCGAGCACGGCGCCTTCGAGGTCGAGCTGGTCGATCTCGCCGAGGTGGGCTTGCCATTCCTGGACGAGCCGAAGCACCCGCGGCTCGGCGAGTATCAGCACCAGCACTCGAAGGAGTGGAGCGCGACGATCACCCGGGGCGACGCCTTCGTCTTCGTCACGCCCGAGTACAACCACAGCTTCAATGCCCCGCTCAAAAACGCGATCGACTTCCTCTACGCCGAGTGGCGGTACAAGCCGGTCGGGTTCGTGAGCTATGGCGGCGTCGCGGGCGGCACCCGGGCCGTCCAGGCGCTCAAGCCGATCCTCGCCATCTTGAGGATGACCCCGACCGTCGCGACGGTGCCGATCCCGTTCTTCGGGCAGTACGTCGACGGGCAGGGGCGGTTCCTGGGCAGCGACGCGCTCAACCTGGCGTGTGTCGGGATGTTCGACGAGCTGCAGCGGCTGGACGGTATCCTCCGTCCGGCCCGCGCGCCGCACGCGTCCTGATCGGTTCTGAGGGGCGCATGGCCCCCGGGGTTGCCCGTGGCAGACCGTTCATCATCGCCGGGGGCTTCCGCCCGTGGACGTTCGTGACGATCGAGCCGAGCGGCGCCGGCCTGGTGGGTGGGCGATGGATCGAAGCCGCGCTGCCGAGGCGGCCGGACGCTCGATGGCCGGCCGCCGGCCGGTTCGGACGTCTCTCAATATTGCGATCTCGGAACTGCTCGCGGTCCGAATGTCGACATCGTGCGCAGTTCGCAACCAGACTGTGACGATCCTGTGCCAGGTCTGCTACCGGGCCTGCTTGCGCTGTGGGCTCTCGTTGTCTACTGTAAAGCCTGAATGAACGCTGGATCGGTCCAGCAAAGCGTTTTCGGAGCGAGGGAATCGTGAGCGAGCAAGCCTCACTGCTCGAGCAGATCAGGCGGGCGTTTGCCGAAGGTGATGAGGATCGGGGCTACGAGCTGGTCGCCGAGGCGATCGAGCGGCTGGAGATGCCGTCCGACATCGTGGCCCGCGCGCTGAGCGCCGGCCTGGAAGCGTGGCTTCCGGCGCCGTCCCCGGTCGGGGTTCGCTGAGCGCGAACGCCGTACCCCCGCTTCAGGTGTGACCATCCGCCGGCTGTTGGCTTGCTAACAGCCGGGGCCGGAAGGCGCGACGGAGACGGTGCTGCCCCGTTTCCGTCAACATGACACGCAGATCAGGCGCCAGCATCCGCGGCAGCCGACCGGCCAGGCCGGGTGGTGATCAGACCGCGTCAGTCGTCGTCGTCCTCGCCGCGCAGGCGCTGGAGGTACTGCTCCAGGTCGTCGAGCAGGTCTTCGGCGTCCGAGAACTCGGACAGGTCGATGTCGCTGTCGCTGGCCAGGCGGCGCACGAACCGTTCGAGGTCCGGGCGCCGAGCCAGCTCCTCGTCGATGCGGCGCTCCAGGTCGCGGCCGGCCACTTCGAGCTCGGTCAGGCCGAGATCGACCTTGAGCACCTTCTCGACGACCCCGAGCAGCGCCGCCGAAAGCTTCGGGTTGGAGAGGTCGCGCAGGTAGATCGGGCTGGCGGCCCAGACCGAGGCCGATGCCAGGTCGCGCTGGACGGTGGTCTCCTGGAGGACGGTCAGGAAGCCGGTCGGCCCCTCGTACTTGCCGTCTCGCAGGCCGAGCGCCGTCAGGGCACGACGCAGGTCCGGCCGCGTGCCTCGCCCGGTCAGGGTGACGGGCCCGGCGTGCGAGGTCGGCGCGAGGTAGGCGCCGAGGCTGACCACCAGGTCGCTGCCGAGCTCCTGGGCGAGGTCGAGGATCGCGCCGGCGCAGGTGCGCCAGCGCAGGTCCGGCTCCGGGCCGAGCAGGAGCACCAGGTCGCGCGGGGCCTGCGGCACCGGCAGGGCGTAGCAGGCGAACGAGGGCCAGATCAGGCGTCGGTGGCCGCCGCGCGTCAGCTTGCTGCGGGGGCGGTTGTTGGTCTGGACGTAGACCCGGCTGGAGTCGAGCTCCGCGAATCGGCGCGGCGCCCACTTCATGATGAGGTACTCGATGGCGCCGCTGGCGGCCTGGCCGGCGTCCGGCCAGCCCGAGAGCGCGCAGAGCAGCACCGGGGACCGCAACGTGGGCCGCGAGTGGACCTTCAGCATGTCCGGATTGTAGCCGTGTGAGCCGTCCGGCGTCGGACGAGAGCGCGGACCGCGCGATCGGGGCGGCCGGTCACCGTTTTGGGAGGTGGCCGGGTCGCGCGGTGCTTGCAAGCGAACAGCGCGAATGTCGCCGAGCGGACCGCCGCCCGCGAATCGGAGGCGTAGGCTGCCTCTGTGAGCCCCGCTCGACGTGCGCGCACGGTGCCCCGCACCTGGAATCCCGTGCGGAGCGGCCCCGTCGTGTCACCTCGAGCCACACCATCCAGGGAGAGCATGCATGCACAAGCTCCTCACGTCCGTCGGGTCGCCCCGGGCCGGCCGCGCCCGCGCGATCCTGGCCGCTGCCATCGCGGCGAGCCTGCTGCTGCCGTTTTCGGGCGGCGCGGCCTCGGTGGCGTCCGCCGCGACTTCGCCGCGGCCTGCCCAGCTTGCCCTGACGAAGGAAGGGAAGGAAGGGGCGGGGCGGGCCGTGCCGCCGTCAATCGGCCCGGTCCGGGCCGCCGAGTCGCCGGATGGCCTGATCCACCTGTCGCTCATCCCGGGCCAGAGCGAGGCCCGCTACGTGATGACGGTGTGGACGCTCGGCCAGCCGAAGGCCGCCGCCTGCGCCACGCGGGAGGTCTCGGGTGAGGTCGTCCTGGCGCCGGACGGCTCGGTCGTCGCCGAGCTGTCGAAGATTGTGGTGGACCAGCGGAACCTCAAGTGCCAGTCGCCGCTGCGGGACGGCAACGCCCAGACGTTGCTGCAGACGGCCCAGCACCCGATGGCCGAGTTCCTGGTCAAGAGCGCCCCGGGCCTGGGGGCGCCGTTGCCGGCCGGCGACGCCGCGTTCCAACTCGTCGGCGATCAGACGGTGCGCGGGCTGACCCGCCCGACCGTCTACGACGTCGCCTCCGTCCTGACGGCGGACTCGATGGTCGGGCAGGCGCGCACGACGTTCAAGATGAGCTCGTTCGGGATCACGCCGCCGAGTATCGGTCCTTTGATCCGGGTCTCGGACGACATGGTGGCCGAGGTCGACATCAAGGCGGCGGTCGGCGGGCCGCCGGCGGGTACGGCGCTGCCGGCCGTGGTGCCGGCGCCGGCGGCGGACCCGGCGGCGAGCGAGCCGGCGGCCGGCGAGGGCGAGGCCCCGGCCGAGACGCCCTGAACGAGGTTCCAGGGGATAGGGGACAGGTTACAGGGGAGAAGCCCTATTCCCTGTAGCCTGTCCCCTGCAACCTCGCGCGCTCGCTCCCTCTTGCTTTTCAGTTAATGGTGCGCTAACCTCGGTTTTACTTGCCGAGCGTTGGCGCCCGTTCTCCGTTAACATTCGGTCGGTATCATCGCCCTTCGGGCGCGACGCTGCGCACGTTGTGGCCGGGCCACGGCTGGCTGCTTGACCCCGGTTGGGGGCGATGATAGTCGTGGCGTCAAGACTTCCGGGGGTACCGTGGCGCGACACCGATCGAGGCTGCTGGGCGCGCACGTGACGTCGAGGGTGGTGGGAGCAGGATGGCGCAGGTAGCGGGCGCCCCGGCCCCGTCGCGGGTG
>Ga0075420_100004183_pt1 | contig 12641 bp, 9 predicted proteins | sample SoiMetdeltSBSDD4_FD_75296 | JGI IMG/M metagenome (GOLD analysis project Ga0075420, IMG submission 75296) | Bulk soil microbial communities from a Populus tree surrounding site in Tennessee, USA - Soil MetaG P. deltoides SBSDD4 | ecosystem: Environmental > Terrestrial > Soil > Tree plantation... | reverse complement strand
CGGTTGCTGAGCAGCCGTCCGGCGCCGATGACGACAGTGGCCAGCGGCTCTTCGGCTTTTATGATCGGGAGTCCGGTCTCCTGGCGCAGGTATTCGTCAAGCTTCCGAAGGAGCGAGACTCCGCCTGTCAGCACGACGCCCCGCTCGTAGATATCGCCGGACAGCTCGGGCGGTACGCACTCGAGCGCTTCACGTACAGCCTTGAGCATGGCCCGAAGCGGTTCCGATAGCGCGTCGCGCACCTCGGCATCCGTAATCGTCACGGTGCGCGGCACGCCTTCCGTGAGATGTCGACCTTTCACTTGCATCCGCAACGGCTTCTCCAGCGGTACGGCTGACCCGATTTCGCACTTGATCCGCTCGGCCGTGGGCTGACCGATGAGCAAACTGTGCCGCCGTTTCAAATGCTGGATGATTGCGGCGTCCAAATCTCCGCCTGCAACTGGCAGGGACTGGGAATAGACGACGCCGGCCAGAGACACGACTGCGATGTCTGTAGTGCCGCCGCCAATGTCAATGATCATGTTGCCGGTCGGTTCGGTGATCGGCAGCCCGGCGCCGATTGCAGCGGCCATCGGCTCGTCGACCAGACAGACGTCGCTGACGCGCATCCGGTGCGCACTTTCTTTCAGCGCTCGACGCTGCACCGGCGTGCTCGCCGCGGACACGCCCATGACGACTCGTGGGCGCGCGTAGGTACGTCCATGTGCTTTGCGCACGAAGTGCGCCAGCATCTTTTCGACGGCCTCGATGTCCGCGACCATTCCGTTCCGTACCGGCCATACTGCATCTATGTTCGCCGGCGTCCGTCCGAGCATTTCGTGCGCTTCCGTGCCTATCGCCTCGACGCCGCCGCGCGCGGTGTTGAAGGCGACGACTGACGGCTCATTGAGCGCCACGGCCCCGCGCGTGTAGATACACGTGTTCACGGAGCCAAGGTCGATCGCCAGGTCGGAGGCGTTCGAAAACATCCCCATGGCCGGACGTCAAACAATATCGATTCCATCTGGACTGCCGGGCGAAGACACCGATATTGCGGCATCTTTCGCAACGTGCCTGCGGCGATCGCGACCAACGCGCGAAGGTCCCACATATGCATTGCGCTCGAATATCACGATTCTGCGCACGGTCGTCTCTTAGAACCAACGGAAGAGCTTCTGTGAGACTGCCCCCCGGTCCAGTGTCGGGGTCACAAGACGAAGTGACTGCTGGAGGTGCGGATGGGGCTCCGATGTAAGATGCCGCGATGAGCCAGATAACTTTCACGCGTCCAGACGGCAAGGAATGTCCCGCGTTCTATGTCGAACCCGCCGGCGGCGACCGCGCGGCCGGTGTCGTCGTCATCCAGGAATGGTGGGGCGTCAACGATCAGATCAAAGGGGTGGCGAAGAAATTTGCCGCTCAGGGTTACCGCGCGCTGGTTCCCGATTTGTACCGCGGACAGGTCGGACTCGACGCGAAAGAGGCGGAGCATTTGATGGGCGGCCTGAATTTCGGCGACGCTGCCGGTCAGGACATCCGGGGCGCCGTCCAGTACCTCAAGAAGACGAGCGCTCACGTCGGCGTCGTCGGCTACTGCATGGGCGGAGCCCTCACGTTGCTGTCGGCAGTGTTCGTGCCCGAAGCCGACGCGGCTGTCACGTGGTATGGCTTCCCGCCGCTCGATTACGTCGACGCGACGAAGATCAAGGCGCCGATCATGGGGCACTTCGCCACCGAGGATGCCTTCTTCCCCATCGCGCAGGTGGACGCGCTCGAGGAGAAGCTGAAAGGCGCAGGTGTCTCGTATACGATCCACCGCTACCGCGCTCAGCACGCGTTCGGCAACGAAAACAACGTGAATGCGCCGATTCCGGTGAAGTACGACTCGACGGCTGCCGAAACCGCCTGGCAGCGGACCCTGGGGTTTTTGGGGCAACACCTCGGCGCCGGACAGCACGCCTGAGGTGAGAACCACGACGGCACAAGGGTGACCTTCGCGATCTTCGTGGTATGAAGGCGGGGCGAAAATGCGCGCCGCGATATTCCTGACGCTCATCGCCTGTCTTGCAACCGCTGCGTATGCAGTACGCGTGCGAAACAGAATGCCGGATTTCGAGGTCTACCGGACTGCCGGCGCGCGGGCAGCCGCTGGCCAGCCCTTGTACCGGGCCAGCGACGAGCATTACCAGTTCAAGTACTTTCCGGCGTCGGCGTTCGTGTTTACGCCGTTTGCCGCGCTTCCGGTCAGCACGGCGAAACCACTCTGGTTCGCGCTGTGCGTTGGTCTGCTTGCGGTTCTGCTCGCATTGTCGGTGCAGCAGCTTCCGTCACGTACGGTGCCGGCATCAATTATTGCGGTCGGCACGATCGTGACGCTCGGCAAGTTCTACGCTCACGAGCTGGAGCTCGGTCAGGCAAATCTGCTGTTCGGCGTGGCCGCAATGGCGGCCGTCGCACAGTTGCACAAAGGGCGCGGGATCGGCGCGGGCGCAACCTTCGGATCGGCGGCCATCATCAAGCCGTACGCGTTGTTGTTTCTGCCCTACCTCGTTGCCACGAAGCAGTTTCGGGCCGCGGCTGCTTGTGCGGCCGTTCTCGTGTTAGCGCTGGCGGCGCCGGCGGTCGCCTATGGGCTCCACGGCAACCTCGATCTGCTCGTCGCGTGGTGGAACACGGTGACGAGCTCCACACTCCCTAACCTGACAAACCAGGACAACGTCTCCATCGCCGCGATGTACGCGAAGTGGCTGGGCCCGGGTTCGATTGCCGAATGGCTGGCGATCGTGACAAGTGTCGCTCTGCTTGGAATGTGCGCCGCGGTCGTCCTCATGCGGCGTCGTGCGGCCGCGCCTGAGTATCTGGAGGTCGCGTTGCTGCTGACTGCCATCACCCTCCTCTCACCGCAGGGTTGGGACTACGTGCTCCTCCTGTCGACGCCCGCAGTCGTCCTGCTGATCAACACGCTCCCGCGGCTCAATCGACTTCTTCAGTCGGCGACCATTGCGTGCCTCGCCCTCATCGGACTGACCATCTACGACGTGATGGGCCGCGCGGCGTATGCCCGCTTCATGGCGCTGTCGATCATCACCGTCGTCTACGGGTTCGTGATTGCGCTGCTGGTCTATGTGCGCGCGAAGCAACTGGACTAAGCCAGGCGGGCCGTGAAGGCCCGCCCTACAGTCATGAGACCGGCTGTTACGACAATTTGAGACAATCCGCCCACCCGCCCGGCGTAGACTCGCCTATTCATTCTGGAGGGATTCGAATGCGTACGATCGCGACAGTGTGCAGCTTAGTCCTCATGTTCTCCGCGTCAGCTTCGATGCAACAGGGCGGCCGGGGAGCAGCGCCGGCCGGGCCGAGAGCGCCGTCAAATGACAACATCGCGACGCTCGTAACGGCTGCCGACATCCGAGCGCAGCTTACGAAAATGACCGAGGATCGCCCGACGCAGGAGCACACGTACGTCGAGCGCGTCGGTGTGTGGCGGCTTTCGGTCGAACATCGCAAGCTGCCGCAGAGACCCGCTATCCATCAGCAGGAAGGTGAGATGTGGGCGGTGATTGACGGCACGGCCACCATCAGAACCGGTGGAAAAATCGAGGGCGCCGCGGCGCCGACTGCGGCTACCGCTACGCAGGCGGCTGGCAATGTGTTCGGGAAGGCAATCGTCGGCGGCACCGATCACCGCGTCGGGCCGGGGGACTTCCTGCTTATTCCAGAGAACGTGCCACACGAAATCGTGGCAGCGACGCCGACGCTGAAGTTCATCGTGTTCGAGATCACGCGCCCGAAATAACAATCCATTTGGCGGGCAGGTCCAAAAGGACCTGCCCAATCGTGCCTTCGTGGTTGACTCTAGAACGTGGCGCGGAAGCCGATCTGGAACCGGCGCGCGAGACTGCCGTCAGAGGCCAAGCCGTACGCGACGTTGGCCTCGCTTAGCGTGTAGGAGTTGTAGTTCTCGTGGTTGAACAGGTTGAACGCATCCACCATGCCCTCGACGCGGACGCGGCTCCCGAACGTAAACGTCTTCGAAAAGCGCGCATCCACGCGGTGGATGGAATCCCCGATCAACGAGTTGCGCTCGACGATTGACCCGTCGGCACGCAGGCGGCTGCCGGTCGCTGTACCGGTGCCGCGGCGGTCGCCGCCTGACGTCGGCGCAAACCTGGCACCGGATCCGTAGAAGTACAGTCCGCTCAGCTGGAAGCCGAGCGGCAATTCCCAGATCCCGTTGAACACGGCGCGGTGCCGTTGATCGGATGTCGCCAGGCCATACTCGCCGCCGAGGTCCTTCGCTACGGCAAACGGAAGCGGCCCCATGACGCACCAGGATTCTGCGTCCTCACGCGTGCAGTCCACCATATACGGCTGCGGGTCGTCATCCCAGAGTCCAGCAAGCGTGTATGTCGCGGAAAACTGGTAGTTGTCACTCATCCGCTTTGTGAACGCAGTCTCCCAGCCGCGGTAGTTGGATCGGCCGGTGTTCACCGATACACCCGTCAGGCCCCATCCCGGAATCGGCCGCAGCGCGCGGTTCGTGAACGGATTGTTCAAACCGGTCGCCTCGTTGTAGCTCAGATTCAGGTTGTTGAGAGTCAACCGCTCCTGGCGAGCGCCGACGAAATTGAAGTCCGAGGTGATTGCGACCGTATTACTCAGTTGTCGCTGGATGCCGATCGACGAGCTCCAGCTGAACGGCATCTTCATGTGAGGCGTCGCAATCGGAGACCCGGTGCTCTGATCGATGCCGAGGCGCACCGCCTGCGCGCGCAGCTGCTCCAGTGATGGGATAGCCCCGTTGAACGGGTTGGTCGCGAAATCGGGCCGCCCGTCGTTGGCCACCTGCGCGACAAATGTGGTCGACGCCGAAAGTGTAAACGACGTCAAATTGTTGATGACCTGCCCGTAGTACTTTCCCGCACCACCGCGGATCACCGTCCGGTCGTCCAGCGTGTAGGCGAAGCCAGCGCGCGGCTGAAAGTCCGTCACGTCGTCCGGGCGGTCCGATTTGAGGATCGGATACACCTCGACGAAGTTCGAGAAGGAGTTTGGCTGCAAGTCGTATCGCAGCCCGAGATTGAGGGTGAGTCGCCGCGTCACCTGCCAGTCGTCCTGCACCCACGCCGCCACGGTGTTACGCCGGGCTTGGCCGCCGAATTCACCGATGCCAATCTGGTACGAGCGAATGAACGGATTGAGCGCGTTGAGATTCCAGGTATTCGGATCGTCCCACACCGGAATGATCTGCTCGATGTTGGCAGGCAGCGTGGCATTCGCCGCGTCATAGATGCCGACGCAAGGGCGGCAGTTGTACAGGTAGAAAAAGATGTTCAGGTATTCTCCGCCAGTCTTCACGTCGTGCCGTCCTCCCTTGTTGAACGACACGGTGAAGTCATCGCGAATCGACAGCACCTGCTGTCCGAGCGTCTGCGGCCAGTTCGTATTGTTGTTGCCGAAGCTGTAGCCATTGAAATTAATCCGCGGCGCACCATTCGTGACACCGACGAGTGCTGCCTGCGGATGCCCGGTCCACGTGACGACGCTGCCGTTTCGTTCGACGGCGCCAGTGAAGCCCCCTTTCATCTCATTGAGCGCCCGGTTGCTCAGCACCTTCGAGAAGGTCGCGAAGAACGTATCAGAGGTCGCGTACGAGGTTCCCTGTGACGATGGGTGCAGGCTGGCGCTGCCGCCGGTGATGGAATACCCCGGGTCGTCACGGTGCCACTTCGTCGCGCGGACCATCAGGTGCTGCTGCGCGCCGAGCTGGAAGTCGAAGCGCGAACCACCGTTCCACTCCTTCACCGGCCGCTCCAGATTCAGATTGAAGGCCGGAAAGCGGCTGTTGGTGAACGCCACGGTTGACGGCTCGCTTTCACGCTCGTAGTAGATGAAATAGTGCGTACGGTCGCGCGCGATGGGCCCGCCGAACGTCGCGTTGTACCGGGAGTTCTCGTATGGGAGAACAGTTTTGGTCACGAAATCCGGAGCATTGAACCGGTCGTTGCGGAAGATTCCCGAGAAGGTCCCCGCGACGTTGTTGGTGCCCGACTTGGTGATCGCGTTCACCAGCACGCCGTTGGACCGCCCCTGTGACGCGTCCCACCGACTCGCGACGAACTGGAACTCCCCGATCGCATCTTGCGTCACGCGCGGATTCGCGGCGCCGGCGCGCCCGTTGTTTGTCACCTGCTGACCGTCGATGTTGAGCTGCATGTCGAATCGATTGCGAGCGGTCGGAGTGTTCGGGTCGGCGCCATTCGATCGATTGCCTGGCGCCAGCAGCGCCAGTTCCAGCCAGTTGCCACCGATTGCCGGGAGGTCCTCCGTCTGCCGCGGATCGATGTTTCCAGCGAGCGTCGAGGATGTCGTTTGAATGAGCGGCGCTTCGCCCGTCACCGTGACGGACTCCTGGACTGCCGACGGCATCATCTGCGCGTTCATCGTCAGCGTCTGGCCCACCAGGACCTCGAATTCCTGGGCAACGGTCGCAAAGCCAGCCAGCTCGATGGTCATCTTGTATCGGCCGACGCGGACCTGGATGCGGTACGCGCCTCGCTCGTCGGTCACCCCAAGGAACGTGTTGCCCGTCGCTTCGTGCACAGCGGTAACGGTGACGCCCGGGAGAACGCCGCCCGTCGCGTCGGACACCGTCCCGTTGACGGTGGCGTCCTGCGCATGGCTCAGGTCGGGCCAAGCCAGCACGGCGACGGTCATCATCACCACGAACGCCAGACTCTTGGTCATCGGATGCTCCCTTTTAAGGCGGATTTCGACCTGCCGATCAAGCACCGAACCCGCGCTCGCGTTCAATTGGTTTTTTGTCGCATTTTGTCGCGCGCGAACGGCCGCGCACCGAGCCCACCGCGCGGTGTTTTTGAGCTTGACCGGTAGCAGGGTAATGCGACACTTTGCGACAGATCGCTCAGAGGAACTCGTTTAGGCTACGGGCTGAAAACCGTCGGTATGCAGGACGTTGCACACACCCCGGAGGTACGTTCGATGGGAATGAAGCGGACGGTTGTCGCCGTCACCGCTGCGCTGTGCTTTTCCGCCACGACGGCGGGTGCCCAGATTCCTCGTGCACCCGACGGCAAGCCTGACTTGTCGGGCTTCTGGCAGGTGCTGCATACAAGCGCGTGGCTCGACATTCAGGATCACTCGGCCGAGAAGGACGTTCCCGCCGGACAGGGCATCGTGGAAGGCAACGACATCCCCTACCTGCCGGCCGCGCTGGAGAAGAAGAAGCAGAATCACGCGACCCGCCATAGTGCCGACCCTGCACTCAAGTGCTACCTGCCGGGTGTGCCGCGGATCACATACATGCCGTTTCCCTTTCAGATCTTCCAGACCCCTCAAAAAATCGGCATCCTCTATGAGTACGTGCACGCGGTTCGCGAGGTGTATCTCAACTCGGAGCACCTCGAAGGGCCAATCGAATGGTGGATGGGCGACTCGCGCGGAAAGTGGGACGGCGACACTCTCGTCGTGGATGTCGTGCACTTCAACGATCAAACCTGGTTCGACCGCGCCGGAAACCACCACAGCGAGCTGCTTCACGTTGTCGAGCGATATTCGTTCATCGACCGAGACCATCTCAATTACGAGGTCACCATCGAGGATCCCAAGGTGTTCAGCAGGCCGTGGAAGATGAATCTAATCCTCTACCGGCACCGCGAGCCGCGGTTCCAGCTGCTCGAGTACGAGTGCCACGCACTGGAGTCCACGAATTGACCGGAGAGCGGGAATGACCAGAGCTTGCGATGCACGGCAACCACGGGCGGCAAGGAAACAGTCGGTTCCGCCGGCGGCAAAGGAGAAGACGATGCTCGCCAGGAAAAATGGATTCTGGTTTGCGATCGCCGTCGGGGTGGCGCTGTCGTCACCGAACTCTCTCGCACAGGAACGCGAGCAACAGCAGCCGGCCGAACAGGCAGAAGGCCGCGGACCGGCGACGATCGCGGGTTGTCCCGCAGCACCCGTTCGCTTCTACCCATGCGCCAAAGAGAAGATCAAAGCCTTCACACCTCCGCGCACGGCAGACGGAACGCCCGATTTTCAGGGCTACTGGAATGCCAACCGTCAGGCATTCAATATCGAAGCGCATCAGGCGAGCTTCGCGTATCAGGGCGGACCGACGCTCATCGTCGACCCGGCGGACGGACAGGTCCCGTACCAGCCGTGGGCCGCGGCCAAGCAGTCGGAGCGCGCCGACAAAACCCTTGACCCTCCTTCAATCGAATTTCTCGATCCAAACGCGCAATGCTTCCTTCGCGGTGTGCCGCGACAGATGTGGATGATGGACTACCAGTTCGTGCAACCGCCTGGCTCGGCGTTCATCTTCACGCTCCACGAGCAGAACCATGCTTACCGCGTCATTCCGATGGACGGACGTCCTGCTCTCGGAGGCAGCATTCGCAAGTGGATGGGCGATTCGCGGGGCCGCTGGGAAGGCAACACGCTCGTCATCGAGACGACCAATCAGAACGGGAGGGAGTGGCTCGACAACGTCGGCAACTTCTATTCCGAGAACGCGCACATCACCGAGCGCATCACCATGGTCGATGCGGATACCCTGCTCTGGGAAGCTCGGATCGAAGACCCTAACGTCTACACGCGGCCGTGGACGATGACGTTTCCGCTGCGGCGGAACAAGACGCAAGGGTTCCAGCTGATCGAGTTTGCGTGTCACGAAGGCAACAAGTCGCCGGAGCTGCAATTGCGGCCCGATTCGCAGTGAGGCACCGGGGGCACCACGTCCCGTGCGGTTGATATACAGCGCGGTCGCTTCTTGCGGGGCCGCTCTCCGATTCGCAGCGCGGAAAAACGCTCGCAGCCGCCCGACGCCTATCGCCTCGTGAGCGAAGATGCTCCCAACAGGAGTTGGGCGGACTAGGTCTGTAAGACCGCTGCGGCGTTTTTGCGCTTCAGTGTCGCGCTGCTCATAGTCGACCGTCCCCGCAAAAAGCGACCGCGCTGTAAGAGAACGACACAGCGTGTCGGTGGGCAGCCGCCTGCGCAAGCGGCATGTCAGGCGAAGCGTGGAAATCGGCTGAGCGACGATTTCGCGGCGAGTTCCGCCAACGCGTTCTCGTCGTTCGAAGTACACCCGCCGCTTCTTGCCGCGTGACGGAGGTCGCGCGAATCAGCTACTACTCGCCGCGATTGCGAGAGAGCGCGGAGCGGAAGTCGATTTCCGGCGCGCAGCGCCGGCGGCTGCCCACCGACATGCTGTGGCGTTCCCGGAGCTCACGCCATCCTCGCATTTCAACTCCGGAGTTGCCAACGCCGGCCGCTTCGAGGTAGAAGCAAGCTGTCAGCGGACGTTCGCCTTGCCTTCCGGAGATCGGTGAGATGCGACACGCGTGTACCAGCTCGATTGCCGCCGTCATCCTCGCGTTTGTTCCCATCGCAGCCGCCGCTCAGGCGGACGTGCGACGGACGCCCGACGGCAAGCCCAACTTGCAGGGCATTTGGCAGGTGCTCAACACGGCGGCCTGGGACATTCAGGATCATTCCGCGCGGCTCGGCGTGCCGGCCGGTCAGGGCGTCGTGGTAGGCGGCGAGATTCCGTATCAGCCCTGGGCACTGGCCAAGAAGCAGGAAAATTTCGCCTCACGGCTGACCGCCGATCCCGAGACGAAAGGGTACACGCCAGGCGTCCCACGCATCATGTACATGCCGTATCCATTTCAGATCTTTCAGACACCCGGCCAGTTGAATATCGCGTTCGAGTATGCGCGCGGCATCCGCGTGATTCACACCGACGGCACGCCGCATCCACGGGGACCGCTCAACTGGTGGGTGGGCGACTCGCGCGGCCGCTGGGATGGCGATACCCTCGTCGTCGACGTCGTGCACTTCACAGGCGAGACGTGGTTCGATCGCGCGGGTAATTTCCACAGCGAGGCGCTGCACCTCGTCGAGCGCTATTCGCTCGAGGGCCCCGATCACCTGCGCTACCAAGTCACGATCGAAGACCCGAAGGTGTTCACGCGGCCCTGGCAGATGAGCATGCTCTTCTATCGCCGTAAGGAGCCAGACGTGCGTCTGCTGGATTACGAGCCGTTCTTGCTCATGAAAGAAGAGCAGGCAGCACGCGAACGCGGCAAGACCGCTAATTGACAGGAGGGGTGACGTGAAGACCCTATGCGGAATTGCGCTGATCGGTCTGGCTGTCGCAGCGGCGGCCGCGCCGCGCGTCCTCGCGCAGGCGTCCGGCGCGCCGAAAACGATCGCTGGCTGTCCCGCCGAGCCGCTGGCGTTTCATACCTGCGCACTGCAGAAAGCGAAAACGTTCAATCCGCCGCGGCTGCCGAGCGGCCGGCCCAACCTGCAAGGATTCTGGCGCGGCGACGCGCTGACGCAGGCGTTCTCGGTGGAGGGCGTCGCCAGCGACGACCCGCTGATCAAGGACCCGATCATGCCGTGGGAGGCCGCTCCTCCGGAAGTCATCGATCCGGCGGATCGAAAGATCCCCTACCAGCCCTGGGCCGCCGCGCTTGGCAGACGAGGGGTGAACTTCCACAAGTACCTTGACCCACGGACGTCCTGCTCCACGGCAGGTATTCCCCGGCTCGCCTTGCAGGACGCGAGCCAGATCGTGCAGCCACCGACCGATGACTACGTGTTGTGGCATCACGATGACCATCACGCGTACCGCGTGATTGCGATCGGCGACCGTCCACCTGTGGGCGCGGCGATCAAGACGTGGCACGGGCTGTCGCGAGGGCGGTGGGACGGGAATACGCTCGTCATCGACACCACCAATCTCAACGGCTACACCTGGATTGATGATTCGGGAAATTTCTATACCGACACTGCACATCTTGTCGAACGCCTCACCATGGTGGATGCGAACACGATCGACTATGAGGTCACGTTCGAGGACCCGAAGGTGTACACGAGGCCCTGGCGGGTGGCGTGGGTCCTTCAGCGGGTCATGGAGCCCGGGTTCGAGCTCATCGAGGAGGCATGCGTCGAAGGCGAGCGCTCCATGGAGGACATCCGGCAGCAGGGTGGGTACCTCTATTATTTCGGGGAAAGCTGGCGAGGGCGATAAGACAAGAACTCCCAACTCCCAAGCTCCAACTCCCAAGGTTCGCGATTGGGAATTGGAAGTTGGAAGTTGGGAGTTGGAAGTTGGGAGTTGGAAGTTGGGAGTTGGAAGTTGGGAATTAGACAGAAGGAGCCGCGGCGCTACGCTGTTGCGAAGCGCCGCGGACCCCGTAACTTACTTCGTGCCGGCCGTCGGCTTGAGCGTCACCCTCTGCACGCGCCAGTTGCCGAGCTCACCCACGTACAGCTCGTTCTCGCTGCGGCAGTCGATCGAGTTGACCGTACCGAACTCCTTGAGCAGCTTGCCCGCACGCCCGAACTTTCCGACGATGCGCCCGTCGAGCGTCATCTTCAGGATCTCGCCGTCGTAGTCGAGATTGTTCGGAGGATTCGAGTTCGATACGTAGAGGAACTGTCTCGCCCCCGGCGTAATGCAGATGGCCCACGGTGACCCGACGTTCCGGAACTGAGTCTTGAAGGTGCCTTCGGTGTCGAAGACCTGAATGCGCTTGTTGTCGCGGTCTGCAACGTAGACGTTGTTCGCCGCGTCAATCGCGATCCCCTTCACCACGCGGAACTGGCCGTCGGCCGTACCGGTGGAGCCCCAGTTCTTCACCCACTTGCCGTTTCGATCGTATTTGGCTACGCGCGAGTTGCCGTATCCGTCCGTCACGTAGATATTTCCCTGCGAGTCCCACGCAACGTCGGTAGGCCGGTTGAAGTTCTCTCCGGGAGGTCCGGCGCCTGGAAGAGGTGCCGGGCCCGCACCCGCGGCGCGGCCGCCGCCACCCTCGCCACCCTCGCCACCGCCGCCGCCCCTGCCCCCGCCGCCCGCCGCAGCCGCCGGTGGCATCGGGGCCCTCGGAACGAGGGCGTATGTGTCGGCCTGTGTGTTCAACGGGTTGGTAGGCGCGTTGATAGCCTCAGGCTTCCGGCCGAAAATCATCTGAATCCGGCCGTTCGGGTCGAACTTGATGACCTGGTTGCCCATCTGATCGACGACCCAGATGTTGTCCTGCGGGTCGACGCGCACCTGCTGCGCCATCAGGAAGCCGTACGCCCCCTGTCCCATCTCGCGGATGAACTTTCCGGTTCGGTCGAACTGGAAGAGCCTCGCCCCGCCGTGGGCGACGTTGCGCGATCCGGCCGTGGTGACCCGCGGCGTGCCGGTGCGGGTGTAGACGAAGATCTCACCCTTCGAATTGGTCGCAACACCCGCGGCTTCACCCAGGTACGTGTCCTGCGGGAGGTTGGCCGTGAGCGGATCGACAGCGTCGTATGGAATGTCCGGAAAATTCAGCTGCGCCGACAGCGTGACGCCGAGAGCGAGCGTCGACGCGACGAGAACAGCCGGAAGCATGCGTCTCATGGAACCCTCCCCTTACCTGACGCTGGCGGTCTGCGGTGACGTCGGGCGCAGGCGAATCTTCTGCACGCGCCACGCGGAAATCTCGGAGACGATCAGCTCGTCCGGATTACGGCAGTCGATGCCGTGCACCGTCTGGAACTGGCCAACCGCCTTGCCGGCACGGCCAAACTTGCCGACGATCTTGCCGTCGAGCTCCATCTTGTAGATTTCTCCGCTGACATCCCACGAA
>Ga0075420_100004181_pt1 | contig 12643 bp, 11 predicted proteins | sample SoiMetdeltSBSDD4_FD_75296 | JGI IMG/M metagenome (GOLD analysis project Ga0075420, IMG submission 75296) | Bulk soil microbial communities from a Populus tree surrounding site in Tennessee, USA - Soil MetaG P. deltoides SBSDD4 | ecosystem: Environmental > Terrestrial > Soil > Tree plantation... | reverse complement strand
CCATGATCAATAATCTTCTTTATCGTACCCTCTCCGATAACTCAAGCGATTTTGAGGAAGACACTTACCTGGATCTTTATATATACCAGACTGGTAAAAAATTTGGAAAAAAGGTTGCCGGTGTCGAACGTTATGATGAAAGCATGAGGTTAATGGGCGAAGCCTACCGTGATGCTGCAAAAGAAAAAAACAAGAAGGAAAAAAGTTTTGATTACGATGAAGAATATTCTCCTGCAAAATTGCAGGAGGCCTACCGCCTGGGCAACCTCGATCTGCTCGACTCAATAAACCGGCTGAACAGCCAGTCTGAGGCATTTGATGAAAAATTTCTCTATAAAAGAAATGAGATACAGGCGAATTCGATTGATTCGATCCTGAAGAAATCAGCATTATTTGTTGGCGTGGGTGCCGCACACCTTCCCGGCGAAAGAGGTGTGATAGAAATGCTGCGAAAAAAAGGATATAAACTCCGCCCTATTTATATGGGCACCCGGGATAGCAGGCAAAAGGATGCCGTTGAAAAAATAAGAGTGCCTGTCGTGTTTTCCACTCATTCATCCACGGATGGTTTTTTCAAAGTGGATCTGCCTGGCAAGCTTTACGAATTTGGCGATAACTCTTTGTTTGATCAGCAACAGTATGCTGATATGGCCAATGGCAGTTTTTATATGGTGACCAGGGTAAAAACAAATAGTCTTTATTGGGGTCATAATACAAATGTCGTGGCGAAAAAGATCGACAGCCTTTTATATGAAAATGTTCCGGGAAAAATATTAAGCAAAACAGAAATTACAAAGAACGGTTATAAAGGGTATGATATCAGTAGCCGTACAAGACGTGGTGATTTTAATCGCTATAATATTTTTATTACACCATTTGAAGTAATATTCTTTAAAATGGGCGGCAATGGCGATTATGCAAAAGATGGCGAAGAAGCTAAAAAGTTTTTTAGCAGTATTCAGCTTAAGGAATTTAAAAATGGAGGCTGGAAGAAATTTCAACCTGCCTATGGAGGTTTTTCGGTTGAGTTTCCACAGGAACCATATGAATCATTTGACGATAACGTACAATACGACGCTGAGGAAAAAGGAAGCGGGCAACATTTTTCTGTGGTTCGATCTGATATTCATAACTACAGCTTTGCAGAAGAAGACACTTTCGATCTTTCTTTAATGGATGAAAGCTTTGCGTCATCTGAGTTTATAGATAAGAACGTCAGCCGCAAACAATTTGTCTATAAAGGCTATCCCGCACTCGATTGTCAATACAAGCACAAAGATGGCTCGGTTACTTACACAAGATTTATTATACAGGGGCCACATTACTACACGTTGGCAGCTCACGGTAAAGACGAAGGAATACAAGCCTCACGGTTTTTTAATTCATTCGAGATCATCCCTTTTGTGTACAGGGAGATGCAAGAAAGAACAGATACCACGATAGGATTTACTGTAAATACCACCTGGTTTCCCGAAGAAAGCAAAAATAAGATCGAACTCCCCAATCAATACTCATACAGGGGTAACGATGATGATGGTGATAGTTATTACTCATTATTCCAAAAAGATAATTATAAAAGCCGTGTCATTGCAAATGACACCACGGGCGAAAAGATCTATATAAGTTTTCTCCGTGTTTCCAAATACCAACATTTTGATAGTGTAGAAGTAAATAAAGACAAATACAAGTATTACGATTCGTTGTGGATCATCCGCAGCAAAAAAGAATACAAGGGTAAAAACGGAATGGATGTATCAGAACTTATGGTGTCGGATACCGGCAGCAGCCGTGCTTTAATCATCAAATCAATTTACAACAGCGGGCTTGGATTTCATTTAATGACTTTGACGGATACGCTGACCGGTCCTTCTTCATTTGTCAAAAGCTTTTTCGACAATTTTAACCCGGCTGATACATTTAAATTTTATAATCCTTATGAGAAGAAGTCCAGGGTATTTTTTGAAGATTTCTATAGTAATGATAGCACGACAAGAAAGAAAGCGATCAATTCTGTAAGTCTTATACCGTTTGATTCGACCGATGTGCCACTTTTGGCGAAAGCAATCAAATCATTTCAATGGAGTGAAAAAAAATACCTGGAAAGAAAGACATCTTTCATAAATAAACTCGGGGCTATACCAACAAAAGCAAGCGCCGACCTGTTAAGAGATATTTACTATGCTGCCGGTGATACGGTAAAACTCCAAAATGCAGCTCTTGAAGCTTTATTAAAACAAAGAACGCAATACGCATACAATTCGTTTAAAGACATACTGACGAATGAACCTCCCGTTATAGAGGCTGGCGGTGGCAGCAGCTTTTATAACTATTCTTCGATGTATGGTTCTTCTGGTGGGCGTTCAGGATATTCATATTTCTCCAACGGGAATTTTATGGATGAGCTTACCGATACATTATTACTTACCAAGACTATTTTGCCCGCACTACTTCCATTACTGACACTCGATGATTATAAAAAACCTTTAATGCAGTTGCTGCGTACAATGGTTGACAGTAATATGGTGGGTGCAAAGGATTATGAATTATACCTAAGCAAATTCCTGATCGAGGCAAAACAGGAATTGAAACGACAGGCTATTGCCGAAAAAGGGTCGGCGATTGAAAAGGCAGAAGATGAAAAGAAAGAAGGCAAGCCGAACAACCTGTACCGGAACAAAGATGAAGATGAAGGCAACGAAGAATTGATCACCTATGCCACGCTTTTATTGCCATTCAGGGAAACAAATCCCGGCGTAAATGATGTATTGAAAAAAATGTTTTCATCAAACGATAAACGTCTTAAGTACAATACTGCCTATCTTTTTATGCGACATAAGATACCCGTGCCTGATAGCATTTTGACCTTCTTCGCTAAACTTGATGATTATCGTTATGAATTGTTTACGGATCTGAAAAAGTACAAATTGCTTCACCGGTTTCCTGCAGAAAACAAAAAGCTCCAGGACCTTGCCCGGAGCAAGTTGTATTCGGCAGCGGGTACTAAACCTGATTCGCTGATATATCTTGATAGCTTGCCGCTCGCCTTGAAGAAATCCAAAGGGCAATTGTTCTTTTATAAGTATAAAGCCAAAAAAGATGATGCGTTTTGGAAGCTGGCTGCTGTAAGCCTGCTATCAACGGATGGCAACATTTTCAATTATAATAATGAAGAGGAAGAGGAGAACGGTTATTCCAGCACAGCTTATGCATGGGACTACGCTTCCAGCAGCGAAACTTCTTTCACTGATGAAAAGATAAAGGAAGAAGACATGCTGAAGGAACAAATGCAAAAAGAATTAAAGAAGATCGTTTATTCAAAAAGAAAGAGTGCTGTAATGTTTTATAGTGAAGGGCCTGATTATTCTGATCCCAGCCGTTATTATGATTAGTTACGCTTTACCGGGAATAGATGCAATAAGCCTTTTGGTGTATTCTTTTTCGGGTTGCTCATAAACTTTATCGGCGCTGCCGGTTTCTATTATTTTTCCTTTGTGCATTACCATAATGCGATCGCTGATATAACGAACCACTGAAAGGTCATGTGAAATAAAGATCGCGGTGAATCCAAATTCTTTTTTAATATCATTAAGAAGATTCAGCACCTGTGCTTGTACACTTACATCCAAAGCTGAAACGGGTTCGTCACAAACAATAAAAGAAGGATTCAATGCCAGGGCTCTTGCGATAACGATTCGTTGTCGCTGACCACCGCTGAATTCATGCGGATATCTTTTGAAGTGATCGGCATGAAGATCTACCTTTTCAAGGAGGTCGATCACTTTTTCTTTTCGTTGCCTTTCTGTTTTAAGCAGTGAATGCACTTTCAGAGGTTCTGCAATAGCGTCGCCGATAGATAACCTTGGATTCAATGATGAATAAGGATCCTGGAAAATCAGTTGAACGTCTTTTCTAAGTGGTTTCAATTCATGCGGCGATTTTTTTGCCAGGTCAATGCCATTATAAACTATTTCACCTGCCGCAGGTTCGATCAAACGAAGTAATGTTCGTCCGAGAGTTGTTTTGCCACAACCACTTTCGCCAACGAGTCCGAGTACTTCGCCCTTCATCACGTCAAAGCTTACACTATCCACAGCCTTTGTATAAGAGAGAGGTTTACCAAAAAGATTCTTCTTTCCGGGAAAAACCACGGTAAGGTTTTTTACTTGTAATAATTGTTGACTGCTGGCGCCCGATTGCTGATCAGGTATTACCGGGGATGTACTCCCGGTTTTTAAATCCTTGAGAAAATCACTTACTACCGGCAATCGTTCACCTTTTTTATGTAATACGGGGCGGCATGCAAGCAAACCTTTGGTGTATGGGTGCTGAGGATTTGAAAAGATCTCGTTGACCGTATTGCTTTCAACTATTTCACCTTTATACATCACTACAACCCGGTCAGCAATTTCCTTAACTACACCAAGATCGTGCGTAATAAAAATGACACCTATCTTTTCTTCCTCCTGTAATTCTTTTATGAGTTGTAAAATATTTTTCTGTACTGTAACATCCAGGGCCGTTGTAGGTTCATCACAAATAAGCAAGGCCGGCCTGCAGCACATTGCCATCGCTATCATTACTCTTTGTTTCTGGCCACCGCTCAGCTGGTGAGGATACTTTGAAAAAACGATTTCTGGTTCAGGCAATTTTACTTTTCTGAACCAATCGATTGCTTCTTGTTTTGCCTTTTTAAAAGACAATTTTTTATGGAGTTTTAATGATTCCACTACCTGGTGCCCACAAGTAAAAACGGGGTTTAATGAAGTCATTGGCTCCTGGAAAATCATTGCCACCTGTTCGCCACGGATTTGTTGCAGGTCTTTTTTGGTGATGCTGAGTAATTTGATCTCGTCTCTTCCATCAGGAGAAAACAGGATCTCACCGCTTTTTATCTTAGCAGTTTTTGCAAGCAATTGTAAAATAGCAAGCGCGGTTACAGATTTTCCCGAACCAGATTCGCCAACAATGGCGAGAATTTCTCCGCGATCGACATGAAGAGAAATATTTTTTAATGCAGTTGTTGTTCCTGATTCCGAGATGAAATCAATTGACAGATCATTTATGCGCAGCAACGGCAGCATTATCTATTCACTATTTTAATAGCAATCCTTTTTAACGGCTTTGGGTAATAGGCAAGACAAACTGCACAATCAGGCTTATAGGTTGAATCAATTGTAAAATAAAATTCATCGCCTTCATTGATTGTTTTAGGAAAGGTGCAGGCGCTCCCTAATGCAAAAACATTGTTATGAGTTTTACCCGTCGATTCATTTTTCCATTCAGACACATACAATGAAGTATCAAGTTTGCCTTCAAGAAGTTTGACAGTATAATTCATGCACATGCCTTTTACTTCCAAACGGCCTTTATATACCGAATCGTTGTTTTTGCATTTTCCTGCTGTTACAGCAAGCACAATAAAAACAGGGACCCACGAATATATTTTCATACAATAAGCTTTAAAAACGAAGATGACGTACGGTGTGACCGTGATTGATCAGTTGTTTCAGTGAATCGATGCCTATCTTCAAATGTGTTTCAACAAATTTTGCAGTGATGCTTTTATCACTGTCAGCCGTTTTAACACCTTCGGGTACCATAGGTTGATCGCTTACCAATAACAATGCTCCTGTCGGGATTTTATTATAAAAACCAACTGTGAATATTGTTGCGGTTTCCATATCGATGGCATAAGCTCTTATATCCTGCAGGTATTGTTTGAATTTTTCATCGTGTTCCCAAACCCTGCGGTTGGTGGTGTATACCGTTCCTGTCCAGTAATCAACACCATAATCACGGATGGTTGTAGATACTGCTTTTTGTAATGCGAATGCCGGCAACGCAGGAACTTCTGCCGGAAAATAATCGTTGCTTGTTCCCTCGCCCCGAATAGCGGCAATCGGAAGAATAAGATCACCAAGCTTATTTCTTTTTTTCAATCCGCCACATTTACCCAGGAATAAAACAGCTTTTGGCTGAATCGCGGCAAGCAGATCCATAACGGTTGCCGCGGTAGGACTTCCCATCCCGAAATTGATAATACTGATATCGTCCTTGGTAGCACATTGCATTGGTTTGCCTTTTCCAACCACTTTTACCTTATTCCACCTGGCAAATTTTTCAATATAATTGCTGAAGTTGGTGAGCAGGATATATTTTCCAAATCGATCAAGCCGTTCTCCCGTATATCGTGGCAGCCAGTTTTGAATGATCTCGTCCTTGGTCTTCATGTTTGTGTTTTGACAATGGACGATGGACGATTGACAATTGATCTATCCATCGAGTTTTTTGTTTTTTGCTGGTACAATATACCTAAAACCCTGGATTTGTGATTCTTCTGGTGATGGTCGTCAATCGTCAATGGTCTATTGCCTATCGTCTATATTTGCCTCAATGATAAAGGTGCGCTATCCCGAACCTGTCTTTCGTTTCAAAGAAGAAAATGGAAAGGAAATGATCTTTGATTTTATACGTAAACAATGGTTATCGTTGAACGAAGAGGAATGGGTGCGACAGAATTTTGTTCAATTTCTTGTGCAGGAAATGAAATACCCGGTTGAACTTATTGCTGTTGAGAAAGAAATTCAACTTGGCGAATTAAAAAAAAGGTTTGACATACTTGTTTATTCCAGGGATCATAAGCCATGGATGCTGATAGAATGTAAAGCAGGTGAGATTACTTTAAGCAAAGAAACCTTACTCCAGGTATTACGATACAATATCTCCATGCCGGCTAATTTTCTTGTCATTACCAATGGGCAATTTACCTATGCCTGGGAAAAGGCCGGAGGTGAGTTGAAAGAATTGGATCAGATGCCGGGATGGGGATAACATACAAAAAAATCCCTCCCGCAGGAGGAAGGGTTTTTTGGATATAACGAATTATTGTTTATCAAATATCTTGTCATCAATGGTCACATTGAATTGAATATCCTTAATGTTTATTTCCTGTAAAAGCTGTCCACCGATCTTTTGGGTTCTGGTAAGTGCAAATTTTACTCCATTAAAATCTTTCACATTGCTGTGAAAGGTTTCAATCTCCATTTCCTGACCTTGTATGCTTCGCGTGCCCACAGATTTAATAACCATGTTATCCGTTGTATTAATAAAATAGGTAGTTACTTTGTTATCATCCTTTGTCGTTAGCTTGATCTTATGTGTTTTTACCCCGCCCACATCTTCTCCTCCCAAATATTCTACTTTGTGGCCACGTGCTTTATAATCCATCAGGTTACTGGCAAGCATGCTTTGTGTTTTGAAATCAGTTAATTCTTCACTGGTCATATCGGTCACAGTAGTAGCGCCTGCAAAAGGATTTATCTTCCATCCTTTGCCATCCTTATAAGCGTTGATGATTGATTGTCCCATGGCATCGATATCATTCCGGACTGCCCTGCCGTTAATGATCTGTATGGTGAGTGGGAGGTCCATTCCCTGTGCAGTAAGTGTGCCCGTCATTTTCATTGTCTTGATGGCATTGATCGCAGAAAGACCACCCATCGCGGTCGTATATTTCTGTATTACATCTTCAGCACTTTGTGTGTAGGCAGCAATAGTGATAAGGCTTAATAAAACCAGGAAGATCTTTTTCATGAAATAGTATTGAAAGACGAAGGTAGGACTAGGTCTTGACTTTGTAGGTCAGTATGTAAAACAAAGATCCCCTTCGCCAAAGCGAAAGGGATCGGGCGGTTAGTATTGGTTCATGTTTTATGGGAAAATCCCAAGTTCAGCATAGCTTGTTGCCACTTTATTTATCGCAACAACATAAGCGGCCGTTCTCATATCAGGGATTTGAGGATTACTCTTCCACATATTCATTATTTCATGTGTAGCAGTGATCATCGTCTCTTCCAACCCGCTGTATACGAGGTCGGCTTCTTCAGGGCCGTGAAGAATGAATTCTCTTTCGCGGTCACGTACTTTTTTTGTAGTAAGATCTTCGATCGTTCCAAGTATTCTCGCATTTAAATTCTCTGTAAATCTTTTTTCCATTCTTCCGTAACGAACATGGCTCAGATTCTTTAACCATTCGAAATAGCTAACGGTAACGCCACCGGCATTTAAATACATATCAGGTACAACCAGTGTTCCTTTTTGCACAAATACGTCATCTGCTTCCGGAGTGAGTGGCCCGTTAGCACCTTCACCAATGATCTTTGCTTTTATTCTTGGCGCATTCTCACCATTGATCACGTTCTCTAAAGCGGCGGGGATCAAAATATCACATTCAAGCTCCAATGCTTCTGCGCTTGTGTTAATGAATTTTGTATTCGGAAAATTTTTTATGGAGCCGTTTTTCTTTTTGTACTGGAAAACTTCCTCTTCATTCAGGCCATCTTCACAATAGACGGCGCCGTCATGCTCTGCAAGACAAACAAGTTTGGCTCCGCCTTCACGGAAAAATTTTGCGGCGTGATAACCCACGTTGCCCAAACCCTGCACCACCACTCTTTTGCCTTCTATACCTGGTGACAACCCGAGTTTCTTCATCACATCTTCCATTTTGCACACTTCACGGATTCCATAGAAAACTCCAAGGCCCGTTGCCTCCCTTCTTCCGCGAACACCACCCTGTGTAACCGGCTTACCGGTAACACAACCCGCCGCATCAATTTCACCGGGACGCATTGAAGTATACGTGTCAAGTATCCACGCCATTTCCCTTTCACCAGTACCATAATCGGGAGCAGGTACATCGGTACCGGGGCCAATGAAATTCTTCTTGATCAACTCAGCAGTATAGCGTCTTGTAATATTTTCCAGTTGATAGGCAGTATATTTTTTAGGATCGATGGCAATGCCACCTTTTGCTCCGCCAAAGGGAACATTAACGATAGCACATTTATAAGTCATCAATGCAGCAAGCGCCATCACTTCATCAAGATTTACCATGGTAGAGAAACGGATACCACCTTTACAAGGAGTTTTATGATGACTATGCTGCACCCGATATGCTTTAATTACTTCTACCTTATCACCGATCTTCACAGGAAAATTCATCCGGTACACAGCATTACATTGTTTTATCTGTTCAAGAATCCCTGGATCCCAATTGGTGAATTTTGCGGCTTTGTCAAAACTCTTTGAAACCGCTCCAAAAAAACTATAATCTGACATATGGCAAGCTTTAGTTTAAGAAATTAATTATTTATTTTTTTCAAGTTTAGAGATCTTTCTATCAAGGCGAACAAGATAAAAGACAAGCCCTGCAAGGATTGTCAGCATTACAGCGATCACAACATAGATCTTTCCATTTTCTCTCATCTGGTCAGCCATTGTGGTGCCCTGCGCATTTGCAACCAAAGCAAAGAATGTAAGCAATCCGATACTGAATATTTTTTTCATTGCGCCAGTGTTTGTTCTCTTAAAATTTTCAATCTTATTTTCAAGGTAGCGATCCACACGCCGATCAGTGTCCATCCCGCTATTGCGGGATAAAAAACCAAACGCATATTCATGGAAGCATCTTTAAAATCCAGAGCGGGATTTCCTTCACTGCCACCGGGGTGCAGGCTTGGAAGCAATCTTGGAATGATCCAGATGGAAGGAAATAACATAGCAAAAGCAAAGATGTTGTATACCGCACTTATTCTCGCTCTTTTGTCGATATCCTGTATCGAATCTCTTAATACCAGGTAAGCCGCATAGACCAACAAGGCTATGGCAGCGCCAATCAGTTTTGGTTCCCGGGCAATGCTGTCAAATGAATTAAAAAGAGTTTTATTCGGATCGATCCATGTATAACTCATCCAGATAGCACCTGTTGCATAACCAAGCAAGCCGAACAGGATGCCAACGCCTGCATACTGTCTTGATGCAATATCTGCCTCATGTTTACCTGTCCTTAAGTATTTGATCGCATGGACAAAAGAGATCGTGAAAAGGATCATCATGCCAAACCACATGCATACATGAAAGAAAAGGTTACGGATGGTTTCCTGCAACTGCGGATTTCGCGGCACTTCAATCAATAAACCCGCTATGAACGTGTAAATGAGAAGGAGAACACCCAGAATTTTCCACCAGGATTTGCGCATAAAAATTTTTATGGTTCGCCATAGGAAGCTGCTGCCAGAAAGCAGCTAATGAAAGCGTTTGCAAAAATAAGGGGAAATAAGGAAGTCAGAAGTCAGAAGTTGGAAGTCAGAAGTCAGATTTTACCAAAAGATCTTATCAGACATCATACCTCAGACTTCATGCCTCAGTCTCACACCTCAATCTTTCCAAAGGAAGGGAAACAAAATAACGGCCAGCATGATAACTAGGATATCCAGGGCTACAATCAACAAAAGGGTAGAAGCGGCAATTCCTGTTTTATCAGAAAAAACAGTATTAGAAAGTTGCATCAGCAGCATGATCTGTGGTATGATCAGGGGAAAACCAAGAATTGCCATGATGGCTGCATTCTGCTGAGCTTTTGCGGCAATGGCTGAGAGAAATGTAAATACCAGGCTAAGGCTCCAGCCACCGATCATTACCAGCCCCACAAATTGAGGCACTTTTTGTATTGGATTACCAAGAAATAGTGTAAAAAGAATTATGCTCAGCAAACTCATTAATAGCATTAATAGAGAATTAAACACAAGTTTTGCCAGCACAAAATCCCTTGGATTAACTATTGAATAGAAATATAACATGCGGCCACGGGTTTCCTGCAAAAAACTTTTAGCCACGGCATTTATACATATAAATAATTGTATTACCCAAAACAGGCCATTCCAAACTTTTGCTTCGGGTTCCTGTATAGTCATGTATAAAACAAAAATGGTAGCCACTATATATAATAGTATGCCATAAAAGCTGTATTGCTGTCTTACTTCAAGCAGCAGGTCTTTTTTGATAAGAGTGTATATGTGTTTAAGAGAACTCATGTAAACATTTAGATGATAACTGATAGTTGACAGATGACAGTTATCAGTTATCATCTATCCACTATCATCTAAGCTCTTTATAACAAATTCTGCACCGTGGCTCATAAACGTCTTTCGCGCCAAGCATTACCCGGTCATCATTTGGTACTTTACGATAGCTATAGTTAGCAATATTGCCGCAGCGAACGCAGATGGCATGCAGCTTGGTAATATAATCTGCTTTTGATAAAAGATTTGGTATTTGTCCAAAAGGATTGCCAAGATAATCCATATCAAGCCCGGCAACGATGACCCGGATACCGCGAAAAGCAAGCTCATCACAAACATTAGCAATTTCCGGATCAAAAAATTGCGCTTCATCAACACCCACCACATCTACATCCTGCGCAAACAATAATATTTTTTGTGAATTATCAACCGGAGTTGATTGGATGGCGTTCTCATCATGCGAAACGATCTTTATCTCATCATATCTTATATCTATTGCAGGTTTGAATATTTCTACTTTCAGATTAGCGATCTTCGCTCGCTTCAAACGACGGATCAGTTCTTCGGTTTTACCGCTGAACATTGAACCACAGATCACTTCTATCCAGCCACGGCGTTCGCCTCTTATATGGGGTTCTATAAACATGTTAAATTCTGTTACAATTGTAATTACTGGTAAACAGTTTGTAATTTTAAAAAAGATTTCGAAGATAATGTGAATAGCACGGTAATTGCTTGCAACAGGTCTCAGAAACCCCCTTTAGCGTTCAAAAGTAGCATAAACAAATGGAAAGAATCCAGGCTTTGATCAACCGCCTGCAGGACCAGGTAAAACAAAATGCCGATATTGAACAAATGCAGGTCACGGTTCAGCTTTTACAAGCCGAATTAACTCAGTTACAAAGAATAACGACAAGAACATTGGGAACTTCAAAGGTCGCTGTGGTATTGCCAACACCGGCATCAATAAGGCCCGCACCAGTAACAAAACCTGAGCCCGTTGCAGTAGAAGAAGTAATAGAAACACCGAAGGCAAAATCCAAACAAAATAGCCAGCTTGATATTCATTTTGACCCGATGAACGAGATACCGACATTCTCACAATATAAGATCGGCAAGGAAATAAATGAAGCTGTCGACCTGCAGCAATCCCTAAATGATAAGTTAAAGGAAGATCGTAATGAAGTCATGCATTCTTTAAAAGATACCCCCATCCGCGATCTTAGAAAAGCTATCGGTATTAATGACCGCTTTGTTTTTATCAGTGAACTGTTCCGTGGTGATGAAGTAATGTATGAACGAAGCATTAAAACGATCAATAGCTTTAATATTTATCCCGAAGCCGAATACTGGATGAACCGCGAATTAAAGATCAAGCTTGGGTGGGATGATACAAGAGAAATCGTTACGCATTTTTATCATCTTGTCAAAAGACGGTTCTCTTCAATGTAATTCATGATCTTTTCCGTCGCTCCCTTATTTTTTTTCACAAAATCAAATGAGCTTTTACTTCTTAAAGCCAATTCATTTTGATCGGTAAGCAAACTTTTTAGTCTTGTTGTAAATTCATTTGCGGAACCGACAGCCATTCCGCCACCACTTTCTATTAGCCCTATTGCTTCTTTGAATTTTCTATAATTAGGTCCAAATAAAACGGGTTTGCCATACACCGCAGCTTCAAGTGTGTTATGGATTCCTTTATCAAACCCGCCTCCCACATAAGCGACAGTCGCATAGTGATAAAGTCTTGACAGCATGCCAATGTTGTCGATAACAAGGAC
>Ga0075420_100004179_pt1 | contig 12648 bp, 11 predicted proteins | sample SoiMetdeltSBSDD4_FD_75296 | JGI IMG/M metagenome (GOLD analysis project Ga0075420, IMG submission 75296) | Bulk soil microbial communities from a Populus tree surrounding site in Tennessee, USA - Soil MetaG P. deltoides SBSDD4 | ecosystem: Environmental > Terrestrial > Soil > Tree plantation... | reverse complement strand
GCACGGACCCACAACCTCAAGAACGTGGACCTGACGCTGCCGCAGCGAAGCCTGGTCGTCATGACCGGCGTCAGCGGCTCTGGCAAGTCGTCCCTGGCATTTGACACCGTCTATGCCGAAGGGCAGCGCCGCTATGTCGAATCGTTGTCCGCCTACGCCCGGCAGTTCCTCGAGCGTATGGAGAAACCGGACGTCGACACGATCGAAGGCATCTGCCCGGCCATCGCGATCCGGCAAAAGAACAGCATTCGGAACCCGCGGTCGACCGTCAGCACGACGACGGAGATTCACGATTATCTGCGGCTGTTGTTCGCAAGAGTCGGTCGGACCTCCTGTCGGAACTGCGGCCGCGACGTCATTCGCGAGACCGCTGAAGTCGTGGCCGGCCAGCTTGGCAACCTGCCCGCGGGTACGCGGCTGCTCGTCGGCTTCGACATGCCGATCGTCACGACCGGTGCACTGCCGCCCGATCGAGACGTCGACGAGGAAGAAATCAGCGCGGAGGGCGGCCCGGAGGAGGACCTCCCCCAGCCGGCGCTGCCGGGCCTCGTCGACTCGGTGGCGGAAACGATCGCGGGACTGCGGCGCAAGGGCTTCGGCCGCTTGTACGTCGACGGCCAGACCGTCAACCTCGAGGAGGTCGACCCTGCCACGCTGCGGGATCGTCCATCGCTCCAGGTCATCGTCGATCGGCTCAAGCTGGACGGCGATCTGCGCACGCGACTGACCGACTCGATCGAAACCGCCTACACGGAAGGCGGCGGCGCCGGATTCGCGATTCAGCTCTTGGATTCCCCCGGCACGCCGGTCGTGCATCGCTTCAGCGAGCGATTCGAGTGCCGCCCCTGCTCGATTCAGTACGAGGTGCCGCAGCCGCGCCTGTTCTCGTTCAACAATCCTTTCGGGGCGTGCGGCGTCTGCCACGGTTTCGGCAACATCATCGAGCTCGACATGGATCTCGTCGTGCCCGATCCATCGAAGTCGATCCAGCAAAACGCGATCGAGCCGTGGAGCAAGCCGCATTACCGCGCGCAGCTCGCCGAGCTCAAACGGGCGTCGAAGAATGGACGGGTCAGGCTCGACGTGGCGTGGTCCGAGCTGTCGGAGGACGAGAAACGGTTCGTCATCGATGGCAACGGAGCGGACTACGAAGGAGTGAAGGGATTCTTCCGCTGGCTGGAACGGAAGAAGTACAAGGTGCACGTTCGCGTGTTCCTGAGCCGCTACCGCGGCTATCTGACGTGCCCCGAATGCAGCGGCGCGCGTTTGCGCCGCGAAGCGCGCGACGTCAAGGTCGGCGGCCAGACGATCGATCAGGTGTGCTCGCTCACGGTGCGCGAAGCGGATCGCTTTTTCGAGGCGCTGACGCTTTCCGAGAAAGATGCCGCGATCGCCGACAAAGTGCTCCGCGAGATCAGGAAGCGGCTGGGGTTCCTGCGAGATGTCGGGCTCGACTATCTCACGCTCGATCGGCTGTCCTCGACGCTGTCAGGCGGGGAGTCGCAACGCATCAACCTGGCGACGTCACTTGGCTCGGCGCTCGTCGACACCCTGTACGTGCTCGACGAGCCGTCGATCGGGCTCCACTCGCGCGACAACGAACGGTTGATCACCATCCTGCGGCAGCTCCGCGACCAGGGCAACACGGTTCTGGTGGTCGAGCACGACGCTGACATGATCAGGGTCGCCGACGTCGTTGTGGATCTGGGACTCGGTGCCGGCGAGCAAGGCGGACGCATCGTTTTTTCGGGCACGCTGGCGGCGCTCCTGCAGGAGCCGAGATCGCTGACCGCCAAGTACCTGCGCGACGAACTGGCGATCCCGGTTCCCGCGGTGCGGCGCAAGCCGACCAACCAGCGCCTCAAGATCCTCGGTGCGAGCGAGCACAACCTCAAGGATGTCGACATCGAGATTCCGCTGGGCCTGCTGGTCGCCGTGACCGGCGTCAGCGGATCCGGTAAGAGCACGCTCGTCCACGACGTCCTGTATGCGGCGCTCAAGCGAGCCAAAGGCGAGTGGGATCGCCGCATCGGCACGCACCGGAAGCTCGAAGGCGCGGAGTTCGTGACCGACGTGGTGCTCGTCGATCAAGCACCGATCGGCCGCACGCCGCGCTCGAATCCCGTGACGTATTTGAAAGCGTTCGATCCGATCCGCGAACTGTTCGCGGCCACCAAGGACGCACGATCGCGCGGCCTGACGGCGAGTCATTTCTCCTTCAACGTGCCGGGCGGGCGCTGCGAAGCGTGCGAGGGCGAAGGCGAAGTCAAGGTCGAGATGCAGTTTCTCGCGGACGTGTTCGTACCCTGCGAGCAGTGCGAGGGCAAGCGGTTCAAGCCGCAGGTGCTCGAAGTGAAATATCGCGGCCGCGGCGTAGACCAGGTCCTCGACATGACCGTCCGCGAAGCGCTGGCGTTCTTCAGCAGCTCGCCGAAGGTGCTGCGACGGCTTCAGGTGCTGGACGAGATTGGCCTCGGCTATTTGCGGCTCGGCCAGCCAGCCACGACGCTCTCAGGCGGCGAGGCCCAGCGGATCAAGATCGCGGCGCACCTCTCGTCCCATACCGGCGATCGCGTCCTCTACATCCTCGACGAGCCGACGACCGGCTTGCATTTCGACGATATCGCCAAACTGCTGGCGGCCTGCAAGAAGCTGATTCAGGCTGGACACAGCCTGCTGGTCATCGAGCACAACCTCGACGTGATCAAAACGGCGGACTGGATCATCGATCTCGGGCCGGAGGGCGGCGAAGAAGGGGGCCGCGTCGTGGCGATCGGGACGCCCGAACAGATCGGGCAGAACGAAGCGTCGCACACCGGCAAGTACCTGCGTGATGTGCTCGCCATCGGCCGGTCGAACGCCTACGGCGCGTCCCGGCAGTCCGGCTAAAGCCGGACGCTACATGGTTAGGTAGTGTCCGGCTTTAGCCGAACCAACCTGCTCTACAGGAGCACAAGCACTCCCAACAAGACGACGGTCCACGCCAGGATGAGCAAGACCTGTCCGGCAATCCGGCGTGGACTTCGATCGGACGACTGGTGGTTGTAGAAGCCACACCACCAGACGACCGAGCACCAAGCAACGAAGGCCAGCGCCCAGGTGACATCCGGCGTCGCCACGAATCGCTTTCCAGCCAGGCGGACCGCGGCCAGCCAGATCAGCCATCCCGCAAACCGGACGAAGACGGCGAGGCCAGCGGCCGCCGGGAACGACGCGACGAGCGCGCGTACGCCGCTCGAGGACAGCGTCGACACATACAGCCCGATCGTGACCATCGTCAACGAGATCGCCAGGGTCTGAAGTGACCAAATCACCACGAACGCGGGGACAAGCCGCTCGGTTGTCGGGCTCACGTAGACGAGCGCCAACGGCAGCAGCGCCGCGAACAGGACCGCGAGGCCGCTCGCGATTCCTGCTTTCACCACCCATTGCTGCCACGCTGGTATCGGTAGCAGCCGTTGGGCATCGAGCATGCCGTACTGACGTTCCTCGGCGCTCGACAAGGCGCCGATCAACAGACTCACCAGAGCCGAGTACAAGAAGGAGAGCACCTCGAGAGGGAAGATGCGCGACGTCGGATCGGAACGTTCGACCCATGACAGCGTCACCCAGGTCGCGACATAGAGGCCGACGACCACGAACGAGATCTGCTGGAGACGGATTTCCTTGCCGATGAGCAGCCGGATCGGGTGACGCCGTCGAGGGATGGTGGCCGTTTCGGCGCCGATGCCGAGCTGTTGAGGGATCTGCAGGTCCGCGCCGCGGCCTTCGATGGCTTCGAGCCGCATGAAGGCGCGCCAACCCGCGACAAAGGCGAGCGCGCAAATGAGGATCATGCCGCGCCACAGCACCAGGTACTTGAATCGATCGATATCAGCGGCGCGATCGAAGCCGTACACGATGCCGCCGGCGACATCGCCAGCGACGGCTAGCACTCCCGGCACGGCGATCGTGAACACCGCGGCGGCGAGGACGCTCCGGCACACGAGCGCCAGCCACGGCGCGATGAACAGGCCGCAGGCCGTCGCGAGCAGGATGATCTGGGCTTCACGCCAGTCACGCGGCAGCAGCGCGACGCCGACCTGTACTCGCCAGGCAAACAGCGCGAGCATGAGCACCATCGCGGCGAGAACGCCGTACTTGATCAAGTAGACCCGACGTCGATCGACCGGTTGGGCCAGCAGCAACGGCAGCGTTCGGTACGTGTAGTCGTGTCCAAATGACTGCGCGCCAAGTGTGATCAAACCGAAATACGTTGCCATGGCGCCCGTCACCAACGTGACCGGCTCTTCCAGCACGGCGGCGGCGGCGACCGTCAACACGCATGCGCCCCAGATGGAGAGCAGCGCGCGCACTTCTTTCCTGACGCCAGGCACGGTCCGCGGGAGCGCGCTCACGCGACGGCTCCGGCCGGATGCAGCGTCGATACGAAGATCTCTTCGAGGGAGAGCGCCTCGACCTCGAGCGTCTCGGGCGCATGGACCCTCAGCCGATCGATCACGTCCGCGGCGTTGCCGTTGACCACGATCTCGAGTTCCCGTGCGTCACGGCGCAGGACGCGTGAGCCGCCGATGTCGAGCGCCGCAGGCACCGCCGCAAACCGCGCGTAAATCTTCCGGTAGCGGTCGCGCGCGGCGTCAGCATCGAGCGTCAGCACTTCGCGGCCACGATCGATGATCGTGAATTCGTCGATGAGGCCTTCGAATTCCGAGATGAGGTGAGTGGATACGAACACCGTGCGTCGGCCGGGGTCGCCTTCCTGATACGCGCCGATGACCGTCTGGATGAACTCACGCCGGACGATCGGGTCGAGACCCGACGTGGGTTCGTCGAGGACGAGCAACTCGGGATCCGGGCAGATGGCCGCGATGAGTCCGAGCTGCGTGCGCTGGCCCTTCGACAAATGGGTGGTCTTCTGTCGAGGATCCAGTTGAAAGCGCTCGAGCAGGCTGGCCTCGGTCTGCTCGTTCCAGCGCGGCCGAAAGGAAGCGAAGTAATCGAGCGTCTGCCGCACGGTCATCCACGGATAGAACGCGACGTGGTCAGGGACGTAGGCGATGCGTGACTTGACGGCGACCTCGTTCTTCGCGGGATCGAGGCCGAAGACCCTGGCCTCGCCGCTCGTGGGTCGAAGCAGGTTCAGCAGGCATTTGATTGTGGTCGTCTTGCCGGCGCCATTGCGCCCGAAGAAGCCATAGCAGCGGCCCGGACGCACGCGCAGGTTCAGCCCATTGACCGCATCGGTCCGGCCGTACCGCCGAACCAGCCCAATCGTTTCGATCGCGAGGATGTTGTCGCTCATAGGTGTCAGACGTTCCCGGCGCGGATCCGCTTGTGCTCGAGCGTATCGAAGCGCTCTTCCGCGATGCGCAGGAACTCCTCCTTGTCAATTTGCAGATGATGCGCGTGCACGACAGCACCGTCCATCGTCTCGCCAAGGAGCCGGCGGCGAACGTCCTTCCTGAACGGCGACCCGGCCGCGCGCAGGAAGCATCCCTTGCCGGCCACCGTCTCGATGACCCCCTGACTCTCCAGTTCGGCGTAGGCCTTGGCGACGGTGTTGCGATTGACGCGCAGTTGTTCGGCGAGCGGACGAATGGAGGGGAGCGGCTCGCCGGTGCGCAATGTACCTGCCGCAGCCGCCAGCTTCACCTGGTCGACCAGCTGGAGGTACACCGCCTTGCCCGATTTGAAGTTCAATTGGAAGAGCATGTAACTGTCATATGACAGTATGACAGTTACGGGCGGGGTTGTCAACCTGACTTGGCTCGGGGGTCGGGGGTCGGTTCGGGATTCGGGATTGGAGAGCCTGCACCGAGATTCACGGTTCGCACGTTGTTGCACAGGTCTGCAGCGTTTTCCGAGTTTCGACCGCGGGCGCGGGTCCCGGCCGCCAGCCGTAGCCGCGAACGGGAGCAACGCCGCTCTTCCGTATCACGGGGCGCTCAGTTACAATCTTTGTCGCCCCCCGATAGAGTTCCTATGTCCAGATTCGTGCGCCTGTCGCTGTTGGTCCCGGCGATCCTTGCCGCCGCGGCGGCTGCTCTCGCTCAACCCGCCAAGTTCGAGGACGTCGTCCGCAATCTTCGCAATCCCGACAAGAAGATTCGGGTGAGCGCGGTCCGGTTACTGCGCGAAGCGGGATACGCCGAAGCCATCGGCCCGATGGCGCCGCTCGTCAACGATCCGATCAACGAGATCCAGCTCGAAGCCATTGCGTCGGAGCTGACGTTCTTCCTGGTCGAACCCGTGCCGGCGAAGAAGCGCGTTGCACTCGTCCTCGAAAGGCGTGCCGAGGGACGCGGACCGGCGGCATTCGAGGCCGGACCGCTCGCGACGTGGCCGAGAACGGCGCCGCCCGAGCTGATCGACGCGCTGCTCACGGCGATCGATGACGACGATAAGAACGTGCGGCTGGAGGCTGTGTATACGCTGGGTGTCGTGGCGGGTGCGTCAGGCGCGCCGTTGTCCGACGCTGCCGCGGCGCGTCTCATCAAGGCCGTCGATCACTACGATCCGCGGGTGCGGGCCGGGGCAGCGCAGGTCATTGGCCGCTTGCGCACCAGGTCGGCGACGGAGGGCCTGCTCAAAGCCGTGAACGACTCGAGCCCGGCCGTGCGCTTCGCATCAATTCGCGCGCTGGGCGAGATCGGCGATGAAAAGCTCGTGCAGGCGCTCACCGAGCAGCTGAATTACTATGAGCGGGGTGAGGGAGCGTACGCATCGCTATCGGCCCTCGGACGCATCGCGCATCCGTCGAGCGTGCCGGTGTTTCAGTCGTACCTGAACGACAAGGATCCGCGCCTGCGCCGTGCGGCAGTCGAGGGGCTGGCCCATGTCGGTGACGCGAAGACGGTGGAGAATTTCGTGCAGACGGTCAACCAGGACGAGGCCGAGACGGTTCGAGCCGCGATGGCGTTCGCGCTGCACCGAAAAGGATTCGCCACCTATCTTGGGCGGTTGATCGACTTCATGGATCATGAACAGTCCGCCGAACAGGTCCAGGGCTATCTTCTCGAGCTTGGACCGTCGGTTGTTCCTCACATCGTGCCGCGCCTGCAAGAGCCGGACGAAGGTGTCCGCGAGCACCTCGCCGAGGTGCTCGGGGCGCTCGGCAATCAATCCACCGTCTCCATTTTGACGCCGCTCAAGAATGATTCGAACCGCGATGTCGCGAACGCCGCGACGAACGCCATCGAGCGGATCAAGATGGCGCAGAAATAGCGGCCCACCCAGAGAGCTTGGTGTAGCCACGGCATCCCCGGACTACATCACGCTGCCGCGCGCGTTTTACGCGCGTCCTACGCTGACGGTGGCCGAGGATCTGATTGGCAAGGTCCTCGTCCACGAAACTCGCGGCGGCGTGGCCGCTGGCGCGATCGTCGAAGTCGAAGCCTACATCGGCGAGTCCGATCCCGCCTGCCATGCCGCGCCAGGCCCGACCGCTCGCAACGCCCCGCTTTACGGTCCGCCCGGCATTGCCTATGTCTATCTGAACTACGGTATCCACTATCTCGTGAACGCCGTCACGGAACCGAAGGGTGCACCCGCCGCCGTGCTCATTCGCGCGCTCGAGCCGGTCGAGGGGGAGGTGTTGATGCGTCGCCGTCGGGCGCGCGGCACGGGGCGACCACCAGCAGCCTTTGCCACGCACGAGTTGTGTCGTGGCCCCGGCAACCTCACCCGAGCGCTCGGGATCACGCTTTCCCATAACCAATCGGATCTCACCCGTGGATCGCTTCGGATCGAAGATCGGCACCTGCCGGATCCGGAGGTCACGTGGAGCCGCCGCATCGGGATCAATGTTGGCGTTGAAGCAGAGTGGCGCGTCTACGACCGCGAGAGCCTGGCAGTCTCGGGCTCCAAGCGGCGCTGAATTTCGCGACTCGGGACGATCCGGGTTGTGGCTTTAGCGGCGTCGGGCGCGGCCACCGCCCCCAGACTGCACGATGGGCACACGCGCGGAGACCGTCCGGCCGTCGCGGTACAGGCCGAGCGTGACGGTTCCGCCGATCGGCGCTTCGGAGAGGAGCCTCATGAATCGCGACGCGTCCGTCACGGGCGCGCCGTTGAAGGTCGAGATGATGTCGTACTGGCGGACGCCGGCCGCGTAGGCATCCGAGTCCTGCGAGATGGCTGAGACGATCACTCCATTGGGGCTGGGTGCACGGAAGCGCCGAGCCAGCCGATCGGTCAGTGGGTAGAGCTCGATGCCGAGAATCGTCCCGCGTCGCACAACCTTGTAGTTGATGAGCTCTTCCATGACGTGCTTGGTCAGGTTGCTCGGCACGGCAAAGCCCACGCCCTGCGATCCGCCCGACTGGCTGAAGATGGCGGTGTTGATGCCAATGAGCTCGCCACGCGCGTTGATCAGCGCGCCGCCCGAGTTACCCTGATTGATTGCGGCATCGGTCTGGATGAAGTCGACGTACGCGCCAAGCTGCCCCTCGAGACTCCGGCCGGTCGCGCTCACGATGCCGAGCGTGACGGTCTGACTGAGCACGCCAAACGGGTTGCCGATCGCCAGGACCCATTCGGCGACCTTCAGCTTGGACGAATCCCCCCACGGCAGCACTGGCAGGTTGCGGGCATCGATCTTCAGCACCGCCAGATCGGTCGCCTCGTCGACGCCCACGACCTCCGCTCGAAACTCGCGCTTGTCCGAAAGGGTGACGGACACCTCGGCGCGGGCGTCGCCTACGACGTGGTTATTCGTCAGCACGTAGCCGTCTGGCGAGACGATGACGCCGGATCCGAGACTCTGCTGCAGCCGATCGCGATAGCCAAAAGGGCTATCGCTGCCAAAGAAGTCGCGAAAGAACGGATCGTTCATGAACGGCGAGTTTGGCGTTCGGACCACCTGTTGCGACGAGATGTTGGGCACGCTGGGAATGGCGGCCTGGGCTGCCGGCGTCAGGTCAGGCAACCCGCCGACCGGCGTCGCGGTGCGCGCCGGCGTCTGCTGTGTGGGCGCCGGTCGGTTCTGCTCGGTTCCGCCGCCGGTTGCGCCCGCTTCCTCGGCGCTGCGCATGCGACCGGTCAAGACCAGTCCGGCCACGAACCCGGCGAGAACGAACACGGTAACGAGCGTGATCCGTCTGATCGTGCTAGGCATGTCGAGCTACTTGACCTGGATGCGGCGGGCAGGCGGCGGCGGTACCTTGGGCAGCGACACAGTCAGGACGCCGTCGGCCAGATCGGCCGTCACCCGCTCGACATCGATCTTTTGGCCGAATTCGAACGATCGCGCGAACGATCCGTGGCTGCGCTCGACCTGATGAAAGTGGAGAGCGTCGCTCGTCGTGCGGCGATCGGCCCGCTGGCCGCGCAGCGTCAGCCGGGAATCCTCGATCGCCAAATCGATCTGTTCGCGGCTCACGCCGGGCACTTCAGCCGTGACGATATACGCGGTCGTCGTCTCGTAGACGTCGATAGCCGGCGCCCACGAGTCCGGATGAGGGCTGGCGAGCCGCTCGAGCCGTTCCTGCCATGCCCGCATATCCCAAGGCATATCGTGATCGTAGCATTTCTGAGCCTCCCGATTGCAGAATGCAGATTGCGGATTGCGGATTGCGGCTTGTCCATTGACGATTGCGGATTGGGTATTGAGAGCCCTGCAATCCCGCAATCGACAATCAACAATGGACAAGCCGCAATCTGCAATCTACAACCTGCATTCTGCAATCAGTTCTGCTAGGATCACTAGTTCCAATCACCTATGAGCTCTATTCAAGCGACACGACTCAAACGCGGCATGTTGGTCAAGATGGGCGGGGACCTGTTCCGGGTACTCGACCTGCAGCACTTTACGCCGGGCAACAAACGGGGCTTCGTCCAGGCCAAGCTGCGAAACATTCGCACGGCGACGCTTTCTGACCACAAGTTCCGCTCGGAAGACGACGTCGAGCGAGCGATGCTCGATGAACGGCAGATGCAATATCTCTACAAGGACGGCGACTCCTTTCATTTCATGGACACGACCAGCTTCGAGCAGCTGCACATCCCGTCCGAGGCGCTTGGCGATTCGGTCAACTACATCATCGCTGACGCCATCATCACCGTTGAATTCTACGGCGAGGAACCGGTCGGCATCGAGTTGCCGCAGACGGTCGATCTCAAGGTCGAAGACACCGTTCCGGGCATCAAAGGCGCGACCGCCAGCGCCCAGGTGAAGCCGGCCCGCCTCGAGACCGGTTTGGTCGTGCAGGTCCCGCCGTTTGTCAACACTGGCGATACCATTCGGGTGAATACAGAAACCGGGGAGTACTTGTCGCGTGTCTGATTGGCGAGTGCAGAGTGCAGAATGCAGATTGCGGTTGTCCATTGCGGATTGGCGATTGTGGATGGCCGCTAGTCGTTAGAGAATCCCCAATCGTCAATCCCCAATCGTCAATCGTCAATCGTCAATTCAATCTCCAATCGCCCAATCCGCAATGGACAAGCCGCAATCTGCAATCCGCGATCTCCACTCTGCAATGGATAATCGCCCTCACACCCCCGGCACTGGCTGGATCGAAGTGATTACCGGCAGCATGTTCAGCGGCAAGAGCGAGGAACTCATCCGGCGGTTGCGACGGGCGCAAATCGCCCGGCAGAAAGTGCAGATCTTCAAGCCACGCATCGACAACCGGTACGGCGACGATCACATCACCTCGCACAGCGAGATGCGCATCGCCTCCGAGAACAGCACCTCCTCGAGAGACCTGCTGCGGGACGTGCATCCCGACACGGAAGTGGTGGGCATCGACGAAGGCCAGTTCTTCGATGCCGAGCTGCCGGCGGTCTGCAATGAGCTGGCGAATCAGGGCAAGCGCGTGATTGTGGCCGGGCTCGATCAGGACTACCTCGGCAAACCGTTCGAGCCGATGCCGCAGCTGCTGGCGATTGCGGAGTACATCACCAAGACGCTCGCTATCTGCATGGTCTGCGGCGCTCCCGCCAATCACACGCAGCGGCTGGTGGCCAGCAGCGAGCGCGTGCTCGTCGGTGCGCAGGGCACGTACGAGGCGCGCTGCCGGCGCTGCTTCGACCCGCAACTCGGACAATAATGAATTAAGCGGTTCGCGTGTTCCCGGGAACCCGCGAACGACATGAATTCAAGGGCGCTGCATGGACACCTTGTCCCGCCTTCTGATCCTGCTCGGCGTTGGCTTCCTGGTCGCCAACGTGCGTCTGTTCGCGCAATTCGTCCGCTTTCTGAAAATCCGCTCGTCGGCGTTGCTGACCTGGCCGGGCCGGCGGCCGCCGTTTTATCGGCTGCTGCTCGGCCTGGGCGCGGTGCTGGCAGCGCTGATCCTCTACAAACTCGCGCTGGGGCGGCAACCGATCCAGGTGTTCGGCGAGAGCATGATGCTCGTCTATTACGTCTACGCGCTGCCGCTGAGCCTGCGGATCGGGCGCGGCTTTTATGAAGATGGCATCTGGACCGACGGCGGCTTCATCCCGTATTCGCGGATTGGCGGGCTGCGCTGGCGGGAAGAAGAGCAGATTACGCTCGTGATGATTTACCGCATGCGCGCCTTCGCGCGCAGCCTGGTCGTGCCCGAGCGCTACTATGCAGCCGCCCGCCGGCTGCTCCGCGACAAGATTGCCGCGCATGACATTCACTTCACCGGGAAGGCGCTCGACCTGGGCGCGCATGATGAGCGTGAAGACGTCTAATTGCAGATTGCAAATCGCAAATTGCAGATTGCGGCTTGTCCAACGGCGATCGCCGATTGAAGATTTATTGCTGATTGTCGATTTGGCCGGTGATTGGGCCCCAATCGACAATCCATCACCAATCCGCAATCAACAATGGACAAGCCGCAATCCGCAATCTGCGATTTGCAATCTGCAATCGATCCTTAAGGCTTCATCCGGTCCATCAACCACCCAATCGGCCCTCCACCCGACGCCATCGGATCGTTCAGCCAGTCGGGGGGCGTCAGCCACACGAAGGCCAGGATGGCGATGACCATGAGGTCGTACTGCCAGGTGGCGCGCTCGTAGGTCCAGAAGAACGCATTCCACAGCACGCGGAGCGGGAGCGGGGTGTCGGGCTTCATGCGATGGCTTGCTTCCGGGTGTCTCGGAGCTCGCGATAGGTGTAGATGATCCGGTCAGCGACGGTGAAGACCGACAGCACCAGGATGACCCACAGCACGGCCGCCATCCGGTTCGTGAAGGCGCCGATCATGAAGAGAACGATCCGTTCGGGGCGCTCCATGAAGCCGACCTTGCACTTCTTGATCAGCGACTCGGCCCGCGCGCGCGTGTAGCTCGTCATGATGGCGAACATCATCGCCAGCGCGGTCACGACCACGTATTCGGTCCGGTGCAGCGACGAGTACAGATAGATCAGCCCGATGAACAGGGCCAGATCGGAAAAGCGGTCGATGACCGAGTCCCAGAACCCGCCAAACGCGCTGACCGCGTTCATCTCGTGCGCCACTTTGCCATCGATGTAGTCGAAGATGTTGGCGACCAGCATGATGACGCCGGCCGTCACGAACTTGCCGAGGCCGAGCGCGCACGCCGCCAGGACGTTGATGAGGACTCCCACGAACGTCAACACGTTGGGGTGAATCTTCAACGCGACGCAGGCCTTGATGATGAGCTCGAGCGGGTAGAGGCAGATCCGGCCGATGAGTCCGGTAAACGTCATAC
>Ga0075420_100004178_pt1 | contig 12650 bp, 10 predicted proteins | sample SoiMetdeltSBSDD4_FD_75296 | JGI IMG/M metagenome (GOLD analysis project Ga0075420, IMG submission 75296) | Bulk soil microbial communities from a Populus tree surrounding site in Tennessee, USA - Soil MetaG P. deltoides SBSDD4 | ecosystem: Environmental > Terrestrial > Soil > Tree plantation... | reverse complement strand
GTTCATCACGACCTCTGGGATTACGACGTCGCGTCGCCGCCGATCTTGTTCGACTGGCGCAAAGACGGCCGCACGGTGGCGGCCATCGCCGTGGCATCGAAGACCGGCCACGTCTTCGTCCTCGATCGGCAGACGGGCCAGCCGCTCATTCCGATCGAAGAGCGCGCAGTGCCGAAGAGCGACGTGCCTGGCGAGCAGGCGTCACCGACGCAGCCCTTCCCCACTTCGCCCCGTTCGCTTGCACGTACGACACTGACTGCAGACGACGCGTGGGGGTTGACCGAGGAGGATCGCGTGTGGTGCCGGGACACGATGCGTCCATTACGCGCTGATGGCTTCTTCACACCACCATCGCTGCGCGGCACGATCGTCGTACCGGGCAATGTCGGTGGCGTGGCGTGGGGAGGCATGGCGCACGATCGTGCGAACGGCCTGCTCGTCATGCCGGTGAACAACATCGCGTCGGAAGTGCGGTTGATTCCGCGTGCGGACCTCGACGAGCAACGAAGGGGCGGGCGTCTGGCCAGCGATTTCGAGTTGCATCAGCAACGGGGTACGCCGTTTGCCCTTGTGCGGCGCCTGCTGCTTGGCCCGAAGGCGCTGCTGCCGTGCACGCCGCCGCCATGGGGAACACTGGCGGCCGTCAGAGCTGCGACGGGAGAAATCGCCTGGCAGGTCCCGCTCGGTAAGTTTCCGGGCACCGAGAGCGCACCCGACGCCGCGCAGTGGGGCTCGATCGTACTCGGCGGTCCAATCGTGACGGCCGGCGGACTCGTCTTCACCGCCGGCACTCTCGAAGCTGCGATGTACGCCTTCGACGTGCAGACCGGACGCCAGCTGTGGACCGGCCAACTGCCGACCAGCGCGCGCTCAACGCCGATGACCTACCGTGGCCCCGACGGCCGGCAGTACATCGTCATCTCCGCCGGCGGCCACGGCGTCCAAATCGGGCCGCCGCTAGGCGACTACCTGGTCGCGTTTGCTCTCCCCGACACGAAGTCGCCGGCGAGATGATTCGCGGAACGGCTACATCTGCAGGACCCAGCGGATCCCGCCGAGTATGTGCTCCTGATACAACGTGTTCTGCCACACGTCCTCGCGATGGCCGAGCGCGGTGTAGAAGACGCGGCCACGTCCGAAGCTCTTCGCCCAGGCCAGCGGTAGATCGCCAGGCTGGCTCGCCTCTGGCAATCCGTCGGCGGGATGTCGATCCAAAGACAGCAGCATCGTCACGCTGCCCCGATTTGATTTCGTGAACTTGTAGATCTCGTCGATAACACGGAACCGCTGCCCCAGCGGGCTCGCTGCCGGATGCGAAGTGTTCTCGACGATCGCGTCCACCGTTGCCTGATCGCCGTGGGTGAGAAACTCGTTGCCCAACATCTCGAGATAGGCCGGAGCATCGTGATACGTGTCCGATGCGCTGTGCATTCCGGCGAACCCGTGACCGTCCTGAATCCACTCGAGCACCGCGGCGAGATCCGGTATCGGAAGACTGCCCGTCGTATTGGCGAACACGATTGCATCAACGTTGGCGAGTGCCGAACGCGTCAGCATGCGAGAGACCTCGTCGGCCGTGCGGCAGAACGTGGTCGAAAAGAGTCCCGACCGCTGACCGAGTGCGCTGATCGTCGCCTCAGCGACCGGGATGGAGCTGTGCCTGAATCCCTCGGTGTGCGTGACCACGAGGACACGGCGCGCCGGACTCACCGGTGTTGGCGAAGCGGGGCTCGAAGACCCCGCATCGCCCGAACAGGACCACATCAGGAGGGCGGACGCCAGCACGCATTCCAGCCGGCGCAGTCGAGTCATGACAACTTCTGACCTGGGGTCAGATCTTGATTTTTGCGGTCCCGCAAAAATCAAGATCTGACCCCGTGCGATCAACGAACTTCGATTTCGACGATGCGGGCGGCGCCGGGGCCGAGACGAACCATGTGATGCGTGTCGCCGGTTGGCACCATGATCCACTGACCGGGCTGCGTCAGCTGTTTGAGACCAATCGGCGCACCGGGATTCTCTTTGGCTTGCTTGTCGGGGCCATCGGACATCACGGTGCCGCTGATCAGGACCGCGATCGTCGGCACGGCGTGCGTGTGCGACGTCTGCGACGTCTCGACGCTCAAGTTCACGTCGTAGAGCCTGAACGAGCGCGATTCCGATGTCATCTTCGTCGCGAGACCGCTCGCAGCCGGCGCGGTGGACCAGCCGCTCGTCTTCAGGTTTTCAACGGCAAACAACTGATATGGACCCTTGCCGACGTTCTCGATGGTGTGGCTCGAGGCCTTACCGGCGTATTCAGCGAGCGTGGCATCCCCGAACGGCCGGGACGGACGCTCGGCGGCCGGCTGGCTGCCCGACTGCACGCGAGTCGTCGTGCCCATCGTCATCGAGACCGTCGCGATGTCGAGGTCGTGACGATGATCGAGCGACTTGTCGCCTGGTGGGATGTTGACGTCGAGGATCCGGAGTTGCTTGTTCTCGAACGCCACGTGATGCCGCGGTTCTTTCAACACCGGAACCTGGGCGGCGACGGAAGCGACGATGGCGAGAACGATGAGGACAATCCAAGAAAGAACGCCAAGGCGTTCCGGGAGAAAGCGTGATACGTGCATGGGGCCGATCATGCTCCATTAACGCCCGATCGTGCCAGTCCGAGGTAAGATTGCCCGCGCGCCCGTGCGCGTCTGCGCGCCCACATCGCTGGAGGTCTCAGATGAAACGTCTCGTCCTCGTCGTCCTTGGTGCCTTGGCCGTTTCCATCCCCGCGTGGGCGCAGGCGCCGGCGGATGCCGCCGCCGAGAAGGCGTTGCTCGCCGCCCCCGAAAATATGAAGAAAGACGCGACGGTCGTCGCGTTCAAGCCGGATTTCACCTACGAGACGATCAAGAAGGGCACGAACACGATGGTGTGCTTCGACCGGTCGGGCTTGCCCGGCCAGCAGCCGTTCTCCGTCGAATGCACCAGCCTCGCGAATCTGCCGCGTGTCGCCCAGAACCTGAAGTTCGAGGCCGAGCCGGATCGAACCAAGCGTCAGGCCGCGCTCGACGCGGCCGAGAAAGATGGGTCGCGCGTCAAGCCCGAGTACGGGTCGGTGTGGATCCGGATGCAGGGGAAGGACAAGGACACGGCGCGGACCCACATGACCGTGGCCGTGCCTGGAGCGACCACGCAGTCGACTGGATTGCCCGACAACCCGAAGCAGGGCGGCATCTGGATCATGAACGCGGGCACATCGACCGCGCATCTGATGATCCCGGGACACTGAGACCGTGCGCATGAAGGCGCTGCTGATCGTGAGCGTGCTCGGCATAGCCGCGCTCTCCTCCGCGTCCGCGCAGAGCACGCAGACCTTCGTCGGCACGATCACCGACGACATGTGCGCCAAGGAGGGCCATGCGGCGATGCGCATGGGCCCGACTGACGCCGAGTGCACGAAGGCCTGTGTCGCCGCGCACGGCGCCGAGTACGTGCTGGCGGAGGGCACCAACGTCTATACGCTGAGCGACCAGAAGGCGCCTGAGAAGTTCGCCGGCCAGCGCGTCCGGGTCACCGGTACGCTGGACAGCAAGACGAAGAAGATCCAGGTGCAGTCGATCAGCAGCGCCAAGTAGCCGCCGCCGCGCGTGACCCTCGACGAGCTGCGCCGATTCGCCGTCGCGCGAAGTCTTTCTCCTCCCACCACACTTCAGCGCGCCCTCGATAGGCTGGCCTTCGTACAGGCCGATCCGATCCGGGCGCCGGCTCGCGCTCAGGATCTGACGCTTCGCCACCGCGTGAACAACTATCGCGCCGGCGATCTCGAACGTCACTACGACCGGCTCGACGTTCACGAGGACTTCTTCGTGAACTATGGATTCGTCACCAGCGCGCTGCAGGCACTGATGCACCCGCGTGGTGGACCGATGCCGTGGAGTGCGGCGCGCGGCCGCCAGGTGCGTGCCCTGCTCGATTTCGTCCGCACACACGGGACCGTCCATCCACGCGACGTGGACGCGCACTTCTCGCATGGCACGGTGGTCAACTACTGGGGCGGTTCCTCGAGCGCGACAACTCACCTGATGGATGCGATGCACTACCGCGGATTGCTGCGAGTCGTGCGTCGCGAGGCGGGGATTCGTATCTACGCCGTTCACGAACATCCGCCGGGACCACGCGACGCCACCACACGCGCCGCGCACCTCGATGCGCTCGTCGACGTCGTTGTTGGAAAGTACGCACCATTGCCCGCATCGAGCCTCTCGATGCTGGTGCGGCGCCTGCGTTATGGCGTCCCGCAATGGCGAGGGGAACTGGAGCGCACGCTCCAGCGAGCGAAACGTCGTCTCGCGCATGCGCGCGTCGAGAGCGTGGACTGGTATTGGCCGTCCGCGGAGGATCCGGCCGCCGCAGCGGTAGACGATCAGGTCCGTCTGCTGGCGCCGTTCGATCCCGTCGTCTGGGACCGAAGGCGCTTCGAGATGCTGTGGGGCTGGGCGTACCGCTTCGAAGCCTACACACCGGTGCCGAAGCGGAAGCTCGGATACTACGCGCTGCCGCTTCTGTGGCGCGACCACGTCATCGGCTGGGCCAACATGTCGGTGAAGAACGACACGCTGCGCCCCGACGTCGGCTACGTCACTTCTCGTCCACCGCGCGACCGTGCATTCCGCCGCGCGGTGGAAGAGGAGTTTGATCGCCTTCGCACGTTCCTGGGCCTCGAGGCAATTGATGATTGATGATCTTTGATCGTTGATTCGTTGTTGATTACAGATTCTCGATTGCTGATTGAAACTTCAACGCAATCGGCAGTCAAGAATCACAAATCAACAACGAATCGCCAATCAAAGATCAAGAAATCAACAATGGCTTGCCGTAGCGGCCGTCAGGTCCTTGCGTGAGAAATCCGTTCTGAAACAGCTGCGACAGCACTCGCTCGGCCGTAGTGAGATCGAGACCCAGGAACGCCGCCGCCTCACGCGTGGTGAGCCGGAGATCCGGAGCGGCCTCGAACTCTTCGCGAATCCACTGCACGAGTTTCCGAAACGACTTCATTTCCATCAGAGTGCCGGCAGCGCCGGCCTGCGCCCCTCGACCTTGCTCGGGGCGCCCTGAGCCTTGGTCGAAGGGCGTATGAATGAATGGAATGACCATGCAGGCCGACGCCGTTGAGCATTGAACATTGAGCATGCGCGTTTGAGCCTTATCGAATGACGTTGAGAATCACACCACCGTAGATGCGATGGCCGTACCTCGTCTCCTGGCCGAAGAACACCGGCGCATCGTCCTTGGACTGCACCGCGATGAAGCGGTAGTCCCCGCGCAACCCCCAGCGTCCGGCGTACCACTTCACGCCTCCGCCGACGTTGCTGGTGAGAAACGTGGTGGTGTCATTCACACCAACTGCGGCCCGTTCAAACAGACTGAGACCACCAAGACCAGCGGTGGCGTACGGGACCACCGACCCCCGTCCGGCCGAGACGACGAGATTGCCGCTGTAGCTCAGGAAGTGCGGCGTTTTGACATCCGCCGTGGCGTTCACGAAGTCCAGGCTCTGCGAGATGCCGATCAGCCCACTGACCTCGCCTTCGAAGCCCAGATGGCGGTTCACGTTCAGCGTCACGCTGCCGCCAAGGTCGTAGTTGCCGAAGCTCGGGCTGTTGCTGTCGCTGGCCTCGGTAAAGAACGTCCCGCCGCCGGGGATGATGGTGACCTCCAGGGTGCCTGGACCGGGCGCCGACTCCGGCGTCTGAGCCTGCGCACGATCGACGCCGAGGAATGAGATGACTGCGAGAACTGCGATCCAACGTGACATGAGTTCCTCCGTGGTGTTCGAACCTGACCGTAGGGCCGGTCCTTTTGGACCGGCCATCGGTTGTTGCCGTTACGAGAGCGGGATGCCGCCGAGCGCCTTGTAAACCGCGATGACGCTCGTGAAGACACCGGCCTCGGCCTGGGCCACGGCGTCTTCCGCCTCCAGTTGCGTGCGCTCGGCGTCGAGCAGCGCGAGAAAATCAACGACACCAGCCTGATACCGCGTGCGCGCGATCGTCGCCGCACGCGTGCTCTCGCGAGCTTGCTCGGCCAGCCTGACCAGGCGCTCCTGCTCCTCGCGATAGTTGACGAGTGCGTTCTCGGTTTCCTCGAGCGCGCGAAGCATGACTTGCTCGAACTCGGCGATCGATTCCCGGGTCGCGCCCTCGGCGCCGCGCAAGCGGGCGCGCGCGCTGCCGAGATCGAACGCCGCCCACGTCAGTGCCGGCGTCACCGCCCACGCGCGCGTGTCCGAGACGTTGAACAGGTTGCCGCGGCCCGCCAGCAGCCCGAGGAAGCCGCTGATGGTGATCTGCGGATACAACTCGGCGGCAGCAACGCCCTCGAGCGCCGTCGTCGAGGCCAGCCGTCGTTCCGCGGCGCGTACGTCCGGACGTCGTCGCAGCAGCGACCCCGGCTCACCAATGGCCAGCGCCCTGGTGATCGGCGGGTACGCCCGCGGTGAGAGGTCAACGCCGAGCGCACCGGGTCTTACACCCGTCAGCACTGCGACGTGATGTTCACGCTGCGCGATCGCACTGCGAATCGGCGGAATGCTCGCGTCGATCGCCGCGACTCTCGCCGCCGCGCTCGCGACGTCTTGTTCCTCGCCAATGCCCGCATCACGCCGGACCTGTGTCAGCCGCAATGTCTCGCGCTGATTCACGAGGCTGCGCTCGGCCACCGCAAGCTGCTGCTGAAGACCGCGCAGCTCGAAGTAATTGCGCGCGACTTCCGCCGCGACTGTCACGCGCACGTCGTCGACCTCGGCGGCGAAGCTCTCGGCGCTGGCCTTCGCGGCGCGCACCTGCGAACGGACCCTGCCGAAGACGTCGATCTCCCAGAACGCATCGAAGCCGGCGCGATACGTCGTGATGGGACGGGGTCGTTCCGAAAAGCCAGGAATCGCCTGATCCCTTCGATCGACGCTCGCGCCGGCCACGGCCGTTGGGAAGCGATCGAGCGCGACGTCATCGAAGAGCGCGCGCGCCTGATCCACCCGGGCAACGGCCATCCGCACATCGTGATTCGCCGCCAGTGCTTTGCCGACGAGGTCGTCGAGCACCGGGTCCTCGAACTGCTGCCACCACCGCGGGTCGAACGGCTGTTCGACCACGAGCGCGGTGTCCACGTGGCTCAGCACGGCCGGCTGAACCTCTGGGGCGACGTATGGTCTGCGCACTCCGCACGCGGCAGACGTCACAATCAGAGTTCCGTAGAGCGCGGTCTTCAGACCGCGCGTAAAGATCGAACGCATGATCAATTCCCCTCTGCCGGCGCTGCGACCGGCAGAACGGGTCTCCTCACGTGCACCTTGCGGTGAGTCAATTTCGCGATGACGACGTAGAACACTGGAGTCAGAAAGAGACCAAACAGCGTGACGCCGAGCATTCCGGCGAAGACGGCGATGCCCATCGCCTGACGAATCTCAAACCCCGCGCCCGACGAAAAGACCAGCGGGACGACGCCCATGATGAACGCCATTGACGTCATCAGAATCGGGCGCAGACGGATGCGGCACGCGTCCAGGATGGCGTCGAGCGTCGACTCTCCTTCTTCCTCTCGCTGCTTGGCGAACTCGACGATGAGAATCGCGTTCTTGCACGCGAGTCCGGCCAGCACGAGGAAGCTGACTTGCGTGAACACGTTGTTGTCGCCACCGGTCAGCCAGACGCCGGCAATCGCCGAGAACAACGTCATGGGCACGATGAGAATCACCGAGAGCGGGAGTGTCCAACTCTCGTACTGCGCCGCGAGCACCACATAGACCAGCAGCACGCAGAGCGGGAAGATGAACAGCATGGTGTTGCCGGCGAGTAGCTCCTGATACGCGAGCTCAGTCCATTCGAAACTCATACCCGGCGGAAGTTCCGCGCGCAGAGTGTCGGCAATTGCCGTCTGCGCCTGTCCGGAGCTGAAGCCCGGAGCCGGACCGCCGTTGATCTCGGCGGCGGGATAGCCGTTGTAGTGCATGACCTGATCGGGCCCGTAACTGCGCGAGACGGTCACCAGTGAACCCAGCGGCACCATGTCTCCGTGTGCGTTTCGCGTCTCGAGACGGCGGATCTGCTCCGGCTGCAGGCGGAACCGCGACTCCGCCTGGGCGTTGACTTGATAGGTGCGGCCAAAGCGATTGAAGTCGTTGACGTAGAGCGACCCGAGGTAGACCTGCAGCGTCTCGAACACGTTGGTCAGCTCGACGCCGTAGCTCTTCACGCGCTCGCGATCGACGTCGGCCTGAATCTGCGGCACGCTGACCTGAAAACTCGAGAACAGGCCGGCCAGCGATGGCTGCTTCTGCGCCTTGGCGATGCCGTTCTGCAGCTGCGCGTAGAGGTCCTCGAATCCAGTGCCGGCCCGATCTTCGACGTAGAGCTTGAAGCCGCCGACCTGACCGAGCCCCTGCACCGGCGGCGGCGGGAAGATGGCGACGATTGCCTCCTGAATCTCGCCGAAGAACTGACCGTTCAGCTGTTGCACGATCGCGTCAGCTCTCAGATCGCGGCTGGTGCGCTCCTCCGCCGGCTTCAACACGACGAACGCGATGCCGGCATTCGGCGCGTTGACAAAGCCGTTGATCGACAATCCTGGAAACGCCACCGAGCTGAGCACGCCCGGATGCTTGAGCGCGATCGACGACATCTTCCGGATGACGGCGTCGGTGCGGTCCAGCGTCGCGCCGTCAGGCAACTGCGCGAACGCGACGAGATACTCCTTGTCCTGCGTCGGCACGAATCCTGGCGGCACCCGCGCAAACCCGGCCGCCGTCAGGCCAATGAGGCCAACGTAGAGCACGATCGCCACAGCCGACACGCGGAGCACGCGGCTGACGCCGGTCGAATATGCAGTGGAGCCGCGCGTAAAGAACCGGTTGAAGCCGCGGAAGAACCACCCGAACAGCCGATCGGCCACGCGCTGCACGATGTCGCGCGACGCGTCGCGCGGCTTGAGCAGCTTCGACGCCAGCGCCGGACTCAACGTCAGCGAGTTGAACGCCGAGATGACGGTCGAGATCGCGATCGTCAACGCAAACTGGCGATAGAACTGTCCGGTCAGGCCGCTGACGAACGCTGTCGGAATGAACACCGCACAGAGCACCAGCGCGATCGCGATGATCGGTCCGGACACTTCTTCCATCGCCTTCCGCGTCGCCTCGAGCGGCGGCAACCCGTGCTCGATATGCCGCTCCACGTTCTCGACGACGACGATCGCATCGTCGACCACGATGCCGATCGACAGCACGAGTCCGAAAAGCGACAGCGTGTTCAACGAGAAACCCATCGCCAGCATCACCGCGAAGGTGCCAACCAGCGACACCGGCACGGCGACGAGCGGGATGATCGAAGCCCGCCAGGTCTGGAGAAAGACCATGACGACGATCACCACGAGCAGAATCGCCTCGAACAGCGTTTCGACGACGGCCTTGATCGAATTGCGGACGAAGACCGTGGGGTCGTAGACGATCTCGTAGTCAACGCCTTCAGGAAACTGCTGCTTGAGCGTGTCCATCGTCTGGCGCACCTGGTTCGACGCTTCGATGGCGTTGGTACCAGGCCGCTGGAAGATGCCGATGGCCACGGCCTGCTTGTTGTCGAGCAGGCTGCGCAGCGAGTACTGGTTCGCGCCCAGTTCGACCCGCCCGACATCCCGAACACGGGTGAGCTGCCCATCGGGAGTCGCGCGGACGACGATGTCGGCGAACTCGTCCTCTGTCGTCAGCCGGCCGCGGGTGTTGATCGACAGCTGGAACGTCGTGCCCACCGGCGCGGGCGGTGCGCCAAGGACGCCAGCCGCCACCTGCACGTTCTGTTCGCGGATGGCGCGGATGACATCCGATGTCGTCAGGCGGCGCGACGCCAGTCGGTCGGGATCGAGCCAGACGCGCATGCTGAACTCGCCCGCCCCGAATACCTGCGCGCTGCCGACGCCGGGAATCCGGGCGAGCTCGTCCTTCACACGCAGATTGGCGAAGTTGGACAGATACAGCTGGTCGTAGCGGCCGTCCGGCGAGACCAGGTGCACGACCATGATGAAGTCCGGCGTGGACTTCTCCGTCACGACGCCGATGCGCTGGACTTCCGACGGCAGCCGCGGGAGCGCCTGCGCGACGCGGTTCTGCACCTGCACCTGCGCGTTGTCGAGATCCGTGCCCAACGCGAAGGTGACGGTGAGCTGCATCCGACCGTCGGACGTCGCCTGCGAGAACATGTAGAGCATGTCCTCGACGCCGTTGATCTGCTGCTCGAGCGGCGACGCGACCGTCTCAGCGATGACTTTCGGATTCGCGCCGGGATACGTCGCGCGAACCACGACCGTCGGCGGCACCACCTGGGGGTACTCGCTGATCGGCAGCTGGAACAAGGCGAGCGCCCCGCTCACGACGATCACGAGTGACAGCACGGCCGCGAAGATCGGCCGATCGATGAAGAATTTCGAGAATCTCATGACGTGTGATCCGTCGCCTCGACGACGGGAGTGACCTGCACTCCTGGACGAACGCGCTGCAGCCCGTTGACGACCACCGACTCGCCGGCTTCGACACCGCTGCGCACGACACGCAGGCCGTCAATGATTGGACCGAGCGTCACACCGCGGTACTCGATCTGGTTGTTGGCGCCGACGACGTAGACGAACTTCTTACTGAGGTCGGTGCCGACGGCCCGGTCTTGAATGAGCAAACCGCGATAGGACCCCGTGCCCGCCAGCCGCAGTCGCACGAAGAGCCCTGGCGTGAGCTGTCCGTCGCTGTTGCGAAACACCGCTCGACCGCGAATCGTGCCGGTCGCGCCATCGAGCTGGTTGTCGACGAAGTCCAGTTGACCGAGTCGCGGGAAGCCTTCGTCGTTGGCCAACGCCATGCGAATCGGCAGCTCCGAGCCACGGCGGCTGCCATTTCGCAGGCTCTGGCCCTTCGAGCGGGCCGAGTACTTCAGGAAGATCTGTTCGTCGGCGTCGAAGTACGCGTAGACGGGATCGAGCGAGACGACCGTCGTCAGCAGCGTGGCCTCGCCCGGTCCGCTCGACACCAGGTTGCCTTCGGTGACGATGGCGCGGCCGACCCGGCCGTCAATCGGCGACGTCACCTGCGTGAACTCGAGGTTCAACTCCGCGGCGCGAAGCGCGGCCTCGACTGCCGCGGTCTGCGCCGTCGACTCCTGCGCGAACGCGGCACGGCGATCGTGCTCCTCTTTCGCGATGGCGTTTTCGGCGCGCAGCTTCTCGGCAGTCACGAGCTCTGACGCTCCACGCTGGCCGGTGGCGCGTGCGCGAGCGAGCTCGGCGCGCAGTCGGTCGACTTCGGCCTGGAATGGACGCGGGTCGATCTGGAACAGCAGGGCGCCACGCCGGACGATCGCGCCTTCTTCGAAACGCACGGCGGAGACCAGGCCGGAGACGCGCGGCCGAACTTCGACGGAATCGACGGCTTGCAGCCGTCCAGTGAATTCATCCCACTCGGTCACGTCACGCTCGATGACGCTGGCGACGGTGACCTGTGGCGGCGGTGGTGGAGCCGGCTGTGCGGACGTCTGCACGCAGCCGACGGCAACGACGACGATGGCGAGCGGCGACAGAAGCAGCCATGCACGCCGGGCTCGACCCGCGTGGCGTGTCGAGCGAGGAAGTGTGTGAGAGTCGTTCATACGATTCGCAGTCTCGCTCTCGCGAGCACACGCAAACAATCGGGCAGTAGCCGCAGGCCGGTCTCACGCTTGCGCATCAGGCGGGAGAACGACGTCCTGCACAGGAAGGACTACGACTTTCGGACGATGTGACACTCGGCCATGCGGGCTCTCCCCGCCGGGCCGGGAACTGCTCAATAATTAGGAGTGATGAAGGGTGGCAAGATGGACACCGACCTCGGCCTCTGCAGCTCACACGAGGCTTCGACTCCGGCCCTTGACGCACGCGATGCCGATGCGTTGCGAGCGGCGCTGACGCGCGAGACGCTCGAGCGGCGCCGCGCCGAATGCCTGGCGACGATCCAGACCAATGTCGTGAAGCTCGCGGTCGATCTGCTGGTGCGCGAGCCCGACATCGAAGGCTTCTTTCGCGCGCTGCTGAAGACTCTGGCTGAAGAAGGCGAGAGCCACAAAGTCAGCGTGTGGCTGATTGACGAGGACCAGAAGTGCTGCGACGTCTGGATGGCGCATCTCGATGGCCAGGTGTTCACCGCCGGCAATCCCGAGTGGAATACGAAGACGACAGAGTTCCCGCGTCAAACGTTTGCGAATCATCTGTTTTCGTACGAGCCTGGCTGGCATCAGACCATCGATTACAGCACCGACGACGAAAGGATGCCCGCAAGTCTCCGCGACTTTTTCCGTCACGAGGGACTGAGCGTCACGCTCGTCGCGCCGCTCCTCATCAGCGACAAGAACCTCGGATGGATCACGCTGTGCACGCGCGAGATCAACGACTGCGGCGAGGGACAGTGGTGGCGTATCGCTTTGATTGAAGCCATCGCCAGGCAGGCGGCGCTTGCGTTGCATCACAGCCGGCTCGTCGAGCAGAAGCGCGTGGAGGAGCGCCGCAAAGCGATCCTCGAGGAGCGCAATCGTCTCGCCCGCGACATTCACGACAATCTCGCGCAGGGATTCGCCGCGATCCTGATGCAGCTTCAGGGCGCCCAGCGGGAG
>Ga0075420_100004176_pt1 | contig 12651 bp, 8 predicted proteins | sample SoiMetdeltSBSDD4_FD_75296 | JGI IMG/M metagenome (GOLD analysis project Ga0075420, IMG submission 75296) | Bulk soil microbial communities from a Populus tree surrounding site in Tennessee, USA - Soil MetaG P. deltoides SBSDD4 | ecosystem: Environmental > Terrestrial > Soil > Tree plantation... | reverse complement strand
CGTCTTTGGCCGAATTATACCGTTTGGCCCTCAGCGTCGAAACGATGAGGACTAGATAGAACACAACAAGCACTGGCGCTAAGAAAAAGGAAAAAAACGCGAGCCCCAGCACGAGCCGATAAGCTCCGTCGTTCGGCGTCAGATCCCCCGGTCTGATCCCGCCCATAACGTTGAATATGACGTGCTCGAGATTGAGGACGGCAAGCACAAACACGATGATGCTGAGCGGCAAGAGAGTGCCCAAGATGACGCCGCCGGTGTCCATGCGCGCGGTGCGCCGCAGGAAGACGACATACAGCGCCACTCGCCACGCCGCTACAACGCCGAGAAACGCAACATTGGCCTGCACCGCCGCTTCCCATATCATCAACTTCTCAACCGGAACCGCATACAGCAGGGCCAACGGGGACGTGAGCGTGAGAAACAAGAGGACGTTCCGATAGGACCAATTGCGCGGTCGAAGAGGCGCCAGCAAGGCCCAAATGATAAATGCGAGTATGAACACGTAGGCCAACGAGCCGAGGCCCAGCGTCTGCCAGAGGTGCGCCCGAGGGTTGTCCCAGTAACGGCCTATGCCTGCAAGCCAGGTGCAAACTAGCCCGAATATCAGAAACGCTCGCCACTGCGTATGGACCGCGGAACTAACCGGGCGAAAGGTGAGAAAACGCCACTCGTCAAGCAGTAGTGTCTTGATCATCCAGGCCGCAGTATCGCACAGTCTCTTCATTTCACGGCTGAAATAATCACTCAGCATTGCTCAACCGGCGCGAGCGTGGCAGAATCTTTAAGCGATTCCGCTCACCCCAATCGCGAAGCTGGCCTCAAAACAATCCCGGCAGCCAGCGAGAGGAACAATCGCCGTTTGCGCGGCGTTAGTACGGAACTGTGATCGCGGGGGGTCATATGAAGAAAGATCGCACCATCATGGTGGTTGAAGACTACGACGATACCCGGCTGCTTCTGAAGCAGTGGTTGGAAGGGCTCGGTTACGCTGTGTTGGAGGCCAGCAACGGTCAGGAGGCGGTCGACATTGCCGATCGCGAGTGTCCTGACCTGATCCTGATGGACCTCGATCTGCCGATCCTCGACGGCATCGCAGCCACTCAGAAAATACGACAGAAGCCTCAGTTGGAGCGCGTCCCGATCGTCGCGGTGACTGCCTATCCGATGTCTTACTCGCACGTCAAAGCATTTGCCAAAGGATGCGACGAGTACATGCGCAAGCCGATCGACATCAGCGAACTGGAGCGCGTCGTGTCTCGTTACCTGGCCTCCGTCTGAATTACTGGCCGCCGTCTGAATCAACAGACAAACAACTGTTGTTGCGCTATCATCGTCGCGTCCTCAATGCGTGAAAGGCGCGCTCGCTATGATTTCCTCAACGCTCAGAGCACTCGGTTGTTTGCTGCTGGCCTCGAGCGCCAGTGTCTTCGCCAACGCGCAAAACCAACCGCCGAAGAAAACAGGCAGCATCAGTGGCAAGGTTACGGTCAAAGGCGCCGCGATCTCCGGAATCACTGTCGGAGCAATCGCCCGTCGATCGAACATGACCGGCAGCAGGACGCGTTTTGGCGCGGTCACTGACGCGCAAGGCAATTACCGGATTTCAGATTTGCCGCCGGGCACGTATGAGTTGGTGCCCGCGGCGCCGCAATTTGTTTTAGGCGGTGCAAATGCCGGTAAGAATGTGATTCTCGATGAAGGAGAGGCTCTCGAAGGGATGGACTTTACGCTCACGCGCGGCGGCGTAATCAGCGGAAAAGTCACAAACTCAGATGGGCAACCGTTGATCGAAGAACAGGTTCACCTGACCCCGTTATCACAGGACAGGTCGGACGAAGCGGTGATCCGGCTCAACATGAATTCCATTCAGACAGATGACCGCGGCGTGTATCGAGTGTTTGGTCTGCCTCCGGGAAAGTACACAGTCTCAGCCGGAACACCTCCCGGCCGAGTGGGCTTCGGAGGCCGTAGCGGGATCCGGTACAAACAGACGTTTCATCCTTCTGTTACGGACGCTTCGCAAGCCACGGTGATCGACGTTTCCGAAGGCAGTGAAGCCACAAACGTCGACATAGTCATCAACACCCGACAGTTGACCTACAGCGCCAGCGGACGCGTTCTCAACGGTGAAACCGGCCGGCCAATTCCCAACGCGCGTTACGGAATCACAAAGATCGAAGAAGACGGCAGTTCCGGCATGAGTGGCCCAACGACCAATGCGCTGGGCGAGTTCAGAATCGATTCGCTCGTTCCGGGAAAGTACATGATTACCCTCGATGGAACTATGAGTCGCGCGTACGGCTTCGCCGACACAGCCGGCGATCTCTTCGCGGAGGCTTTGCGTTTCGACATAACCGATCACGACGTCACCGACCTGGTCGTGAGGACTGCTTCCGGTGCAAGCGTCGCGGGTGTGGTCGTTTTCGAAGGTCTCGATCAGAAAACCGCTCGGCAGAAATTTGGGGAGCTCATGGTCATGGTCCACATCGAGGGTAACGATCGGTTCGCGAGCGGTAGAAGCGGGCGGCCGGTGAAAATCGGCGTTGACGGTAGTTTCACCATAGGCGGCCTGCCTCCTGGAGAAGCTCAGTTCATGATCTTCTCGCAGAGGGGCTACGACGTCGAAGACGGACGAAACATCGAAGTGGCGCGTATCGAGCGCGACGGCGTCCTAATCCAACAACGAAAGCTCGACATTAAAGAGCGAGAGAAAGTCACCGGTGTGAGGGTAGTAGTCGACGCGCGCACCGGAATGTTGCAGGGCATAGTAAAAGTCGAGAACGGTCAACTCGAAGCGGGACAGACGTACGTTTCGGTGAACAAAGCCGGACAGCAGGGTGGATACGGCGCGTGGCTGGATGCGCGCGGCCGATTCCGCGTGGGCGGACTTGCCGCGGGAACGTATGATGTGATTGTCTACGTCAACAGGCCCGGCATGCCAACAAGGTCGGCGCAGCAGCAAGTCGTCATCAACGACGACCAGGTAACCGAAGTGGCGCTGACGCTGGACCTCAAGGCCAGTCCGACTCCGGATAGACCTTAGTTCGTCGAATCGGATGAAATCAAAAAAGGGGCGGCTGCTACAGCCACCCCCCTTTTTTATGTTGCCACTTACCGAAGCACTACTTTCGCCGCCGCTGATTGGCGCGCAATTGGCGAACCTGGCGCTTGAGTTCCGTGATCTCCTTCTGCTGTTCCTTGATCGCGTTCAGCATGGTCCAGAGGATCGGATCGTTATTGACCATCAGGTAGCCGCTACTGTTTGACGTCACGGCTTCCGGAATCACTTTCTGAACTTCCTGCGCCGCAAAACCAACATGCTCGCCTTCGTTCGGCAGGCCCAGCACATTATTGGATTTGTATTCATAACGCACTGGCTGCAATTTCATCACTGCGCTCAATCCTGTCGTGAATGGCGACTTAACGTTCTTGAGTCGCCGATCTGAAAACGACTGCCATGAACCGCCGCCGACCTTGCTCGCGTCGCCGTTGACCGACAATAACTGATCGGGCGAGGTAGTTCCGATGCCGACACGGCCGATGGACGTGATGCGCATACGCTCCGTACCGGTGTCGGTGTTGTTGTTGCCGGCAGTACTGAACAGGACCGACGTAGCAGCGGAGAATCCGGAAGCGCCGCCTCCGATTGCGACAAGATTTTCGGTGCTCGTCGTAGCTGCATTGAGCACGCCGAAACTCAGGTTGCCGGTGGTGAACGCCGGAAGCGCGATGCGATTCAGCTTCGTGGTCGCGTTGGTGCGGGTCGTAGCGCCGCTGTCGGAGCCCAACGTTAGAGTGTTTCCGGAGACGTCGAGAGTCGTCGACGGCGAGCCATTGGCGATACCGACGTTTCCGTTCGCGGCGATATCAATTGAGCTCGTCGGTGCGCCGGGACGGATGCGCAGAGACAGACGCGAGCCGCCCGTAACGTCGCGGATGAAGAAGTTTGCTTCGTTAGCGCCGATGTCCCACGTTTGCGCCGTGAAGCCGCCGGTGTTGTTTTGTTCGAGACGAATCGCCGGCGTGTCAGTGGTGTTTACGTGAAAATCAAGCGCAGCCGTGGCCGTGCCGAGGCCGACGTTGCTCGACGAGTTGACGCGAAGTGCATTCGCCCGCGCGCCTGCATCTACCGCAAACACGATCGTTCCGGTTTCGGAGTTTCCAGTCGCACCCTGATCGACGAAGGCGAGATGACTGGTGCCGCCGCCGGCTGAGTCGTTAGCACGGATCTGCCAGTTATTGGTGGGGAAACCGGCGGTGGTGCTGGTGTCGTCAAACTGAAGGCGTGTGTTGTTTTCCTTCATGCGGATGGTGTCGAAACCAAAGTTCTCGTTGTTCACGCAGTCGAGACCAGCGCAGATGCTTCCCTGAACAATGAGGTCGTCCGGAATTACCTGATCGAAAAACATAAAGCGCGGGTGATGCCGGTTAATCTTGTAGTTCACGCGTCCTGACGGCCTCGCTGAAGAAACGGCCGCGGGAACGGAGGCGGGAACTGACGGTCGTTCGACCTTGGCGTTGCGGCGACCGGGTCCCGGTTCTTCCGTTCCGCCCACCACGACGATTCCATTGACGACGGAGAAGCCTCCGGATTGCACCAAAGGCTCCGGCAAGGCGCCGCGTCGTTTGAGTTCGCGCTGGACCTCTTCGGATTTGCCCTTTTCGCGCGCCGCCTTCAACTGCTCCTTCACGCCGGCGGCGAAGTTCGGCGTTAACCGCAGTTCGTAGATGTACTGGCCATCGACTCTTTTATCGCTGAGTTGGAACTCGGGGGATTGGCCGCTTTGAAACTCCTTCACAAACACTTCGCCTTCCGGACTGATGACAGTCAGCGTCGAAGCAGCGTGACTCGCTCTAATGTCCCACCTGACGCCCGAGCCGGAGCCGTTCAAACTGGCAAACTGATCGTTTGCCTGGCCCATGGCAGAAACACTCAGACAGGCGATAACAAACACAATACCCAACATGGGGGTTACGTATTTTCGGTTCTGCATGTGATAAGCCTTCCTTTTTAGTCGGCAAAACTCTGCCGAGATGATTGGCGAGTGGAATAAGGGTCCTCCGGGAGAGAGAACAACCTTAAAGCGGTGCGAGGTAAAAACTGGTCACATGCGTATACCAGCGGACGCGAACACGTGTCAAGAGTTTCATTCATAAAAATGGATGGCGATCGCGAGATTAGTTGAATACCGAACACAACTGGCGCATACTCTCGCCATCGCGGGCTCGAGCCCTCATAAACTGATCAGCGGAGGCGAAACAGCGTGCAGGAGCCGCGCGCGCCCCATGGCTTCCCCCGGCACCTGCAAGGAACTGTAAACACGAACGAATGCCACTGCTTCAGCCTCAGCGACCATCTCTCCTCATCATCGACGATGAATGGCAGATCCGAAGTCTGCTCATCGATCTGCTCGGAAGCGTCTATCGTTGCTCGGAAGCCGCTTCCGCTGAAGAAGCACTGACTGCACTCTCACACGAAAGCTTCGATCTAGTTATCAGCGACATCGACATGGGCGGAATGAGCGGGCTCGAGCTCGTTCCACGCGTTCATTCACTGGCGCCGGACACGGTCGTCGTGATGATCAGCGGCAATCAGGACATCGAGTTTGCGATAAAAGCGTTGCGCGCCGGCGCGTTCGACTACATCACCAAGCCAATCGATATTCGTCACGTCGAAGCCTCTGTCGAGCGCGCGTTGAAGCATGCGGCCCTCCTCAAAGAGAAACGACTCTACAAAGAACAGATCGAGAACCTGTTGCAACAGCGCACTGCCGAGGTCGACTGGCTCGCGTACTACGACACCGTCACCCAACTTCCGAACCGCGCGTTGTTTGAAGACCGGCTCGCGCAGGCGGTCGCGATCGCGCGAGCGAAAGACCAGTCGCTGGCCGTGTTGTTTATCTCTCTCGACCAGTTCAAGAAAGTGAACGACTCGCTCGGTCACGGTCCGGGCGACAGTTTGTTGCGCGAATTTGGCGAGCGTTTGAAGAGCTGCATCAACAAGTCTGACACTGTTGCGCGTTTTGGCGGCGATGAGTTTGCTCTGCTGCGAACTCAAATCGAAGGCACAAAGGACGTGATGGAAACGATCGGCTTGTTGTCGAACGTGTTGAAGTTCTCGTTCGATCTTCCCGGCCAGGAACTTTTCGGCACGGCGAGCGTCGGCATCAGCATGTTTCCTTTTGACGGCGACGACAGTCAAACGCTTCTGAAAAACGCCGGCGCCGCGCTTTATAAGGCGAAGCGATCGGGCGGCGCGAATTATCAGTTCTTCACGTCGGACATGCACGAGCTCGCGACGCGGCGTCTGGCGCTGGAGACCAATTTGCGGCGGGCGATTCAAAACGAGGAGTTTCTGATTCACTACCAGCCGCGCGTGTCCGTTGATTCACTGGCGATCACGGGTGTTGAAGCGCTGGCGCGTTGGCAACATCCGCAGCTTGGCCTGGTTTCGCCGTCGGAGTTTATTCCGCTTGCTGAAGACACGGGTTTGATCGTGCCGATAGGCGAGTGGGTGTTACGCAACGCGTGCCGCCAGAGCCGCGAGTGGCAGGATCATGGTTTTGCGCCGATTCAGATGTCCGTAAATATTTCGGCGCGCCAGTTTCACGATCGCGATTTGTCAGAGAACGTGATCAGGATTCTCGACGAGACCGGCCTCGATGCTAAGTATCTCGACCTGGAATTAACGGAAAGCTCGATCATGCAGAGCGAGGAGTTTGCGTCGAGCGTGCTGAACCGTTTGAAGAGTATGGGGATTCATATCTCGATCGACGATTTCGGCACCGGGTTTTCGTCGCTGGCGTCGTTGAAACGTTTGCCGATCGACGTGCTCAAGATCGATCAATCGTTTGTGAGAGACGCGACGACGGATCCTGACGATGCAGCGCTCGTGATGGCGATCATCACGCTGGCTCACAATCTGCGCTTGCGAGTGATTGCGGAAGGCGTGGAAACAGCGGAGCAACTTCGTTTCCTACAGTTACTCCGCTGCGATGAGATTCAGGGTGACTTCTTCAGCCGCCCTCAACCGGCCGATAAGCTGGTGGCGTTGTTCGACACCAGTTTCAGTAAATTAGTCAGTTAGCGTGAAACTCGAAACGAGCGACGTCCGATTCACCTAAGATTACCGTGTCGCCGGCATTCAATTGAATTTCGCCCACGCGTGCCGATCTCGGATCGTTGACGAACGTGCCGTTGCGCGAGTTCTGGTCCTCGATCACGACGCGCCCGCCTCTAACGCCGATCCACAAGTGCTTCTTCGAGATCCGCGGATCACCGATGACGATCTGTGCCGAGCCGCCATCGCGCCCAATGAACTCGCCGTCGTGCTTGATCTTGAACTGTTGGCCCAACAAGGGTCCCGACACGAATTTGATCGACCCATAGTTCGCGTTGAAGGCGTCGCCGTCCTGCGTGATTGCGACCGTGCGCGACAGGTCTACAGTCATGCCCTGATCGCCGGCGGCGACGTGCGGCATCGGCTGCGGCGCAGCATGAGCAGGGGACGGGCTCGGCGGGGGCGACGGCGGTGAATACGGCGCAGGCGAGGAAGCAGGCGCCGGATGCGCTTTTCCACCCGACGCGGGCGCCGGACCGGCCTGCTTCGCTCCCTTCTTACGACGCCGCATCAATATGATCGCGATCACGACGATGATCAGGATCAATCCGATGACAAACAGCACACCCAGGATTACGCCAACCAGCCACAGCGGAAAGCCCGACTTCTCGCGTCCTTCGGCTTTCGCCTGCTGGCTGCTCTGCACCAGCCGATCAACTTCCGAGTGCTGCGGAAACAGCCTCTTTACTTCTTCAAACTTCGGAATAGCGGACGAGTACTGGTCGGCCCAGTAATACTCGAGCCCTTCGCGGAACAGCTTGTCGGTCGGCCCGTCGGTATTGGCCGCTCCGGCGCTCTTCACGTACTCCATTACAGTGTTGGACGGAACGACGAACGCGAAACCCGACACTTCCTGCCCGTTAACAGTATCGCCGCGGAAGGTCAGCAACCCGATCACTTCATTCTGATCGTTTACAACGGGCCCGCCGGAGTTGCCGTGCGTCGCGGGCGCGCTCGTTTGCAGGATCGGCGCGCCGCTGGCTGCCTGTTTCCGCGCGGAGATCTTGCCGTCGTTGATGGTTGCTTCGAGTGCTGACTTGCTGCTCAGTAGCCCCGAGCTGAACGTATCGGCGGCGCCGGGATAGCCGATGACGGTGACGTGATCCTGAAGCTGGACCTTTTCGGAGTCGGCGAGTTTCAGGATCGGAGCGTTCTTGACCTCGATTTTTATGATGGCGACGTCCTTCCCCTGGTCGGCGCTTTCACCGGTCGGCGCGCCATATTGTTTTATCTCGAAAGGGAAGTTGCTGCCGTCAGGAATGATGACGTGATGTAGCTTTTGAAAACTCTGAAACTGGCTGTGCTGGTTGATGAAGCCCGCGTTCAAGCTTCTCGGGTCCTTGCCCAACTGCTGGCCGATCTGTTGGACCATCTGCCAGAAGAGAGCTTCCTTGGCTTTCTCTTCGCCCTCGCGAGTGGTCGAGACGACGTGCGCGTTGGTGGCGATGTAGCCGTTAGAGCTGATGAAGAAACCCGAGCCCAGCGCAATAGACGAGACGTTGAAAGTCGTCCCCTGATAACCGGGCGGCTGAAAGAGGATCTGACCTATCGCACCGTCGATGATGCGTACGACAGCCGGCTTGCTGAACATCGCCAGGCGTTCGCCGTCCGACACTGCGTGAACGACGAACCGCGGTTGCATCGGAAGCAGCGTCACCGCGAGAAAAAACGCACCTATCGCAATAAAAAGCAGTCTGCGCATGAGAAGGGCTCCTTGGGGATAATGATTATTTCGTCTCAAAGATTGAAAGCCTTGATGAAGATGACCGGCAGCTTGTGAGCTTCTAAAGTAATTCCGAAGGAAAGTCAATGAAAAATCAGGCAGTTTTGCCACAGATTCAGGACAGATCTGTGTGACAAATCCCGATAGAGGAGGATAGAAGCGTGACTAAGACGATTTGCTTGCTGACAATACTATTGCTGCTGGCGCTCGCCGCCGGCTGTGCGACTAACGAATCCGCTAATCAAAACGCTGCAAACCAGACGCCAACGACGACACAAGCGCCGGACGACTCCGAGATCACCACCTCAGTCGACGCCAGCGGAACCAGGACGGAAACCAGGACCTTCCGAAATAACCCGCATATATCGAAAGTCGTAGTCACAACGCGCGACGGCAAGAGAACCGTCAAAGCCTATTCACCGAGCGGTGAAGAGCGCGTAGTGGAAACCACCGAGAACGCACTCGAAGCGACTGGCGAAGCCATCGCGAAATCCGCCGGTTTCGTCGCTGACAAGGGCGAAGACGCCATTGGCGAAGCCGGTGACAAAGCCGAGGACGTCAAAGACAAGGCCCAAACCGTAGGCGAGAAGACCGTCGATGCGAGTAAGGAAATCGGCGAAAAAACGGTTGACGTAAGCAAGAAAGCCGGTGAAAAGACGGTCGAAGGCGCTAAGAAGGTCGGCGATAAGACAGTCGAGGGCGCTAAGAAAGCCGGAAGCGCTGTGAAGAAGGTGATTCCGTAACCACGGATTGAAGCCGAAACGACGGACGGAAAGGGTGGTTGAGGTCGGCCGCCCTTTTTGTTTGCTATACTACCTGCCTCGCAAGGAGGAGGTTCAATGGCAGACAAGTCGAGGTTCACAATCATTTGTCCGTGCTGCGAAGCCAACCTGACAATCGACGCGCAGACCGGCGCGATCCTATCGCACGAAGAAAAAGCCAAGCCGCTTGCGTCGTTCGACGAGATGGTCAAAGGACTCGACAAGCAGAAACAGATGCGTGAACAGATTTTCGCGCAGGAGCTGAGTTCGATGAAGGACCGCGATCGCATTCTCGAAGAGAAGTTTCAGGAGGCGATGAAGCGGGCCGAAAAGGACAAAGACAAGCCGTACCGCAATCCGATGGATATCGATTAGATCCGGGCGAGATTCTCCCTAATTAAACTGGAGCACAACTTAATGGTTCGTATTTCAAAGCGTTTCCTCGCTCTCTTTGTGGCCGTCGGGGCGCTTGCCGGCGCCCTCGTCGTCGCGCCTGCGCAAACGCGAATGCCGCAAATGAAGTTTACCGACCGCACGCTGCCGAACGGCATGCGCGTGTTGAGCGCGCCCGACTCGTCGAGCCCGACGGTCGCGATCCAGGTCTGGTATCACGTCGGCTCGAAAGACGACCCGCAGAGCCGCAGCGGCTTTGCGCACCTCTTCGAGCACATCATGTTCAAGAGCACGAAGAACATGAAATCGGAGATGATGGACCGGTTGACCGAAGACGTCGGCGGTTTCAACAACGCCTTTACGGCTGACGACGTGACGGTCTACTTCGAAGTAGTTCCCTCGAACTATCTCGAAACGCTGCTCTGGGCCGAAGCCGATCGACTGTCGGGACTGAACGTCGACGATCCGAACTTCAAATCGGAACGCGACGTGGTGAAGGAAGAGTTCAGGCAAGGCGTGCTGGCGCCGCCGTACGGCCGGTTCGAATACTTGCTCCAGCAAAAGTCGTTTGCCGAACATCCTTACAAACGTCCGGGCATCGGCAGCATCGAGGATCTCGACGCCGCATCGCTCAAGGACGTTCAGGAGTTTCATACCACCTATTACCGTCCGGACAATGCGACGCTCGTCGTCGTCGGCGACTTTGATCCGAAACAACTCGACGCGTGGGTCGACAAGTACTTCGCTCCGATTGCGAAACCGAATCGTCCGCTGCCGCGCGTGCAGGTGAAAGAACCGGCGCGAAAAGCAGAGATGCGGTTTACTGAATACGGACGCAACGATCTGCCGGCTGTCGGACTGACCTATTTGACTCCGCGACAGGCCGACGCCGATTCGGACGCGCTGCGTGTTGCCGATGCGATTCTATCGGCTGGTGAGTCGTCGCGGCTGTATAACTCGCTCGTGTATCAGCAGCAACTGGCGGCGGAAGTTAATTCGGCCGCCGAAATGCGAGAAGATGCGAGCCTGTTTGTTCTGACGGCGATCTTGTCGGAAGGGAAGAAGCCGGAAGACGCGGAGAAGTCGCTACTCGCCGAGATCAGGAAGTTGCAAGACGCGCCGGTTTCAGCGGCTGAGCTCGAGAAAGCCAAGAACCAGATCATCACCGACCAACTGCGTCAACGTGAGACGAGCAACGGCAAGGCGCTGGCGCTCGGAGAGGCTGCGGTGCTGTTGGGTGATCCAGCGAGAGTGAATACCGATCTCGCGCGGTTGCAAGCCGTGACCGCCGCGGACATCCAGCGAGTGATGAAGAAGTACTTCGCGGATACGAATCGAATGGTCCTGCACTACTTGCCTGAAGCTTCGAAACCTGCTGAAAAGAAAGTTGGGGAGGGCAAGTAAATGAGAACGATGAAACATTTATCGCTATTGTTTGTACTGCTCTCGCTCTCCTTCGTTGGCAATGTTACGAGGGCGCAGACTCCGCAAGCGACGCCTCCGCCGCCCGCGCCGCCGCGTTCAGGAACATTTCCCAAGCCGGTCGAAGAGACGTTGCCGAACGGATTGCGCGTGATTGTGGTCCAGCGAAGCGAGACGCCGCTGGTGTCGGCGCAGTTGCTGATCAAGAACGGCGGCGAGGTCGATCCGCCGGAGCTGGCGGGATTGGCGGACATGACCGCCGGCCTGCTGACGAAAGGAACACAGACGCGCGACGCTACGCGCATCGCGCAGGAGGTTGAGAGTCTCGGCGGTTCGCTCGACTCCGTCGCCCGTTGGGATTCGTCTTTCGCAAACGTCAGCGTGATGTCGTCGAAGATCGCGCCGGCGATGGAGATCCTGGCGGACGTCGTGCGGCGTCCGACGTTCAAGAGTGAAGAAGTTGAACGGCTGAGGCAGCAGTATCTCGACAACTTCACGCTATATTTGGGTGAGCCCGGAAGCATCGCGCGTTTTGTGGCGGCGCGAGTCGTGTTTGGCGACAGTCCGTACGGACATCCGCTCGCCGGCACGGCCGAATCGCTGACACGCATTACCGCGGCCGACATCACGAAACTACACAGCCGCTACTATCGGCCCGACAACGCGATCCTCGTGATTGGCGGCGACATCACAGCGAAAGACGGAATCGCGCTGGCGACGAAGTATTTCGGCGACTGGCAGAAACCCAGCACGCCGTTGCCGGAGATCAGCGCCGCGAAAGAGACCGCCGCGAGCAAGACGGGCCGCATCGTCGTCATCGACAAGCCGGACGCTGGACAAGCCGCCGTCTACCTTGCGAGAAGCGGCATCAATCGTAAAGATCCGGACTACTTCCGCGGCATCGTCTCCAACTCGGTGTTGAGCGGATATTCGGGCCGCCTGAATCAGGAGATTCGTATCAAGCGCGGCTTGAGTTATGGCGCGGGATCGTCGTTGGACGCGCGTCGCGACGTTGGTCCATTCGTCGCGTCTGCGCAGACGAAGAACGAATCGGGCGCGGTAGTCGCGGATCTGCTGTTGAGTGAGATCGCGCGTTTGTCGTCGGCGCCTCCTTCGGATCCCGAGTTGACGCCGCGCAAGGCTGTCTTGATCGGCGGTTTCTCGCGTAATCTGGAGACGGCAGGCGGGCTCGTCGGACAGGTTGGTTCGCTCGCGCTTCACGGGATGAG
>Ga0075420_100004175_pt1 | contig 12651 bp, 10 predicted proteins | sample SoiMetdeltSBSDD4_FD_75296 | JGI IMG/M metagenome (GOLD analysis project Ga0075420, IMG submission 75296) | Bulk soil microbial communities from a Populus tree surrounding site in Tennessee, USA - Soil MetaG P. deltoides SBSDD4 | ecosystem: Environmental > Terrestrial > Soil > Tree plantation... | reverse complement strand
GTTCGCGAAATGGAGAATATCGTCGAACAGGCCTTCATCTGGTCCAAGGGTTGTCATGTTATTACGCCTGAGCATCTCTCCACCATCCTGCGGACCGATACGCGCTCGACGTCACTGCGAGACGACACGTTGGCAGGACGGCTCTCCCTCGAGAAGGCCGTCATGGAATTCGAGCGAGAGATCATTCTTGATGCGTTGAAACGTACTAATTATGTGCAAACGCACGCGGCGACGATGTTGGGCATCAGCAGGCGAATGCTGAAATACCGGATGGACACTCTTGGCATCAGCAGGCCTGATGCCGGAACGTCCATGGACCAGCAGTGAGTCATGGATGACACACTTCGTACATTTTGTGTCGCAAATCCACTCACGACAAACTGAATACAAAATGCAATAAAATCAATATCTTCTATATATAGGGCCATTTTTCTTCTTCGGCTACTCTATCTTGAATGATAGGAAAAGAGTATAGAAACGGTACGGTCATTGCGTATCTTGGAGACGCCGCACTGCAACTCACCGTGGAGTTTGCCGCATGGGTAACCAACCTTCGACTGAACGAACTGCTTCCAAGCCATCGGTGTTAGTCGTCGACGATGAAACCGGCCCTCGCGATGCACTCAAAGTGATTCTTCGACCATTTTTCACCATCCATGCTGCTGAAAATGCCCAGAGCGCGTTGCAAGTCCTGAAAGAACAACATATCGACTTGATTACGCTCGACCAAAAGCTTCCCGATCGCCAGGGGATCGATCTTCTCCAAGACATCAAACATGATTACTCTGAGGTGGAGGTCATCATCATCACCGGGTACGGCAGTCTAAAATCTGCCATGGAAGGCATACGCCACGGCGCCGCAGGATATCTCCTGAAGCCGTTCAATGTTACAGAATTGATTACACTGATCAACCAGACGTTGGAGAAAAAGAAGCGCCTCGATTTCCTGAGATCTTTCCTCAAAAACTCGACGGCCTTGTGGGGAACTGAACAGGACGCTACGCGTGCGTGGAAGGAAGTCAAATTCGAATACTTTACGATCGGAAAAAGTCACTCGGGTGAGCCAAACGGAGCAGACGGCGATGCCGCATCCCTCATCCCGCTTCTGTCGGATCTATTGGAAGCTAAAGACCGTCAGCTGTTGAACCACTGCAGTCGGGTGAGTTTCTATGCATCGCTGCTCGCCAATCGCCTGAATCTTCCGGTCTCGGAACAGAAGTCCCTCGCACTCGGCGCGTTTCTTCATGACATTGGCAAGATCAGCCTCACTCCGTATACCTTCTCGGCAGATTACGGCGGACCTGAAGCCCCCTCAGACCATGCCAAAGACCATTGTGATGTCGGCGCTCGCATGATTCTCCCGCTGGGGTTTTCCGCTGAAGTCGGACAAATTATTGCGTACCATCATGAACGATTCGATGGTTTAGGATATCCGCATGGGTTGAGAGGGGAAGGCATTCCACTGCTCGCTCGTATTGTCGCGATCGCTCAGGCATTCGATAATTTGACTGTAGACATGCCGGGGGCTCATCCTCTGTCCATCGATGACGCAATCCGCCAGATTTCACTCCAGGCGGATACCTATTTTGATCCGATGCTTACCGATCTATTTACCCGGGTGGTCAGAGAATGTAAGTCTTCTCTTCCAGCTCTTGCCATCGCGGCTACGCCGGCCGGCACTTCAGAATCATAGCCGAGTCCTCATCTTTCGCTCCCGGCTCGCGGGGGCTTTTGGGCACTACTGATCATCTCCGCCGCCGCCGCCCGCACGTTTTTCGTGACCGTCACTCCTCCCAACATTCTGGCAATCTCGGCTTCTCGTTCGTCTGGCCGCAACTCTCGAACTTGCGTCACCGTTCGCTTCTGCTTGACCTGTTTGTCTACTAAACAATGCCGATGGGCTTGCGACGCCACTTGGGGAAGATGGGTCACACAGAATACCTGATGATGCGTTCCCAGTGCTCGCAAACGTTTGCCCATCACCTCGGCCACCGCTCCTCCAACTCCGGAATCCACTTCATCAAAAATCAGAATCGGAACGTGATCGGTTCCCGCAAGAACCGATTTGAGCGCGAGCATCACTCGAGAGAGTTCTCCTCCCGATGCCACCTGGGCAAGAGGTCGCACTGGTTCGCCGGGATTAGCCGACAGACGGAAGACAATCCGATCCTGTCCGGTTGACCCACCCTGCTCGTCCGATCTCTTCTCCACCACTACCTCGAATTGAGTGCGTTTCATCATCAGTGCAGTCAATTCCCGCCCTACCTGATCTTGGAAGTCCTTCGCTACTTCAGCCCTTTTACCCGACAAACGGGCAGCCAGTGCATTCGCCTGAGATTCTGTCTCCAGGACTGCATGCTCCTCATCAGCAACTCGGATAGTGGCGGTGTCCAGTGATGACAACTCTTCCTCGAGAGTTTCAACGTGCTTGAGGACCGCATCGAGAGAGCCACCATACTTTTTCTTGATCCGTTCGAGGTCCTCCAGACGACGTTCCACTCGACTCAGATGCTCCGGATCATCCTCAATGTGGTCGCGATAATCGCGAACCAGCCTTGCCAACTCGCGCAACTGTACGGTGGCTTCTGCCGACAAAGATCCCCACGTCTCCGTTCCCACATTCAAAGCTTCCAATTGTTGGACCACCTTGGCCACGGACGCAAGCGTATGAAGGACGCCTTCCTCTGCGCCATACAAGAGGTCATACACCTGCTGAGCAAGCTCACAAACCCGTTGAGCATTGGACAGTTTCCGCCGTTCCGCCGCCAGGGCGGTATCCTCATCCGGTCGTGGCGCCACCTCGTGAATCTCCTGATACTGATACCGCACGAACTCCTCACGATGCCGACGTTCGTCAATCTGCCGCCGTAACTCATCCAACCGCTGCCGGCGCTCTCTCCAGGTTTCATACGCAGTTTCGTAGCTCTGCCTCAGGTCTTTGAGGTGTCCGAATGCATCCAAGGCATCGCGTTGCGCGTCGGATGACAAGAGCGATTGCTGATCATACTGTCCGTGAATTTCGATCAAGGTACCGCCGAACATTTCTAGGATGTGGAGCGGCACAGGCCCTGCGTTGAGGTAATTCCGGTTGCGTCCGGATCTGGAGAGTGTACGGTGAACAATCAGTTCGGTAGCGGACGGCTCAATAAGATTGTTCCGCCGCAGATCTCCGAGAAGGGGGTGATCCTGCGCAAGCGAAAAGACCGCTTCCAGATGGGCTTCCTCAGCGCCGGATCGAATGTGATCGGATGATGCCCGGCCGCCGATCAACAGAGCCAGGGCATCAATGAGAAGAGACTTACCAGCACCGGTCTCACCGGTTAGGACGGTGAATCCTTGCTGAAATTCAATGGTGAGCTGCTCGATCACTCCGAAGTTCGAAATTCGCAGCTCGGTCAGCATCGCTGCTGCAGGCGGGTCTCCTAAGCGGCCCCGGAATGCTGGGCCAGCAGAGAATCGATAATCTCTTTGAATTGCCGCTTGGGACGGGCCCCAACCAGACGTTCGACGGCCTGCCCATTTTTGAAAAAGAGAATGGTCGGAATGCTCATGACCTGATAGCGCCCGGCGATCTCCGGATTCTCGTCGGTGTTGAGCTTTCGAACTCTTAATTTTCCATCATACTCTCGAGCCAGCTCATCAACGATCGGAGCCACCATCTGGCAGGGTCCGCACCACACGGCCCAAAAATCGACCATGACCAGTTCCGGTGTTTTCATGACGTCCGTATCCCAGGTTGCTTCGCTGACGACCAATGTTTCTCCTCCCACGGACATGCCTCCTTGTAACATTCATCACACTTAATATCATTTCAGCATCCTATACTACGATTCTTTTGAGTGTCAAATCACCGCATCACCACGGCCATTCAGGCGGAATGCCGAACCACCATTCCTGCGGATGGCGTTGCCGCCACGCTGTCTGCTGCTTCCAGAGTTGCACCACCATAGGCTCATCCAGTCTGTTCGCCATCCCGGCACTGATGTCGGATTGTCTCTGCGCAGCTTGTTGCACGACTTCTTTGGCAATACGAGCCAACACGTCAGGTGGATCGGTCAGATCCTCGATTCGTCCGGACGCCAGACTAAGGTACAACAACTCCACTTTTACCCATTGGTCTGTTTGTGCGAGATGCTCAAGGTACCGATCAAGTGCCTGATAGACGTAAGTCAGGTAAAGATAACTGGCTGCGGAGGGACGCTCACGAACCTCTTCCAGACAGGCGTCAATCGCGCGATGAAAGTCACCCGCCTGAAGAAATACTTTTGCTCTCGACAAGTGCGACCGGTGATCCCCTGTCAGGGCAGTCGCCACATCCGGCGGTGCCCCTTGGCTCCATCCCGCTGAGAGAATGATGATGAGCAGGACCGCGACACCGGCGATGCCACCTTGTCCGACACGTATCACCCACATGAGGCACCTCGATTCCCGGAGGTAATCATCGCGATGAGAGGCGTCACAGTTGTGCCGACTCATGGTGAGTTGTAGCGGCCAATCGGCATGGACGGCGTAGGCAATGCATTTTCTATCCGTCCATATGGACCACCCGGAGCAGCCCACGGCAGGCCACGATCTCCAACAAGGAGTGGACCCAGGACCGTTCTCAACACTGTCGTCCCGAAATTCTCAGTCCACCCGATTCCCGTCATGCTGAACATGAAGCTGTACTGCGCGCGATCCGGGAATTGAAGATAATACAAGCCGAGCGACCAGCATTTGCACGGGTTCTGATACAATCCGACGATGTCATACTCGGGGCTGCGCCCATTCTCGATATCATAATAACCTTTCGCGCCGATGGTCCACCCCCACGGAGTGCGGAATCCGCCTCCGGCTGTGACGAACTGCACCTCCGCGGTAGGCGCGTACACTTCATTGAAGGAGATCGGATTCCAGACATCCCCTCGCCTGACCCGATTGCCGTCGCGAGCATAGCGCTGCCCCACCTCGACGTACCAATAATTCGATTGCTGGACGCGGAAGTCGGTATTCCATTGACTGAGCGTTCCGCGGTACGGATCAAGAAACGCATCAACCGTCAGATACTGATTTCTAGGCGGAAGCAATGTTCCCGCCGTGGGGGAGCGATTGAAATCAGTGGTCAAGCTGGGCGGGCGGAAGAATTCAGGGGCCGTATTTCCGATGACAGCACGCAACCACATGTCCGAGAATTTTTTCCCATCCACGGGAACCGTAGCCGGCTGCAGCGGCTGTGTGATCGATCCGATAAAGGGCGGCACTCCGGGTGTAAACTCTCGCGCGAGTGTTTGAACTGCCCCGACGTGATAACTTTGAGCCAGTGTGAGATCCAGCCAGTTGAACGACTGTCCGTTGATTTGTTGCTCAAGCACTCGGCTCCGCAACGCATAGGTCAGCAAATTCTTTTTCGGAAGGTCGTCGACCTGATCGATCTGAGCAATATCGGATTGGTTTGACGATGGGACATATTCATAGATCACGCTGGGCTCCATGGTATGGAGAAATGTGCGGCCGTCGGGTTGAGCAAAGCGGCGGCTCAGTTTCGATGTCACGTCGAGCGCCGCCCAGAAGGTCTCACGATGCAGCGCGTCGTCAGACTGTATCCCCCTCGTGTAGTACACTTGCCTGCCCTTGAAATGCGGAGTGAATCCAATCACATGTCCCAGGTCAATCACGTCAGTCGTCAGTCCAGGCAGCAGATCCATCCGATTCAGCGTGAACCCCTGTTCGCGGTAAAAATTGACGAAGTTGGTATCCAAATTCATGAGGAAGGGCAATCCATACGGGGAGACATTGGGGAGGACGTACCCGACTTCAGGAAGACGCTGAAACGTATCTGGGCCTCCCGCGTTCAAAGGTTGCAGATACTGCGCCAACATGTACGCATTGCCGTATGGGAGTTTTTGAGTTCCCAGGAGACTCGACTCCCCGCTCGGCGACGCTCGCTGGGTGCCCGAATTGCTGAGTTGCTGGAGATATTCCCGATCGGACACCAGCGAGACCTGCGCTTGAACCAGGAGGCTCGAAGTCACCTGCTGAATATGATTCCCGGTGATCAACGCGCGAACCTGTCTGGCATCTGAGCTGTTCTGATCGACGCCGGATACATTGGGCAACTCGGTTTGCTGAAGCGCGCTGACGAACCAATGTCCTCGCGATCTCCTATCGATGAAATACCGGTAGTCAAAATCGCTTCCATATCCAAGGTTGGAATAATAGAACGGAGAAATCGTCAAGTCCTGGCTGGGGTTGATCGCCCAAAAATAGCCCTGTTGGTAATGGAGGCCGAACCGATTGTCGTACCCGGGGCTCGGAATAAGAAACCCGCTTCGCCTGGTGGTCAATGGATAGGTGAGGGTGGGGATCGGAACAATCGCACGATCGTTGACACAGAGCCACCCGCTCTTCATCGCCACGCTATCCCCGGTATTGACATCCAGATCTTCGAATTTAAAGCGCCATGCCGGAGTTTCTCCCCGAGCGGCATCGCAATTTGTAAAGGTTCCGTCTTTGACACGATAGTGATCTTCAGAAAATCTCTGAAAGAAGCGGCCGGTCAAGAACGAATTACTTGGTTTGACGAAGAGCGTCCCATTGACCATGATGCCGGCCTCGGTATTGACGTTGAGTTCCAATCGCTCAGCGGACGCTTCTGAAGATGGATCGTTCAGTCGGACATGTCCCACGGCTATTAGGATGCCTGGAAGGGTGCGGATCGTGACATGATCTGCGGTTAGTCGCCAGGCGCCTTGCGTGACGACCACCGACCCTTCCGCCTCGTAAATGTCAAACTCTTGAAGGTGATCGATGCGGTCGGCGGTGATATTCAGCGGCTGGCCACCGGCTGGTTGGGCAGTCACGTTTGACTGTCCCATAGCCGGGCCATCCAACACGCACAGGGTGTAGAAGATGGTCATCGCCCCGAAGATGAAGGTCACAATCCCAGTCCAAGAAGGGCGTGGATTGAGACCCATCTCAGCCACGAACAGGCGACGGCGTGCACCCACGAAGGAACGCTTTGATATCTCCGACCAGCATCAAGGAGCCGGTCACGCAAATCAAATCTGCCGGGGTCATGAGTCGCCGAGCGAGGAGGAGAGCGTCTCCCGGCGTCGAAACAGGTCGGATCGAAGGGATGAGATCACTGAGTTCTGCACTGAGTTGCGATGCTGGAACGGCTCGGGGAATATCGGCCTGGGTGACGATGAGTTCGTCGATATACGGCTGCAGGATCGTGAAAAATGGACGATGTGCCTTGTCCCGCATCATCCCGAGGATCAAGGCTACCCGACTCGCTGGGTGCGAAGTCCGATACTCGGCCACGAATTCAGCCAGGACGGAAGCAGCCGCAGGGTTGTGGGCACCGTCCACCATGATCATCGGATTCCGGTCCACGACTTCCAATCGCCCTTCCCATCGGGTAGAAGCCAGTCCCTCCCGAACTGCCTCCGGCGCCACAGGGGTCTTGGCAGCTTCCGCAACCTCCACGACAGCCAGCGCACAGGCGGCATTGTCGATTTGATGTGTGCCCTGCAACGGGCTGATCACGTTCTCATAGCGGGTGGTGATCCCCTCATAATCGAACACCATCGCCGATTTCTTCGTGACGGTAAACTCGCGGCCTAGTCGATAGGTCGGAGCGTTCTGCTGCCCGGCAATCTCGTCAATCAGTCGTATCGCAGCCGGAGCCACCCGTCCGAGCACCACCGGAATACCCGGCTTGACAATGCCCGCTTTCTCAAAGGCGATCCGCTCGATCGTGTGGCCCAAGTATTCTTCGTGATCGAGTGAAATTGTCGTGATCGCGGTTGAAACCGGGTCGACGACGTTGGTCGCATCGAACCGTCCCCCCATCCCGACCTCAAGCACCGCCACGTCCACATGACAGTCGGCAAAGTATTGAAACGCCATAGCGCTCGTGAACTCGAAGAACGTCAATGGAATATCAGACGCTGCCAACAGCCGGATGCGCTCAACCAGTTCGGTCACACAGTGCTCCGGAATCAGTTGCCCATCGACGCGGATTCGCTCACGAAAATCAATCAGGTGAGGCGAGGTGTACAACCCCGTACGATAGTGTGCCGCTTGCAGAATCGACGCCGTCATCGCGGAGGTGGATCCTTTGCCGTTGGTTCCCGCAATGTGAATGGCACGATACCGGCGCTGAGGTTGGTCCAACCTGGCCAGCAACGCCTGGATATTGTGCAAGCCAAGCTTGATGCCATGCTTCTGAAGGCCGTACAGATACTCGACAGCAGACGAATATGTCATCGTAGAAATCCGAGGGAGGAGAACCTGGTCTAGAAGTGACTGACAAGCGTGCTGACGGCTTCTTTCAACTGCTTTCGTTCGACGATCATGTCAATCATTCCATGCTCGAGGAGGAATTCCGCCCGCTGGAACTGGTCGGGAAGCTGTTGTTTGATCGTTTGTTCGATGACGCGCGGACCGGCAAATCCGATCAACGCTTTGGGTTCGGCGATAATAACATCTCCCAACATGGCCACACTAGCGGTCACACCCCCGAACGTCGGATCCGCCAGGATAGACACAAAGGGCAGTTTGGCTTCCCCGAGTTTGGCGATCGCCCCGGAAGTTTTTGCCATTTGCATCAGTGATAGAATACCTTCCTGCATGCGCGCCCCGCCGGAAGCCGTCACCATAATAAGCGGCATCCGGGCGGCCAAGGCACGATCGACGGCGCGGCAGATTTTCTCCCCGACCACGGATCCCATGCTGCCGCCCATAAAGCCGAAGTCGAATACACAGAGTCCCACCCGTTTCCCGTTGATCTGCCCTTCGCCAATCACCATCGCATCCTTGCGCCCGGTCTTCTCCTGTTGAGCCTTGATCCGCTCCGTATAGGCCCGGGTGTCCTGAAAGTTCAACGGGTCTTGCGGCTCCAGTTCAGCATCCCATTCCTTAAAGGAACCGAGATCCACAAGGAGATTGATGCGCTCAATCACGGAGATCGGAAAGTGGTACTCGCATTTCGGGCAGACCTTATTGTTGCGGTCCACTTCCTTTCGATACACAATCTCCCTGCAATGATTACACTTGAGCCACATGCCCTCCGCACCCTTGGATCGCTTCTGCCCTTCCGGTTCGGGCGCTTTATTCTTCTTAAACCACGCCATGGGTGCTCGCCTAGGTCACGAGAAGCTCTTGATCTTCTTCAAGAACCGACAGGGAAGACGCTCGGTCCACCTGCCGCAACTCTTCTGTGATCAGGTCTCGAAATCTCGGCTTCATATGGTACACATACACAGGCACTTCCGGTCGTCCGACTTTTCGAAGCTCCTTGGCCAATAAGGCCGGCGTGAGATGTTTGCTCACACGGGCCAATTCGAGTTCATCGTTTGGAAACGAAGTCTCCACGATCAGCGCCTTGAGCTTCGGCAACCGGGAAGCAGCGTCCCAGAGTTCGTCGGTTTGAAAAGTGTCCCCGCTGTACAGAATGGCCGCGGTCTCATCCTGGATGATGAACCCAACGGTGGGAACGACGTGGTTCACTGGAATCGGAGTCACGCGCAGCCCGCACAGTACAGTTTCCCGTCCCGGCTCCAAACTCTTCGCACTCAGGACAGGATGGTCGTCGTCAGGCAGCCTGAAAAAATCCGGATACACTTCTCCGTTAAAAATATGCGCGTCGAGTCCCTTCAAGACTTCGGGAATGCCGGCCACCACGACCGGACTATCACTTTGGCCAACCAAGTTGTCCGCCAAGGTCGGCAGGTCTCGAATATGGTCGAAATGGAGATGGGTCAAGAGAACGAGCCTGATCCTTTTCTGCTCTTCGAGATAGAGGCGGGATCCGATCGTACCGGCATCAAGGAGGATGGTGTCATTGACGAGAAAACTGCATGTCCCGCATTGGAGAGGTCCTCTGGAGCCGGTCACCATCTGATCGGAACCATGACAACCCAACACCCGAATCTTCACGGCAGTACCCTATGGGCTGACACACGACTTCGAATCCGGAGACATACTCTCTAAGAGAGGCGCAGAATACCATACCTTCCACACGCGCGCACGTAGAATTGCGGCTTTCCACCAGGGAGGACAGTCCTATCCCTCCGGGGACGGTACCCATGGGGGACAACACGCATTGCCAGAATAACCACCTCCCGATCAGCGCATTTCCTCCATCATGATTTAGAAGACCGGTTCACCTCGACTGATTCTCCACATCATCAACAATCCAAACCCGATGCTGCCCGCACTCACGAGACCTTGAACCGTCAGATACGCGCGACGACCGAAGGAGAACGAAAAGATGACGGGGAAACTCATCGCCGCGCCTATTCCCATCATGCCCGCGATCAAGCCGAGGCCAAAGATGAGAATGTATCCCACCCCTTCGAAAAAGGTGGCGGCCGTCGACACGACGATCAGCAGTAACGCCGCCGATCCCGCGAGTCCATGCACCATGCCAATCAGAAGGGGGCGCCTGGCTTCTTGAAGCCAATGAACGTGGCGATGAGCGCCGTGAGTGCCATGGTGATGAAGATGGACGTGTGCCGTCCCTTCATGCTCGTGAGCATGCACGTGCCATCGGTCGCGACGGATCCGCAGCGCGAGACCCGCGCCCAAAACGATCAACATGATACCGACCGCGAACTCAAAGATAGCGGCAAGCGATTCCGGAATCGCCACATTCCACGTCAATACGACCATCCCGACAAGCAGCAGGACCAGGGTGTGTCCCAACCCCCAAAACAATCCGACCACGCTCGAGGCCCGAAGACTCGGTCGTTCAGCCAGGACTGTCGACACTGCCGCGAGATGATCGGCATCGAACGCATGCCGCAATCCCAATACGAAACCCAGACTCAGAATGGTGAAGACGTGCGAGGTGAACATACACAGCTCCGGAAGTGACTTGCAGGGACCATGGTTGATACGCAGCAATGGAGGTCATCCTCCTCGCGCGTGCATCTCCAGGTGGGGATCTTCACGGAGCCGATTGATCTCGATCAGTCGTTGTTCGCGCAGCCCCAGACGCTCCAGATCCTTGCGTTCTTCAGCGCCGCGATCCGCGCGTTGTTGCCACACGGAGGTGATCGTGGCAGCGATCTCCTTGCGTGACTGACCCGCCCGAAGCGGCACCCTTAAATCCATGCCTGCCTTGGCATACAAACACAGGTACCACATGCCATCGGCGGTCAATCGGCTTCGATCGCAGGTCCTGCAGAAGGGGGTGGTTGTCGAGGGAATGATTCCGAACGTCGTTCCGTCGGGCAATGCGAAACGCTGTGCAGGTGCAGAACTGTCTTCGATGATCGGCGAAACCTGGCCATAATGCCGGCCGACTCTTTTCAGCATTTCATCACGGGACAATACCTGTTCCATGGACCATCCGGTGGCGCCGCCGACGTCCATGTACTCGATGAATCGGACTTCCGCATTGACGGTTTTTCCGTACTCGATGAGATCCAGCAATTCGTCGTCGTTATAGCCTTTGATCATGACCGTGTCGAATTTGAGGGAAGAGAATCGCGCTTTCGCGACCGCCTTAATCCCATCGAATACCTGATGATGCAGATCGCGTTTGGTCAGCGCGCGGAAGCGGTCCGCGCGCAGCGTATCCAGACTCACAGTTACCCGGTGGAGACCTGCATAGTAAAGCTCCTCCGCCTGCTCGGCCATGAGCACGCCGTTGGTGGTCAGCGCGATGTCGGCGATACGGCGATTCTGGGTCAGCATTCGAACAAATCGGGGAAGATCCCGGCGGAGAAGCGGTTCTCCGCCGGTCAGTCGTACCCGATCTACACCAAGATCGCCAAAGATATCCGTGAGAAGCGCCATCTCTTCGAAGGTCAGAATCGTTTCACGTGGGAGCCAGGCATATTCGTCCTCGGGCATGCAGTATTTGCAACGGAGGTTGCAGCGATCAGTCACCGACAGACGCAAACTCCGCAACGGCCGTCCAAGCGAGTCGGTGAGAGGAGCCAAGGTAGGTTGGGAGGACGAATGGCTCATGGATGTTCTTCGACCCACACTTCGCCCTCCGGCGTGTGTTCCAGTTTCCAGATAGGCGTAATCTGCTTTAATTCGTCGATCGCCCACTTGCAGGCCCGAAAAGCCTCTGCGCGATGCTCCGCCCCCACTACGATCAGCACAATATTTTCCCCGATGCCGATCTCGCCATACCGATGGAGCACGAGAGCCTCGATGATATCGAAATCTTTGAGCGCCCGTTCACGAATCTCTTGGAGCTTCTTCCGAGCCATTCCCTCATACTGTTCGAACGTGATGCTATCGACATCCCGCCCCTTCGATCGGTCGCGGGCCGTTCCGAGAAAAATCGCAATTCCGCCGATTCGTTTGGATCGGTCACGAACCCGGTTGATTTCTTCATCGATCGAAAAGTTTTCACGTTGCACACGCGCCAACTGCGTGTCGCTTGACGACCCCATGGTATTTCCCCCTGCGAAGGGCGGCAGAAGCGCGACTTCGTCGTCGTCACAAACGTTGACATCCTCGTGAGCGATCTCTTGATTCACCGAAACAAGCACCTTCTTCTTATGAATCAGTTCGCCGATTTGAGGATACGCGGCATCCAACAGTCCAACGAGATCGCGCACAGACCGTCCATGGGCCATCTCGATCGAGAGCGAACTCTGGTTCCCCGCCAGTGATTTGATCATACCGAATAATCGGATTGTCATC
>Ga0075420_100004170_pt1 | contig 12663 bp, 3 predicted proteins | sample SoiMetdeltSBSDD4_FD_75296 | JGI IMG/M metagenome (GOLD analysis project Ga0075420, IMG submission 75296) | Bulk soil microbial communities from a Populus tree surrounding site in Tennessee, USA - Soil MetaG P. deltoides SBSDD4 | ecosystem: Environmental > Terrestrial > Soil > Tree plantation... | reverse complement strand
GTGGCGTTCCTGGCCGGATTGAGCCGCGCGGCCCGGCGCTCCGCGCTGCGGGCACTGCGCGGCCAGGTGCTGCGCACCGAGCTCTACGCGCTGGACGGCGCCGACCGCGAGCGCCGACCGTATACGGTCACCGAGGCGCTGACCGGGGTACGCGAGGAATCGCCGCCCGGCCCGGACGACCCCGGCCGGGAGCGCGTTTTCCTGCCGTTTCCGCTCGGCCAGCGCACGACGCACTGGGAGCGCGGCAACGAGCCGATGACCGCGTTCGAGTTCCCGACCGGCGTTGACGCCTACGGCCTGCACACCGGGGCGGTCGCCGTCGCGGTGCCGCGCGGGCGCGACCCACTGGCGGCCGCGCCCCCTGGTGGGCAGCCGTACCTGGCCACGCTCACCACCATCGGGTATGCCCGCCGCGACGACGCCGAGCACTATCTGGTCGACCGGGTGGCGCGGGAGACGACATACGAGGTGGTCAACGACGGCACGGCGGCCGTGCCGGACCTGCGCGACGCGGTCCTGCGCGGCGCGCCCGGTGAGCTCTTCTCGCTGCGGGTGATCGGCGACCGGCGGACGTTCTACGACGGCGACGCCTTCGCCGGCCTTCCGCTGGGCACGTTGGGCGAGCATGGCCTGCCGGTGCGGTCCGAGGCGCTGGCGTTCACCGACGCGTTCCTCGACGAGCTCTACCCGGATGGGCTGAAGCCGGTTTACCTGGCGCCGGGCGGGGTGGTCTCGTGGCCGGCCGAGTACCCGCCGGAATTCCGCGCTCTGCTGCCGGACCTCGCCGGATACGTCCACTATGGAGACGGCGACGTCGTCGGCTACTACGTGGTCACCGCGCGGCAGAGCTACGACATCCACGAGCCAGGCCGGGTCCCGCGCGGCCTGCCGGTCGTCACGCTGGACCCGCTCGGCGCACCGAGCCGGCTCGACTACGACGCGCACGATCTGCTGCCGGTCCGTGCGACCGACGCTGTCGGGTTGATGGTGGCCGTCACGCCGGACTACCGCATCCTGCAACCCCGCGAGCTGACCGACGTCAACGGCAACACGAGGTCGGTGGAGTTCTCGCCGCTCGGCCTGGTCATCGCGCAGTTCGTCCGGGGCCGCGACGGCCAGGGCGACCGCGACCTGCCCAGCGTCCGGATGAAGTATGACCTGCTGGCCTTCGCCGAGGATGGCCAGCCCGTCTCGGCAACGGTGGAGCGGCGGGTACACCACGACACCGACACCGACGTCCCGGCCGCCGAACGCGATGACGTGATCGTATCGATCGAGTACTCCGACGGGTTCGGCCGCGTGCTGCAGACCCGCGCACAGGCCGAGGACACGCTGTTCGGTGATCCGACGTTCGGCGGCGGCGTGATTCCGGCCGACCTGTCCGCCCCGGTCGGCGATAGCACCGGCCGTACCCGGGATCCGGCGCAGCCGCCGAACGTGACGGTCAGCGGTTGGCAGTTCTACGACAACAAGGGCCGGGTGGTACGCAAGTACGAGCCGTTCTTCGCCACCGGCTTCGCTTACGCCGAGCCGCTGGATGTCCAACGTGGACAGCAGGCCGTGCTGTTCTACGATCCGCGCGGGCGCCTGGTCCGTACCGTGCACCCCGACGGCAGCGAGCAGCGTGTGCTGTTCGGGGTGCCGGTCGACCTGACCGATCCGGACGTGTTCACGCCGACGCCGTGGGAGTCGTACACCTACGACGCCAACGACAACGCCGGCCGGACCCACGGCAGCGCGGCCCAGGCGTACGCGGACCACTGGAACACCCCGGCGAGCGCCGAGGTCGACGCGCTCGGGCGCATCGTGCGCGCGGTAGCCCGCAACGGGACCGAGGTGCTCACCACCCGTACCAGCTACGACATCCAGGGCAACCTCCTGTCCATTGTGGATCCGCTCGGCCGGGAGTCGTTCCGGTACGCGTTCGACGTGGCCAAGCGGCGCTGGCGGCTCGACAGCATCGACGCCGGCCGCCGCGACACCGTGCCTGACGCGCTGGACCGGCCGGTGGAGACCCGCGACAGCAAGTCGGCGCTCACCCTCGCCGCGTTCGACCGGCTGCACCGGCCGATCCGGGAGTGGGCCCGCAACCGTGAGGGCGGGCCGGTCACGCTTCGGCAGGTCGTCGAGTACGGCGACGCCGGGGATCCGGCCCAGCCGCCCGCCGACCGGGACGCGGCCCGCGCGCACAACCTGCTCGGTCGGCCGGAACGCCACCGTGACGAGGCCGGGATGGTGACGACCGGGTCGGTGGACTTCAAGGGCAACGTGCTGGAGTCCACCCGAAACGTCATCGCCGACGCTCCGATTCTGGCCGAGTATGCGGGCGGCCCCGCGAACGGCTGGCAGATAACACCGTTCCAAGTGGACTGGACGCAGCACGACGCGACGCTGCTGGAAGCGTTCGGCTACGCGACGCGGACCGGCTATGACGCGTTGAACCGGGTAACCCGGCACACGTTCCCGGCCGACGTCGAGGGTGGCCGCCGCGAGCTGCGGCTGGCATACAACCGCTCCGGTGCGCTCGAGCAGGTACACCTCGACGACACCGTGTACCTGCAACGGATCGCCTACAACGCCAAGCGTCAGCGGGTCCTGGTGGCGCACGGCAACGGCGTGCTGACCCGCTTCGCCTATGATCCGAGCACGTTCCGGCCGGTGCGGTTGCGCAGTGAGCCGTACACGACCGTCGACGACCTGACCTACCACCCGACGGCCCCTCCGCTGCAGGACTACGGGTACGACTACGACCTCGCCGGGAACCTGCTGGCACTGCGGGACCGCACGCCCGGTAGCGGCATTCCCAAGAATCCGGACGCGTTGCGCACCACCGACCCGCGGCTGCGCGCGTTGCTCGCCGACGGGGACGCGCTGGACCGGTTGTTCAGCTACGACCCGATCTATCGGCTGTTGTCGGCGACCGGTCGGGAACACGCCGCACCGCCGGCTGGCGACCCGTGGTCGGACCTGCCGCGCGGAACCGACGTGACGCAGGTACAGCCCTACCGCGAGACGTACCGGTACGACCCGGCCGGCGGCCTGCGCGCGCTCACCCATGCCGGCGCCGGCGGCTTCACCCGCGAGTACACAGTGGACGACGGCAGTAACCGCCTGCACCGGCTGACCGTCGGCACCGCAACCTTTGACTACACGTTCGACGACAACGGCAACGTGACCGGGGAAGCCACCTCGCGGCACTTCACCTGGAACCACCGCGACCGGATGACGTCGTTCGCCACCCAGGTTCCCGGCGCCGAACCGTCGGTCCACGCGCAGTACCTCTATGACGCGGCCGGGCAGCGGGTCAAGAAGCTCGTCCGCCGCCAAGGCGGCGCGGTCGAAGTGACCCACTACATCGACGGTGTCTTCGAACATCACCGGTGGTCCGACGCGCCGGATGCCGGGACGAACGGGCAGAACAACCACGTTCACGTGCTGGACGGCCGGCACCGGGTCGCGCTGGTGCGCATCGGTGCGGCCCGCCCCGACGACCGCTGGCCGGCCGTGACCGTACCCCTGGGCGACCACCTCGACAGCAGCAACGTCGTGGTGGACGGCGACGGCAACCTGGTCAACCGCGAGGAGTACTCGCCGTACGGCGAGACGACGTTCGGCAGTTTCGCCCACAAGCGGTACCGGTTCACCGGCAAGGAGCGGGACGAGGAGAGCGGGTTGGCCTACCACCAGGCGCGGTACCTGGCACCGTACCTGTGCCGGTGGGTCTCGGCGGATCCCGTGGTGGCCGGCGGCACGACGGCGTACGCGTACGCGGCGCAGAACCCGGTGCGGTGGGTGGACCTGGACGGCGAGGAACCCACGAAAGTGCAGACGGAGGTCAAGGTTTTCGTCGACGCGCTGGCCGACTACTTCGCGGAGATAGTCACGATCGCCTCCGACTCGAAGGCGACCGGAAGGGCGTCGCCGTTCGAGCGGCCGGCGATAGGCAAGCTCAGCGGCGACGTCATGCGCGAGGACCTGGCGAAGGTCCTGGGCACCGACCGGTTCGAGGTGCGCGTCAACGACCACTCGCACCACCGGATCGATCTGTCTATGAAGGACATTCCAGTCGACGTCGAGTTCAAGCTGACTCCCGCCGCGGTCCCTTCCAAGCAGTCCGTCGCGTTCCACAACCATGCGCGCGCCAACAAGCGGCTGCTGGTCTACGTCTACGGCAACGCCGCTCCAGAGTTCTTCAACTACACGAACAAGCCGCTCACCGCCAAGCAACTGGCCCACCTGGAGAAGGCCACCGCGCGAATCCAGCAGAAGCTGTCCCGGATGACCCGGGGACTACGCGAACAAGACTCGCGGCGCAAAGAATCGAATCCAAGCTCGATGCCCCGGTTGCTGCCTCCGGATGGGGTTGGCCCCACCTCGCACACGGCGGACCACCACGGCGATGACGACCTGTTCGAAGGGGCGCAGTTCCTGGCGGACCTGGCTGTGCGGAACGTGATCGGCCTCGTGGCCGGCATCATCCGCTGCAGCCGGAGCGAGTTCTGCCTCAGCGTCATGCAGGCCGTGCCCACCGGCGCCCTACCGGCGACCACCCTGACGCTGCGCGGCGGCTGGGGCGGACTTGTTCGCTATCCCGGAATAGACCATCCGATCGGAGCCGGACGGCTCCAGGAAAGGAATTGACACATGCCCAGCAGGCTTCATTTCGAGATGACCGAACCGGAGGTCGGCCACCGGTTCGGCAACGGCGAGATCATCGTGGCGAGGGGGACCGCGTTCATCGAGGACACCGGGTTACCGACGTTGGTCATCACCGGCGTCGACGTCCAGTTCGGTGCCGGTGCCCCGTTCACCCGCGCCGACCTCGACGACAACGGCGACTGGCAGACCGTCGGCACCGCCAACACCCTCGACGCCGTCGCGGAGGTGACGGCACGCTGCAAGCTGCATGTGGTGAACGACGGCGAGACCGCGCGGTTCCGGACGGTGCAAGTCGTGGTCGGGCAACTCGTCCCCCGCGTGGACATCGATCCGTTCGACACCGACGTGACCGTGACCGAAGTGCCTTACCACATACCGCTGGTCAGTGGCCGGGCCACCGAACCGTTCACCGAGATCGGCACGGTGCGGTGGCAGATCGGCAACGAGCCGCTGAGCCCGGTCGACAGCGTCAGCGGCGGCCGTTGGCAGGTGGCGAACATTCCGGTACCGGCCGGACGGCACCCTCTCACGTTCGTGGCCACCGATCCGTTCAACAGCAGCGGCAGCAGCACCGTCGACATGTTGGTTCGGGTACCTATCGACCCCGGCGAGCGCGACCGCGTCTTCGCGCAGACCTCGTACCTGAACGAGCTGCTGGGGCTCGCTCAGCGGTACATCACCGTCGACGGCGCACCGCCGGGCCCGTCCCGGGCCGATCTGGAGGCGCGGCTGCACCAGCCGCTCGACGGGCTGACCCGGGCCGCGGCGTTCCGGGCCGCCACCGCGGACGTCTCGCAGACGCGAGTGGCGGTGGAGGTGCTGCGCGGCATCATCCCGCCAAGCACCACTGTGGACATTGACCAGCGGCACCGAGAACTGGCCTACGAGGCGCTGATCCGCGCGCTCGGCACCTCCGTCGAGGAGCTGCGGCTGGCCAGAACAGCCGACCAGCCACAGCGGGTGGCGCTCGCCGAGCGGCTCGGGCTCGACCTGGAGCCGACCCGCCCGGACCAGCTCGACCGGATCAGCATCGCGGCCGTCGACCTCACCGACGACAACCTCGCGCAGATCTTCGGGTACCAGCCGCCGGTGCCGGCGCCGCTGGAGGTTACGCCGCCGGGAACGGCCGGCCTGCTGCTCGCCCAGCAGGCAGCGCTGCGGCGCGCCTGGCGGTCCACGGACGAGCGGGAACGGGACAACCCCTCAGCGCCCAAGCCGCTGATCCTGCCGGACCTGCTCACAGATGCGGACTTCGTCAGCGCCGACCCCGGCTCGCCCGCGCGTCTACTGTGGACGAATCGGACGGCGGCCCAGTCCGAGCTGCGGACCGAGATCCGGGCCGCCCTGGCCGGCAGTAACCGTACCCAGGCCGGGTTCGACGCGGCGGTCGCGCGCTACGTCGGCCCGATCAACCTGCCCGACCTCGCCGCACGCGACCGCACGGGCGAGGACGTGGCCACCGCCCTCGCCGCCGTAGGACTGGACAAGCCGGCCCTGCGCCGGCTGGACCGGCTGCGCAGCCTGATCCCCGCCGGCCAGCTCGGCGGCGAGGAGTGGGACGAGATCGCCACGCTCCTGCTGGCCGTGACCGCGCGGCAGCAGTACGGGCAGTGGCGCCGCGAGGAAGTGGAGCGCGGCATCGTCCTGGATCCGGCCGTCTTCACGGTCCGCACCGACGCGGCCGCTACCCCCACCGGCTGGCGGCCGGCCCTCGCCGCGCGCTCGGCGCAGTTCACACAGCTCACCCACGCGCTGCCCGCCGCGGTCGCCCAGGCCGAACAGGCGGTCCTGCCCCAGCTGCGGGACGCATTGATCGCCGCGATCGGCGCCAGGCAGCCCGTACCCGAAAGCTTCGACGCGGCCGCCGAGCGGCTGTCCCGGGCGCTCTCCTTCGACCTGCGCGTCCACCGGGACCGGCGCACGACCCGGGTGGGGCAGGCGGTCGAGTCGTTGCAGGAACTGTTCACCACCGCGCGGTCCGGCAGCTACCGGCCCGATCTCGGCGTACCGGTGCTGCGCATCACCGGCGAGGACAACTTCGACCTGGAATGGCTCTGGCTACTGACCTACGACCGCTGGCTGGCCGCGATGCGCGGGTTCGCGTACCCGGAAAACCAGCTACAGCCGCAGCTCTACATCGCCGAGAATGCCGGCTCCGGCCTGGTGCTGGAACCGACCCAGGCGTACACCGACTTCATCAAGGCGCTGTCCGCCCTCGCCAGTCCCACACCCGACCAGGTACGCACCCTGGCCCGGAACTACCTCGACGCGCTGCCGGGAGACGTGCGGCCAGACGGCGTGACGCTGACCGAACACCTCACCAACGCCGAACTCGCCGCCCGGCAAGGCCTATGCATCACGCTCGTCGAGCGAGCGCAAGGCCCGACCCCGTTCACCGCCGAGGAGCAGATACCGCAGCACATCCGGGAGATCTTCTGGCTGGTACCGGTGGCCGCCGCGCGCAAACTGCACGCCGCCGCGCAGTACGTGGCCGCGCTCGACTGGTTCCGGACGGTCTTCGCGTACCATCTGCCGCCGGACCGGCGGCTGATCTACTACGGGCTGGCCCTGGAGCAGAACACCACCTCGGACTACGGGCGGCTGCCGGAGTGGCTGGCCCAGGTGAAGGAACTCAACCCGCACTTCACGGCTCGCAAACGCCGTGGCGCGTACACCAGAGCCACCGCCCTGGCACAGGTGCAGTGCCTGCTGGATTCCGCCGACGCGGAGTTCGTCAAGAGCACGACCGACTCCCGAGCCCGCGCCATCGCGCTGTACCAGATCGCGCACGACGTGCTGCTGCTCGAGGAGGTCATACCGGAGCAGGGGCAGACGGTGCCCTTCCCGCTGAACCCCGTCTGGCAGTCGCTGTCGACGCTTGCCGACGTGGGCCTCGCCAAGGTGCACGCCGGCTTCGACGTCGGCGGGCAGCCCGACCCGAGCCGCACCAACGGCACCAACGCGCTGCCCAGCCCGTTCCGGTACAGCGTGCTGGTGGAGCGGGCCAAGACGCTGGTCGGTATCGCGCAGCAGGTGGAGACCGCGTACCTGTCCGCGCTGGAGCGCCGGGACGGGGAGAACTACGCCCTGCTGCTGGCTGGCCGGGATCTGCAGGTGGCCGCCGGGCAACTGGTGGCGCAGGACCTGCGGGTCGAGGTCGCCGCGACCGGTGTGGCGCAGGCCGGCCTGCAACGCGACCGCGCCCAGTTGCAGTTCGACACCTACGACGGCTGGCTGAGCGGCGGGCTCAACGACGCCGAGCGGACCGCGATGGACGCGCTGCGCCTCGCGGAGGGTCTGCACGCCGCGGCCGGGCTGGCCCAGCTCGCCGGCAGTCTCGATTGGTGGGACGCGGGCGGTAACCTGGCCGGTGCGTTGTCCGAAGCGGCGTCAGCGGTCTCGACCGAGGCGCAGATCCAGCAGACCAGGGCGAGCTACGAACGGCGCGCCGAGGAATGGGAGCTCCACCGGGACCTGGCCGCCAAGGACCAACAGTTCGCGGAGAGCCAGATCACCGGTGCGCAACTACAGCAGCAGGTTGCCGTCCAGGAGCGGCAAGTGGCTTCCGACCAGCTCGCCCATGCCCATGCGGTGGCCGAGTTCCTGGCGACGAAGTTCACCAACGCCGAGCTGTACGACTGGATGAGCGGCGTGCTCGGCCGGGTGTACGCGTTCTTCCTGCAACGCGCGACCGCGCTGGCCAAGCTCGCTCAGGCACAGCTGGCGTTCGAACGCCAGGAGGTGGTCAGCGGCTTCATCGCCGCCGACTACTGGCAGCCGGCACCGGCGCAGAACGTGGGTACCACCAACCGGCGCGGCATCACCGGATCGGCCCGGCTGCTGGAAGACGTCTTCCAGCTCGACCAGCACGCCTTCGACACCGACCGGCGCAAGCTGCACCTGACCCAGACCGTCTCGGTGTCGCAGCTCGCCGCGTTCGAGCTGGAGCAGTTCCGCCAGACCGGAGTGCTGGTGTTCGCGACGCCGGAAACACTCTTCGACAGTGAATACCCCGGGCACTATCTGCGCCTGATCAAACGGGTCAGTGTGTCGCTGATCGCGCTGCTGCCGGTACCGCGCGGCCTGCGGGCCACACTGTCGGCATCCGGGATCTCCCGCGCGGTGGTCCGGCGCGACTCGTTCCAGTCCGTGGTGCTACTGCGGGAACCGGAGTCGATCGCGTTCACCACCCCGATCAACGCCAGCGGGCTGTTCCAGCTCGAACAGGAAGGAGCGATGCTACTGCCCTTCGAAGGCATGGGAGTCGACACCGTCTGGCGCCTCGACCTGCCGAAGGCGGCCAACCCCTTCGACTACCGCAGCATCGCCGACATGCTGCTGACCATCGAGTACACCGCCCTGGACAACGCCGAATACCGCGAGCAGGTGATCCGGTCGCTCGACCGCAGGTTCAGCGGCGACCGCTCATTCAGCATCCGCAACGACTTCCCCGACGTCTGGTACGACCTCAACAACCCCGACAAGGTGGAGGATCCGGCCCGCCGGATGCGCGCCGTGCTGTCGGTGACCGCAACCGACCTGCCACCGCACATCGCCGACCTGACCGTCGCGCACCTCACCCTCTTCGCCGTCCGCGACGACGCCCTCGTCAACGAGTTGACGGTCACCGCGCTGCGCCACACCGGAGCCGCCGGCACCATCGAGACCGGCGAGGTGCGCACCGTGGGCGGTATTGTGACCACCCGCCGCTCGAGCGGCGCGCCATGGCAGGTGTTCGCAGGCGACGACCCCGCCGGCAGCTGGGAGATCCAGCTCGAAGACACCGACGCCGTCCGGTCCTGGTTCACCGGCGAGCTGATCCACGACATCGTGCTCGTGTTGACGCTGTCGGGTACCACACCGGCCTGGTCCTGACGGAACATGCGGCGGGCCGTCATGTCGGGCGGCCCTCCGCTCCGCGTGTCAGGCTGACGCTGCAGTGCCCGACTTGCGGGCGGCCCACAGGTCTTCCACAGGCCATTGTCTGGCCCAGTCGGCGGTCGCGACGTCGTAGTACTCGTGCGTCTGAGCGCCCTCTGGGGCGTACAGCTCGTGAAGTGCCTCCACCACAAACCCGTTGGTGGCCAGGATACGGATCCACTCGCCATGGCCGGGATGGAACTCGACCCCACCGGTCGACCACTGCACCCGGTACATTCCGCGCTGCGGGCGCATCAGCGACCGCTCCGCGTACCCTTCCTCGTCCGGCACGCACAGCGTCACGAGGACGCTGTTGGTAAGGAACACCAGACGTCCGTCCGGTCGTAACAGTCGCGCCGCCTCTGCCACCCAGCGGTACGGGTCACACCACAGACTCGCTCCGTACTCCGATACTGCCATGTCGAAGCTTGCTGAGGGCAGCGGTACGTCTTGGGCGTCTGCCTCGATCAACGGAAATGAGACACCGAACTGTTCCTGGCAACGGCGAGCCGTGTCTAGTTGGGCCGGGGTCACGTCGACACCGACCGGGCGGGCGCCGCGTCCGGCGAGCCAACCGGAGAAGTACGCGGTGCCGCAACCCAACTCGACCACGTCCAGGCCTGTGACATCGCCAAGGACCCCGGGCCGGCTTTCGGGTACGTTGAACAGCCCCCAGGTGATCTCATCACTGGCCCAGGCGCGAAAGGCTTGCGCATCACCTGGCGCTCGACGCCCCGTCGACGTTCTACCCGATCGCGCTGCAGAGTGGATCCCTCGACGTGCAGGGGGAGGGGTTCGCCGGGACGCCCTACGTCATCCTCGGCCACAACCGCCGGATCGCCTGGGGTGCCACGACGAACCCGATGGACGTGACCGACACCTATATCGAGCAGGTTCGGCCGGACCCGACATCGCCCAGCGGCCTGGCGACCGTCTACAATGGACATTTGGAGCACGTGCTCGCGGTGCCGGAGACGTTCCGGGTCAACACGCGCTCACCCGCCGGTGTTGTCGTCGTGCCGCCCGGCGGTGGGGTGCCGGCGGCCACGCTGATCGTGCCGCGGCGTAACAACGGCCCGATCGTCTCGCTAAACGCTGCGGCGGGCACCGCGCTGTCGGTGCAGTACGCGGGCTTCTCACCGACCCGCGAGCTGGACACGTTCCGGCTGTTCAACCGGGCGCGTGACCTCGATGACTTCCGGCACGCGCTGACGTTCTTCGACGTCGGGTCGCAGAACTGGGCGTACGCCGACGTCGCCGGACACATCGCATACTTCGCCAGCGGCGAGATGCCGCTGCGCGAGGACTTGGAGGCGGGCACGGTCGACGGTGCGCCGCCCTACTTCCTGCGCGACGGTACCGGCGGCAACGAGTGGCTGCCGGCGGCCGGCCGGCAACCCGGGCAGGCTCTGCCGTACCAGATCCTGCCGCCCGCCGAGATGCCGCACCTGATCGATCCACCAGCCGGCTTCTTCGTCAACGCCAACAACGACCCGGCGGGTACCACGTTGGACAACGACCCGCTCAACCAGCTGCGGCCCACGGGGGGCATCTACTACTTGAACGTGGGCTACGACGGCTTCCGCGGTGGGCGGATCACCCAGCTCGTCCGGGGCGCTATCGACGCTGGCCGATCACTGTCCACAGTCGACATCAAGCGGCAGCAGGCAGATGTAGCGCTCCTCGACGCGCAGTTCTTCACGCCGTACCTCGTCGCAGCGCTGGACCGGGCTCGAATCAGCACCACGCCGGCGCTGGCCGCGCTGGGCGCGGACCCGCGCGTCGTCGAGGCGGTCGGCCGGCTCGGCGGGTGGGACCACACCACGCCGACCGGTATCCCCGAGGGGTACGACTCGTCCGATGTGGACGGCCAGCGAGCGCCACCTGCTACCGACGAGATCGCGGACAGCGTCGCCGCGACGATCTACTCCGTCTGGCGTGGACAGTTCGTCCGCAACGTTATCGACGCACACATCGCGCCCTTCGGCCTTCCCCAGCCGGGCAGCGACGAGGTGATGAAAGCGCTCAAGACGTTGCTGCTGCGGTACGACCAGCGTCACGGCGTCGGTGTCTCCGGACTGGACTTCTTCGCCGTGCCGGGGATCACCGACCCAGCCGACCGGCGCGACGTGCTGCTGCTGAAGAGTCTGGCCGACGCGCTGGGCCTGCTCGCCGGGCCCGCGTTCGCCCCGGCGTTCGGTGGGTCCACCTCGCAGCAGGACTACCGCTGGGGCAGGTTGCACCGGGTGTCGTTCGACGCGGTGCTCGGTCCACCGTGGACGATCCCGACGGCCGGGGGTGCATTCCCCTCCCCGCTACCCGGGCTGACCGGGGTACCCACGGACGGCGGGTTCAACACCGTCGACGCGTCCAGCCACAGCGCCCGCGCAGACTCGGCTGACGAGTTCATGTTCGGCGGTGGGCCCGTGCGCCGGTTCGTCGCGCAGCGCGACCGCGTCGGCATGCGGGCCGACTCGGCGCTGCCCGGCGGCACGAGCGAAACGCTCGGCAGCCCGTACTACCTCAACCTGCTGCCGCGTTGGCTGACCAACGACACGTACCCGATGCGGCTGGCCGCGACCGATCTGGTGCACGGGACCGCGTCGGTGACCCTGTACCTTCCCCGCTGAGCACTGCCGTCCGGTACGTGATTGCCGGCGTCAGCTGCGGGCCCGGCTGGCCGCAGAGTTCGACGTCGCCCTCAACCTGCGTTCGCAGCCCGAACGCCCGAGAGTGTGTGGGTGCCGAAATCTACGATTCGGTTGTGCGGCCAGGGAATACTCGTGGAGAAGGCCGCCGAGTCGATCACGTCGGAGGACCCGGGCGTTGTCGTCGGTGAGCGGATTGGGCAATGGCCGAGCGACGCGGCTTGCTGCAGCCAGCGCCCCCGGACCGCCGGGTCTACGGTCGCCAACCAGGGTCCCGACCGCCGAGGCCGAGCGCGCGGTCGAACAGCGAAGCGTCCGACGGCACGTCGATGACCGGGCCGAACAATCCGTTCCGGTCGAAGCCGGGTTGGGCCGCCTGGGAGGTGAATTCGAACACCGCCTGCGTGCTGGCCGGATCGCAGGTGAACGGCTGCCC
>Ga0075420_100004168_pt1 | contig 12665 bp, 10 predicted proteins | sample SoiMetdeltSBSDD4_FD_75296 | JGI IMG/M metagenome (GOLD analysis project Ga0075420, IMG submission 75296) | Bulk soil microbial communities from a Populus tree surrounding site in Tennessee, USA - Soil MetaG P. deltoides SBSDD4 | ecosystem: Environmental > Terrestrial > Soil > Tree plantation... | reverse complement strand
GCGATTCGGCCACGACCCGGACGGTCACGTCCTGGTTCCCGGCGCGCGAGGACTCGTTGCGGAGCAGATCGGACATGCCACCTCTCCTGGTGACGGGGACGCGGGGTGCCGCATCGGTCACGCAATCAACGTCGCCGAGCGACGCCGCGTTCCCGTGCCCGCCCGCCCTTCACCGCTCTGGCGCTGGGTGCACGCCCGATCAGGGCTGCAGCTGCTCCGGTACGTTCGTGTGATGCCCTCCGCGTTGATGCTGAAGACCATGAACCGGATCCACCGCGGTGTGCTCCAGGTCAGTCGTGGGCGGCTTGGTCGGCGCGTCGGCGCGATGCCGGTGCTGGAGCTGACGACGACAGGGCGCACGAGCGGTCAGTCGCGTTCAGTGATGCTCACATCGCCCGTGCATGATGAGGATGTGATCGTGGTCGTGGCGTCGCGCGGCGGCGATGACCGACACCCCGATTGGTTCCTCAACCTCCGAGACGACCCCGACGTGCAGGTCGCGTTCGCTGGAGCCCCGAAGCGAGCGATGCGTGCACGGATGGCGACGCCCGACGAGCGATCTGCGTTGTGGCCACGCGTCGTGGCTGCGTACAAGGGGTACGCCAACTACCAGGCGAAGACCGAACGGGTCATCCCCTTGGTGTTGCTGCGAGCATCCGACACCGATTCAGGCTGAGCATCGTTGCCCGCGCTTGCTCGACGAGGCCAACGCCTCAACGCCGTGGCCTCAGCAGAACCCTGGGCAACCGACGGTTCCTCGCGTTGACGACCTCACCCAGACAGCCCGCACCTCAGGGCCGACGAAGGTGGTAGAGCCCGCAGGCGTAGGGGAGGTCGGCGACGTCGGCTGGCGCCGAGTCCTCGTTGAGCCGGCCCCCAATGACGGCGGCGAACGCGACGAGATCGAAGTCACGAAGCTCGTCGAGAACCAGCCTCGGGTCGAGGATGCGGTGAGCGTTGAACTCGACGACCGGACGCCCCACCGGCACGCCCACGTAGAGCTCGCCGCCAGGCGCGACGATGTTGCCGAGCGCACGTAGGGCCTTCACATGGCCATCCGGGTCGATCGGGTCGCCGTAGCGGCCGAGCCCGAAGTGCTCGAGCGCATGGACGCTGGAGGCCGACGGAACGGATCCGGCCGGAACGGCGTCGAGCGTCGTCGCATCGGACTGCACGAAGTGCAGGCCCTCAACGCTCGATTCCAGCCGTCTGATATCGACGACCTCGACCTCGCGAAAGGTGAGGAGGTGGCCGATCAACCCGTCAATGCGTGAGCCGACGTCGACGTGGCGCTCCGGGCTGGAGTCGTAGATGCGGCGGGCCACCCAAAGGTCAGCGAGGAAGTATTCGGACCCGGCTATGCGCCGCTTCGGCGCCGGCGTCGTTGAGTGCAGGCAGAGCCCGCGTCCAGCGCGGCGGCAGCGCGCCGCGCTCGACGCTCAGCCGACTGAATTGGCGATAGTCGCGGACGTACCGAGGGAATCGGACCAACGATCGGACCGTGGCGCGGGGATCGAAGCCGGCCAGGGCGAGCGCCAGCCCGGCGCGCCGAAACGCACGACCGTCGGAGAGCATCACGCACATTACCGAGAGCGATCGCCGTGTCGGCGTCTTCGCTGCTGTCGTGCGTCTCTGATCGTCGGACGGCGACCGCTCGCCGCTGACCCGGCGACGGTGTCACAGCCGCGGGATACGGTCCGCTTGGCATGCGAGACGCGTGTGGGTCGAGGCGCGGCGAGGAGCTGAGCACATGACGAGTCCAGTGGTCGGCGCGGCTCAGTCCGCATGGGCGCGCCGCGCCCACGACGAGCTTGCGCAACGCGCGGCCGACGCGCTGACATCGGTGCTGGCCGCGATGGCCGGACCGGACGCCCGCGCGCACGACGACCAGCTCGCCGCGGTCGAGGCACTCGTCGCTGACCAGGCCCGCGTGCTCGTCGTGCAAGCCACCGGGTGGGGGAAGTCGGCGGTCTACTGGGCTGCGACGTCCGCGATCCGTTCGCTCGGCGGCGGGCCGACGCTCGTGGTGTCGCCGCTCCTCGCGCTGATGCGCGACCAGATCGCGGCGGCCGAGCGCGCCGGGCTGCACGCGGTCACCGTCAACTCCACCAACGTCGACGAGTGGGACGCCGTGCTCGCGGCCGTCGACGCCGGCACCGTCGACGTGCTGCTCGTGTCACCCGAACGGCTCGCCAACCCGGGCTTCGCCCGCCGCGTCGGCCCGCTGGTGGCGAACGCCGGGCTCGTGGTCATCGACGAGGCGCACTGCATCTCCGACTGGGGCTTCGACTTCCGTCCCGATTACCAGCGCCTCTCCAAGGTGCTCACCCATGTTCCAGGCACTCCGGTGCTCGCCACGACCGCGACGGCGAACGCCCGCGTCACGACCGACGTCGCCACCCAACTCGGCGACGCGACCGTCGTGCTGCGCGGCGGTCTCGCCCGCACGTCGCTGCGCCTCTCGGTGATCGACGGCCTAAGCGTGCTCGAGCGCTACGCCTGGATCGACACCGCGCTACGCACCCTGCCCGGCTCGGGCATCGTCTACGTGCCGACCGTCGCCGAGACCGACCGCCTCGCCGACTACCTCGCGTCGCGCGGTCACGCCGTCGCCGCGTACTCGGGTCAGCTCGACACCGACATCCGCGCGCAGGTGGAAGACCGCTTGCGCGCCAACGAGCTCAAGGCCGTCGTCGCCACCTCGGCGCTCGGCATGGGCTACGACAAGCCCGACCTCGGCTTCTGCGTGCATCTGGGCTCACCCGACTCGCCCGTCGCGTACTACCAGCAGGTCGGTCGCGCCGGGCGTGCCATCGAGAGCGCCGACGCGGTACTGCTCCCCGCAGCGGAGTCGGACGAGCGCATCTGGGAGTACTTCGCCACCGCGGCCATCCCCGACCCCCGCAACGTCACGCCCGTGCTCGACGCGCTCACGTACGAGGGTGCCGCGATGAGCGTCCCCGCGCTCGAGGCGCTCACCGGCATCCGGCGCGGCCGTCTCGAAGCGCTGCTGAAGGTGATCGCGGTCGACGGCGCGGTCGAGCGCACCACCGGCGGGTGGATCGCCACCGGGGTGCCGTACGTGTTCGACAGCGAGAAGTGGGCGGCGATCCGCGCGACGCGCCAGGCCGAGGCCGACCTCATGCGCGCCTACGCGGGTGGGCGCGGCTGTCTCATGGAGTTCCTGCAACGGGCGCTCGACGATCCCGATCCCGGCCCGTGCGGTCGGTGTTCGGTGTGCACCGGCGAGCTCCCCGCGCCCGGACGCGCCCTTGACCCCGCCGCGATCGAGGACGTGCGTGCGTATCTGCGTGGCGTCGACACCGTGCTCGAACCCCGCAAGCGCTGGCCGAGTGGTCTCGCGGACGGCCACAGCGGCGTGATCGTCGGTGCGACGCACGGCCGCGCGCTCACCTTCGCCGACACGCCCGGCTGGCTCGACGCGGTGCGTGCCCTGAGCGCGCCCGACGCGCCACTGCCTGACGACGTGTTCGACGGCATGGTCACCGTGCTCACCCGCTGGCGCCACCGGTGGCCCGAACGGCCGGTCGCGGTGGTGCCGATGCCGTCGTGCCGCCATCCCGTGCTCGTACGCGACCTCGCCGAGCGCATCGCCGCGGTCGGCAAGCTCGAGCTCGTTGACGCGCTCACCGTCGATGGCCCGCGCCCGCCCACCGACACCGCGTCCGGCCCACGCGTCGACGCGTTGTTCGCGTCGCTCGCGGTGAAGCCCGACATGCGGTTCCCGCCGGGCCCGGTCCTGCTGGTCGACGACACCTACCAGTCCGGCTGGACCATGACCGTCGCGGCGGCGCTCCTGCGTGACGCCGGCGCGCGCGAGGTCATGCCGCTCGTCGTGCAGCGCCTGCCCTAGGGCAGAGGTGATCGTCGCGCGATCCTCGTAGGCTTGCGGTGCCACTTTCCCCACCACTGGTACGAGCGGGAGTCGCGGATCGATGGCGATCGACGAACGGCGGCGAAGGGAGCCGGCCGATGTGGTCAAGTGAACGCTGGGTGACGAGGCAGGACTCACATTGATGGAGATGCTGCCGCCCGTCGGATGGGCCGACATTGCGACCCGGCACGACCTCGACGTGCTCGAAGCGCGCCTGCATGCCGAGATGAGCCATCGGTTCGACATGATGGATCAGCGCTTCGCGATGGTCGACCGGGAGTTCGAAGCGCTTCGACACGAGCTGCTCGGCGCGTTCCACAAGGAGATGACGGCGCAGACCTGGCGTCTCGTCACCGCGGCGACCGCGATGTTCGGGCTCTTCGCTGCCGTCGTGCGCCTCTGACCCGCGGTCGGGTGCTGCCGGACCGGAACCCGGCCCTGTCGTGCAGAGCAGGCATGGGTACAACTCCCCCTTGCGGATGCGCCCGACCGGCGCAAGGATCGCCACACAACTGAGCGACGCCGGGAGGGGCGGGAAATGGGCGGGGAGCATTCGCGCGCGACCGCGGTCGGCGCGCCCGAAACAGGAACGCGACCGCGGTGACGACCGAGGTCGCTGCTGGAGCGCCCTGTACGCACTGCGGCCGCACCACTGAACCGGCGGATGCCGACTACTGCGTCTGGTGCGGCGTGCCAGTTCGCGACGGACTTCCTACGCCACGCGGTGAGCCTGCGCCCCGGCCGGTTCTCGGATGGCTGTTCGTCGGACTGATCGGCGGGTCCATCGCCTTCGGGCTCCTCGAGGCGTTCAACCTGCTCTTCGAGAATCCCAACGATCCGTTCGGCGTCGCCGAACCACTGCTCCAGTCGCCGACGTTCGTCTTCTACCCGCGAGATCTGGCGCGGGTCGCACTGATCGGCGCGTGCGTCGGGGCGCCCCTCGCCGCGTTCGGTCGCCGGGGAACGTTGAACGAGAACGTGCTGGCGGCGTTCCTGGGACTGCTGCTCGGTGCTCTCGGCGGCGCGATCGCCGACATCGCGGCCGCATATCTCCTCGCTCCCGACGCAGCGTCGCAATACGGCGAATGGTTCTCGGGCGGCGATGAGGTGGAGGCCGTCACGAGCACGCTGAAGTGGATGGTGCGTGTTCCGTGGATAGCGATTTGGGCCGTGTTCGGCGTGTTCACGACCTGGTTCGTCGGAACACAGACCCGCGCACGACTCGCTCCCGCGGCGTTCCTCGGGGGCGCGCTCTGTGCCGCCGCCGGTGCGGCGACGCTGGAACTCGCATTCGAGGTCGAGAACGTCAACGGTGACCTCTTGACGTTCTCGCTGTGCGCATTGCTCGGCATCGCGGTCAGTGCCTCACTGGCGGCGACGACCCGACGACAGACGCCGCCGAACGTGGAGCCGGGTTCCGTCGCTGCAGCGAGCGGCGAGGTGTGGAGCCATGGCTGAGCCCGGCGACGGATCGCCGATCGATCCGAATGCGACCCGCCGTCGATCCGATCTCTTCAGGGAGCTTCGGGAGGCCGAGGCAGCGAAGCACGAGGGGTGGACGCCGACAGAACCTGAGGCAGCCGATCACACGGATGCCGGCCCCACAGCGCTTGGCGTGGCCGTTCCGACCTCTCCCATCGAGCCGACCCGTCCGACCGAGCCGACCGAGCCGGTCGAGCCGGTCGAGTTGACCGAAAATCTGCCGGCGGAAGAGACGATCGTCTCGACTCCCGTGACTGCGTGGTGGGGCTCGCTCTGCCCGTCGTGCTCGGCACCGATGGACGCTCGGTACGACCACTGCCCACGATGCGGACGCTCGCGCACTGCGGGGCGAAGCGCGGCAGCTGCGATCCGCACCGCCACGGTCACGGCATTGATCGCCGGCCTCGTGATCGCCGGGGTCGCCTTTGGCGTCGGCGCGGCCACGAACGACGACGCCGGCGTGTCGTCCAGTTCGTTCGATTTCGACACGCCCGCGACCACGAGATACGAGCCGGCCACGACACGTCCGTATGTCCCGAGCACCACATCGGTCATCACCGGAACCGAGACCGCGCTGACGCCAGGAACTGCCGGCGGATATGCCTTCACCGGGCGCGACGAGCGTGGGTACTCCTCCCGGGTCGCGCTGAGTGTGGATCAGCCGATCAAGGCCGCCGACGCCCGGTCGTCGTCATTGCAACGCAAGCTCCGGGCCTGTGTCGTCGATCCCACGACCGACGCCGTGGTGCCCGTTCGGATGCAGATCACGAACACGACGGCGAGCTTCTCGGAGATCCTCGGGTTCAGCCTCCGGGTGAGCGACGATCCCGGCGACCTCGAGGTGGCGAGCGACATCGTCTACTCAACCGGCCCGACGTGCGCTTCCTCGGCCAGCTCGAGCAACGGTCGCGTGTACGGCATCGAGTACTCGAGCCCGCTGGCACCGAACGCGTCAGCGTCGTCGTCGTTCTACCTCGTGCTGCACAACTACTTCAGCCCGAACACGCCCGCGGGCGACCGCGCCCGGTACGAGACGCTCGAGCTGAGCCCGACACTCAGCTTCGGCGACACCGATGGGAGCGACGCGCGCTTCGTCACGTCGATCAGCAAGGCTCCGCTCGGGCCCGCCCCGAATGCTGGTCCCGTCTTCGAGCTCGCCGGCATCTCCACTCCGAGCTCCACACCGACGCCCGCCGCGGGGACACGTTCGTACGCTCTCCAAGCCGAGCTGAATCTCCGGAGCGGCCCCAACACGAGCTCCGCCGCCCTCGGCCTGGTGCCCGACGGAACGTTCGTCGTGGTCTCGTGCACGATCGCAGGCGAGCGTGTCGAAGGCGGACCGCACGGACCCGACTCGAACTGGGATCGGGTCACCTACCGAGGAACAACGGGCTATTTGTCGAACGCATTTGTGAACACGGGCGCAGACATCTCGGACCGCAGCAAGATCCCACTGTGCTGATCGCGTCGCCATTCCGACGGTGTCTTGCGCGAAGCGAAACTACCCACCTTCCGCATTTTCGCATTCACTGGCTATTGTTCCCCCGCTCCTGATGGTGCCGGCGAGCGGGGCTGAGCACATGTTTGGCATATTGGGCCGCTGATGCTCGATCTCCGGATCGGGGCGGCCACGGACTCCGGGCGGGTCCGGGCGATCAACGAGGACAGCATCCTGACGTCGGGTTTCGTCGCGGCCGTCGCCGACGGCATGGGCGGGCACGCTGCCGGCGACGTTGCAAGTCGCCTCGCGGTCGCCCGCATCGGCAAGGTGGCCGACGACCATGACGCCCTTCGGCCCGACGACCTGATCGGCGCCATCACGGACGCGAACGCCGACATCCTGGCCGCGGCCCGGGCCGACACGGCGAGAGCCGGGATGGGCACCACGCTCTCGGGCCTGGGCGTGGTGTTCGTGGGCGGCACCGACCATTGGATGGTCTTCAACGTCGGTGACTCCCGCGTGTACCGATTGAGTGATGGTGTGCTCACCCAGGTCACGGTCGATCACTCCGAGGTCGAGGAGCTCGTCGCCGCCGGTGTGCTCACGGCCGAGCAAGCGCGGGTCGATGAGCGACGCAACATCGTGACCCGGTCGCTCGGCACCGACCCAGCTCCCCATGCCGACACTTGGGTCTTCCCGCCGACCCCCGGCGAGCGGTTCCTCGTGTGCTCCGACGGCCTGCCACTCGAGGTGGACGACGAGCAGATCCGCGCGCTGCTCCACGCCGAACCCGACGCACAGCGGGCTGCGGATGCGCTCGTCGCTGCCGCAGTCGCCGCCGGTGGCCGTGACAACGTGACGGTGGTCGTTGTCGACCTCGAACCAGCGCCCGAAGTCGGGCCTGACGTGGTCACCGCACCTCGGAGTCATCTCGGCAATGGGAGTGCGTCGTGAGCGACGCCCGACGTGCCGAGACCCTCTACTCACCCGGGGGGTGGGTCGCGCTCGCGACGGATCGCAGCTGGCTGTTCGCCGACGTCGATCCGACGAGCTCCGCGGTGCGTGCATGGTGGGAGGCGATGCATCGCGGCGCGTCGCTCGACGACGTGCTCGGCCTGCTCGTCGAGGAGGGCTTCCGCGCCGTGCCGAGCTTCGCCGTCATCGCTGTGGGCACCGGGCTGGAGTCGGGTGCCGTCGCACTGCGCGGCTCGGTGTCGGTCTCGTTCACCGACACCCACGACGATCTCGTCGAGCTCTCAGGGTCCGACGTCACCACATGGTTGCGCCACGACTTCGACGCGTCGATCGCCGAGATCGCGGTCGCGGCACCGGTCACGGACGACAGGGTTCGTCTTCCTCTTGCCGCGGGGACCTCGATGGCGTCGAGCCTTCGGGTGCGCTTCGTCACCTCGGATCGTGCCGAATCCGCTCCGCCGATCACCTGGCCGTCTGCGCCGGCGCAACGGGCCGCAGTGAAGCCCGCCGAGCCCGCGCCCGCGGCGCCTGCGCCCGCCGAGCCCGCGGCAGCAGAACCGCCGACGTTCGACCACTTGTTCGGCGCCACCACACGCCTCGCCCCCGAGCCCGAGGACCCGCCCGCTGCGGCTGCTGCGCCTGCCGAGGTTCCGGGTGTCGACGCACGCACCCTGCTCCCGGGCGACACGATGCACGGCCTGCGCGAGGCTGACGCACTCCCCCCAGCCGATCCGGAGCCCTCGACGGGGATCATCTCGTCGATGCCCTGGGCCGTCGACGGCGCCGACGATCCACTGCCGGGACCTTCTCCATCCGCATCTGTCCTCCCACCACCCCCGGCGGCACCTGCACCGACGCCCGTCGCAACGCCGCCGGCGGAAGGTGGTTCGACGGAGGTCACTGTCAACCGCGCTGCGTTGCTCGCGGCTGCGAACGCGGCCGCACCCGTGGCCCACACCGGCCCGACCGTGAAGGCCATCCGCTGCGCGGTGGGTCATCTCAGCCCTCCGACCGCGACGATCTGCCGCCTCTGCGGTGCCGAGCTCACCCAGCAGGACGCGTTCACCGCGCCGCGCCCGGCACTCGGCTCGATCCGTCTGTCGACGGGAGACGTGATCCCGCTCGATCGCGGGATCGTGCTCGGACGCGCGCCCGAGCACGACGGCGGCAACGATCCCGACCGACCGAACCTCGTCAAGCTCGCGAGTCCTGACAACGACATCTCGCGCACGCACGCGAGTGTGCGGATCGACGGTTGGCACGTGCTCGTCGTCGATCACGACTCCACCAACGGCACCGTGGTCACGTTGCCTGGGCAGCCCCCGCAGATGTTGCGCCCGAACGATCCGCTCGCCCTCGAGCCGGGTTCCATCGTGAACCTCGCCGACGAGGTCACCTTCGTCTACGAGATCGCGCCGTGACCACGACGTCGGAAGACGCACCTCCGTCCATACCGGGGCTCGAGTACGTCCGGCCGCTCGGCGCGGGCGGCTACTCGCACGTCTACCTGTACGAGCAGGCCACGCCGAAGCGCCAGGTCGCGGTGAAGGTGCTGAAGAACGCCGGGCTCACCGAGGCGGTGCGCAGGCAGTTCACCGAAGAAGCGAACGCGATGGCTGCGCTCGAGCACCCGAACATCGTCGGCGTCATCACCGCCGACGTCGCGAGCGACGGTCGTCCGTATCTGGTGATGCCGTTCTATCCGCGACACAACCTCGGCGTGCGGGCGGCGTCGGAGCGGTTCTCCGTGTCGGAGGTCCTCAAGATCGGCATCCAGATCTCGAGCGCAGTCGAGACGGCCCATCGGGCCGGGATCCTGCACCGCGACATCAAGCCGGCGAACATCCTCACCGACCAGTACGGCACCGTCGGACTCACCGACTTCGGCATCGCGACGCAGGCGACCGCCATCGACGAGGACGAGGACACCGGCGTGTCCGTGCCGTGGGCCGCGCCCGAAACGATCTTCGCGACGGCGCCGGCGAGCGTGCAGTCCGACGTGTACTCGCTCGGCGCAACGCTCTGGCAGCTGCTCGTCGGACGGTCGCCGTTCGAGGTCGTCGGTAGCGACAACGGACAGTTCGATCTCATGCCGCGCATCAAGAGCGCGCCGGTGCCGTCGACGGGCAGAGCCGACGCGCCCGCGTCGCTGGAGCGGCTCCTCGCGCAATCGATGGCCAAGGATCCGGCGGTGCGGCCGCCGTCCGCGCTCGACTTCGCGCGTTCGCTGCAGAGCATCGAGCAGGAGCTGCGGCTGGCGCGCACGGAGATCGTGGTGCTCACCGAGGAGGTCACGCCCGCGCGCGCTCATCAGGAGTCGTCGGCTGACGTCAACGCGACGCGCCAGCGCGCGCAACGCATCGACGCCCAGGGGCCCGCGGCGTCCCCCGCGCCGCCGCTCGCGCCAGCGATGCCCCCGTCGCCTGCTCCGCCGCTGCCCGCGCCGCCGCAGTTCGTCGATCCGGTGCCGGCACCGACGCCCGCGCTCGGACCCGCGGCTTCGTCCCGTGCCGAGGCCACGGTGCGGCGCGCGCCAGTCGTGTCGCCCGGGCCGGCGCCGGTCGTGCCGACCGCGACCGTGGCCGACGAGAGCGCGAGCCGTGTGCGACCGGTCTGGGCGCTGGTCGCCCTCGGGGTGGTCATCCTCGTCGTGATCGTCGTCGGGATCCTCGTGATGTCCGGAGGATCGGACGATTCGGGCGACCGTGCCGCGACGGCGACCACCAAGGCCGCCGGGCCTGATGACATCGGTCCGCCGGGCGAGCCGACGGTCACGGGGAAGCGCGTCGACGCGAGCACGGCCGAGTTCTCGTGGACCTATTCGAACGATGCCGACAGCGACACGTTCCGCTGGCAGACCACGGACGGCGCGAAGTCGGGCGTGGCAGATGAACCGTCCGTCTCGATCGTGAGCCCGGCCGGTCAAGCGACCTGCGTGCAGATCAAGGTCGTGCGTGCCGACGGATCGAACGCGGCCTTGAGCTGGTCCGACGAAGGGTGCGTCTCGTGACGGGCACGTCCGGGCTCGCCAGCTACGTGGAGTTCTGCGGGGAGCAGCACCCGCTGTCTGCCGGTCGAGCCTTCTCGGTGGGCCGTGACGGCGACCTCAAGATCGACGACAACCCCTATCTGCACCGCCAGTTCCTCCAGCTCGACGATCACGACTCGATGTGGTGGCTCACGAACGTCGGCACACAGCTCACCGCGACGATTGCCGACGAGCGCGGGAGCCTGCAGGCCTGGCTGGCGCCCGGCGCCCGCATCCCACTGGTGTTCGGGCGCACGATCGTGTGGTTCACCGCGGGATCGACCACGTACGAGTTCGAGGTCGTGCTCGATCAGGCGCCCTTCATCCCGATCGCGGCGATGTCGAGCGATGTCGGACAGACCACCGTGGGTCCTGCCGACTTCACGCCGGATCAGAAGCTGCTCGTGGTTGCGCTGTGCGAGGACCTGTTGCGCAAGAGCGCCCGGGCGGTCGCCACGGTGCCCTCGTCGGCGGAGGCAGCGTCGCGTCTGGGATGGACGCTCACTCGCTTCAACCGCAAGCTCGACAACGTGTGTCAGAAGCTCACCCGCGCCGGCGTGCAGGGTCTTCACGGCGGTCCAGAGAGCCTCGCCGTGAATCGACGGGCGCGCCTCGTCGAGTACGCGCTGGCGACGCGCCTCGTCGACAAGGCAGACCTCGGGTTGCTCGAGTCGTGAACATCGAGCACCGGGGAGAACTCCCCATTGGCGCAAACCCGCGGGACTGGCATCCTTCGGGACCTCGCTCCGGGCAGGGAGCAGCGATCACGCGTCGCACCATTCATCAATTTGTCGGGCTGGGGTACTGAGCGTTGGGGTTCGTGCGGCGACACCGAATGGCGATCGCTTCCATCGTCATCGTGGCGATGGGTACTGCCGCGCTCACGGTGATCGCGCTGTCGGAACCCGGCTATCCCAAGCAGCACGTCGACCTCAACGACGGCGGCATCTGGGTGACGAGCGCGAAGGAGAAGCTGTTCGGTCGGCTGAACAAGCCTGCCGGCTCCATCGACGCCGCGATGAACTCGGTGAGTCCTTCATCGTCGTTGCTCGACACGCGCCAGAGCGGTGCCGCGGTGGTGGCGTGGGAACCCGGTGCCGGGAAGCTGTATCCGATCGACGTGAACGGCGGCACCATCGCCCGGAACCACGCGGCCACCGTCGCCGCGTCCGACGACCTCGCGATGGGCGGCGAGACGCTGGCGGTCCTCGATCCGGCATCGGGCAAGGTGCGCGCGCAGAAGGTCGATGCCGCGCTCGGGGTCAACGACCTCGCAGGCGTCGACTCGTCGGCGAAGGCTCTCGCCACCGTCGAGCGCACCGGCTCCAAGAGTGACGCGGCGAAGAGCGTCGATCTCGCGGTTGGTACTGACGGCACCGTCGTCGTCGCATCGACCTCCGGCGAGCTCGTCACGATCTCGCCGACCGATACCGGCTTCGCCGCGCCGGAGCGGTCGACCATCGGCGCGCGGGTCACGAGCGTGCAGGTGACCATCGTCGGGACCAAAGTCGTCGTGCTCGACGCGGACTCCGGGACCCTCGTCCTCCCCGGCGGCAAGGCGGTCTCGTTGCGGGGTGACACCGACGGCGCGCAGCTGCAAGCCCCGGCGCCCGACGGGTCGTCGGTCGTCGTCGCAACCAAGCAGGCCCTCGTGTCGTTCGACCTGGGGTCGGGGAAGTCGCAGACGCTGTTCGACGCCGCGAACGGAGATCCCGCGGAGCCCACGTGGCTCAACAGCTGTGTGTACGCCGCGTGGGCAGGAAGCCCAGGAGAGTTCCGGTACTCCTGCGCGGGCGCGCGCGCGACGGCGGGCAACGTGAAGAACGTCGAGACGCTGCTGCAAC
>Ga0075420_100004164_pt1 | contig 12671 bp, 16 predicted proteins | sample SoiMetdeltSBSDD4_FD_75296 | JGI IMG/M metagenome (GOLD analysis project Ga0075420, IMG submission 75296) | Bulk soil microbial communities from a Populus tree surrounding site in Tennessee, USA - Soil MetaG P. deltoides SBSDD4 | ecosystem: Environmental > Terrestrial > Soil > Tree plantation... | reverse complement strand
AGACGCAATCTGTACGGCATGACGGACGAGTCGATCGATCAATCTGAGCTGGCGAAGCTCGTGAAAGGTTTCAATCTCCGCTATTACGACCCAATGGCCAATGCCTGGCTGGACGAGTGGGACGGTCGTTCGAGAACCGCCCCCCCGGCGGCCATGCTGATTGAACTGATGTTGCTGGAGGACAATGATGAGGTACGCACCTTCCGCCAATGGGTGCCGATTGGAGTGAAGTCGTGATGGCTCGCCTGTCCTGGACGCCGACGACTGCGCTAAACAAAGAACCCTTCGTCTGGGTGTTGGGCGGACTCGGAAGTTTTGCCATCTTCTTGTTCCTCACCTTCCCCTTCGGGACCCTGCAAGCGAGAGTCTTGTCGGAGCTCGTCAAAGCGACCGGTGGAGAAATCCGAGCGGCCGAATGGTCTCCCGGCATTCCCATTGCCGTGGAGTGGCGCGACCTGACCTGGACCAAGCCGGGGACGAGTAGCATTCCGATACAGATGATGCGGCTCAATGTCGGTGTGATGGGCCTCCTGATGGGACAAAAAACAATCGACGCGCTCATTCAATTTCCTGGGGGCGGACAGGCGGCGAAGGCGTCAGGGACGGTCACTGCCTCGTCCTGGTCGTTTGAGGGCCCGGTTTCGCTCAAGGCCCACGCTCAACACATCGATCTCGCGACCGTGATCAAGCCGTTTGTCACCAGGGGACTGCTAGAGGCGGACATCGCCCAACGATGGGAGAATCGCGGCAAAGAAGGTATTGCCTTCAAAGGCAACGGCTCCTGGAAGGCAGAGATCAAAGAACTGATCCTTGAGCGGCTGCCGGTGGGGACGGTCACCGTTCCTTCTCTGACGTTCACCCGGGTGACGGCCACCTTGAGTTGCCACGACGCTGTCTGCGACGTGACCGATTTCAAGGGAGATGGCCCAGATGGGACCATCACTGCCCTGGGTCGTCTCATGCTTCGGCAACCGCTTCAATCGAGCGTATTGGAGCTCACCGTGACGGTCGTGCCAGGTGCAGGATGGGCGCAGAAGGCGGGAACATTGCCGATTCCTCCCCTTCCCCCGGGGACACCTCTGACTCTCAAACTTGCGGGATCAGTCGCAAATCCTAAGCTAACCCTGTAGTATACAGGCTTATCTCTTCACCGGAGCGCGCGTAGGTCATGGTCGCAGAGTGTGTGGGACTCGATCTTGGGCAGACCGCCATTAAGGCTGTCCGATTTCGTCGGCGCTTATCCGGACGCGAATCGGTCGAGTACTTCCATCTGCCCCTGCCTTATGGCAAGCCGGCCCAAGCCGAGCCGGCTCGTCTTGCCGGACACCTGCGGAATTTTTTGTGGCAACACGGCTTGTATGGCAGCGGCGATATCGTGACGGCGCTGCCCTGCCAGGATCTTTTCATTCGTACCCTCTCGTTTCCGTTCCGTGACGCGGCAAAACTGGAACAAGTCGTCCCGTTTGAAGTCGAGAATCTCATCCCAATGGCGCTCGATGAAGTCGCCATGGGGAGCGTCGTGCTACCTGCCAAAGGCACAGGGGGGCCCACCCAAAAACCTAAGGGTGCCGACGTGCTCATTACGGCAGCACCCAAGGACAAGGTCGCCGAGCATCTCAAGTTCCTCGCTACGGCGGATCTCAAACCGGCCGCCGTCGGGGTCGACGGCATGGCATTATACTCCGTCACGAAGTTTCTACAGGAGGAAGGCGCGCACGTCCCTGGCGACCTGGCCGTTATCGATGTGGGAGCGACGAAAACCACACTATGCCTGATTTGTGACGGCCGTCCGGTGGTACTCAGGACCGTGCTCTGGGGAGGTAATCATCTGACCCATGCATTAGCCGTCCGCTACGCCTGTACTTTTGCAGAGGCCGAACGGCGCAAGCGTGCGATGGGAGTTCAAGAGCTGGAGATGTGGCTCGAACCCTTACTCAAGGAGCTGCGAGTATCGCTCCACGCCTACGAAGGAACGGCGCATCAGCGGCTCTCGCACTGTTGGGTCTCCGGCGGAGGCTCCAAACTGCGTGAGTTGAACGGCCACGTCGCACACGAATTGGGATTGACGCCTGTTGGTCCCCGGCAAGGCTTTGGAGCCGACTGCCCACGCGCGTTCTCCATCGCCTTTGGCTTGGCGATTCATCCTAAAATCGTGCGACCTCGCTGGAAGACTCGGGCTATCGGCTCAGACGTGGCGCTCGATCTGGCCTCCACGGCGAAAGAGAGTGCGGCTCGCGGCAAAGAATCACAACGAGATCGGCGTCTGGCGGTGTGGGGCGCATTAATTCTTGGAGTCCTGGTGCTCATCGATCTTTCCGTTCGTGTCTACGTCAAGGAATCGACATTAGCGCAGCTGAAACAGGTCCTGCAGGCACAATTCGCGCAATCGTTCGGTGAAGGCGGGTCACCAGGGCAGGAACTCGACGTGGCACGATCCCGCGTCGCCCAGCTCGACAAGAGCTTGGCGGTCATCGACCGGAGCCGCCACAGCGTGTTGTTGAATCTGTCGGATTTGGCGAAGCAGCTTCCTGCCGGCATTCCCCTCACGATTCGCGAGCTGACTGTGGAAGGAACTTCGGTCCACCTCGAAGGCGAAACAAATTCATTCGATTCCGTTGAAAAGATCAAACAAGCCTTCACGTCTAACCAGGTCTTTCAGGGGGTCTCGGTAACCGATACGCGGGTTGGCGCAGCCCCCAGCCAGGTCGTCTTTCGGCTCACCTATACGGTGCAACGGTGATCGCTACTCTACAGGAACGCTGGCGGCATATGGCCTCGCGAGAGCGGCTGATCTTGGCCATCGGCGGGGCCGTCGTCCTGCTAAGTCTTCTGTTTTTGCTCGTCGTCGATCCACTCCTCACCAGGATCGATAAGCTTGAACGACAGGCCATTAGAAAATCGAAAGAGCGTGTCGAGTTGTCGGCGTTGGCGTCCGAATATGCCGCAAAGCAAGCGCGGATCACCAAGCTGGAGCAACGACTTCCGGCGAGCGAGGGACAATTCTCTCTTCTCGCCTTTATGGAGGACGCTGCGGCGTCTGTGCAGATTCGGGATCGCATTGTGGGGATGCAACCGCAGCAGGCGACGACCCAACAAGGCTACCAGGAAACGGCCGTAGACCTGCGATTGGACGGAGTCCAGTTGCCGCAGTTGTTGGCCTTATTGGTTGCCCTTGAGCAGGCACCCTACGATGTCCAAGTGCACCACCTCCAGATCAAGCCGAAATACGATAATCCGATCAACTTGGATGCGACGCTCCGCATCGTGTCCTATGCCAAAGCGTGATCGTTTTGTCGGCCGCAATCACGCCTCCGGTCGATGCAGGCATGACCCCCGGTGTCTTTCCATATCGCGCTGCGCAAAATGAACGAGGCGTAGCCCTGCTTCTTGCCCTTCTCGTGCTGGCACTCCTCGTCGCACTGATTCTCGAATTCGATACGGACGCCCGCCGAGAATATCGTGACGCCGCTGCCTTCCGAGACAATTTTAAAGCCACCGTACTGACTCGGGCCGCCGTTCAGGCCGCACGCGCCGTTTTGCAGCAGGATCATCTGCGGGATAGACAAACAGGACAGGCTTACGATGGGACGACGGATCTCTGGGCTTTTCCCATCGAAAAATATGCGATCGGCGACGGCCTCATGACGGCTCAGATTGAAGACGAGCGGAGCAAATTGAACCTGAATGATTTGGCGGCCGGCGTCGACCCTAATGTCAAGAAGACGAAAATGCTGAGGCTAAAACGGCTGTTCAATCTGCTGCAAATCAACCCCGATCTCGTTGATGCCATTGCCGATTGGGTCGATGCCGACGACATTCCCGAAGCGGCCGGCGCTGAGACGGTCTATTATCAGTCGCTTCGCCCGTCTTATCGGGCGGCCAATGCTCCGCTGCAAACGCTGCGTGAAATCCGGTTGATCAAGGGCATGACGCCAGAGATCCTCGATAAGTTGCTTCGCTATGTGACCGTCTATCCCCAGGAAGGCGAGAGCCGTGTCAACCTTAATACGGCGGACTTTTTGGTCTTGCAAGCGCTCGATCCACGCATTAGCCAGACGATGGCTGGCGAGATCATCCAAGGCCGGCCGTTCAAAACCGTTCAGGATCTTGACCGCATCAGTAGTTTCGCGGAAATCGCAAAAGAACTCCGCCTGCTCAGCCTCTACGATGTCAAAAGCAATATGTTCTCGGCGCAGATGACCTTGACGGTGAATGAGACGACCAAATCCGGTGCGGTGGTGCTTCAGCGTGATGAAGCGACCGGCAACAGCACAGTCCGTTACTTTCGCTTTCTGTAAACACTGTCCTCCTTCGGTTTCCGTCAAAAGTTAACAAATCTGTAACACTGCAGTTACGGTCCGGCAACCGCTCAGCATTATGCTGGAATTGCAAGGCACAAGGATCGGTTCAAAACCTATGGAGGAAGTGGATGTCTACAGCAAACAGCGCGAGCCAAAGTGGACTAAGTCGCGTTGCCGTCAGCGCTCTCGTGCTCTGTGTCATAGCGGCTTCAAGCCCAGTCATGATTGCAAAAGCGGAGCAAGTTGGTCCCTTCGCTGCAGTGAATATTGATACCAATCTTCATCATTACAATCCCGAGTCGCAGGTCTCCGGAGGATTCAAGGTGCAGGGGTCTGAAACCATGTATCCGTTGCTTTCGCGGCTGACCCTTGAGTTTCAGCGACGTCAGTCAAAAGTCAGTATCGAAGTGAAAGGGGGAGGTTCAGCCAAAGCGATCGAGGAGTTTCTTCAGCCTCCCTTAAGCAAGAGCGGCAAGGTGATGTTAGCAGAGGAACGATCAAAACAATTTTGGTTTTTGGCGACATCGCGCGAACTGTTCGATGCCGAAATCAAGGCTTTCGTTCGAGAAAACGGCTACGAGCCTGTGGCAATTCCAGTCGCTGTGGATGCGGTTGCCGTCTATGTCCATAGGGATAATCCCATCTCGGGTCTCACGTTGGACCAAGTTGATGCCATATTCTCGACGACTCGAAACCGCGGCTCCAAGATCGCCGTTACCAAGTGGGGCCAACTCGGCTTGACCAATGGTTGGGAGCAGGCTGGAATTCGGTTGTATGGACGAGATCGTAAGTCGGGCACTCGAGCGTTTTTTCAAGAACATGTTCTCGCTGGCGGAGACTTTGTGCCGACTCTGCGCGAAGACCCTGGGGCTGCGTCGGTGATTCTCGACTTGAGCCGGGATCCGCACGGCATCGGCTATAGTGGCCTTGGATTACAAAGCTCTACAGTCCGTGCGATACCGCTCGCGGAAAGCGAGGGAATGCCGTACGTGACGCCTTCATCGGCAACAATAAAGGACCAGACCTATCCACTGCGTCGTGTCTTATACCTCTACATGAATAATAGCCCGAAAGGATCCCTTCCCCCAGCCGCACAGGAATTCCTGGCGTTTGTGGTGAGTCAAGAGGGGCAGGAAGCGGTGATCAAGGCGGGTTTCTTCCCGCTTTCACTAAACCAGATCGTGAAAAGCTCGGTTGCCTTGAAGTCGGTGATCGTTCGACCCGCGGGCAGCTGAAATGAGCCATGAGATTAGGGGATGACGTTCTTACGAGACGGTGTCGTGGTGGATTTGGTCTGATCGAGTTCAAGGCGAAGGCGTTTCATATCTTCTGTCAGATCATTCAGACGTTCACGTAGTTCCAAATTTGAGTTCGTCAGCTCATGGATCTGATTCTCTAATTCCTGTTTGGGAGGACTCCCCTGCTTTCGCAGCTGGCGGTTGTCGCTCTCCCGGCTTATGTGTGCCGAAGATGGTGCCGAACCGCTTGCCAGTACCTGCTTGATGTTCAATGAGATATGCACGGTCTCGAAGGGCGCCCATCGGGGCTCTTCGGCATCCGGAACCGTTGCCTCAACCGCCGGCTTGGCGATCCAGAGTTTCATGCCCTTCGTGTCGCGGATGTCTTTCGCATCTCCGCCGGCGGTGTCTGCCTGAATCACTGACGAATGGTCCGTCACCACCACGTGCAAATAACGACCGCGCAAGAATAAGGCGCCGCTTGTCCGGTCTTCACTGTAGTGGACTTCCGGTTTGGGAAGGGAAAAGAAAACCCGCTCGTTCGGTCCGGCCTGTGCAAATGCCTCGGATAATGGAGAGGAAAACTGATTCAATTGTGCCTCGGTCAACAGGGAGACGGGTCGAGGCGTCGCAAAGATTCCTGCGATCGTCCCGCTCCACCCGCTGACTTTTATGACGCCCAACAATGTCTTTATATCTTCCGTCATCACTTGGGCCGGATGAGCGTTGGCGACGGGTTGCTTCGCACGGCTCACCGAGGGATCGGCTTCGATGCCGATGCGTACGTCATCCCGGTCATAGATCAATCGTTCCGATGACCATCCTGTGCAACCGGACAGGCCTGCTACTACGAGGCACCAATAAATGTGTCGCAAAATTAACCCGCCGATGGTGTTCCTTCCATCAAGACTTATTCGCATGCGAATTGAATCCCCCAAATCCGATCGTTTCCCATTTGGCCTCGCCAAAGGCGATCGGCACTCTGGCTGACTTTTGGGATTTCTCCTTCTTTGATGGTGCGTGAACCATTCGGGCATTTTCCCTTGATAAGGCGTAGGGCATCGCGGCGGCCGGCGGATGAGAGGATGTCACCATCGGACTGCACGGACCAGGTAGCCACACCGCCGGTTGCGCTCTCGCGAGTCAACGAAGCCTCATGCCCGCATCCGACGGAGGCAAGCATGAAGATCAATCCATTCAGAACGATGTAACTAGATAGGCGGGTTGGGTGCACCATACTCGCACTGTGTCAGTTTATAAGGGTCGGGGTCCTAATGGGCCGCTGTGCAGAACGTCTCTTCCTCCAACGTCTCGTATCCTGCCCCATAAGAGGGAAAATCAGCAATATCCCGCCCGCCTGTATTCCAAATGTGCACACATTGGGCAGATACTGCTGGCAGACTTCGTGGAAGATCATCAACGGGGACAATTTTCGCAGGTTTGGTTATGCCCACAACGATCAGCCTGTTTCCCCTCTGAAGGAAGGGCGCGCCAATGGGGCCGGCATAGGTTACGGCAAACTCTCCGCTTCGCCTACCAGTGTCTTTGGGCCCATATGCTGGGTGTTGCACAATCGGAAGTTGCGTCACCACCATGGTGACATGCCCGTCTTTTCGGTCTGACTGAATGATGCGGCCCCCCAACTCAATCTTTCGCTCGAGCGCTTGGTTGGGAATTGCTCGCCAACGGGAGAAATCAAAGTTGGGATCGACGCCTTCCATCACCTCAGAAGGGAAGAGCTGGACAGGTGAGCAGGCGCTAAATCCCAGGCAAATCGCCCACACCGCTGTTGCGAAGCCTCGGCTCATACCTTTCCTCCTTACTCTCTCTGCCGCTCCGAATCAATGATGAAGACACTGCACCCGACGATTACATAAATCGAACTTGGAACTGGATAAAGAAGGCGTTTTGTGCAAAAGGGTCGGTTGCTGAATCATAGGCCGGCGTTCCAGGACCCGTTCCCAGCCCGGAATGGTGCCGGAATTCATAGTTGAATTGGATCTTGGACTGCACCTTGGGAGGGAAATTCTCGAAGTAGTAGGTGAGCCCCACAATGGTTCTGGTATACAGGTCGTTCGACATGTTGGTGCGGGGATCAAACTGCTCGTACATGAACGTGGGTTCAAAGTTCTCGAACCAACCGTCGGTGATCAGGTACTTGGCGAGGACATACCATGTCCTGCGCTGCACGCCAGGGGCGCCGGAGCCGCCGCACTGGCTGATAGTTTGACAGGCACCATTGGCAGCCGTCCCGACGGTCGTCGCATTGGCGCCGTCATGTCCCTGCCAATATTCTCCCTGCATCATGAAGCCAGGAAACACTTTAGAAGTGTACCGGAAATCAACTGCATACCGATCAAACGCCCCTTTGCCCCGCCCGTTGATTAATGTCCCCGCATTGTTCGACTCACCTTGAATCGTCGTAAAGCTGATGAAGGAGACGTCGTTTCCGAATAAGCGTACGCGGCTGTAAAATGCCTTCGGCTGGTTCGCTCCTCCAAGACCGGACGTTGTGCTAACGAGGCCGTTGGCTTGAAAGTTATTATTGTTCATAATACCGGCCACATATTCCACACGATTCGCGATCTTCCCACGTACATCAACGAAATAATCGCGTTCTTGAACGAATTCGATTGCTCCTCCCGTCCCGTTGGTATTTTGTCCTGGTCCTCCTCCGCCTCCTATGGAGGTCAGATAAGGAGAACTGATCACATCACGCAACCCTCCCGACGTCTCAGTGAAGATGCCGAACGGCATCCGGAAGATGCCGAGGCGTATGACGTTAAGGTTTGGCGCCCAGGATTGAACGGGTCGCACATCAATGTAGGTTTCACGGAAGAATGTTGCCGCGGTCGGCGTTGAGGCGCCGGTGGTGGGGGTATTGCTCGTCAAATTGATACTCTGGAACTCCATCAAGATATGCCACCGCGGGATGGTCTCACTGATTTTGCCCCAAAACAATAGCTCCGACCGCCGGATGGAAAAACTGTCTTGGCTTCGTCCTTCCGGGACCTTGGCATCAATGTGCCCGTAAAGAAATTGCAGAGCATTCAGTCCGAAGTTCACTTTATCTCTGAGTATGGGCAACAACTCCGTTTTGCTTTTCCAGTCTTCCAGCGAATCGATGCGCCGCGACTGATCTGCGACTCGATATTCCTGTTCCGCGCGAATCTGGATCCATTCATCCATCGTGATCGTTCCCTTTTGCAACAAGACATCTTCGACGGAAGCACCCGCGAATGGATATTCCGTCTCCGGGCCTTGAGGGCTAGCCAAGCCCCCCTCGGCCTTTTCTGAGACGGTATGCTTGCCGGGCACCGAAGATCCACTCCCTCTAGGTTCTCCAGCTTGACTCATGCCAAATTCGATGAGGATGGCCAAGACTGCGCAGAGCAGCGATGAAAGAGCCCTCATCACGATTCTCCCTCTTGGTGGTGAAGTTAACCGTATGGAAAGTATCTAGCTCAAAGACATGACAAACTTATTGCGCGAGTGTTACGGGATTGTAAACACTTGCCCTACCCTTCAGCTTTTCTCTTTCCGTCAGAGAGGTCAACGATGGCGAGAGGAGTTATGATGCGTAATTGATGGAAAACAGCGTGTATTCGAATTGATGGCGACGTAGCACAATTTTTCCAAAACGCGCCAACTGGTCTACTGCGTGGAAGATTTGGTTCCAGGTGTATTGAGGCAACATCTCAACGAGCTCGTCCAACCCAACGACAGTCTCTTCTTCCAGTCTGTCAAGGATCGTCTGTTCCGGTGTAGGGGCCCGCAGTGCATTCCACTTTTGGTCAAGTAACAGTGTGGTCATCAGACACCTCGTATGTTGGTCATGCAGAGAGTGTTAACGGTAAAGCGCATTCCTCACATCTCGCCAAATGGAGTAGAGGAAGTACACCACCACAGCACCCGTCGCCACTTCGGCGCTCCACGCGATGATGTTCGCCAGCCCCTCATCAAACATCGTGGATGCCGCATGGTTCGATGCGTCTCTCGGTTTACAATTCGTCCACTGATACCGGGTGTAAGAGATCCCTGACCGATAGAATGCCGACAACTGACCCGCCATTCAGCACGGCTAAGTGTCGGGTCTTATATCGTTCCATCATGTCGGCGGCCTCCGTGATCGGCCGCCGCCAATCGATACCGATGACTGGACTGCTCATGATTTCTTCTACCGGTACGTAATAGGGAACCCGGTCGGCGCCGACGACTTTGCGGATGATGTCCGGTTCAGTGACTATGCCGATTATGCGATTGTCCTTTTGTACGAAGACGCTGCCGACTTTGTGAGTCGTCATCAGCTTGGCTGCTTCGATGGCCGATCTGCCGGACTCAATGTTCACGAGACTCTTTGTCATTAACTGATCAACAGTGAGCATGATTTCCTCTTGGGGTGAGGCTGTGAACCGGGGTTGACATATGAGATGCTGTCTTGCATGTGGAAAGACTATCCGCCTGTTGTTCCGGCTGGATCAACGATTCGTAAACAGGGTGTTAACTTTTTTAGCGGGATGAACGAGAGGGGTCGGACTGCAAGAAAACCGTTCAGTCTGGCTTGGTCATTGCTCTACGAGGCGCCAACCCTCCTTCTGCACACAACGCTCGGTCGCGTTCAAAATCATCAGCTGGCTGCCTTGCTGGAGCTTGGGATCGCGGAGGACTAAATTTTGGCACTTGTTGTAGTCATTGATGTATTCGGAGGACGGCTTGTTGGGATGCACCCATTCGGTAGAGGAACAGGCGGCCAATGTCAGTACGGCGGCAAACATCCACAAAGATCGCATGAAGCCCTCCTGTTTGGGTTGCAGTGGCGGCACCTTAAACCGTCCGGCAATCGACGTCAAGCCGCATTGGCCCTTCTTGTCTGCCTGAGGAGCTTCAAACCAGTCAATCCGTTCATCGAGTCGGCGTAGATGTGAGCCCCTTGCCTACCCACCCAAACGTATGATTGTTCGCCGCCGCCCGCTTTGTTAGAGTGAACGCTCATCGCTGCAAGGAGCCTGCATGACCGCCACCGATTGCCTGATGCTGGATGCCAAGCACGCCATTCTCGATGAGCATCACCGGAGATTTCGGGTGTTGCATGAGGAGGGACGCCTGGACGAGGCGATGATGCAGTTCCACATCACTGTGAATTGCGCGAATGATGTCTTGAATGACGCGCTAGCTCTTATGGATGAGATTCTCGAAGCCCACCGGAACATGAACTTGCCCTCTCCCCCACTCGCCTAACGGGCGCGCGCATTGCTTGACAGGCTTTTCAGCAGTTCCTGCGTTCTCATTTGCGACACAACGAGTTAACCGTTCTTTCGTCAGCAATCCCAAAAGTCTCCAACTGCGGTCTAAGATGGAAGGCGCCGAACGAGAAGGAGCAGTAATTAGTTACTCAATGAATAAATTAGAAGGTTGTTTTTATGGCGTTATGTTCGTCAGTGGTGGGATTACGGCCCTCCTCAGCTGGCGAAGCAAGGTCGATAGCCTGTCACGAATTTTTGTGTCCATGCTTCACGGTAAATGTTTGTCGGCTACTTACTACAGTCTGTAGCCAAACAACACCTCTCCTCCTTGACATCCTTTCCGACGACAGATATTCAATTGTCGCGGGCCTAGGGTGGCTGCCCGAATCGCCCTTCTCGACGGCGTGGCCTGTGTCCGCATCGCGCTTGGTGTTGGGCCCGTATGGCATTTTTGCGGGAGCCAGGAACTGAAGATGAATGAGATTTCAGCGGAGGCCGGAGAAGGACCACCATGATACGCGCACTCTGTGTACTAATGCTGCTCGTCGCGGGCTGTACTGGAGACGGCGCCAATCCTCCGCCATCAACTCCACAGGCTGACCAACCGGCATCGCCGCCCGCTCCGGCTCCGACCGTCAACGCTGGGCCGGATCAAACCATCAAGCTAGGCACCGTAGTCACGTTGTCCGGCAGTAGTACGACCATCGACTCACAGCCTAACTACCTCTGGCAGTTCATCAGTGTGCCGACTGGAAGCAGCGCGACGCTCACCGACCCCACGACCTTGACGCCGAGCTTTTCACCGGACCTCACGGGCCTGTACGTGGTGTCCCTCTCGCTGGAGGGTGCCCAGACCGATTCGGTCACTATCGAGGTGGAGGCCAACCTCCTCGCACTGCACTTTAGCGGGACGTTTGGCCCGGATGGCACCGTAGACGGCACCTTCACGTACGAGATCACGCAAGGACCGAACGCCACGAACGTGCGTTCGCTTCAGCCCAATGTTATGTACCGACTGACGAGTTGGAATATTGTAGTCACTAGTGGCCAGGTGGCGGATCTGCTCCCCTCCACGGTCTTTGACAGCTCGCAGCCGGACAATACGGCGGAGTTCTGTGAAGGCATTTGTATTTTTTCCAGCACACCCCTCGCGGAGTTGCGCTTCCACAATACCGGTCCCGACATGCTGCAGCTGATGTTCCAACACGCGGACCCTACCCCGTTCATCAATCCTCCGGGAAGCCTGGCGGAGTGGGGGCCGCACCTCCAAAGCTACTACCGGGTGCCCAACAATGCGCCGCTGGCGATTTTGAACACGGGCAGTTTGACGGAAGGCTGATCCATGCGTGCGCTCACTGAACAGAGACAGCGCGAGGCGCTGGTGAAGAGGCGAACCAGCACGGCCTGACGCGATCTGTCGCGATGAAGCTGACTGGACACGCGGAGGCTCACGGGTACAATCTCGGGCGCAGTCACCCCTTCCCGTTGACTGCTTATCACAAGTCTGCGAAACTTCGAACAGGCTGGCGTAGCTCAATGGCAGAGCAGTGGTTTTGTAAACCACAGGTTGGAGGTTCAATTCCTCTCGCCAGCTCCACCACTTAGGTGCTTCTTGGGCGGCTCAAAAAACTAAAAGGTAACGTAATAGGTAACATTGAATTTTACTTCCCCAAGCCCAGGACTGCGGATAGCACTCAGGATACGTTCGGACGCTTATGAGTAATGAGCTTAGCTCCCTTCCGGGAATTGCACACCTGGCAGGCTGGTACGATGTTGTCTTTCGTGTGCGGCCCCAACATAGCCACGGGGATTAAGTGGTCTCTCGTCAACTTGACGGAGGCCGACTCCGGGTACCGCAGTACGCGCAGGAGTGATGAAATAGTTCTTTG
>Ga0075420_100004162_pt1 | contig 12672 bp, 6 predicted proteins | sample SoiMetdeltSBSDD4_FD_75296 | JGI IMG/M metagenome (GOLD analysis project Ga0075420, IMG submission 75296) | Bulk soil microbial communities from a Populus tree surrounding site in Tennessee, USA - Soil MetaG P. deltoides SBSDD4 | ecosystem: Environmental > Terrestrial > Soil > Tree plantation... | reverse complement strand
CGTCGGCCATCGGACTGAGTGCGCGAGAGTTGACGACGGGTGGCCCTGATGCGAGCGTACCCTAGGACTCCGAGGTATATACCTCGGAGTCCTAGGGTACGCAAGTCCCGCCGTTTGCCTCGCTATCGGCTAACGACCATCGGCTGCCGACTCGCCGATCAGGCGTTGCGATCGAGACAGCCTTTCAAGTTCGGCGCTCCGCCCTCCACTTCGGGATTGTTCAGCTCCTCGATCGGAATCGGGAAGCTCGTGTCGGTGCCGTAGATCGTCGTTCGGCCGTTCGAGCTGTAGGCGCCCGTCGGGAAGACGGTTTCCGCGCCGCGGCCGTACTGGCGAACCAGCCGGCGCAGGTCACCGAGGCGGTGCGCAGTCAGGAACAGCCAATACGCCCGCTCACGGAACAGCAGATCCTGCCGTCCCACTGCCGTGCCGGGATCCGTGAGCGCGGCCAACGTCCCCGTGTAGCCGCGCGCGGTCATCACGGCGGCGTTCGCGCGAAGCGCGTTGAGCGTCGCCAACATGCCCGCGGCATCACCCGCCCGCAGCTGTGCCTCGGCCTTGATCAGCTCCGCTTCGACCCCGTCGGCGAGAGTCACTGCGGTGTTTCGCGCAGGATACTTCCGCGACTCGAACATCGGGCCGCCGTCGAAGCCGTTCCCGTTGTTGATCGAGCGCGGTCGGCTCGCGACGCGAACATCCTGCTGAGTGCGGAATTGAATGCCGTTCACCCCTTCGCGATCGGCGACGCCCCAGCGGCCACCGTTGATCGACAACGCCCACACGCCGTTGTTCTGCCGCGCCGAGTTGTCGGAGTGCTGCAGCTCGAACTTGAAGTCGGGAGCGATTCCTGCAACGGCCGTCGCCGCGTCGGCATGGCGCCCGAGGTCGAGCAGCGCCCTGCCCCGCCCGATGCGCGACGCTGTCACGAACCGCGCACCGTTCGCGCCGACCGCAGTGGCAACGGTGATTGCCGTATCGAACTTCGCAACGGCGATCTCGAAGATCTGCTGCGTTGTTTGCGGCGCGCCAAAAGTGATCGACTCGTCGTCGTTCAGTGTGCTGAACGGGACGCCGGAGCAATAGTTCTCCCCGAACAGGATGTAGGCGTAACCGGCGAGCATCAGCGCCTCGGCGCGGCCGAGGGCGTTCGGCTGATCGAGCTCCACGTATTTTCGCGCCGCGCGCTCGGCCGACGCGCGTCCGCGGGAAAGCTCACGGAAAATGTCCCGCAGGCTCGTGTTCCCGACGAGCATGTTCCGCGTGTCCACCTCGAACCGCGTCGGGAACGACTCGGTCTGAATGAACTCGTCGGCGAGGAGGCCGGAGTAGTTCACGAGCCCCTCGAACACGCCGCCGTTATAGCCGGCGAGGACCTCGGCGTACGCGGACGTGAGCACGACGGGCAGGTTGGCGGGGTCGTTCAGCGACCCGGGACGGACCACGTCCGGATCCTGAACGTTCAAGACCTCATCGGTGCTACACGCGGTCGCGACGAGGAGTGTCAGTGCCGCCAGCGCGTTGCGTCCTCGGCGGCGAACGATCGGATTGGTCATATATGAAGCATTGGGTGTGAGCGAATTGGTCATTACCAGAGTGCGGAAGTGCAGCTGTTCCCTAACGCGACCGGTGAATGCGCTCCGTCGTGAGGCCGACCGACCTCTTCGTGAGCGGGAGCCCACTTTCAGGGAGGGCGGATCCAAGTACTCAGTGGCCAGCCATCAGCCGGCCAGTCGAACGGTCGCCACTCATCGGCTGACACACACTGACTACTGACTACTGACTACTGACTACTGGCTACTCACTACTTGGATCCCGGCTCCCGATAGAGTGCCCTCCATTCGAGACAATGCCATCCGACACGGCGAGCTCGTTCACCAGAGCAGCTAGAACGTCAGAACGTCAGGTTGAGCCGCGCCGTGAAGTACCGGACCGGCGGCAGCGTCAGGAAGTCGGACGTCGAGAAGTTCTGGTTAGGCGTCGACGTGACCTCCGGGTCCAACCCCTTGTAGTCCGTCCACGTCGCGAGGTTGCGCCCGGCCAGCGTCAGGCTGAGGTTCTCCGCGCGCGCCACCGTCGCCCAGCGCTTCGGTGCCGAGAGCGACACCGAGACCTCACGCAGGCGCGTGAAGCTCGCGTCCTCGATATAGCCGGCATCCGTCGTGAGCAGCCCCGCAATCGCGGCCGCCTGTGCCTCGAGTGGCTGCGACGGGTCGTTGATCGCCAGGCAGTTCTGCGCGAACACGCAGCGGAAGCGGTCGGTGTTGTTCAGCGTCTTGTACCCGCCCCGGTGACTGATCAACGCCTGCACACGCACGTTGCCGAACAGCGTGAGCGCGGGCTGCATCTGGAACTCGCGCTTCGGCAGCGGGTTGCCGAGGTACACGGCGGTGTCCGCGAGCTGGACCTCGGTGCGCGCGATCATGCCATCGTTGTTCGCATCGTTGTACGTGTACGTGCGCTGCCACCACCCACCGGCCGGATACCCGCCGCGATGCTGCTGGCGTGCGCTGTTGAACGAAATCGGGGAGATGCCTTCGCCGAGCTTCTCCAGCTTGTTGTCGTTGAGGCTTCCGCCGAGCATGAGCTCGAGCGTCACCGGGTTGGTCTTCACGACCGTGCCGGAGACCTGAGCTTCCCAACCCGTGTTGCGCATGCGACCGATGTTCTCGAAGCGGGTATCCGATCCGCCGACGGACACGGCAAGCGGACGCTGCACGAGGAGGTCGCGTGTGGTCTTGTCGTAGTAGGTGACCTGCAGGTTCACGCGGTCGTTGGCGATCCCGGCGTCGAACCCGACCTCGTATTCCTCGGTGCGCTCGGGCTTGAGGTCGAGATCACCGACGCCAGCCTGCGTGAACGTCACAGCCGGGAGCTCCGCGTTATCCACGCGGACGACAGTCGGATTCAGATAGGTGATGGCATCGCGAAAGTTCGGCTGGCGACCCGACTGACCATAGGCCGCACGCAGTCGAACCGAGGACACGGCCGGGTTCACGGGGAAGAATCCTTCTTCGCTCGCGACCCACGACGTGTTGACGGTCGGGTAGTACACCCACCCGAAGCGCTCGCCAAATGCGCTGTTGCGGTCGCCGCGCAAGCCGACGTTGACGAACAGTCGGTCGCGCCACGAGACCTGCTGCTGTGCGAAGATGCCAAGCAGCACGTTATCGGTGTTGTACTCGGCAACGCGGAAGCGGGCGCTCGTACCGCTGAGCGAGCTCGAGCCGGGCGTGAGCACCGCGCCACGCGCGCTGGTGCCCTGGAACGTCTCCTGGGCGTACTGCGTGCCGACCTGGGTGGACGAGCGAATGTCGGTGAACGGCGTGAACGACGCGGTCGCCGTCGCCTGCGCGGTCCAGTTGTAGATGTTCCACGGGTTCGAGTCGACGCTGCCCTGCGGGTAGTCGGCGACGAACACGCGGTTCGGCGGAATGATCTGCTTCGTCAGCTGGTTGACGTAGTCCAACCCGGCAACGCCGGCGATGCTCAACCACGGCAGCGCCTGAATGTTCGTGTTGACCGAGTTGCTGTACCGGTTCGCGCGAACGTTCACGTTCAGGTAGTCGATCTGCTCGGGCCCGATGCGGTTGAACCACCCGCCGTTGAGCGTGTCCGACGCGAGCGCTCGCCCGAGCAACCCGACGCCCATGTATCCAAGCGTGCTGTTGTCGCTGATCGGGAGCTGCGTCGCGTCGCGAACGAAGCTGTTGTTGAATGACAGGTCCCAGTTGCTGCGGAGCTGTGTGCGCAGGTTGCCGCGCAACGCTGCCTTCCGCGAGAAGCTCGTGGAGAAGACCCCGGTCTCGCCGTCGTAGTCGCCACCGACATAGAAGCCGTAGCGGTCGGTGCCACCCGTCGCGTTCACACCGCCGGCAACCCGATTGCCCGTGCGGAACGGGCTCAGATTCGTGAGCGGGTTGCGCGACACGAGCTGGTCGGGGGTGCAGATGCCGCGAGTGCGCGCGTCGATGTTGCAGGCGACCGTGGCGCCGGCAGCGTCGCGCCCGCGCATTGCCACGTTGTCAGGGAACTCCGTCTCGTTCGTGGCCGTGCCGCCCTCGAAGTGCGCGGACCAGCGAGTGCGGCCGGCGCGACCGCGCTTCGTCGTGATCTGGATCACGCCGTTCGCCGCGGCGGTGCCATAGAGCGCCACGCCCGACGGTCCGCGAATGATATCGATCGTCTCGATGTCTTCCGGGTTGATGTCGTTCAGCCGGGAGACGGTCTGACCGCCCGTCGCCACGTTCGTACCGAGCGTGTTGGCGGTGGAGATGTTCACCTGCTCACGGTTGCCGACGTCGTTGTTCGCACGAACGCCGTCGATGATGAGCAACGGCTCGTTCGACAGCGACAGCGAGTTCGCCCCGCGAACGCGGATCCGCGATCCGGAGCCCGCCGATCCGCTCGACTGTTGCACGTAGAGCCCGGGAGCGCGCGAGTTCAGGACGTCCGTCATGTTGCTCGTCGCCGCGAGCTCTTCGACCGCGGGGGCGATGGTCGCGACGCTGCTGCCGGTCTCGCGCTGGCGAATCTGTTCGCCCGTTGCCGTGACCGTCACCTGATCGAGTGTGACGACCGTCGCGCCTAACGGGATGTCCAGCGTCGTCGATTGACCGGCGGTGACCGTTACCGGCAGCACGGACGCCTGGTATCCGATGCGCAGCACGCGCACCTGATAGTTGCCGGCGGGGACGTTCGCGATCCGGTACGTGCCCTGGTCGTTCGAGAGCGCCCCGCGCGTCGTCCCGATGAGTGAGACCTGCGCCGACGCGACCGGTTGTTGAGTCGCCCGGTCGCGAACGGTTCCAGCGATGGTGCCGCCCTGGCCGGGCGTCGGTGCCTCCTGTGCGCCGAGTGCCGCTGAGACAGCGAACACCGGCATGACAAGCCGCAGACAGAAGGATCGTATCATGAGCATACCCTCCTCGGTGGTGTGGCAGCGCTGACGTACCGCTGACGACACCAACGTCGACCGGAGGGTCTATCCCGGCCACGACCGGGGGATCAGGCGCGCACGCTGCGTGTTCGACCGAGCGGACGCGAGATCGTTGCACTCGCGTCGAGCGCCGGGACCTGGCGCCAGACACCATGCCAGTCGCGGGTCATCGAGGCATGCCGTGTGCTTCCCCCACGCCCACAAAGCGGGAGGAGCACACAATGGAAGTCGCATCACGGAGCACCGCGTCGAGGGCCGAGGCCGGCAAGGCCGACAGACTCGCGAACGCACTCGGCTGGTTCAGCATCGGCCTTGGCCTCGCACAGATCGCCGCGCCGCGCAGCGTCGCCCGGTTGATCGGCGTGAAGGACGACGACAAGACCACGACGCTCATGCGCACGATCGGGGTGCGCGAGCTCGCCAGCGGGATCGGAATCCTCAACCAACCCCGCGCACCCGGGTGGGCGTGGTCGCGGGTCGCCGGGGATGTCATGGACCTGGCGCTTCTCGGTAGCGCACTCAACGCCAGCGATGAGAATCGCGGTCGCACGGTCGCGGCAAGCGCGGCCGTTCTTGGTGTGACCGCCCTGGATGTGCTGTATGGCCAACAGGTGAAACGCCGGCAATCGGAGGAGGCAATGGCCGACGAGCGCGGCACGACCGCCAAGGACGGCGATCGGGAAGTCACTCGGGTTATCACGATCAACAGACCGCCTGACGAGGTGTATGGATTCTGGCGCCGCCTGGACAATCTGCCGCGGTTCATGCGACACCTCGAATCGGTCGAGGTGATCGACCAGCAGCGGTCGCACTGGAGAGCGAAAGGGCCGGCGGACAAGACCGTGGAATGGGACGCGGTCATCACGCAGGACCGGCCTAACGAGCTCATCGCCTGGCAGGCCGAGGGCAACGCCGACGTCTACAACGAAGGAACGGTCCGCTTCCGCCCGGCGCCTGGCGGCCGAGGCACCGAAGTAGTCGTCGATCTGCGCTACGACCCGCCTGGCGGCGCGGCGGGTGTTGCTGTCGCGAAGCTGCTCCATCGCGAGCCCGGTCAGCAGGTCTACGACGACCTCCGCCGGCTCAAGCAGGTGCTCGAGATTGGCGAAGTAGTCGTCTCCGACGCGACTGCATACCCCGGAACGCCTCACCCCGCTCAACCGGACGTCCGCGCAGAGGTGACTGTATGAAGGCGACTTGCTGGATGGGAAAGCAGTCGGTCGAGGTGGTCGACGTTCCCGACCCGAAGATCCTGAACTCCCGCGATGCGATCGTGCGCATCACGTCGACCGCCATCTGCGGTTCTGACCTGCACCTCTACAACGGTCTGGTCCCGAGCATGGAGAAGGGCGACATCCTCGGCCACGAGTTCATGGGCGAGGTCGTCGAGATAGGCCGTGCCGTGAAGAACCTGAAGGTCGGCGACCGGGTCGTAGTGCCCTTCCCCATCGCGTGCGGTGCGTGTGCGGCGTGCCAGGCCGATGCGTACTCGTTATGCGAAAACTCGAACCCAAACGCCTGGATGGCCGAGAAGATGTGGGGCCATTCGCCCGCCGGCATCTTTGGCTATTCGCACATGCTCGGCGGGTTCGCCGGGGGCCAGGCGGAGTACGCACGAGTTCCGTTTGCAGACGTCGGACCGCTCAAGATCGAGAACGGGTTGTCGGACGAGAAGGTGCTCTTCCTCTCGGATATCTTCCCCACCGGCTTCATGGGCGCGGAGATGTGCGGCATTCAACGCGGACAGGTGATCGCTGTCTGGGGCGCCGGTCCCGTTGGCCAGTTCGCGATCGCGAGCGCGATCATGCTCGGCGCCGATCGCGTCATTGCCATCGATCGCTTTCCGTACCGACTGGAGATGGCGCGCGACAAGGCCGGCGCGACCGACATTGTGAACTACGAGGAAGTCGATAGCGTCTCCGAGACCCTGAAGGAGATGACCGGCGGACGCGGACCAGACGCCTGCATCGATGCGGTTGGAATGGAAGCGCACGGGCATGGCCCGATGTACGTGTACGACCGGGTGAAGCAGGCGACCAAGATGGAGAGCGATCGGCCGATCGCCCTCCGCGAGGCGATCACCGCGTGCAGGAACGGCGGCGTCGTTTCGGTCGTCGGCGTCTACAGCGGCTTCATCGACAAGTTCCCCATGGGCTCGGTGATGAATCGGGGACTGACGATTCGCACGGGACAGTGCCACGTGCAGAAGTACATGAAACGACTGCTCGGCCATATCGAGCGCGGCGACATCGACCCGAGCTTCGTCATCACCCACACCATGGATTTGTCCGACGCACCGCGCGGCTACGAGATGTTCGTCGGAAAGGACGACAACTGCGAGAAGGTGGTGCTCAAGGCGTGAGCGCCTGACGGGTTCGGGCTCGGGCTGCTTCGGTGGCTCGAGCCCCTTCCCGATGTTGCGCCGAGCGCCGTGATCTGCTTCCTGAGCTCGGCCTTGTTGGCGTTGCGGCACCTGCCGCACCGCCGTGAACCTGCCTAACGCGCCGGGAGGCTCAGCGATGCGGCGGCTCCCGAATGGGCAAGCGCGTGAGGCGGACGAAGCGACGACCGTCGAGATAGCGTGCACTCGCGTCCCTGAGCGACGCCTCCGTGATCCGCTCGGCGTCCTCGGGATGGTCCGCGATTGCGTCCAGCGACCAACCGCTCACCGAGTGCCAGGTGAGCTCGGTCACCCAGTAGTCGTTGCCGCGGGCTCGGTCCTCGTTATGGCGGATGGCGGCTTCGCGCACCTTGGATGCCTCGGCGGCCGTCGGTCCCCGGGTGCGGAGGCGTTCGATGTCGACGAGCGCCGCGGTCGCGAGGGAATCCGCTCGCTCCGGGTCGGCGTCGAAATCGATCGTGAACGTGAACCGTGGGCTCGGCGCCTGTCGCATGGTGAGATACACGGACGTGCCGTACGTACCGCCGAGCTCTTCGCGCAGCCGCGTCTCGAGCACGAGGGCGAGGAGGTCGCGCGTCGCGTTGAGCGCCGCGTCGGCCTCGAGCGTCATCTCCATCGCGCCGTCGAGCACGATGCGCACCTGCGCCTGGGGCTCCACGCCGCTCTCGATCGACTTCACCACCTGGGCTCCGATCGGAGAGAAACCGACCGGCGCGGGGCGCTCCGGCTCACCCGACGGCAACGACCCGAGGTAGCGCTCGATGAGTGGGCTGACCTTCCAGATCTCGTAATCACCGACGAGCACGGCGGTCATGTTGCTGGCGTTTGACGCCCGAGCGCGCCAGAACCGTACGGCGGTGCCGAGGTCGATCGCATCGACGAATCGGCCAGTTGCATGCAGTGCGCGCGTCTCACCGGGCCGGAGTAGCGACGCGGCGCTGTCCTCGAAGACGGCGCGAGGATCGGCGGCGCGGTTTCGCGCGAACGTACGCAGTCGTTCGCGATAACGCGCGAACGTCTGCGCATCTTCCCTCGGCGCCGTGAGGTAGAGGTGTGCGAGCTGCAGCATGAGCTCCACGTCGCGCTGACGCCCTTCCCCCTGGATGTCCACCCGCTCGTCCGTCACGGTCGGCGACAGCGACAGCGCCCGGTCGTCCAGAATGCGCGAGACAGCGAAGCCGGGCATGTCGCGGACGCCCATCGCCTCGATGACGTTGTCGGCCATGTACGCGGACGGATAGTCATCGGGACTCGCCAGGGACGCCCCTCCGGGTGCGGTGAGGCGAAAGAGCACCTCATCGTCCGCGAAGCGAGTGGGTTTGAGCAGCACGCGCATGCCATTCGACAGCACCCATTCCTGCGTGTCGATCGCGGTGAGCGTTCGCCGAGACCGGACGGTGCCCGGTTGTGGAGACACGGCGAGCGCGCTCGGGTCCACATCATCACTCGTCCCGTCCGCGGCGCCCGCAACGGCACTATCGAGCGCGGCCAGGAGCCGTTGTTCGTTAGGCAGCACTGGCAGCACACGGCGAGCCGAGGGGGTCATCACCAGTATGGTCGGACGCCGGTCCATCGAGAGACTCGTGAGGAACTCCATGATGTCCGAGGCGCCGATTCCGCCAAGCAACTCGCTCGTCCACTTGTACTCGTCGACCGCAGTCGCGACCACGTCGCCGGCCAGGTGATGCTCGATCAGGGCGTCGGCGACGTCAGCCGATTCCGGCGGGCCCGAGAGGTCATCGCGCCGCTCGCGCAGGATCGCCTCTTTCACGGCGTCGAGCTCGCTCGACCGCGGGCCGAACCGCGCGAGACGCGTCACCACCGAACCGAGTGTCGCGAGCGCTTCGGGGAGGCGCTCATCGACAGCCGTCGCGCCGATGACATGTGCCTCGACCTCCCGGGCGCGTCGCCGCAGGGTGATCCCGGCCGAGAGCAAGGACGACCCGGAGCGATCGGCCTCGTTCTCCAGCCGATCGCGCAGGATCGATCGGCCGATGCGCTCCACCAACGCACGCCGGTAGTCGCCTAGTGTACGGTACACGTGCGGGGAGCGCTCGTAGTAGAACGCGACCCGCGTGGCGACCACCTCGGGATCGCGGAGCATGATGACTCGCGCGTCGCGCTGCTGCGTCGACCCCAGTGCCGGCTTCGCGCGTGCGCTGGCCGGCGCGGGAATCGGCTCGAAATGTCGACGCAACCTTCGCTCGACGGCGCCGACGTCGAAGTCACCGACCGCGATGACGGCCATGAGGTCGGGCCGATACCAGTCGCGGTAGAAGCGGCGCATGGCCGCGACGTCGAATCGCCGAAGGCTCGCCGTGTCGCCAATCACGGGACGCATGGCGTAACGCGTTCCGCGCAGGAGAAGCGAGTCTCGAGCTTCATCGAGGCGCTCGTCCGCGTCGCGGCGCCCGCGCCACTCCTCGAACACGATGGGCGCTTCGCGCGCGGCCTCGACCGAATCGAACGTGACCGCGTGCGCCCATTCCGCGAGGATGGTCATCCCGGTGTCGAGGGCGCCTCGCTCGTCTGTCGGAATCGTCAGGCGGTAGACCGTCTCGTCGTATCCGGTCGTCGCGTTGACGTCCTCACCGAGGCGCATGCCGATCGACTGCAGGTACTCGTCGATCGCGCGGCCGGGAAATCGGCGCGTGCCGCGGAAGGCCATGTGCTCGACTGCGTGCGCGAGCCCGCGCTGATCGTCGTCCTCGAGCACCGAGCCGGCGTGCACGACGAGACGCAGCTCGGCGCGTTGCTCGGGATAGTCGTTCTGTCTGAGGTAATACCGCAGGCCGTTTGCGAGCGTCCCCGTGCGGATGTCCGGATCCATCCGTGCCGCAGCGGCGAGCACGAGGGGAGCGGCGTCATCCGCGTCGTCCTCGTCGGGTCGTGACACCCCCCACGAGATCGTGGCGACGATCAGGACGGCAACAATGATGGCGGCGACGGTCTCGCGAGCGACGCCGGTACGGTCTGACTCCATGTCTGAGCACGGGGTGAATCTGGCTGGCGAACCGGAAGCGAATGAATGTCGCCAATCGAAACGCCGCGAGGAATCGGAGTCCCCCGCGAAGACGGCGTGATGGGGGCGACTGTCACAGAGCTGCTCGCTGTCGAATCGTCGTATCGGTGACGAATCGGCGCTGGCCTAACGTGACGATTAGGCGTCCGAATGCGGCAAGCATGCCCCATGTCACACGGCTATGGTGCGCCCAGTTCGCCCAGTTCGCCCAGTTCGCCCGACCGCGCGCTCTGCGCGGCACCGCCAACCATGACTCTCCGAAGGAGGATCCCGATGCGAAAAACCTCGTCCGCACTGTTGCTCGCCGCCGTGTGTGGCTGCAGTGACGGAGCACAGCTCACCCCGCCACAAGCGCCCGCGCTGAGCGCCGCCAAGGGTGTGTCCGAGCCTCGATACGACATCACGATCATCCGCAGCACACTCGGCGGAACGCAGAGCCGAGGGAACGGGATCAGCAACCGTGGCCTCGTGGCGGGCTGGTCGAACTTCTCGAACGGAACGCGTCACGCCGCGCTCTGGATCCGCGGAGAGATCGAGGACCTGCAAACCCTCGGCGGACCGAGCAGCGCGGTACCGTGGCCAGGCGTGAACAACAATGGAATGGTTGTCGGGCTCTCTCACACGGCCGAGACCGACCCGCTCTCGGAGGAGTGGAGCTGCGAGGCCGGCGGGTTCCTGCCCGCGACGAACCCTCGTCGTGTGTGCCGTGCGTTCGCCTGGTTCGATGGAACCATGCACAAGCTGCCGACGTTCGGCGGCACGCACGGATTCGCGACCGGCGTCAACAATGTGGGCCAGGTCGTCGGATGGGCGGAGACGACGGTGCACGATCCGACCTGCAACCATGCGCGCGGCACTGGCGTCCAGAAGCTCCAGTTCCGTGCTGCGCTCTGGGAGCCGAAGAAAGGAACCATGCGTGAGCTGCACCCCTACCCCGGAGACTCGGCGTCGGCGGCGACGGCGATCAACGAGCGCGGCCAGGCAGTCGGCATCAGCGGCGAGTGTGATCAGGCCGTCGGTCGCTTCAGCGCGCGCAGAGCAGTGCTCTGGGAAAACGGAACGGTGCAGAAGCTCCCGACACTCGGCGGCACCTCGTGGCACACGCCCATGGACATCAACGAGCGGGGTGATGTCGTAGGCTTCTCGAATCCGCCGGGCGACGCCGATCTTGTCGGTGGCTTCATCGCGAACGGGTTCTTCTGGGCAAAGGGCTCGGCCACGGTCGTCCGCATCCGCCCACTCGAGGGCAACCTCACGAGCCAGGCGATGGGGATCAACGATCGGCGTCAGGTCGTCGGTGTCTCCTTCAACGGGCCGCCGGGAGTGCGGGCGTTTCTGTGGGAGAACGACACGCTCATGAACCTCAACGATCTGGCGGACGTCAAGCCTAACGTGCTGCAGTCGGCGCAGCACATCAACGATGCCGGTGAGATCACGGGCAGGATCCTCATCGCCGCGACGGGCGAGGTGCTGCCGTTCGTCGCCACGCCGCGGCCACGCCAGTAGTCGATCGTGTCGTTCGCCGACTGTTCGACCGAACTCATTCGCCCTGGCGACGCGCCGTGCTCAGTCGCGCCCGGAGCTCACCCTCCCGCGCGACTGACATCGTGGCAAAGCAAGCGGAGCGGTCGCGCGCCCACAGCGTCGCCGACGGGCGCGCCACGCCCCGCATGCACTCACGATCGCGCTCGGCGATCCAGGATCGCTGCTCGACCCGCAGGCGGGTCACCGACGGCGGATCGGCTGCGCGGCGCGGCACGCGGTCGATGCGGCGCAGCTCCACGATCAGCGAGTCGTACACTCGCTGCAACCTCGAGTCGTTGACGGCGATGTACGCCAACAGACACGCACGCTGGTCCGCCAGCGTGGCGACGCCGCATCGCCGTGTGGGCTCGCCGTTGGACCTCGAAGCCTTCGGTGGCGGCGTTTCGACCGCGGGCGTCGCCTTCGTGGCCGCGGGTTCGGCCGCTGGCCGAGGACTCGGGACACTGTCGCGAGATGGCGGCGTGGCAGGCTTCATCGGCGTCTGGACCGCGACGTCAGGCGGCAGCGAGTCCAGGCGCGTCCGGGTACCTGTCGGTTCTGGCGGCGTCGAGTCGAGCGCGACCGCGCCGCCGCTCGAGGTCAGTGTTCCCGAATCCGACTCGCGGGCTGGAGTCGGGAGATCGAGCACGACGTACAGCGCACCTAACGCGATGACGAGCGGGACGACGAACAGCGCCATGCGCACGATGGGACGTTGCAGGAACGCCCCCACGGGAGGCCGGCGGGCCCGCGACGTGCCGGGATACGGTGCGTGCGCGGTCACGACCG
>Ga0075420_100004160_pt1 | contig 12676 bp, 8 predicted proteins | sample SoiMetdeltSBSDD4_FD_75296 | JGI IMG/M metagenome (GOLD analysis project Ga0075420, IMG submission 75296) | Bulk soil microbial communities from a Populus tree surrounding site in Tennessee, USA - Soil MetaG P. deltoides SBSDD4 | ecosystem: Environmental > Terrestrial > Soil > Tree plantation... | reverse complement strand
CTCGTACAGCGGCTCGGCCTGAATGCCCACGGTGACGGCCTGGAACGCCACCAGGTCTGGCCGCCCGCCAATCGGCTGGAAGTAGTCGGCAAGGCACAGCTTCTCGCCGGCCGGCTGACGCGGGAACGGCAGCCGAACCAGCTCGTCCTCGTGCTTCGGATCGCTCGGGTCCAGCACGACCAGCTCGTTTCGATCTGAGACGGCCGGGAAGAATCCGTAAACCGCGTGACCTCTCAGCCAGCCCTCCCGCTCGGCCTCCGCCTTCAACTCCTCCAGCAGCGGGATGAACTCGTTCTCCAGGAGCCGCTGCCGCTCGCCCTCCGCGATCTTGCGGACGCCCCAGTGCAGACGGAACAGCGTGTTCAGGTCCAGGTTCGGCCACGCCTCGGCCAGCGGCACTTCGATCTGACGTGCGCCCAGGAACGCAGGCCTCGGCGGGCTGATCGGCTTGACGGTCGATCGTCCTTCGACGGCCGCCATGACGGCGCGCGGCGCCTCGCGCCCGGCCTGCGCCAGCGCGTCCTGCTTTACTCGCTCCGTGACCGCCTCGCGCCGCTCTGGATCGCTGAGCTGGTCCATCACGTCCAGCCCCTCGAAGGCGTCCTTGCAGTAGTGAACGCCGCCGGCGTACGGCGTGCCGTCTGGCAGCAGCGCCGCCCGCCGCCCAAAGGCCCGGTTGATCGCCGCGCCGCCGATCAACACCGGGATCGAAAGTTCGTGGGCGCTCAGCTCCTGGACGCAGATCGGCATCTGGCGCGACGTCGAGACCAGCAGCGCAGACAGGCCGATCGCGTCGGCCTCCACCTCGATCGCCTTCTCGATGATCGTCGCGACCGGCACCTGCTTACCCAGGTCGAAGACCGTGTAGCCGTTGTTGGAGAGGATCGTGTTGACCAATGACTTCCCGATGTCGTGCACGTCTCCGTACACGGTCGCCAGCACGACCTTCCCCTTGGTGTACCCCTCTTTCTTCTCCAGGAACTGCTCCAGGTGCCGAACCGCCCGCTTCATGACCTCCGCCGACTGCAGCACGAACGGCAGGATCAGCTCTCCCGCTCCGAACTTGTCGCCCACGTCCTTCATCGCCGGCAGCAGGATGTCGTTCAGCACGCCGACGGCATCCCTGGTGAGCAGCGCCTCGTCGAGCTGCTCCTCGATACCGTCCCGCTTCCGGAAGAGGATCCGGTTGTGGATCCGCTGCTCAACCGGCAGGTCGACATCAGCATCGATGCCGCCGGTCGACGAGTCGACCTCGACGCCCTCGTACCGCGCGATGAACCGTGGCAAGGCGTCTGGACGCCGGTAGTAGATCAGGTCTTCGGCGAGCTCCCGAGCGTCGGCCGGAATCTCGGCGTACGGCGTGATGTGGCTCGGGTTGACGATCGCCGCGTCAAGGCCCGCCTCCACGCAGTGGTGCAGGAACACCGAATTCAGGACGCCCCGCGCCGCCTGCGACACCCCGAACGAGACATTCGAGACGCCCAGCGAGGTCAGGACGCCCGGCAGCTCGGCCTTGACTCGCTTGATCCCCTCGATCGTCTCGGCGGCGTCGTGGACCAGCTCCTCCTGACCGGTCGTGACCGGGAACGTCAACACGTCGAAGATCAGGTCTTCGGCGCGCAGGCCGTGGTCGTCCACCGCGATCTGGTGGATCCGCTTCGCGATCTCCACCTTGCGGTCGGCCGTGTGCGCCATGCCGACCTCGTCGATGGTCAGCGCCACTACCGCCGCGCCGTGCGTCTTCGCCAGCCCCAGCACCAGGTCGGCCTTGTCGCGGCCGGCTTCCAGGTTGATCGAGTTGACGATCGAGCGGCCGGGGTTCGCCTCCAGCGCCGCCCGCACCACGTCTGGCTCAGTCGTGTCGATCATCAACGGCGCGTCCACGCCGGCCCGCAGCCGCTTGACGACCTCCACCATCTGCGTCGCCTCGTCGGCGCGCTCGGTCAGCGCGACACAGACGTCCAGGACGTGGGCTCCCCCCTCAACCTGCTCCCGCGCGACGTCGAGGACGCTGTCGTAGTCGTTGGCCAGCAGCAGCCGCTTCACCTTGCGGCTGCCCTGCGTATTGACGCGCTCGCCCACCAGCAGCGGCGGCGGCTGCTGCTGGAGATCCTGCGCTCGCATCGCGCTGGCGACCCTCGGCACGAACGGCGCCACGAAATGGCGCCGGCGCGGCGCGGCGATCGCCCTACGCAACGCCGCGATGTGCTCCGGCGTCGTGCCACAGCACCCACCGACCGCCGCCACGCCGCACTCCTCGACGAACTGCCGAAGCTGCTCGGCCATCGGCTCGGCTTCGAGCGGATAGATCGCCCGGCCCTCAACGTTGATCGGGATGCCGGCGTTGGGGATCACCGTCAGCGGCACGCCGGCCAGCTCGGACATCGTCCGGATCGGCACGCGCATGTAGTCCGGGCCAGTGGAGCAGTTGAGGCCGATCGCCTCTGCGCCGGCGTGCTCCAGGATCACGATCGCCGCCGCGACCTCGGTGCCCAGCAGCATCCGCCCGGACGTGTCGAGCGAGATCTGGGCCTGGATCGGCACCCGGCGCGTGCCGCTGGCGAACGCCCGCCGAATGCCGGCCAGCGCCGCCCGCACCTCCAGGATGTCCTGTGCCGTCTCGACCAGCAGCACGTCGACGCCGCCCTCGACCAGCGCCCGTCCCTGCTCTTCGAAGATGTCGACCAGCTGGTCGAACGTCACGTTCGAGAGCGTCGGGTCGGTGGTGGACGGCAGGAAGCCAGTCGGTCCCATCGAGCCAGCTACGAAGCAGTCCCGGCCGCGTTTTGCCGCCTCACGATCGGCCGCCTCGCGCGCGAGCTCCGCCGCCCGACGGTTGATTTCGTGGGTCTGCTCGCCCTGGCCGTACTCCTCGAGCTTCGGCCGGCTGCCGCCGAACGTGTCCGTCTCGACCACGTCGGCGCCGGCTTCGAAGAACGCCCGGTGGATGTCCGTCACGACGTCCGGACGTGAGAGGACCAGCATCTCGTTGCAGCCTTCAAGCCTTTTGCCGCCGAAGTCGTCGGCGCTCAGGTTGCGCGCCTGTACGCTGGTGCCGGTCGCGCCATCGTAGATCAGGACGCGCTCGCGGAGGGCCGCCAGGTAGTCTCGGGTCACGGTTGCCGATCCATCCAGGAGATGGGGTATTGTCGCCCCTCGCTCCGAAGCCACGCCAACGCCTCGGACTGGCCGGATGCTACCATCCGACGACCTCCCTGCCGCTGGCGGGGTCGTGACGAAGGCGGTTGCCCTGACCAGCGAGTCCTCAACACGACGATTCCGAACCGGCTCCGGCGAGCATGTCGGACACCGGATCATCACGCTGCATGACGATCTGGCCGAGACGATGGCGATCCTGGTGCCGAGCTTCGGGTTCCCCTGCGTGGCCTTTCGTGTGCTCGACGATGGGGTTGTCTGGAACGTGCTGTCCGAGCCGCCTGATCCCGAGTCGTTTCAGACCCGCGTCGGCCGCTACGGCGTTCCGATCATGTACCCCTGGCCGAACCGCGTCCGCGACGGCCGCTTCACCTTCGGCGGGAGGGGGTACACGCTGCCGATCGCGACGCGCGGCCCGCACGCCATCCACGGCCTGACTCGCGAGCGCGCCTGGGCCGTCGAAGACACCGGTACCGACGAGCGCGGCGCCTTCTGTCGAGCCAGCGTCACGACCGGAGAAGACCCGGACGACGCCTGGTCATGGCGCTCCCGCCTCACCTTCGAGTATCGCCTGCACGGCCGAACGCTCAGTATGCAAGCCGAGGCCCAGAATCTCGGCGACACGCCGATGCCGATGGGCTTCGGCATCCACCCCTGGTTCGACGTTCCGTTCGGCTCCCCGAGCACGCGCGGACAGATGGAAGTTCGGGCACCCGCCAGCGCCTACTGGGAGCTCGACCAGACGCTCTGCACGACCGGCCCGATTCGACCCATCGCCGACGGTATTGACCTGCGCGACTGGACGCCGATCGGCGACAGGTTCGTCGACGACGTCTACACCGGCCTCGCGCTCACCGACGGCTGGTTCACCGCCGAGATCCGCGATCCCGCCAACGGACGGGTCGTTGCCGTGCGCTCGGACGCCGCCTTCCGCGAGCACGTCGTCTTCGCGCCGCTCCACGCCGACGTCGTCTGCCTGGAGCCGTACACCTGCACCACGGACGCCTTCAACCTGGCAGCACGCGGCCTCGACGCCGGCCTGATCGTCCTGGAGCCAGGAGAGACCTGGCGCGGCAGCATGGCCATCGAAGCCCGTCCCTGATCCCACCTTCCGACCATCCTCACGCCTGTCAGGATCGTCGTGGCGCTATCTTGAGCAGTGACCTACGATCCGCCGGGCGCCAGAAAGCCCAGATCGCGGCTGTACAGACGCGAGTAGAACCGATTCGGGTGTTCCGGCGATAGCCTCAGGCGTGCCGTGACGGTGGCGCCGCCCTCGCCGGATCGGACGACCGGCTCCAGCTGCTCGACGACTTCACCGCCAATCAGCGGCTTCCCCTCGCGGGCGTCTCGATATGCTGCGATGCGCGGGGTCAACGCCGCGCCGGCCGCGCGGGCGACCTCCTCGTCGGGGTAGAGCAGCGTGATCGTCTGAAATCGCTCGGCCTGGTCGGCTCCCCGGTGATAGGCCAGCGCGAACATGATGTACGGGGGCAGGATGGGCATGGCCGCCGCCGCCTGCATCGACTGCTCGACGGCACGCCGGGCTTCCTCGGGGGACTGCGCCTGGACTAACACGTCGACCGGCACACCGCCAATCGGGGCCCAGCGGAGGCCCAGCAACGAGCTGCTGATCAGCGTCGTACCGGGCACCAGGGTCGGATCTTGGATTGCGCCGACGACCTGCGCGATCTGCGGCACCGAGGCCGCCGAGAGGACCGCTCCGGTATGCACAGCCAGGGCGTTCGAGACGACGTCCGTCGCGCGGCCAGCCACGAGCAGATCGTCTCCGAGCACCAGCCGGTTCATGCTGGAGAGCGCCATCCGTCCGACCGGGTCAGCGATCCTCTGCTGGTTGTCTTCGAACTTGCGGTAGAGTGTCCCGTCGAAGTTGTGCGGCGCCGGCTCTTGCTCGTAACCCGCGGCCACGAGCTTCCCCCCGATCGTCGCCGTGTCCGGAGCGAGCCCGATCACCGCGTAGTCGTCCGGCGGCTGGCCGATGCCAAGCGTGCGTTCGATGCTGAACAGGTCGTACCCGAACGTCGCGTGCCACGCGGGGATGTGCGTTGCCCCCGCTGCCTTTGGCACGTCCCCTGCCGCCATGTCCCAGGCCCAGTGGCGTGCCCGAAGCTGCTCAGGCGTCGGGTTCGCCTCGTCGTCGCGCACGCGCTCGGGGAGCTCCCCGCCGTGCGAATAGGTGTAACCGTGAAGGCGCCTGACGGCCCCCGGATCTGTGTAGCTGATCCAGATGCCGATCAGCTCCTGGGGCGTCGCCGGGGCCGGCACGAAGCTGAGCAGTCGCCTGAAGCTGCCGTCGTGGTCCTGCCCGGCGGGCGACGCCACAACCGGCATGACGAACACCAGACCTGCGGCGCACAGCGCGAGCACGACAAAAACACCCCGGTACGCACGCTTCATGACGCCCCCGTCATCGTTCGAACTGAGATCGGCAGCGGCATGGTAACGAATGCGCCGGGCTCGATGCCCGGCGCAGACCTGCCTGTGTCAGGCGGGGCACCCTGCCATCACCACGCCCCGCGCCTCGCTCAGTGCGTGCCGTTCGTCCCATGCTTGCCGTTCAGGCCAGCGACGATCGCCTGCGGCAGGATCGGCACCTCGGTCAGGCGCGTCCCGACCGCGTCGTAGATCGCATTGGCAATCGCCGGCATGCACGGGATCAGCGGCGGCTCGCCGACGCCCTTGGCGCCGTACGGCCCGTACTGCGATGCCACCTCGACCTGGACCGCCGTGATATTCGGAACGTGCATCGCCGCCGGCAGCGCGTAGTCGAGGAAGCTCTGGGTCGTGATCTGACCGGTTTCGTCGTACGCCATCTTCTCGTAGAGTGCCTGGCCGATCCCCTGGACCACGCCGCCGACGATCTGCCCCTCGACCTCAGCCGGGTTGATCGCGAAGCCGACGTCCTGGACCGCGATGTAGTCCAGGATCTCGACCCGGCCGGTGTCCGTGTCCACGGCTACCCGTACCGCGTGCGCCGCGAACGCCGGCGACTGGTTTGTGATCGCAGAGGAGCCCTTGCCGTAGACCGGCTCCTTCGGCGAGCCCGGCCCCATGGTCAGCGCCGCGACTTTCTGGAGGGTGGTCTGTCGCTCTGGCACACCTCTGACCTGGACCACGCCGTCTACGATCTCCAGGTCGTTGACGTCCGCCTCCAGGATGCCCGCCGCGATCTGGAAGACCTGCTGTCGTGCGTCTTCGGCGGCCCGCTGGACGGCGCCGCCGACCGAGTACAGCGTCTTCGAGCCGCCAGCGCCACCTGCGTACGGTGCGTTGGACGAGTCGCCGTGGGTCACCAGCACCCGATCAGAGCTCAGCCCGAACGCCTCGGCGGCGATCTGCTGGAAGCTGGTGTCGGTGCCGCTCAAGTCGACCGATCCAAGCACGACGCTCACCGTGCCGTCGCCGTTGAGTCGGCAGATCGCGGTGGACGGCTCCAGACCGCCCGGCCACCCGCCCAGCGCCATCCCGACGCCCTCCTTGACGGACCCATGATTCTGCTTCTTGCTGAGGAGCTCCCGGTAGCGGCCCTCGAGCTCCGTCAGGCACTCCTCAAGGCCGATCTTCGGCCAGGGCACGTTGTTCGCGCGAAGCGTGCCCTCCCGGGCCGCGTTCTTCTTGCGAAGCTCGAACGGGTCCACGCCGAGTTTCTCGGCCAGCATGTCCACCGTCGATTCGCTGGCGAACGCCTGCTGCACCGCGCCCGGGCCGCGATAGGCGCCGGCCGGGGTCTTGTTCGTCAGGACCTCGTACCCGCGAATGTCGATCGCCGCGTAGTTGTACGACGAGCCGAGCAGCAACGATCCGATTGACAGCGGCGATCCTGAATACGCCCCGGTGTCGAAGATCACCCGCGCCTTCATCGCCGTGATCGTGCCATCCTTTTTGGCGCCGAGCTTGACCTCCCAGATCGATGGCGGGGCCGGGTTCGCTGCCAGGAAGTCGTCCATCCGGGTGTATTCGAGGCGGATGCTTCGGCCAACCTTGACGGCCACGGCCGCTGCCAGCGCCTCGACCAGCATGAACTTGCCGCCGAACCCGCCGCCGATCGTCATCGCGACGACCTTGACCTTGCTGTGCGGCAGGCCAAGGGCGGCGCTGATCTCGTTGCGCGTGTAGAAGACAGCCTGGGTGCTGGTGTAGACCGTGACGTCGCCAAGCGGATCGACGGTCGCCACGACGACCTGAGGCTCCATGTACCCCTGGTGGACCATCGGCAGGCGATACGTGTTCTCGACCACGACGTCGGCCGCCGCCAGCTCAGCCTCGACGTCACCCCGCGTGAAGTGCAGGTTGGACGAGACGTTCGGTGGAAGCTCCTCGTGTTCCTCGGCTGCGCCGCCGCCTCCACCGCCGTGCATGGCGGCCTCGGAGCTCTCCTCGACCGGTTTCTCGCCACGAGCGCGCGGAGCATCGGGCGCAAACGACGCGAGCGTGTCGACGGCCGCGTCCTGCGGGTCGTACTCGACGTCCACAAGCGAGACCGCGTCCTCGGCGGCGGCGCCGGTCTCCGCGACCACGGCCACGACCGGGTGGCCGTGGTAGAGCGCCCGATCGCGGGCCATGAAGTCGCGCTTGCGGTTACCAGACTCCGGCTCGGCGAACGGGAGGTCGGATGCACGGTAGACGCCGACGACGCCGGGCACCTTCTCGGCCTCGGCAGTGTCGATACTGACGATGCGCGCGTTCGCATACGGGCTCAGGACCAGTCGTACGTGCAGCAGCCCGGCGATGCGCAGGTCACCCGCGAAGCGAGCCTGGCCTGTGACCTTCTCGGCACCATCGACCCGGGGAATGGACTTTCCAACGACGGCGTACTCTGGCATGCAGTGACTCCTGAACGTCCACGGAATGGCGGCTCGCCATCACGGGACCGCGCCGTCCCGAGCCTGACGTGTCTTCTCGTCACGATGATAGCGCCGTGGCGGTACCGGCGAACACAGGTCGGCGCGCCAGGGTCGGTGCGAATCCGATCGCTCCGCGGCCCCGGACGGACGGTCAACGCTATATCGAGAACGCCGCCCGCACCACCACTAGCGCGATGATCCCGTACCAGACCGTTGAGAACGCCGCCATGGTCAAGAACACGACGGCCGGCCACTCGCGCTCCATCAGGTAGTTGAAGGCAGCCGTCAGCGAGCCCGCCGTGAGGCAGGCAGTCAGAAACACGACGAACGCTTCGGCTACAAGCATCATGGGCAACGCCAGATAGTACACTGACTGGCGTGTCCTGGCGAGTGCTCGCCGTCACAGTCGAGAACGGCTCACACGCCGTGCAAGGCGGCTTCCGGCCGCAGGCTTCGTCAGACGGGCCAGGTCTCGCGCGAATACGCCATCTGCCAGAACATCCACTCGTAGCGCATGCTGAGATGAAACACCCGGCGCATCGCCTCGGTCGTTCGCGGCCCGGCCTCGTCAGCCTCGCCGTCCACCAGCTCACGCCAGGCCCGGCAGCTCTCGGCCAGGAGTCCCTCGGAGTAGAACCCCGCCCAGACGCCGTACACCGGATGATCGACGTCCACGACCACGTCCCCGAGCGCGTGGTACGTCCACGGGCACGGCAGCAGAGCCGCCGCCGTCTCGCCCAGCGTTCCCCGTGCCGCGACGGACAGCATGTGGTTCTGATACGCGAGATTCGTCGGGGAGATCGACGCCACCTTCACGTCCTCGTGCGTCACGCCGGCGAGCGCGAACAGCCGCTCGTGCAGCGGGCGCTCGATCGGCGTGTTCACCCGCCGGGCCACCATCGTCAGCAGCTCGCTGGTCGGCGCCTTCGCCAGCGCCGTCGCCACCGATCGGCCGAACGCCTCAAGATAGTGGTAGTCCTGGACCACGTAGTACCGAAACGTCTCGATCGGCAGCGTTCCCGCGCGCAGGTCGCGAAGGAACGGGTGCTCGCGGATCGCGTGCCAGACTGGCTCCGCCTCCCGCCACAACTGGTCCGTAAATCGGTCGCTCACTGGCTCTCCCGACCGCGCCGGGCCGGCTACCAACGACGTTCGCACGCAATCCGACGGCCGCCGACGCGCTTTCTTCGGTTCGACGGCTCATTGTACAATCGCCCGCTCATCGGGCCGGAAGCCCGGGGCCACCGGGATACCAGGTGTTCAACGTCGACCTGCGGCGCGATCGATTCATGAAGCTCTGGCGTGTCAGCGGCGATCGTGTCGATGCAACCGCCGCGATCATTCGTCGTGGCGAGCAGTTCACGGCCGCCGTGCACTACAACTACGCGGACGGTCGATCTCGGAGCTGGTCGTGGCGCACCCGCGACGGCACCGTGCTGACCGGCCGCGAGGTCGTCCGCTGCATCAACAGCATCGACCGTGGGTTCCGCGCGATCCCGGGCGTCCACGTCCGCATCGACTTCCCGCAGGACGCCAGCCGCGAGGAGCAGACCCTGATCCTGATGGATTACGGGCTGTTCCGCCTCTTCGCCGACACCGCTCCCATCGAGGAGATCGAGCTGGAGCTCGTGGACGGCGCCGAGATCGATCTGCCCGACGCCAGCACCGACTCCGTCCGCGACTGACGCGTCACCAGCCGCGAAGGACGCCCGCGAGCGGTCAGCGCCCGCCCGGCTTCGGCGCCGAGCCCGGGAAGAGCGGACTGATCACCGGCTTCGTGGCAGGAGCGGGGGCGGCTGGCACCGCCGGCGCCGTGGACGGCTTGGTGGCCGGTGCTGTCTGATTCGTCGAAGGCTTCGGCGCTGGCGTCGGGCCTGAGCTTGACGGCTTCGTGGCCGGGGTTCCGCTCGCCGGTGCTGGCGTCGCGGCCGTCGCAGGAGCAGCCTGGGCGCCGCCGCTCGTCGGCCGATTCGGGATCACCTGAGACGGTCCAGCCGGCTTGCCGCCGGTCCCCACCAGCACGACGTTCCGCGATGGCCGATAGACGCTCGTCAGCCGCAAGACGCGCGGGTCCTCTCCGGCCTGCGTCACCGTCCGCGTGTTGACGACCTTGAAGCCGTCCATCGCCCCCTCCACGGCGAGACGCTGGCCGGCCGGAAGGGTCGGCTCCTCCTCGACGACCTGGTCCTGACTCGCCTTCTGCACGTCGATCCGCTCGCCAGGCTGGACCTTCACGTTCCAGTCAGGCTTCGTCCCGTACAACCCGAAAACGACCCGTCCACCCTCCACCCACGACTGAATCAGCAGGTAGTCGTCCGTGTTGTTGAGAAACCGAAAATCGAGCCCGGCCTCCTCGTCAACCGTCGCGTCGAGCCCTTCGACGTTCTGCGACCGATACCCCGGGATCCAGTACAGGTGATAGTTGCGCTCCTCGACCTGGTAGCCGGCCCAGAACACCGAGTGGAACAGGGTCGTCGCGACCTGGCAGATCCCACCGGCGACCGACGGCACCGTCTTGACGTTCGTGCCCCCGGCGTTAGCGATCCCCCAGCCCATCTTGAACCCCGCGTCGATGCTCGTCGATCCGACTTCCTTGTTGAAGGAGAACATCTTGCCTGGGGGAATCACGACGCCGTTGAGACGCTGCGTTGCCAGACCGATATTGTGCTGCTTTGGCGGGGACGATCCAGCGAAGGAGGTCCGCGCCACCTCGATCGCGCCCTGGATCTTCAGCTTCTCCATGTCGTCGACGGAGACGTCCGGCTCGGTGACGGAGACCGGCAACGTGATCGACCGTTCGGACGTCAGCGCCTTCGCCATCACCAGGTCGACCGTCTTCTCGACGTCGAGGGAGCGCCCATCCTTACTCTCACGGAGGACCGACGTTACGCCGTTCTGCCAGCTAAACCGGGCATTCTCGGGATCCTGCTGAACTTCCTTCGCGATCGTCCCGGCCCAGGTCTTGATCGCCGCGCGGTCCAGCCGAACGCCCTCAGTCCCGGCGACGCTCGCCATCGTCACGAGCTGTTTAGGCGTCAACTCCCAGCGGAGCTCCTCGAAGTTGATCGAGAGCGGCGAGCTGAGCAGCGCATCAGCCTGTGCCTTCGCAGTCGCGAGCTCGGCCGAGCCGACGCGCGGCACCTGCTCCTCGATCACCAGCTCGACGTACCCCACATCTGAGCGCGCGAGCGCCTCCTCGAGGCGGCGCTGTGTCGCTTCCGCCTGAAGCTGCCGCCCGCTCTGCCCTTCGACGTACTCGACGACGCCTTCAGGGCGCAGTGCCAGGCCGGCGTCGTTTGTCGGCCGATCGACGGCCCCTGCCAGCGCCTGCATGAACGCGCCCATCGCCACCGGGTCGAATCCTGGCGCGTGGATCTCGTGCGAGGCGCCGTTGAACGCGAGCTGAAGCTGAAACGCGAGGCGCGAGATCAAGTTTCCCTCGCGGCCCAGCTTGAACGCCTCGTCGAGGACTGGCTCGACGTCTGGCCGGACCCCGAGGTGGTGCCCGGCTATCGTCCAGCTCAGCTCTTTGTAGCCGATGACGATCGAGCGATTGCTCATCGCCGTGATCTGCTCGGCAAGCGCAGTCCGGGCGGCGTCGCGAGTCATGCCGCCGACGTTGACGCCCATCGCCCGTACGCCAGGGTAGATGCGTCCGGAGTACGACATCTGGATGCCGGCCACGGCGACAACCAGGAGCACCAGGAGCAGGGCTACAAAAGCGCCGCCGGCAAACACGAAGTTCCGTACCGGCAGCGTGCCGACGGTACCTGCTCCCTGGGCACCCCATTCTCGCGTGGTTCCCTGTCGCAAGCGGACGAGACTCGCCTTCCTGAAGGACTAAACGTGGATGGCCCAGGCGTTAGAATCATACGTAACTGCTCTCCGGGCTAGCAATGCGGGATGCGTATCACTATCGTTGCGATGCTGCCCGAACAGCCGAGATTCCGGCCAGACGTCACTGTCAGGAGGCCGGCAGGTTCTCTCCCTGGTATGTTCCGGCGTACGCGTGCGTGACGCCGTCGAGCCGAACGAACACCACCTGGACCACGCGGGCGCCGACCGCCAGGCGGATGCCGGGCTCCGTGTGCACCAGTAAGAGTGCCTCGGATCGGCCGCGATAGCCCGCGTCCCAGATCCCGGTGTGGATCGAAGCCCCGCAGCGCAGCACCGACGACCGGGGCCGCCCAAACGCCATCACGTCGAGCGGCATCGCCACGATCTCTCGAAAGTGGATGACGTACGCACCCGGCCCCAACTCAAACCACCCGTCCTCTGACGCTGAGATCGGCGCTCTCGCCGGGATGACCCGCTCGGAATTCGTGCGCCCGATCGAGCCCTGGCCGTCGATGCGCCAGACGCTCTCGAGTGTCAGGTCGAATCCGTTGGGCTGTACCTGGACACCTGGGTCGTCGACCGGTTCGATCAGCGGCGGTTCGCTGCGTAAGAGGCGCACGATTTCGGCGGCGCTGAGCACGCTGCCCGTCGAGCCGAGATCGTCAGGGTGCATCCAACTCCTCCGAGGGCCCACGCCTGCGATGGATCTCCACCGCCACGAGCCCAGATGGTGCCGCCGCGATCGGCGCAGACGGCTTCACGACACGTACGGAAACCTCTTGAACGAGCGCGTAGTCGGTCAAAATCGCAGATGCCAG
>Ga0075420_100004159_pt1 | contig 12679 bp, 9 predicted proteins | sample SoiMetdeltSBSDD4_FD_75296 | JGI IMG/M metagenome (GOLD analysis project Ga0075420, IMG submission 75296) | Bulk soil microbial communities from a Populus tree surrounding site in Tennessee, USA - Soil MetaG P. deltoides SBSDD4 | ecosystem: Environmental > Terrestrial > Soil > Tree plantation... | reverse complement strand
GGGTCGTTGGTGGCGAGCAGCCGCTGGGTGATGGTCGCCTCGGAGATCCGGCCGGCGGCGTTCAGGCGCGGCCCGAGCCGAAAGGCGATGTCCTCGGCCTCGATCCAGGGGCGGGCCAGGCCGGCGCTGCGGATCAGCGCGGAGAGGCCGGCGATCGGGCGCTCGTTCAGGGCGCGCAGGCCGTGGCGCACGATGGCGCGGTTCTCGCCTTCGAGCGGCATGACGTCGGAAACAGTTCCGAGCGCCGCGAGCTGCAAGAGGGCCGGGTCCAGCCGGGCGCGGGCGCCGGGGTCAAGGCGCCGCTGGACGAGCGCCTGGGCCAGCTTGAGCGCGACGCCGGCCCCGGCGAGCTGCTTGAACGGATAGGGGCAGTCGGGGCGGTGCGGGTTGACGATCGCGACGGCGGCTGGCAGCTCGGCCGGCACGTCGTGGTGGTCGGTGACGACGACGTCGAGCCCGATCGCGTTGGCAGCGGCGACCTCGGCCGCCGCCGTGACGCCGCAGTCGACGGTGATGACCAGCCCGGCCTGCTGCTCGGCGAGAGCGCGCAGGACGTCGGCGTTGAGGCCGTACCCGTCGCGATCCCGGTGCGGGATGAAGACCTCGGCGCGGGCGCCGAGCTCCTGGAGAGCGCGCTGGAGGATGGTGGAGCCGCTGAGGCCGTCGACGTCGTAGTCGCCGTAGACGACGATCTTCTGGCCGGCGTCCAGGGCCCGCTCGGCGCGGCGAACGGCGGCGTCGAGGCCGGCCATCGCGGCAAGCTCCGGCGGCTCGGGGCGTGAAGGGTCCAGGAAGGCGCGAGCCGCCTCGGGCCCGGCGATGCCGCGATTCAGGAGGAGCTGCGCCAGGAGCGGCGACCCCACGCCGAGGGCGTCGAGGTCGGCCGGGGCGGCCCGGCGGCGGCGAGCCCATGGGCGGCGGAGGTCGGCGACGGTGGTCACCATCGGAACGTTACCATCGGCCGAACGGTCGGACGAGGCGGGGCGTACGGGATGCGCGCGAAGTCGCCGGGCGCGCCGCTTGACAGGCCGTCGATCCCACCCCTACGCTCTCCAGACCAGTCCGCCGGGGATGACCTCGCGCGGACGAGGACGGCCTCCCCCTTCATGTTCGACCCGATGCTGGCGCTGCTGCCGCCCTGGCTGCTGATCACGCCGCTGATCGGCGTGATCCACGGCTCGCTGTTCTTCATCGTGATGGGCCGCCGCCCGAGCAGCCTGCCGGTCTACCTGGCGCTCGGGATCGCCGCCGCCTCGCTGATGCAGGCGCTCGAGCTGGTGCCGCCCGGCGCGCCGCCGTTCTCGGTCGGCGAGGTGAACTTGATCTCGACGTCGATCGCGACCTGGGCCGTGATCCTGGTCAGCCGGATCGCGGGCCTGTAGGCCTACGACGGCCGGAGCTTGCCGCGAGCGCGGCGGCCGCACCGGGGCGCTCCCGCTCATGCGCCGTCCTCGCCGTCCCAGGCGCCGGCCGCGCCGTCGCGAACGACGACGACGACCGCCACGGCGTGCTCCTGGCCGTGCGAGAGGCTGACGGACAGCTCACGGACGGCCTGCGCCCGCGCGATCTCGGCCGCCCGACCCCAGAGCCGTAGGCGCGGCTGGCTGCGTTCGGGCCGCACGACTTCGATCTCGCGCAGGGCCGGCTCGCGCGAGCCGAGCGCCTTGATGAGCGCCTCCTTGGCGGCGAATCTCGCCGCCAGCGACTCGGGCCTCCCGCCGGAGTCGTCCCATTCGCGGTCGGTGTAAACGCGCCTGCGGAAGCGCTCGCCGTGGCGCGCGAGGAGCCCGGCCACGCGGTCGATCTCCACGATGTCCACGCCGGTCGCGATCACGCCGCTGGTCTCCTGCACGAACGTCGGCACCCCGAGGGCCGGAGTATAGCAGCGACCCCACGGGCGGCCGACCGTCCCAGCCCAGTGACTGACAGTCAATGGCCTGTTGACTTCCAGTCAGTTTTCCCCAGCCGACCCGAATCTATTGACTGCACGTCAATGGAGCGGTGACAATGCGTCATGGTCATGACCGAGACACACCCGTTTGGCGCGCTCCTGCGCTCCCTGCGCGTCCGGATGGGCTTTTCGCAGAATCAGCTGGCCCGAATGGCCGGGGTCGATCCGGCCTACGTCAATCGGCTGGAGCGCGCGCCGGCGAGCTCGACCAGCCTGCCGAGCCGGAAGGTCGTGCTGTCGCTGGCGGAGTCGCTGGAGGCCGGGCCGGTCGACCTCGAGCGGCTGCTGGTGGCGGCCGGGCTCTGCCCGGAGTCGATCGTGCGGCTGGGAGGCTGGGATCAGAGCCTGGGCGACATCGCGGCGGTGCTGGCGGACGACCGGCTGTCGTCGGACGACCGCGCCGAGCTGCGCGAGCTGCTGCGGATCGTGGCGGCGCGCTGGCGGAGCGGTCCGTCGAGCGCCGCGTCGTAGCGCCTCCGCCGGGTCTCCCCGGGGGGTAGCAGCTTGCCCGATGCTGTGGCGCGTGGGCCTGCCCCCGTCCCCGTTTTAGGTGTGCAGCCGGATGATGCCGACGTGGGGCCCCGGCGAGGGACCAGTGGCGGACCCCGGTGGAGGCCGGCGAGGGCCGCGAGAAGTGACCGGCGGCGGCGGTGTGGGAGACCGGCGGAGGACGAGCCGCCGCGCTACACGCCGACCGCGCTTCGCGTGATAATGGAGCGTACGAAGGCCGAGTCTCTGGTGGGTCGGGCTCTGGACATTCGTGAGACGGCGGTGAAGCGGTGACGGGTCTGCTCGGTCAATTCGAGAGCTGGATGGAGCGGGCGGTCGAAGGCGGCGCCCGAGCGATCTTCCGCCAGCGCCTCCAGCCGATCGAGCTTGCGAAGGCGGCGGCCCGCGCCATGCAAAGCGAGCGGCTGGTCGGCCCGGAGGGAATCGAGGTCCCCAACGCGTTCTCGATCGCGCTCCACCCCGACGACCTCGCCGAGCTGGCGCCGTATCAGGCGAGCCTGGAGACGCGGATCGCGCGCTACCTGAGCGGCTTTGCTGACGAGCGCGGGCTGATCCCGGTGGGGGCCGTCTCAGTGGCGTTGGTGGCGGACCCGGGCCTCAGACGCCGTGCGTTGCGCGTCGACGCCCGCATGGCCGATCCGCGCATCGGCCCCTCGACGCAGCCGGTGGCGCCGCTCGGGTCGACCGACGTGCTGCCACGGGTCCGGCGCGAGCCGTCGGCCGCCCCGCCGCCGGGGGAGACGGTGGTCCTGGTGCTCGAAGACGGCCGCCAGCTCACGCTGCCGAACGGAGCGCTGCGGATCGGGCGGGCCCTCAACAACGACCTGGTGATCGCTGACTCCCGGGTCTCGCGCTACCATGCTCAGATCGTGCGCGAGCCGGGCGGTGCGGTGGTGCGCGACCTGGGCAGCACCAACGGCACGGCCGTGGGCGGGCGAGTCGTCGGCGAGGACCGGCTCGCGGACGGCGATCGATTGAGCCTCGGCGGGTACCAGATCCAGATCCACGTCGGACCGCCTACCGGGACGCCCGCCGGCCCGTCGCCGCGACCGCAGCCCGGTGCCCCTCCGCGCACGGACTGGCGGTAGCGCGCGCCGCCGTCCGGCCCGGCACGACTCTCGCGTGTACCGGTTTCCCGCATGGATGTGGATCCTCGCGCGGATCCGTCTATCGTATGGGTCGATGTTTGAGCTGACTGCCGAAGCCGTGATCCTGCTGCTGCGCCTGGCGCTGGTGGCGCTCCTCTACCTGTTCCTGGGCGCGGTCGCGCTGACGGCGGCGCGGGAGCTGCGAAGGCTGGCGCGGCCGGATGCGGCCGTGCGCCAGACGGTGCCGAGGGCGCGGCTGATCGTGGTCGATCCGGGCTCGACGAGCCTGACGCCCGGCGACGCGCTGCCGCTGCGGCCGGTGACGCGGCTGGGCCGGTCGGCGGAGAACACGATCGTGCTCGACGACACGTTCGTCTCGGCCGAGCACGCGGTCATCGTCCAGCGCGATGGCGCGTGGTGGGTTTCGGACCGGGGCAGTACCAACGGCACGGCCGTTAACGAGCGCCCGGTCCACGGCGAGGTCGGGCTCGCGCCGGGCGACGTGGTGGCGATCGGCGACGTGCGGCTGAAGATCGCGGTGTGACGCAGACGATGGACGAGCGTGGGACACGGTGCGGAGGGGACTGGTGCGGCGCTCACGGATCGGCATGAGGATCGACGAATGAGACCGTGGTCGATCGGCGGGGCACGTCCGCGCTGGCTCGAGCTGGCGTTGCTGGCCTGCCCGATCCTGCTGCTCGCGATCGGGTTGACGACGATCGAGCTTTCGAGCGGCGAGGCGCCGGGCTCCTCCGATCAGGCGCTGGTGGCGGCGCTCGCGTCGGCGCTGTTCGCCGTCCACTGCTGGCTGACGCTGCGATATCCGCACGCCGACCAGGTGGTGCTGCCGACGGCCTCGATGCTGGCGGCGCTGAGCATGGTGATGGTCGCCCGCCTGGAGCCAAGCCTGGCGCTCCGGCAGGCGATGTGGATCGGGGTCGGGTCGGTGGCGCTGCTGGCGACGCTGGTGATCCTGCCGAGCGTCTCGTGGCTGCGGCAGTACCGCTACACCTGGGCGGCGCTCGGGCTGGCGCTGGTCCTTTCGACGTTCGTCTTCGGCGTCGACCCGAACGGCAGTGGCGCGCGGCTCTGGCTCGGGTTCGGCGGCGTCTACTTCCAGCCATCCGAGATCCTGAAGATCCTCCTGGTCGTCTTCTTCGCGGCGTACCTGGACGACTACCGCGAGCTGCTGACCCTGTCGAGCGTGCGGGTCGGGCCGATCAGCCTACCGCCGCTGCCGTACCTGACGCCGCTGCTGTTCATGCTCGCCATCGCGCTCGGCACCGTGGTGATGCAGCGCGACCTGGGGGCGGCGCTGCTGCTCTTCGGGCTGTTCCTGGCGATGTTGTTCGTGGCGACCGGCCGGGTGCTGTACGTCGTCGGCAGCCTGGCGATCTTCGTGCTGGGCGCCGACTTGCTGTATCGGCTGTTCAGCGTCGTCAAGATCCGGGTCGAGACCTGGCAGGACCCGTGGGCCACGGCGAGCACGACGGGGTACCAGCTCGTGCAGGGGCTGACGGCGCTGGCGGCGGGGGGACTGATCGGGGCCGGGTTGACGTACGGCTACCCGACCTACGTCCCGGCCGTCCACACCGATTTCATGATCGCGGCGATCGGCGAAGAGCTGGGGCTGGCGGGGTCGTTGGCCGTGGTCGGGCTGTACGTGGTGCTGGTCCACCGGGGGCTGCGGATCGCGATGGTGACCGGCGACTCGTTCGCGACGCTGCTGGCGGCTGGACTGACCTCGGTGGTCGGGATCCAGGCGCTGGTGATCCTCGGCGGCACGCTGAAGCTAATTCCGCTGACCGGGGTAACGCTGCCGCTCTTGAGCTACGGTGGCAGCTCGGTGCTGGCGAACTACGTGCTGCTCGGCCTGCTGCTGGCGGTCTCGGCCGAGCCGCGGAGGCGCGACGATGCAGCGTAACCTGGCGCGGCTGGAGCTGGTGCTGCTGGCGGGGTTCGTGGTGGTGGCGCTGGCGCTCGGCTACTGGCAGTTCTACCGTCAGGACGAGCTGCTGGCCCGGCCGACGAACCCGCGGATCGCCGAGGAGGCGCGCCGGGTGGTGCGCGGCAAGATCCTGGACCGCACGGGCAAGGTGCTGGCCGAGAACGTGCCGCAGCCCGACGGCGCCAGCGAGCGGACGTATCCGACGGGCGGGCTGGCGCACATCGTGGGGTACCACTCGGAGCGATACGGCAACAGCGGGATCGAGGCGAAATACGACGACTACCTGAGCGGCACACGCTCGGCCGATCCCGTTGACCGGACGATCTCGGCGCTGCTCCATCGCCCGACGGTCGGCTCGGACGTCGTGCTGACGCTGGACGCGCGGATCCAGCAGGCGGCAGTCGACGCGCTGGGCGGCAACCCCGGCGCTGTGGTGGTCCTCGATCCGGTCAGCGGCGCGGTCCTGGCGATGGCGAGCGCCCCGACGTTCGACCCGGGCCAGATCGACGAGCGCTGGAACGCGATGGTCAACGATCCGGCCAACCCGCTGGTCAATCGGGCGATCCAGTCGACCTACACGCCGGGATCCACGTTCAAGGTCATCACGGCTGCCGCCGCGCTCGACCTGAACCTGGTCGATCCGGGGGCGAAGTTCCGCTGCGTCGACCCGATCCGGATCGACAACCTCCAGGTAGACTGCCGGAACCATTCGCACCTGCCGACCGTCGACTTCCGCGAGGCGTTTGCCTGGTCGTGCAACCGGACGTTCGCGCTGACCGGGCTGGAGCTGGGGACGGAGCGGCTGGCGCTGGCGGATGTCCTGAGGCCGCCGTTCCCGTGGCAGAACCAGCTCGGTCGGTCGGCGCAGCGGCTCGAAGAGTATGCCGGACGGTTCTGGATCGGCAAGTCGCTGCCGTTCGACCTGCCGGTCGAGCCTGGCCAGGTCAAGGGCGGCGGTGAGTGGTACCCATCGCTGTTGGCGCAGACGGCGTTTGGGCAGGGGGAGCTGGCGGCGACGCCGCTCCAGATGGCGCTGGCGGCGGCCGCGATCGCGAACGGCGGGGCGGTGCCGGCGCCGTACGTCGCCGGCGAGGCCCGCGCGGCCGGCGGGGCCACGACGTCGTTGAACCACCCGGCCGGCACGCTCGGGCAGGCGATCTCGGCGAAGACGGCCCAGACGATAAACGAGATGATGGTGTTGAGCGTCGACACGGCCTGGGCGAAGCCGGCGGCGATGGCTGGCGTGAAGGTCGGCGGCAAGACCGGCACCGCCGAGGCCGGCGCGGAGGGGAGCACGCCGCATTCCTGGTTCATCGGGTACGCGCCGGCCGAGCAGCCCAGGGTCGCCATCGCCGTCATCATGGAGCACAAGGGCTCCGGGACGGATTTCGCGACGCCGGCCGCCAAGACGATCATGCAGCGGGCGCTGGAGGTCTACCAGCGCTGAGTGGTGGACGATCCAGCGTCGTGCGAGACCGTGATTCAGGTCGGCACGGCGATTGCTTCCGTGGTCCGTAGCAGGACACTCGGAGGCGCTCATCATGGTTGCCCGCTCCACGCCACCACTTCGCGACATTGGCAGGGGCACCGGCCCCGACGCCCAGGATCTCGATCCCGATGCGGCCGGTACGCCGTACGAGCCGGTGCGTCCGGCCGAAGCCCAGCGCAAGCAGGCGCTCGCGCTGGTGCCGTCGCCCAGGACGCTCGCCCTGGTCGGCGGGGCGTTTGCCTCGGCGTTCGTCGGGGGCGCCATCGGCTACTGGCTCGGGAAGCGGCGCTCGCAGCGACCGGCCCGGCCGATCCGGCACGTTGCGTCAACCGTAGATTCAGTGATGGACCTCGTGCCGGTGGCGATGCACCTGCTGGCGAATCCGCTGGTGCGCGCGCTGGCCCTGCGCATGCTGCTCCGCCAGTTGAAGCAGCGGATTGACTTCTGATCCCACCCCAGACCAGCCAACCTGACGCCTCGGCCAACAGCCCGGAAGGCGAACGGGCGGCCGAGCAGGCCCGCGCGTCCGACGAGCGTTAGCCGACGGCAGACGGACCGTCGGGCGCCGGCGGTGCGCACGCCAACGGGGCCGCGTGGGACAGCCACGAGGCCGGCCGGCTGGTGCTGCACGTCCGGCCGTACTCGCCGGCCGCCCGCGACGTCGACGAGCTCGCCGATCGGTACGCCGAGGCGCTGCAGTCGGTCTCGAGCGCGCTCGACGTCGACTCCGACGCACTGCCGACGATCGACATCTACCTGGCCGACCTGCCGTCCGCCGAGCCGTCGGTCAGCCCGACGGTGCAGGGCGAGGCGATCCTGAACGACCGGAGCCGTCCGGGCGAGATCACGATCTGGACGGCATACGGGAACGAGGCGCCGGCCATCGCGGCCGAGGCCGAGGTCGCGCGAGCGCTGCTGACGTACGGGTTCGGGGTCGGGCAGCCGGCGGCCAGGTTCTGGGACGAAGGGCTGGCCGGGCACATCGCGGCGAAGTCCGGACGGTCGCCGTACCACGCCGAGGCCGAGGCGCACGTTCGGCAACTGCTGCACGACGGGGCGCTGCCGCCGTTGGCCGAGCTGGTCGCCGAGTCGGCCGGCCGGGTCTCGGCACTTTCGTCCACGGCGGCCGCGGCGTTCGCCGGGTACGTGATCGACCGCTACGGGCTGCCGCGCTACCACCGGCTGCTCCACGAGGCCCGGACGGGTGCGAGCGGCGCCTTCGACGTGGTCTACCCGGTGCCGCTGGCCATCGCCGACCGTGACTGGCGCCGTCACCTCGAAGCGACGGCAGGCGACGCCCAGCCCGGCCTCTGGCCGACGCTCCGGCGCCTGGTCCCGATCGCGCGCCCGTACTGGCGGTCCGGCCTGGCGGTGCTGGCCTGCTCGCTGGTCGGGGTCGGGTTCTCGCTGGCGATGCCGCTCAGCTTTCGTTTCCTGATCGACAACATCCTGGCGCGGCGCTCGCTCGGCCAGGGCGTGCCATTCGTCGGGCCAAAGGGCCACATGATCTCCAGCGGCCAGGAGCAGGTCGACGTCCTGATCCTGCTGCTGACGTTCCTCGGCTTGCTGTACGTGCTGAACGCGGCGGCGCGCCTCGGGATGACGCTGCTCCTGGGATACGTCGGCGAGTCGTTCGCGTACGACCTGCGTCAACGGCTGGTGGCCACTCTGGAGCGGCTGCCGGCCGCCTACTTCGCGCGGCGCACCCCGTCCGACATCACCGAGCAGGTAGTCCACGACGTCGAGGTGGTGCAGGGCGTCATCACACGGGCGGCGGTGCCGATGATCGCGGGGGCGGTCGCGATTGTCTGCTTCGCGGCGCTGCTGTTCGTGCTGGAGCCGAAGCTGGCGGCGATCACGCTGATCGGGATGCCGGCGGTGGCGCTGATCCACGCGGCGCGGCGGAAAGGACGGCGCGCGGCGGCCCGTGAGCGGGTGCGCCGGATGTCCGACCTGACGGCGAGCGTGAACGAGGCGGCCTCGGCCCACGTCCTGGCCAAGCTGTACCGGGCGCGCTCGTTCCTCACGAATCGGCTGCTCCGGCGGATGGAGGTCCACCGGGCGCTGAATGCCGCATACGCGCGCGAGAACGCATCCCTGGCCCAGAGCGGTAGCCTGATCCTTGGGTTGATCCAGGTGGCGGTGCTGCTGGTCGGCGGTTACATGATCATCGCGAGCGACGGGCGCGACCTGGCGCCCGGCGCGCTGGTCGCCTTCTACATCGTGCTGAACCAGCTGCTCGGGCCGATCGGGCAGGTCTCCACGGCCAGCCAGTCGGTCGCGGGCGCCTCGGCGAGCGTGGAGCGCGCGGCGTCGCTGCTCCAGGCACCAGTTGAGGAGGACCGCCCCGACGCGCGGGAGATCGGGCCGCTGCGCGACGCGATCCGATTCGAGGGGGTCAGCTTCGCGTACCCGGACGGCAAGCCGGTGCTGAAGGGGCTGTCGTTGACGATCAGGGCCGGCCAGACCGTCGGGTTCGTCGGGCCGAGCGGGGCCGGCAAGTCGAGCATCCTGGAGTTGTTGCCGCGCCTGTTCGAGACGACGCGCGGACGGATCACCTGGGATGGCGTGGACTTGAACGACGCGACGCTCGACTCGCTGCGCCGCCAGATCGGGATGGTCCAGCAAGACCCGCTGATCCTGAGCGGCACGGTGTACGACAACATCCGCTTCGGCCTGGACGGCGCGTCAGACGAGGCCGTCCACCAGGCCGCCCGGCGGGCGGTGGCCGACGAGGTCATCTGCCAGCTCCCTGACGGCTACGACACGGTTGTGGGGCAGGGAGGCGTGGGGCTCTTGGGCGGGCAGCGGCAGCGGATCGCGCTGGCCCGCGCGCTTTGGCGGGAGCCGTCGCTGCTGATCCTCGACGAGGCGACCTCGGCGCTCGACGCGACGACGCAGCGGACCGTCCAGCAGCACCTCCGGGCCGAGCGCGCCGAGCAGACGATCATCAAGGTGGCGCACCGGCTGGAGACGGTGGCGGACGCCGACGTCATCTTCGTGCTGGATGGTGGCCGACTGGTGGAGCAGGGGACGCACGCCGAGCTGGTCGAGCGCGGGGGCCTGTACGCCCGGCTGGTGGCGGACCAGACGGCGCCGCTCCAATCCGGATCGGACCCGACGGTCCGGCTGGCGGTACATCGGCTCCAACAGCGAGCGCCGTTCTCGCGGCTCGCGCCGGAGGCGCTGGACTGGCTCAGCGCGCACCTCGAGCCGATCCAGGCGCCGGCCGGCCGCGAGCTGTATCACCACGTCGACCCGCCGGACTCGCTCTACGTGCTGATGCGGGGGCGCGTGGAGCTGAGGTTCCCGCGACACGGCCGAGGTGTCACCGTGGAGCAGGTCGAGCCCGGCAGCTTGATGGGGGATCAGAGCTTCCTGACGAAGCGCCGGCGGCCGGCCGCCCCGCACGTCGTCGCCGATGCGACGCTGTACCGGCTGAGCCGCGAGGTCTGGGCCGAGGCCGCCAGGCGGTCCAAGCAGGCGAACGGCGCCGCCGCCCGACCTCCGGACCTGGTGTCCGGGCAGCAGGCAGAGCCAGAGGAGCCGCGCATGGTACGATCCCGTCCGCCAACCGAGACTCCTGAGGGCCGGACGACCAGTGATCGACCTCCCGCTCGTATCTCTCGACCTCGAGATCCTTGATAGCGACACCGGCTCCGAGATCATCGAAGTCGGCGCGGTCAAGTTCCGTGGCGACGAGACGCTCGACACGTTCGGCGCGCTGGTCCGTCCGAAGGGGACGCTCTCGTTCCGCGTCGGGAACCTGACCGGGCTGACGGCACGGGATCTCGCGCGCGGCGAGCCGCTGCGGGACGTCCTGGACCGCCTCTCGACGTTCGTCGGCGGCGCCACGATCGTGGGGCAGTCGATCGGGCTCGACCTGGAGCACCTGAAGAAGGCCGGGCTGGACCTGGCGAACCGGCGCTTCGACACGTTCGAGCTGGCCGTCCTGCTGCGGCCGGGCTTGAAGGCGTACGACCTGGGGTCGATCGCCCGCGAGCTGGGCGTCGGTGGGGAGATTCCGCACCGGGCGCTGGCGGACGCCGAGCTGGCGCGGGCCGTCTTCGTGGTGCTGGTGGAGGAGGCGGCGCGGCTGTCGCTGGAGACGCTGGCCCAGGTGGTGCGGCTGTCGGCGCCGCTCGACTGGCCGCCGAAGCTGATCTTCGAGCAGTTGTACCAGCGGCGGCTCGAGGAGATGCTGCGCAGCGGGCGAGTCGACGGCGCGGACGGCGGGACCGACCCGCTGGCGGGCGTTCCCCCGCCGGCGTCGAGTCAGTCGCTCGAACCCGAAGACCGGCTCGTGCCGCTCGATCCGAAGTCGCTGGGCGCCTCGATCGGCCCGGGCGGACAGGTGGCGCGGGCGCTGCGCGGGTACGAGGATCGGCCGGCCCAGCGGCGGATGCTGGCGGCGGTGGTGACGGCGCTCAACCGCGGCGACACCCTGCTGGTGGAGGCCGGGACCGGGACCGGGAAATCGCTGGCGTACCTGCTGCCGTCCCTGCGGTTCTCGGTCGAGAACGGTCTGCGAGTGGTCGTCTCGACCAACACGATCAACCTGCAAGACCAGCTCCTGGAGAAGGACGTCCCGGACCTGCTGCGGGCGACGGGGCTGCCGGCCCGGGTGACCGTGCTGAAGGGCCGGCAGAACTACCTCTGCCTGCGCCGCTGGCTGACACTGTTCAAGTCGGACGACCTGGGTCAGGGCGAGCGGATGCTGCTGATCAGGACGCTGCTCTGGCTGCGTCGGACGGCGACCGGCGACCGCGCGGAGCTGCGGCTCTCGCCGGAGGAGGACGAGGCCTGGAGCAAGGTGGCAGCGGCGGCCGAGATCTGCTCACCGTTACGTTGCTCGTACCATCGCGAGGGGAGCTGTTTCGTGGCGCGGGCGCGGCGGGCCGCCGACGGCGCTCACGTGGTGATCGTGAACCACTCGCTGCTGCTCTCCGACGTGGTCACGGGGAACCAGGTCTTGCCGGAGTACAAGCACCTGGTGATCGACGAGGCGCACCACCTGGAGGACGAGGCGACGGCCCAGCTGAGCCGCCGGATCACCCAGCGCGAGGTCTCGCGGCGCCTTGAGCTGCTGGTGGAGCCGGGGACGGCCGGCGCCGGCGGGCTGCTGGCCGAGGCGACCGGCGCCCTGGTCCACGGCGCCACGGACGACGCGAAGAAGGCCGAGTACGGCCGGGCGCTCGAGCGCGGACGGGAGCAGGTGGTGCGGGTCCGGAGCGGCCTGGACCGGCTCTTTTCGATGCTCGGGACGTTCGTGCGGGAGCAGGCGCGGCGGGGTGATGGCGGGCCGGTCACCGTCCGGGTGACGAACGGCGTGCGGGCACAGCCGCTCTGGTCGGAGGCGGACGTCCTCTGGGGCGAGGTCGGGCGTGACCTCCTGGAGCTCCAGCGGACGGTGGCGGAGCTGATTGCGGGCCTCGACGCCCTGCCCAGGCGTGACGACGTCCAGGACACGCTGCTGGGCGAGCTGACGGCGCAAGGGGTAGCCTGGGAAGAGACCCGGCTGCACTTCGCGCGGATCATCGCCGAGGCCGACCCGGGCACGATCGCCTGGCTGACGATCGGCCAGAACGAGGAGCTGGGGGTGAGCTCGGCGCCGCTCGACGTCGGGCCGACGATCCGCGAGCAGCTCGTCGGGCCGCTGGCGGCGGCGATCCTGACCTCGGCGACGCTGACCA